>Ga0070741_10006092_pt1 | contig 26164 bp, 23 predicted proteins | sample Coa_R1_4_FD_66440 | JGI IMG/M metagenome (GOLD analysis project Ga0070741, IMG submission 66440) | Surface soil microbial communities from Centralia Pennsylvania, which are recovering from an underground coalmine fire - Coalmine... | ecosystem: Environmental > Terrestrial > Soil > Unclassified ... | reverse complement strand
ACGATGTGAACATGATCGTGGAACTGATCACCCCCGTGGCGCTGGAAAAAGGCTCCAAGTTCGCCATCCGCGAAGGTGGCCTGACCGTCGGCGCCGGCGTCATCACCGAAATTCTGGACTAAAAACGCGTCAACTGGCGGGGCCGGGTAGGGCCGGCCCCGGCTGTGTCAAATCGAGGTTGTTGAAATGGCAAAGAAAGATGTACGGATGGTGATTTACCTTGCGTGCACGGAATGCAAAGAACGCAACTACACCTCCGAAAAGAACCGCCGTAACGATCCCAACCGCCTGGAATTCAACAAGTATTGCAAGCGCTGCAAGAAACACACCTTGCATCGGGAGACGAAATAAGGGATAATTGGGCAATGTAGCGGCTGGACGATGGCCGGAATTAGGGGAGTAGCTCAATTGGCAGAGTAACGGTCTCCAAAACCGTCGGTTGCAGGTTCGAGTCCTGTCTCCCCTGCCAAGTGCATCGAGCAAGTGCCAGACACCGTCCCCGCGACGGTGTTTGTATACCAGGAGGAATTTTACATGGCCCGCATCACAACCCGGCGTCCCGAAGAAGAGGCAGAAGATCTCATCGAGGACGTGGAGGACGAAGAAGAGGAAGAACAGGTTGCCGCGCCTCCGGTTTCGGATCGCCGCCGTCGCCGCCAGATGAAACGTGGCGAACTGACGGCTGAACCCGTTGCCGAGGCGCAGCCTGCCCGCAAAGATCGCCCGACCCCGAGCCAGCGCCCCGAAGTTGCCGAGAGCAAAAACCCGGTGGTGCGGCTTTACCGGGGGGCTGTCGAGTACTGGCACGAAACGCGCTCCGAACTGAGCAAAGTTGCCTGGTTAAGCCGTGAAGAACTGATGCGCCTGACCTACATCGTGATCATCGTGACGGCGGTTTCGGCAGCGTTTCTGGGCTTTGTCGGTTTCCTGTTTGCCCTGTTGACCCAGGCCATGTCATCGTCCAGCAGTTCTACCCTTGCCGGGATCATCACCATTGTCTTGATTCTAGGTACGGCGGGGGTGTGGTTGTTCCGCGAGCGGCTGTTTGGCGGCCATTTTGAATAGTCTCCTGGGTGGCGATTTCGGCGTCGGTAGCAGCAAGTGGGAGAAAAAGTAATGGCAAAAAAATACCGCCCCGAAGATGAGGATGTGGACTACGATCCTGAACCCGTTTACCTGGATGACGAGGGCGACGAGGAAGATGCGTCTCGCGCCGAAAAGCGGCGCGAAGAGAATATGGCGCTGCCCAGCCAACACACAGGCCCGGTCAGAACCTTTGTCAGCAGCAACGAGGACGGCGAAGGGATCGAGATTCCGGTTGACGAAGAAAAACAGTGGTACGTCGTCCACTGCTATTCCGGCTACGAAAACAAGGTGCGGCACGCCATCGAGCAGCGTATCGCCTCGATGGGGATGCAGGACAAAATTTTCGACGTGGTCGTCCCGACGGAAGAGGAAATCGAGGTCCGCGAGGGCAAACGCAAGACGGTGGAACGCCGCGTCTTTCCCGGCTATATCCTCGTGCAGATGAAAATGGACGAAGATAGCTGGTACGTCGTGCGCAACACGCCCGGCGTGACGGGCTTTGTCGGCATGGGCAACGAGCCAACCGCGCTCCGCCCTGAAGAGGTCAACCAGATCATGCGGCGAATGGAAGCGGAAGCGCCCAAGATCAAGGTGACGTTCAAGCCCGGCCAGCGCGTGCGCATTATCGATGGACCGTTTAACGAGTTTATCGGCACGGTAGGTGACATCGACATGGAGAAGGCCAAAGTGCGCGTCATGGTGTCCTTCTTTGGGCGCGAAACGCCTGTCGAACTCGACTTTTTGCAGGTCGAGAAAGCATAGTCATGGGTGGGCAACTATAAGCCTGGCCCCAATGATCAGGACTGGCGTGGGCAGCAACGGAGCCTCGAAGAAGCGTTGAACGAGGCGTTCGCTCGCACGGGTGTACCGAGATCGGCATTTATGCCAACTCAATGCGCCAAAGACAAACACGGTAAGAGTTTTCCGGTGGGATGGCGAGTCTTGCAAGGGGAACACCGGGGTGCAGAAGTCAATGTTGACCTGGCCCACACAACGGACGGCCCAGATAGCGATCATGTGGGTTGGCAAACAGCCACCAAAAGGTCGGCGGGCGAGGCACGTGGGCATATCTTGTTAGATGAAGTGCCCTACAACCGGGCGGACAGGAAGCCCTGATAGCATGGGATACATTGCGCAGGAGATAACGAGGGTAGCCGGTATGCTTAATATCGCGCTTACCGAAATGCCGTCCGCCGAGGCAGCAACACTAAGGCGCAAGGTGCTACAACGCTTTGCGCCAGAGGGTGTGGAACGTCGTTTTGTCTGGGAATACTTGCAAGATAAGGTCAGTTTCCAGGATGCGGAGGCATGGCGCTGGCTAGGCGAATACATCGGGCATACCCCGGCGGTGCTCTTTTTTGACGATCACGACGAGGCAACCGTTTTCCGCTTTGAGGATGGACATGACATCGTGACCATCATTGCCGAGTGCTTTGCGTTTGAATTCTACGTCACCAATCCGGCAGTGGAATACCTGTTGTGCTTCAATCACCATGACTATCTAATTGCAGCGGGCGCGGCGAAAAAGTGGCTGGAGAAGCGAATCAGCGTTGAAGCAAGCACTCAGCATTAATTCAGTTGGGATGGAGGGGCAGGCACAGAGCCAGCCCTGTTGGTACATCGCTTGAGCGGGCGGCCCGAAGGCCGCCGCATCAGGCAAGGATAAGGGAAGAACATGGCAAAGAAAGTCAAAGCAGTCGTCACGCTGGCAATCAACGCGGGCAAGGCCAACCCGGCCCCGCCGATTGGCCCGGCGCTCGCGCAGCACGGCATCAACCTGATGGCCTTCTGCAAGGATTACAACGCCCGTACCGCCAACCGAATCGGCGAAGTGATCCCGGCGGAAATCACCATCTTCACCGATGGCTCGTTCAAGTTTATCCTCAAGAGTCCGCCGACGGCCTTTCTGATCAAGCGCGCGGCGGGCGTTGAGAAGGGGTCAGACGCGCCGAATAAGAACAAAGTCGGCAAGCTGACCCGCAAGCAAGTCCAGGAGATCGCGGAGATCAAGATGCAAGACTTGAACGCGGTTGACCTGGAAGGGGCAATGCGCCAGATCGAAGGCACAGCCCGCAACATGGGCATCGTCATCGAAGGTTAACCAGACAACCTGTTCCTGACTTGATTATCAGGTGGGAGAGCCAGACGCTCGTGAAGACCACCCGGAGAAGAACACCATGACTCATCACGGGAAGAAATACCTGGAAGCGGCCAAGAAGGTTGATTCCAAAAAGGAATACTCGCTCGACGAAGCGGTAAAGCTGCTCAAAGAGGTCAGTTTCGTCAAATTCAATGAGACCGTGGAACTGCACGCGCGCCTGGGCATCGACCCGCGCCAGTCCGACCAGCAGGTGCGCACGACGGTGCTGCTGCCTGCCGGTCTGGGCAAGACAGTGCGGATTCTGGTCTTTGCCGAAGGGGAGGCGGCGCGTGCTGCCGAGGCGGCGGGCGCGGACTACGTGGCGGGCGACGAGTTGATCGCCAAGATCAAGAACGAGGAATGGACGGAGTTTGACGTGTCCATCGCCGTGCCGGATATGATGCGCAAAGTCGGTGGTCTGGGGAAGGTGCTGGGGCGCAAGGGCTTGATGCCCAACCCGAAGGCCGGGACTGTTGTCAACCCGGATGACCTGGGCCGGGCTATCAGCGAAGCCCGCGCCGGGCGCGTGGAGTTCCGCAACGACAAGACCGGCAATGTCCACATCCCACTCGGTAAAATCCAGTTCACCGAAGAACAATTGATGCAAAACCTGACGGCGGTGTTGGATGCTTTGAGACGGGCCAAACCGGCAACGGCCAAAGGCACTTACGTCAAGCGGCTGGTGCTGACCTCGACAATGGGGCCTGCCATTCGGCTGGACGCGAATGCTGCCCTGAGCACCATCAAGGAAGCGGCATAGCCCTCGCCCGTTCCTGACTGGGCAGCTACTGCGGCTCGGAGGGTTAACCCCTCCGAGCCGCATCATTTTCATAACAACTTCCCGCGCCATTGTGGAAATGTGGTAAAGTGCATCACACACCTGAGTAACACAAGGCGTGGAGCACTGATAACCATCATGACCTTATCCTCTCAACACTGGCTGCGGCAGCCTTCGGTCTGGGTCGGGCTGATCATTTCATTGGTTTCGATTGTCGCGCTGGTCTCCCAGATCGACATTGCCGATCTGCTGGACAAGCTGCGACAGGCGGATGTGGGCGCAGTCCTGGCCGGGTTAACCGTGTTCAGCCTTTCGCCGTTTATACGCGGGGTGCGGTGGCGAGCCATCCTGGGCTGGCAGGTGGGGGTCTGGAAAGCCTTCCATGCCGACAACATCGGCTACCTGCTCAACGCCGTCCTGCCGCTGCGGGCGGGCGAACCGGGCCGGGCTTACGTGATCAGCCGCTTGCAGCCGGGTTTGTCGCCGCTCGAAGCGCTGTCTACCGTCGTCGTCACGCGGCTGGTGGATATGATTGCCGTGATCGTCCTGTTGGGGTTGGTACTGCCCGCCCTGGATGTTCCCGATCTGGTCAAGGCGGGGAGCTACAGTTTGCTGCTCATGGTGGCTGTGGCGGTGGCCGTCCTGATCGTCGGGGCCTACGCCCGTGCCCGGCTGCTGGCCCTGCTCAGTGCCGTCCTGGGGCGTGTGTTGCCCGCTGCGCTGGCAGTGCGGCTGGTGGCGTGGGCGGACGACTTCCTGCGGGGCTTGAGCGTCCTGCGCAGCCCGCGCCGTCTGCTCTGGCTGGGTATGACGACGGCAGCCCTCTGGCTGTGTTACCTGGCTTTTTATCACCTGGTTCTGACGGCTTTCTGGCCCGCGCCGCCGCTGGCCTGGACGGTGCTGGGGGCGTGCGCCGCATCGCTGAGTATGGTTGTCCCGTCGTCTCCGGCCAACGTCGGCGTCTTCCACGCTGCGGTTGCTTTTGCGCTGACGCCCTATCTGACCGCAGATCGAGCGGTGGCCTATGCGATTGTCGCCCACGCCGCCGAGCTGTTGATGACGGTGCTGTTCGGCGTGTACGGTCTGGCCGCCACCGGGACATCGCTGCTACGTGTCAATGCTGCCGCTGCCGAACTGTCTCGCCCGGCGCTGGTCGAGCAGCCCGAATAGCGCGCTGGGTGACTGCCTGCGTGCCTTTCTACCGAATCTATCTGCCGGTTCGAGGTCAGGCAGAGATCAATCCGGCGGGACTGTCACCGTCTCGAATGTGAGCAGGTTATCCTTTGCACCCTCGACAGGCAGGCGCGCGCCATCCCAGGGCTGGTAGACGGTGAGCGCCAGGGTATAACGACCTGGCGGCGTACCGGGCGGCAACACCAGTTCACGATGATCGATGTAGTAGTGGCCGGGCGTTAACGTCGCCGTTTGCAGTGGCCTGTTGCTCCAAAAGTCCTGGATGGGGCCATCGTGCTGCGCCACCAATGCGCCGGATTCGTTGAGCATCTGCACACTGATCGAGTAGTCGGCAGGTGGTGCACTGAGCACGTCCCACCACAGCTTAAGCATGATCCGTGTCCTGCTGAGGGACTCGACATCTGCACCCCGGAAGCGCATGGCGGCCCCGAACAGGCGTGGGGCCACATCGGGCGGCGCGCACAGGCGCTGGAACAGGTAGCGTTCATCGCCGATCACTTGTTGGAGCGGGCGCTGCCTTTCGATCCGATGAAAGCGCTGCTGCACGGCCTGATCGGGCCAGTTGGTGGTGATGAACCAGATGCAGCGCGGCGAGGCAGGATTCGACTCCGCCAGCGCGACCAATTTATCCGGCTGGTCTGGCATCTGCACCTGCAAATTCGGCGTAACTGACGGCGCATAGTGCCGGTACTGGTAGAGCGCCGTATTGTCGAACATGACCGAATCCAGGTAGGCCACGTCGCCGGGGTGGAAGGCAGCTTGCAGGTCGCGCAGGTAATCGCGCAGCGGCACGCGCAGCACCGCGCCGGTTTGCACGGTGAGCAGCCCGACAACGGCAAAGACGACGAGCGCCAGCGGCTTCAGCCATCGGGGCAGCGCAGCCAGCGACAGGCCGACGAGCAGGCCGAAACCCGGTACGAGCGTCGAGGCGTAGCGCGGCTCATAAATGGGCACGATCAGGTTGACGATCAGCATCGCCACCGGAAGCCCGATACCCCAGGCCACGGCCAGCCAGTACAAGCGTCTGCGCCACAGCAGCGCCAGGCCCGCCAGCAAGATCGCGGCGTAGAGGAGCGGCTGTGTATTCGTCATCAGTTCGATCAGACTGCTGATGGTTGGCAATGTAGTGGGCAGCGGCGTGGCAGCCACACCCAGGCCGGCCACGTGCGTATTTTCGGCCTTCACCAGCGCCCCGATGTGCCGCACCTGTTTGACGAAGATGGGAAACCAGGGCAGCCACAGCAGACCGACGAGCGCCAGCGTGCCCGCCGCCTGCCGCCACAAGCTCCAGGTGCGCTTTCCCTGCAATACGAAGTACACGCCCTGCATCAGGAACAGGAATGTGCCCAGGTAATGCAGGTAGAGCATCATCAGAAAAGTGAAACCCCAGGCCAGCGCGTAGCGCCAGCGGCGCGTTGCCAGCCAGCGCGCAAAAAAGGTCATCGACAGCGCGGCGGTGAGCATCACCAGGGCGTAGGGGCGGATTTCAATGGCGTATACGTAGAAATAGGCCGAGAGTCCCAGGCCGAGCAAGGCAGTGATACCCGCCCAGGCTGTGCCCAGCCAGCGCCGCCCCAATTGGTAGACCAGCGCCAGCGTCAGCATCGACAGCAGCACGGAGTAGATTCGGGAGGAGAACTCGCCGTCCCCGGCTACCTGCTGCCACAAGTTGAACGAGACAAAATAGAGCGGCGCGTGCACGTCCTCCATCTGGTACTGAATGGTGGTGATGACATTGCCCGCCGTCCCCTCGAAGGCGAGCGCTTCATCCTCGCGCAGATAGCGCTGGTGCGCGCCGACGGCCAGGACGCCGAACAGCAGGGTAAGCAGCAGGACGAGGCCGATCAGAGGGGGACGGCGAGTCAGACTGGGCATCAATCGGGATTCCTTATCGTGGTGTTTTTGCCGTTCGCGCACCGATTTTATCCCGATACGCTGACCAGCCAAGCTGCCGCGTGCTATAATGCATCCCTTCACGAGTGTCTGTCCAGATGGCTCGAACTCGGCATCATAACTATCGGACAAAGTTGATCTCACAAATAGTCACCGCAGTGCGCCGCTTCTCGCAACATCGCTTTGTACGCGACACGGTCATCCTGCAATCCGGCCAGTTGGTCGGCATTTTCCTGAGCGGTGTGACCAGCATCCTGGTTTCGCGCATCCTCGGCCCCAACCTGCTCGGCATGTACACATTGGTGCTGTCGCTGGCGGCAGTCATGGCGCTCCTGGACCTGAGCGCTTCGGGGCGGGTGGCGCTGGTCGAAATCGCCAGGGCGCTCGGTGCGGGCGATACCGCCGAAGTGCGCGACGCGCTGGCCTATTTCCTGCGCATCAACCTGCAACTGAATGGGCTGCTGGTGCTGGCCTTTTTCGTGGCCGCACCGTCCATTGCGCAACTCGCCTACCGGAATGCCGAGATCGGACAGTGGGCGCGCTGGCTGGGGCTGATCGAGCTGACCGACTTACCCTACCAGGTGCTCAACCTTGCCTATCAGAGCCAGCGGCAAATGCGCCTGCTGGTCAGGCTGGAAACGCTCCGTCTGGCGCTTCTGTCAGCTACCATGATCGCGGTGCTCATGCTAGGCTGGGGCATTCCGGCGCTCGTGATGAGCCAGCTTGCGATCAGCATCGGTTTTTCGGTTTTCAGCTTTCTGCACTACAGGCAGCTTGCGCTGACCGATTCGCGTTTCCCAACCTGGGAAATCATGCTCCGGCGGATACCCTCTGTCGGGGTGCGATCCCGGTTGGCGCTGGGCTTCCGCGTGGCCCTGGATAAGAATCTCGGCAGTTTTATCACGCAACTTCCGGTGCTGCTGCTCGGCACGGTGAACCAGCCTGCCGTTGGCTACTTCGGCACCGCGCTCAAAGTCATCACGCTGCCGCAGCCGCTGGTTTCCGGCGTTGCGCGCAATCTCGATACCTTCCTGCCCTTCCAATCGGGCCGGGGCCAGGCATCCCTGTACAGCGCCTTTGTCCGTTCGACGCTGTATACGGGCCTGCTGTGGTCGGCGGTGACGGTGGCTTTCGGGCTGGTGGCCGCCCCACTGCTGTTTATTGTGTATGGCCCGGATTATGCACCGGCGATCCCGATGTTGTTCCCACTGCTGCTGCAATCACTGGCTATCGGGCTAGGGGTGGGGCTTGGCTCGACCCTGCGCACGCTGGATAAAGTGCAGTATTCCATCGGGAATCAGATCCTCTCGCTGGCTGTGATCGGGCCGATAGGCTACTGGGCGATCCTGCAATTTGGGGGATACGGCGCGGCGTGGTTCTACGGCTTATGGTTTTTCGCTTCGACGTTGCTGGGCATCGGTGCGACGCTGTGGCTGCTGAGACACCCCCAGCAAGCCCCTCATTTAACGAATTCCACGACGGACACATAGTTGACCAGGGTCGTCGAATAGTCGAATGCTCTTCGGTCTACTTCTGCCAGTTGCGTTTGTTCCCAGGTAAGCTCTGTCAGTCGCCGGAGAACGGCGACCCGGTAATTCGTGAAACCACATTGATCAAAGGCGTTTGAGAAAATCGTCTCGTCCCATTCCTGAGCGTATCCAAGTGGCGCAGTCAGGACAAACTTGCCGCCCTCGGCGAGTAAATTCCGACCAACATGGCGGATATTGTCGGCGGCATAGGAGATCAGTTCAGATTGACCTGGTACATAGTCCGGATTCCGGCCCCGATCTGAATCCATATGTTCAAAGGTGGAGATGGAAAAGACAAAGTCGAATGGCTCCGGCGCTATGTAGTCGGCAATGTCCATTGTCAGGACGCCGTACCCCTGCTCGCCCTTGTCGACTACCGTCTTTTTGACAAAAGACTGCCGGAAGTAATCATAGTAATAGTTGGTCACGTTGCCGATCTCCAGCACATTCTGGTAGTTTCCCTGATCCAGGTAGTACTTGATGATCGGGACTTCGACGGCACGCTCGTTCACCCGAAAGCAGTTATAGGAATGGAAAAAGTATGCAAGCTGCTGTCCATTGAAGGTAAAGTACCTGTAATGCGAAAGTTTATGATCCAGGATGCGCATGATCTGGCGCGTAGTCAGGACTTGAGCGAGGATAAGTTTGCCGATATGATGCCGGGGCCGTTTGTTCATCATTTTGCTCATCATTGGGCTGCTTTGACGATTGCTTCTCGAACGAACGGAGTTTATAACCGACAGGCTCCAGGATGGCAATGCCGCTGATCAACGTCGGCATCGACGCCAGCGGACTGGCAGCGGGCAAACAGGCCACCGGGCTGCAACGCTACCTGGGGGCGCTGGTAGCTCATCTGGCAGCGCGCGCCGAGCAAGACGGGCTGCGCTTGTTCCTGTACTTTGTGCGGCCTGTGCCACCCACTGCGTGCGCACCGGGCAGGCCGCTATCCAGGGCGCGGCCCGGCTCGTTCATTCGCTGGCGCATCGCGCCGTTCGAGCGTGGCTGGCAGCGGATCGGGATGGGCCTCGCCATGCAGCGTGACCGCCTGGACGTGTTTCACTTTCCGGGGCCGCGCATGGCTGTTTACTGCCCCAAACCGTCAGTCGTCACGTTTCACGATCTGGCGGCGCTGAGTGTTGAGGCTGACCAGACGCACAAAGAGCGCCGTTACCTGCCCGACGCGCTGGACGCCGGGCGGCGGGCCACCGCGCTGATCGCGGTTTCGCAGAGTGCGCGTGCCGAAGTCGCTCAGTACCTGGGCCGCACCGACGTGACGGTGATCCCAGAAGGCGTCGATCTGGCGCAATTCGCACCCGCGCCGCCCGCTGCGGTGGATGCTCTACGGGCCCGGTACGGGCTGGAGCGCTATATTCTGTGCGTCGGCACGCTTCAAACCCGCAAGAATCACCTGGGGCTGATCGCGGCTTTCGAGCGTATCCAGGCTCGGATCCCGCACAGCCTGGTGCTGGCCGGAGGAGATGGCTCCGGGGCGGAGGCGATTCGCGCCCACCTGAGCACCCATCCGAATCCGCGCGTCCGGCTGCTCGGCTATGTCGAGGAGTCGATCCTGCCCGCGCTCTACACAGGCGCGGACGTGCTGGCGCTGCCGTCACTCTGGGAGGGATTCGGGCTGCCGCTGGTCGAGGCAATGGCCTCTGAGACGCCCGTGTTAAGCTCCAATACATCGAGCCTGGCAGAGATCGCGGGCAATGCCGCCCTGCTGGTCAATCCGCGCGACATCGATGACATCGCGCGGGGCCTGCTGACCATCCTGACGGAATCGGCCCTGCGCGAACGCCTGATCAATGCCGGGCGAGAACGTGCCCGGACATTATCCTGGGATCGCGCCGCCGAACAAACTGCCGCCGTATACCGGGCAACGGCTCACCGCCGCCCGCAGCAAGGAGGATCGAAACGAGATGAAAGCGCCTGAATTTATTGGGCCGCCTCAACAACGCGCTGTTTGACCTTCTGGGGAACCGGGGCGGGCGACTGGCAATAGCCCGCCATCACCTGATGCGCCTGTTCACTTCAAGCCTGACCGTAAGAAACTGTTGATGAACTGGCGCTGGAAGACGATGAAGAGGATCAACAGGGGCGCGATTACGATCAACACACTGGCCGTAATTAGCCCATACAGCGCGCCGACCTCGCTGGTACGCAAGACCTGTGTCAGCCCTGTCGTGATCGGGCGGTTTTCGTTGCTGCGGGTAATGATAAACGGCCACAAGAATTCGTTCCAGCGGGCGCTGATCGAGACCAGCGCGAAGGCCACCAGGGCAGGTATGGCAGCGGGCAGGTAGACGTGCCGCATGATGCCGGGCCAGGCGCAGCCGTCAATGCGGGCAGCATCTTCGAGATCAAGGGGGACCTGGCGGAACGTCTGGCGCATGAGAAACGTCCCGAATGCGGAACCGAAATAGGGCAGCATCAAGGCCAGCTTTGTATCGAACAGGCCAAGCGCGCGAATGGTCGAGAAGTTCGGAACGAGCAGCACTGCTGAAGGGATCATGAGCTGCATCAGAATCAGCGTGAACAGCACATTCTTGCCAAAAAAGCGCAGGCGAGCAAAAGCGTAACCGGAGAATGTGATCGTCACCAACTGCACGGCCAGCACGCCAAACACAAAGATCAGGGTCGTGATGTACTGCTGTCCCCAATTGACGGTATCAAAGGACGCCTGAAAATTCCTCAGCGTCAACGTGCTGCCGAAGAAGATATTGCCCTGCACAATTGACTCTTCGGGTGGGCGGATGCTGACCAGCACCGTCCAGATGAGCGGTATAAGCCAGAAGAGCGCGGCCAGGATCAGCAGTACTGTTCCCAGGCGGTTGAGCCAGGGCGACTTGCGGGTGGGGGTGGCTGCGTTAGTTCTCATAATAGGCTCGCCGTTCCCAGAACACGAAATTGAACACCGTAAAGCACAGCAGCATCACCAGCAGAATGACGGTGATGGCGTTGACGTAGCCCAGGTTACGCGCCTCGTTATATTTCTGGAAAATGAAGTAGAGCAGCAGATTGCTGCGCTCGTTGGGCTGTCCCTCACCCAGCGCGTAGAGTTGATCGACCTGCTGGAAGGCGTTGGCAACGCCGGATGTCAGCACAAACAACGTGGTGCTGCTCAACAGCGGCACGGTCAGGAAGCGGATTTTCTGCCGCCAGTTCGCGCCGTCAAGATCGGCAGCCTCGTAGACATCGTGCGGCAGATTTTGCAGCCCGGCCAGATAAATGATCATGAAGAAGCCGGTTTGTTTCCAGATGGCGACCATCATCACGGAAACCAGCGTCCAGTTCAGATCGCCGATCCAGTGGACGGTGGGCAATCCGAGGCTGCGCAGGATGGTGTTCGCCAGCCCGATGTTATCAGCGAAGATGAAGGCAAACACGCTGGCCGCACCGATCATAGGCATGAGAACGGGATAGAAAAAGGCGAACCGGAACAGACCAATGGCGCGCAGTTTGCGGTTAAGGAGCAGCGCCAGCCCAAAGGCCAATGCCATGCTGACGGGCACCGTGACACTGACGAACAGGATCGTGTTACCGAAGATGCGCGGGAAAGCCTGGCCGACTTCGAGCGTGGGGTCGAACAGTTCCAGGTAATTGCCCAGGCCGACGAACTTCGGCGGCATTCGCACGGTGACGCCGGGCTTAAAGGTGCTCTGCACCACCGCGCTGACTGTCGGCCAGAGCGTGAAGGTCAGGATAAACAGGAAGGTGGGCAGGATCAGCAGATAGGGGAAAGCCGATTGCCACACTCGACGGCTCAGGTCAGCCTTCACCTGCGGGGTCGCTTTCACCCTGGCGGCCTGGGTCGCATCAACACTGCTCATGGAAAAATGACCTCGGCTGGTGCGAAATTAAAGTCCCCTCGCTGCTTCAAAGCGAGGGGACACACTGATAATCGCTAGTCCTTGAAATCGGCGAGCATTTTCTCAGCGGTAGCCTGGGCTTCGTCGAGTGCCTGCTGTGGTGTCTTGTCGCCAGTGATGGCAGCCTGAACGGCCTTGCCAAAGACCTGTTGAATATCTGCGCCCTGATGGGTTGCCAGTTCTTTCGCCGCGTACTGAAGCTGATCACGGGCCACCAGATATTGCGGATGTTCAGCCACCAGGTCTTTCAAGGTCTTGGTTTCCCAGGCAGAAATCCGCGACGCAATGTAACCCGTGCCAACCGTCCAATCGGCCTGCTTCTCAGGGCTGGTCAGGAACTGAATCCAGCGCCAGGCAGCCTTTTGATTCGCTTCGGGAGCCGATTTGAGGATATACAGGTTGCCGCCACCGGTGGGCGCACCATAGCCCTTCTTACCCTGTGGCAGGAAGGCCACGCCAACATCGAACTTGGCGTTTTTGAGAATGTTGGTCAGGCTGCCTGTCGTGTGATAGATCATTGCGGCCTTGCCGCTGGTGAAGTCGGTAGGCGTGTCACCCCACTTGATGACCCCCTTGGGCATGACACCTTCTTTGGCCGACAAATCCACGACAAACTGGAGGGCCTCAACCGTCGAGGGCGTATTGAAGTACACCTTGTTGGCGGCATCACCGACCAGGTTCTGACCGTTGCTGATGGCAAAGCCCTGGAACAGCCAGTACGGGAAGCCATCTGACGGGATTTCTATCCCCCACTGCGTTCCGTCCGGCTTGGTGAGTTTCTTGGCGGCGGCCAGCATATCTTGCCAGGTCTTGGGCGGGACATCAGGATCGAGACCCACCGACTTGAACAGATCTTTGTTGTAATAGAGTACAGGTGTACTGCGCTGGAAGGGCATTCCCCACGTTTTGCCGTAAGCCTGGGAGTTTGCCAGGAAGGCCGGGAAGAAGTCGGCCAGCAGTTTGTCACCGTCCTTCGACCCCTTGATAAAGTCGTCCAGGGGCACAATGTAATCGTTGTCGATCAGCGAGTACAGGTCGGTGGAGAGCAGAATTGCTACATCCGGGCCTTTGCCGCCACCGCTGATCTGAGTCTGAATCGCCTTGTAGATGTCGGCGTAACCACCGGAATAAACGGCTGTAACCTTAATATCGGGATTGGCCTTGTTAAATTCGTCGGCAAAGCCGTCCATGATCTTGGCGATTGGGCCGCCCACGGCGGTCGGGTAATAGAAGTTTATTTCAAGCGGGCTGCTTTGGGCAGAAGTTCTCACGGCGGCGCTGCCAAGCAGGGCCACCAAAATGGCAATGGCGACCAGCAGACTGAGACGTTTTGACTGAGTGATCAAGGTGTCCTCCTCATACGATCTATTAGCTTGCGGTGGAGCGTAGAACGGTCTACGGACTATATTACACGATGTGTTGTTGAAGGCAATTTAAGATATGGTGATCGGCAGGATAGGTCTTGTCGATCATCCACGCGCGATGCACTCCGGGGTTGTGGTCGAGTTGCTGCTGGGGAGGGCAGCAGATGAGCGCGACGCCGGGCGGACGCCGCGCCACAAAAACAAGAATCCGCCAAGCAGCGCCTGAAGGAGGGCGACCAGGCGGATCGACACGGCGAACGCTGCGGCAGCCGGCCCCGGTATGGCGAGCAGGCCGAGGAAATAGACGTAAACGCCTTCACGGACGCCCAGGCTGTTGAGCGAGATGGGCACAAGATCGAGAGACGTGCCGATACCCGTCACCGCGCTGAATGCGCCGAACGGCGGTGCATAGCCAAGTGCCAGGATCAACGTGTAAAGCGCCAGGATTGCCAGCGCCTGCGTCAGGAGAGCCTGGGCGAGCAAGATAACGAGCAGTCGCCGCTCGTGGCGGTAACTGCGAAATTCCTGATACAGATCAACGAACTTGAGCCAGGGCGTGTCCAGCCGTCCGTTGAACACACGGCTGATGACGCGGCCGTGAACCCTGTCAAGCAGTTCGTTCGTGAAATCCTGCCAGAGCAGGAACAGGCCAACCAGCGCGCCAACGAACAGACCGTGCGCCAGCAGCGCAATAGACAGCGGCAAATTCGGCTGGAACAGCGCCAGCAGGCTGCCACCGCCGAAGACGACCAGCATCCCCGATCCGCGTTCCAGGATCACGGCGGTGATCGCTTCTTTGCTGCGCCCCGTGGTGTGTGCGGAATCATAGGCGCGCACGGCATCGCCACCTAAGCCCGACGGTAGAAAGTTATTGAAGAACAACCCGACGAAGTAGCTGGTCAGCAGATAGCGATAAGTGACGTTGACGCCCCGCGCGCGCAGGACAATGCCCCAACGCTGCGCTTTCGCGGCTACGCTGGCAAGCGACAGGGCGAATGCCAACCCCGCCAGGGGAAGATTGATGTGCGCAAAGGTGCTCAAGAATTGCGGCTGCGTAAGTGTCGGCAGCAGGATCAGAAGCAACACCAACGCGACTGCGACTCGCGCGTAACGCAGCCATTTCCTGGGTTGGGCTTCAGTATTCATGAGCGGCCAATAGGGTGGGCCACAGAATCGGCATAGACCCGCATCAGGCGTCGGGCAACAGACAGCCAGGAATAACGTTCAACGGCCAGCATTCGCCCCCGCCGCCCGAATTCCCTGGCGCGAGCCTCATCGGTGAGCGCCCGGTGGAGCGCTTCGGCCAGTGAGCGGGCATCACCGAATTCGGCATAGAAAGCCAGATCGCCCAGGATTTCTTTGCTGACCGGGTAATCGAAGGTCACAATGGGCAGACCCATTGCAAGGTAGTCGTAAATTTTGCCATCGCCCTCGGCGGTTGAAAGTTTGGGCGCAACGGCCACGTCCCCCAGCGCGTAGTAATACTTGCGCCGCTTATAGTCGATCCGGCCTGGGAAAGTTGCGCAGTCACTGAGGCCGAGTGAATGCGCTTTGGCCGCATATTTGTCGGCGTCAGGGAAGCCCATGATCAGAAAGTGCACGTTGGTGCACTTCAACTCGTGCACCAGGATGCGGGCGGCATCGAGCAGCACGTCCACGCCCTGATAGGTTTTGAGAAGCCCCAGGAAGACCACTATCTTGCGACCTGCCGGGATGTTAAGCTCCACCCGCAACTTTGCGGAATCGAGTCCGGGTCGCAGGTCTTCGACATCGACGCCGTCATAGGTGTGATGGATACGGTCTGGCCGCACGCCGAAGTCCCGGATCGCCCCCTCGATCATGCTCCGTGACGGGCTGACCACATGTCCCCGGTGCAGTGTCCAGCGTTCGATCCACCGGAGCAGTTTGAAAAACAGGCTGTTCGGCCTGGCATAGCCGTGCTCTGCGATCTCGCCGCTGAAACTGCCCTGCATATTGAAAATGAAGGGCACGCCGGTCAGCAGGTGCAATGCCCAGGCGATCCAGCAGCCATCCCAACCGTGTCCGTGCAGAATATCGGGTTTGAAGCGCCGCAACTCGCGCCAGGACAAAAGGAACAACAGGCACATCAGGTACAGTTTTCCCCAGGCCGGGCCAGCGTCGGTTTTGGTGTACCAGCCCACATGAGGAATACGATGAGTGGGGATGTCGGGCATGTCGCGCCCGATGTGGTAGGTGCACAACTCGACAGTATTGCCCAATTTCTGCAACGCGCGCGCCTGCTCATAAATCTGAACATGCCCGCCCCGATCCACGAAAAAGGGGGTTGGCGCGATGATCAGCACACGATAGGCATAGTTATGAATGAGTGTATTGTCAACCGGCGATACACGATAACTCCGCTGAATCGCCCCGCTGGGCGCGCTGACGGAGACCCGATTGTGTTGCCTGCTTTCATCCAATGCCATCGATAACAATTCCTTTCCTATCCGCTGGCAATCAAATTCGTCCTGGGAATGGCTCAGGAGCAAGCTGCGCTTATAGTGAAAAGGGTGAAATGTTGGCACGATCTGGCCGCAGGCTGTTACCAGACAAGATATCCGACACAAAGTCTTGCAAACCGCAGTCAGCCAGAGAATTACATGTGCTGCAAAGGCACTGAAGGGTAAGCTGCTCAAGCCCTGGGTGAGGACGATGAGGCAAAATGCTCACGAGCTTGCCCGGTGGGATGTTTGAGTCAGCGGCCTAGAGAGCGATGATACTGCGAAGTTGTTAATAAGCAATGAAGATTTTGCCAATTCCGCCGCAGGACGCGAGAAGTTAGCCAGTCGGGTTCTTAAATACCGCGCACCAATGCCCATTCACGAGAATACACGTAGCTTGCAAGAGCAAGCGCGACCAGGGCGTACAATGAGGTGCTGAGTACAGCCAGCCCCAGACCGCTGGCGACGAGGGTCTGGCTGAAGAGATCGCGGATGGCGATGATTGTGCCCAGGATCGGGACTGCATACCAGCCGACGCCGGCGTCCGGGCCGATGCTGAAAATGGAGAGCAAGACCAGCGCGGGCAGGATCAGTTGCAGCAGGAACAGGAAGACGTTGCTCTCGCGGTAGCTGCTGGCGAAACTGCAAAAGGCCATGACCAGGCTGTTCAGCACGACGATAAACGGGATCAGCAGCAGAAGCAGGATCAGAATCAGGCCCCCAATGTCGCGCCCGCTCTGGGCGACGGCAGCCGCCAGGTCTACCGGGTTAGCACCCTGCGCCGCCAGCAGTTTTGGCCCAACGTCGCCCACCAGGGATAGGAAGACGCCCTCGATCATCCATAACCCCATCACGACCAGCGAGGCGATGAACACCGCGCACAGTTTCCCGATGACGACCCCGACGCGGCTGGCAGGCGTGACCAGCACGGACTCGATGGTCTGGCGCTCCTTCTCACCCACTGTCGTGTCCACGATCAGGCCCAGCCCGCCACCCACCAGCCAGGAGGTGACGGCCAGCGGCAGGAAAATCGCGCCCAACCCGCCACCGGTGTTCGAGGACGCGCCCGGCTCGGCAGGCGCAGTCACGCTCTGGGCGGCGGCGGCGGCCTGCGTTTCATCGACACTGATGGGCGTCAGCCAGGATCGATCTTGCCCCAATTTCTTGAGGCGCTCATCGAGCAGGGCATTGCCATACGCCCCGATCTCGCTGCGGACTGCACCGAGCGCCAGCGTCGTGATAAAGGTATTGTCGCGCTGCGTCAGGCGCAGGTGCGCGGTCTTTCCGGTCTCCAACTGCTGTTGAAAGTCGTCGGGCACGGTCAGCGTGATCAGAGCCGTCGAATTGCCTACTGCGGTGTTGTCGATCTCGGCACTGCTGACCTCGGTAACGATCAAGGCGCTGCTGCGCTTCAGGCTGTTTACCAGACCGGGCGCGGCCTTGCCATTGACAATGGCTACCGGGAAGCCCTGCGTGATGTACCGTGCCGTCTGCGTACCGATAAACGCCACCGCCAGCAGCGCAATGGCTGGCAGGATGATCGGCGGGGCAAGCAGCCAGAACAGCGTCTTGCGATCCCGCACCAGTTCGCGCATCTCTTTGGCGAACACCACTCGGAAAACGCGCCACGTGTTCATCGCTGTTTTTCCATTTCCGCTTCGCGCAGTGCCTCGTCCATCAGCGCCTGCTCGCCGACGATTTTGACAAAAGCATTTTCCAGATCATCGACGCCCTGCGACTGCGCCAACTCTGACGGGCTGCCCATCGCCAGGATTGCGCCCCGGTGGATGATCGCCACTCTATCGCACAGGCGTTCCACTTCATCCATCAAGTGCGTGGACAGGATCACGCAGCGTCCTTCCTGCTTGAAACGGCGGATGATGTCGCGCACAGCGCGCGTGCTGACCACATCCAGCCCGGCGGTTGGCTCGTCAAAAATGACGTGCTGTGGGTTGTGGACGAGGGCCATGCCCATCACCACCTTGCGGGTCATGCCCCGACTGTAGCCGCTGGTTTTGCGTTCGGCGAAGCTCTCCATGCCCAGGTCGTGGATCAGGCTGTCGATGCGCTGTTCGAGGATCGGGCCGCGTAAGCCGTGAAGTTCGCCCACGAAGCGCAAACATTCGCGTGCCGTAAGTTGCTTGTACAGCCCGGCGTTCTCGACCAGGATGCCCAGGTTGGCGCGGACCTTTGCTTTGTCGCGCCGGATATCGTAGCCGCCAACGGTAGCCATGCCCCGATCCGGCTCCAACACCGTCGATAATATGCGGAGAGTCGTTGTCTTGCCCGCGCCATTTGGCCCAAGCAGGCCAAACACCTGCCCATCCTGGGCATCGAAACTGACGTCGGCAACAGCCTGGAATTTCTTGAAGCGCTTTGCGAGATGTTCGACGTGAATCACAGGGTTACGGGTTTTGCTTTTCGGGTGGCGACAAGGGTACACCAGGCAGCCCGTTGCGGCAAATGCATGGCCCCACCCCGGCCCGCTCCAGAGAGGAGAGGGGAGTTTTCGCCGTCGGTTCTTCGTCTCTGTTCGCGGGGAGGTTCTGCGAAAATCGAGCCGATTCGCTATAATCGCGGGTATGGTCTGTCGTGGAACTTGAGATGGTATTATGCCGCTGTTGAGTGCTTCCCACGTCGGCAAATCTTTTGGGGCCGACGATATTTTTGCCGATGTCAGCGTAGAGATTCCTCACGGCGCTAAGATAGCGCTGGTCGGGCCAAATGGCGCGGGCAAAACGACGCTGCTGCGCCTGCTGATCCGTGCCGACGAACCGACAGCGGGCACGATCCAGCACGCGAAGGGTTTGACGATTGGCTACTTGCCCCAACGCCCGGAACTGCTCACGGATCGCACGCTCTGGGATGAAATGTTGACGGCCTTTGCCTCGCTGCGCCGCACCGAGGCGGAACTGGCCGAACTGGCCCACCAGATGAGCGGCCCCGACGCGGACGAGATCGTCGACAAATATGGACGCTTGCAGGAAGCCTTCGAGCTGGCAGGCGGCTACGACTACGAGACGCGCATCCGGCAGGTGTTGCAGGGGCTTGGCTTCGACGCGGGCGATTACAACAGGCCGTTGAGCATCCTCTCCGGCGGCCAGAAGACACGGGCACTGCTGGCCCGGCTGCTGCTGGAAAACCCCGATCTGCTGGTGCTGGACGAGCCAACCAACCACCTGGACGTGGCGGCCATCGAATGGTTGGAGTCGTTCCTCAGTACCTGGAAAGGGGCGGTCCTGCTGGTCAGCCATGATCGATACTTTATGGATCATGTCGTCAATGTGATCTGGGAACTGGACTGGGGCCGCGTGGAAGTCTATAACGGCAATTACAGCCAGTACGTGCGGCAGCGTGAGGAACGCCACGCTGCCCATTGGGCCGAATACGAAGCGCAGCAGGAGATGATCGCCAAAGAGGAGGACTACATCCGGCGCAACCTGGCCGGGCAGAACACCCGGCAGGCGAAGGGCCGGTTGCGCCGTCTGGAACGCCTCAAGCGCGACGAACTGATCACGCGCCCCCGCGAGGCGCGGACGCTGCATCTGAACCTGCAAACCAACATCCGCAGCGGCGACAAAGTCCTGATGACCAAAGACCTGGTGATCGGCTACCAGGACGACAACGTGCCGCTGTTCAGCGTTCCCGACCTGACGCTGTACCGGGGCGAAGTCGCCGCCGTGATCGGGCCGAATGGCGTGGGCAAAACGACCTTCCTCAAGACGCTGCTCAACCAGCTTCCGCCGCTGTCCGGTTGGAGCAAGCTTGGCGCGTCGGTCAAGGTGGGCTACTTCGCGCAGGCCCACGAGGCCCTTCACGAAGAGAACAGCATCCTCGACGAACTGCTGGCAGTACGGAACATGCCGATCAGCCAGGCGCGCAGCTACCTGGCGACGTTCCTGTTCACGGGTGACGACGTGTTCCGCCCGATCAGCACTCTGAGCGGCGGCGAACGCGGGCGGGTGGCGCTGGCGAAACTGGCCCTGGACGGCGCCAATTTCCTGCTCCTGGACGAGCCGACCAACCACCTGGACATTCCAGCGCAAGAAGTGTTGCAGGCCGTCCTGTCCGAGTTTGGCGGGACAATTTTGCTGGTCAGCCATGATCGCTACCTGATCGATGCGCTGGCGACGCAAATCTGGGCGATCCAGCCGGGCCAGTTGAGCGTCTTCGAGGGCAGCTACCAGGCGTATGTGGCAGCGCGGGAAGTGGCAAAGGTTGCGGCCAGGGAATCCAAAGCTGCGCCCGCCAGGCCGAATAAGCCGGACAAAGCGAACAAGGCTGTGCCGACGCCGGGACGCAGTGGCATGTCCGCCCGTGAACGCGAAAAGCGGACAGCGCAGATCGAGATGGAAATCCACAAGCTGGAAATGCAGCTTGTTCAGCTTTCGGGTGACCTGGGCGCGGCCAGCGAAGCCGGGCAGGTGGATCGAGTGCGGGAACTGGGCGCAGCCTACGCGGCTGCCCAGGCCGAACTCGACGCCAAGATGCTCGAATGGGAGGAACTGCTGGCGGTGTAGAGTAGCGCGTATGGTTTGCCGTCCGTAGCGAGTCAGACTACAATCACTCGTTAATCAATCACTGCGCCATTATCCGTAATTGTGGAGGGAAGGCCGTGGGTCGCTGGGCAAACAAGTACGTAATTGGCCTCACGGGCAATATTGCGATGGGCAAAAGCCTGGTGCGTAAGATGCTGGAACATCTTGGCGCGTATACCATTGACGCCGACGGGCTGGCTCACCAGGTAATGGCTCCGGGCGCTCCGGCGTATGCCCCGGTCATCGAAACGTTTGGCAAATGGATTCTGGACGCCGAGAACCGGATTGACCGGACCAAACTCGGCGCAGTGGTCTTCTCTCACCCCGAAGCGCTGGCCCGCCTGGAAGCGCTGACGCATCCCATTGTCGGGCAGGGCATTGATACGCTCGTCAGCCGCGCCAAGCAACCCATCGTGGTGATCGAGGCTATCAAGCTGATCGAGGGCGCGCTCGGGCAGCAGGTCGATGCGATCTGGGTCGTTGATGCCGCGCCGCAGATTCAGCTTGAGCGGCTGATGAGCAAGCGCGGCATGAGCGAGTACGAAGCGCGCAAGCGAATTGACACGCAAAACCCACAACGTGAAAAGCTGGCAAGAGCCAACGTCGTGATCACCAATAACGGCTCACCGCAGGACGTGTGGGTGCAGGTCGAGCGCGAATGGAACAAAATCCTGGCAGCACGGGGCGTTCAGCAGCGCGGCGACGAAGTTCGTACCGTGCAGGTCGGCCAACAGCCCCGACCAGCGGCTCCTCAACCGGCGGCTCCGACTGCGCCGCCCAAAGTGGCAACCGGGACGATACCCGCCGTCCAGCCGCAGCCAGCAGCACAGGCTGCGCCGCCTGCTCCGGCCCCTGCGCCCGTTCAGCAGCCTCCTGCGCCCCAACCGGCGGCTCCGACTGCGCCGCCCAAAGTGGCAACCGGGACGATACCCGCCGTCCAGCAGCCAGCAGCACAGGCCACGCCGCCTGCTCCGGCCCCTGTGCAGGCTGCCCCCGGCGCGCCGATGCAGATCAGCAAGGTGGACATCCGGCGCGGAATGCCCAAAAACGCCGACGAGATTGCCCGGCTGATCAACACGGCACTTGGCAAAAACCTGAGCCGGATGGACATCATGATGGCTTTTGGCGAGAAATCGTATTTGCTGGCTGAGGTCGATTCAAAGGCCGTCGGTTTAGCAGGCTTCCAGGTCGAAAACCTGATCACACGCATGGACGAATTCATCGTCATCCCCGAAGTGCCGGTTGCACCGGTTGCCGAAGCGCTCATTCAGGCGATGGAAGAGTCCTCGAAGGAATTGCAGAGCGAAGTGGGCTTCATGTTCCTGCCCAAAGATGCGCCCGCGCTGGCCCAGGCGTTCATTGAACAGGGCTACGAGCGCACCGAACTGGACGCGATCAAAGTCCCGGCCTGGCGCGAGGCAGCCAGCGAATCGCAGCCGCCCAACACGCAGATCCTGACCAAGAAACTGCGTGCCGAGCGGGTGCTGAAACCGCTATAAGAACCGAGAACTGCGCCAAAAGTATCGCACCCATGCTGTTTGCTTCGGTCACGCCTGAACGGAACCGATGAGTGCCGTCGTTTCATGGAAGGCGTGAGGTAAACTCCGTTGTCTCCTGCCCGCCGTTACGAGGAAGTGTTGGGCGATGTGGCCGAGGGACGGCTCAAGCTGAATGAGCCGTTGGGCCGCTACACCGTTGCCCGGCTCGGTGGCCCCGCCGACGCCCTGATCACCGTCGATACGGTTGAACTGCTGACCAAAGTCGTGTACCTGGCCTGGGAATCCAACTGGCGGATGCGCATTCTGGGCGGTGGTGCAAACGTCCTGATCAGCGACCTGGGCTATCGCGGGCTGATCGTGATCAACAACGCGAAAGCGGTGACGATACAAGACGATGGTCGCGTCATCGCCGACAGCGGGGCCGTCCTGACCCACCTGGCGCGGCAAACGATGAGCCGGGGCCTGTCCGGCTTTGAGTGGGCGATCAGCGTGCCGGGAACGCTCGGCGGCGCTATCGTCAACAATGCTGGCGCGCACGGCGGCGATATGGCCGCCTGCCTGGTCTGCGCCGAAATCGCCTTGCCGCGTCGCCCGCCCGAAGACTGGCCTGTCGCACGGTTGAACTACGGCTACCGCGAGTCCGCGTTGAAGCGCCATCCGTCACCATTTGCCGTACTGTCCGGGCAGTTGCAGCTTTCGCCGGGGCATGATCCAGCCGAATTACAGCGCCACGCCGACGAATTTGTTGCCCACCGCAAGCGCACGCAGCCGCCGGGCGCAAGCCTGGGCAGCATGTTCAAGAACCCACCGGGTGACTACGCGGGCCGTCTGATCGAAGCGGCGGGCCTGAAGGGAACGCGCATCGGCGGTGTGATGATCTCGCCTGTACACGCCAACTTCTTTATCAACACCGGTGGCGGCACAGCCAGCGACTACCTGGCACTGATCCGGCTGGCGTGCGCGACGGTGTTCAAACGCTTCGGCGTCGAACTTTCGCTCGAAGTCGAGTTGATCGGCGAGGGTTTCGAGACGGAAGCTAACCAAAACCCAACTACCGCGTAGACAAGAGCCATCAATTCAGGATATAGTGTACGGATTGGCAACGGATTGCTGAGTGCGTGCATGTCATTCAAACCACGGCGTCCCCAGGCGATACCCACCCGCAACGCGCAGCCCCTGACGGAACAGCCGCGCAAGGTTGGGCACGTCACGGCGACTCGGGCGGAAATGGCAAGCAGCCTGGCCGAGCGGCGACGGCTGCGCCGGTTGCAAAAAGCGGCAGAAGACAACGTCCTGCCGCCAGTGGCCGTGCCGCGTGGGATGCCGGTACGCATCTACGTCAGTATGCGCTGGTTCAGTGCCCTGATCATCGTTGTCCTGGTGGCGCTGCTGTATCTTTTCTTTACGCGAGACATCTTCTTCATCCACGAAATCTACGTCGGCGGCACGCATTACCTGACGCCGCCAGAGATCTTCGAGCGCAGCGGCCTTGCCAACATGCACATTTTCTGGGTGGACCCGGCAGCTGTCGAGGCCAGGCTGGAAGCCGATGCATCGGTTGCCAACGCCAGCGTCGAGGTCGGTTGGCCGCCGAACATGGTGCAGATCACTATCACCGAGCGCGAACCGGCCCTCATCTGGGAGCAGTCCGGGCAGCGGGTGTGGGTGGACGTGCGCGGGCGTGTCATGGCGCTGCGCCGCGACGAGAAAGACCTGGTGCGGGTCATTGTCGAGAAGCCATCGAAGGACATTCACCTCGGCAAGTGCCCGCAGCAAGGCATGGATGAAGTCCTGGGGCCGGGCAGCTGCATCGACGCCGACATCGTGGCCGGGGTGCTGCAATTCAAGGCACTCTATCCGAATGTGACCGAGATGGTGTATGATCCGACTAAAGGATTGGGCTATCACGATGGCCGGGGCTGGGTCATGTGGTTCGGCAATGGCACGGACATCGTGACCAAAATGAAGGTCTACGAGAAGACGGTGGAAAGTGTGTACACCGTGCAGGGCAAACAGCCTATCGAAATTGATGTATCCGACCCGGATGCGCCGTATTACAGCGCGTCCAAGCGATAAAACAGGCAATGAGCATGGGTGAACTGGTCGTCGGCATCGACGTTGGCACAACCAAAATCTGTACGCTGGTGGGCGAGGTTCGCGCCGAGGACATTTACGTGGTGGGCGTGGGCGTCGAACCGGCGCGCGGCATGAAGAAAGGCGTCGTCAACGACGTGAGTGCGCTGACGGCAGCTATTTCTTCCTCTGTTCACAAGGCGGAGCGCAGCAGCGGCTACGAGATTGGCCGGGCCTTCGTCAGCGTGGCGGGTGCGCACATCGACTCGAAGAACAGCAAAGGCGTCGTTGGGATCAACAGTCCGCGTGGCGTTCAAATCAGCGACCTGGAACGGGCGATGGATGCTGCACGGGCCATTGCGCTCCCGCACAACCGCGAAGTGCTGCACGTCATCCCGCGCTGCTACACGCTGGATGGGCAGGAAGGGGTGCGCAGCCCGCTTGGAATGCACGGCTTCCGGCTGGAAGTCGAGGCGCACATCGTCATGGCCGCGTCCAGCAGCCTGCAAAACCTGGAAAAGTGCGTCGAGGGTGCGGGCGTGTACGTGGATCGGTTCATCCTGAACCCGCTGGCGTCGGGCGATGTGGTGCTGACCGATGCCGAGCGCGAGATGGGCGTGATGGTGGTCGATATTGGCGGCGGCACGACGGACCTTGCCATTTTCATCGACGGCACGGTCTGGCACACGGCGGTCATCTCGGTGGGCGGCTGGCATCTGACCAACGACATCGCGCAGGGCCTGCATCTGCCCTACGAGATTGCGGAGGCGGTCAAGGTCGAGTACGGCCACGCCGACCCCAAAGATATCGACCCGACGGAGATGTTCATTGTGCAGCCCTTCGGCGAGGAGCAGATGAGCCAGGTCAAGCGGGTTGACCTGGCGCAGATCATCTTTGACCGCACCGAGGAACTCTTCCAGCTTGTACTCAAGGAAGCCAAGTACAGTGCCTACGACGGGCTGCTGTCGGCAGGCATCGTCCTGACGGGCGGCAGCGCGCAGCTTCCGGGCATCAAGCAGGTCGCCAGCGAAGTCCTCAAAATGCCCGTGCGCGTCGCGCAGCCGGAGCGCCTGAGCGGGATGGCCGACCAACTGCGCAACCCGGCCTACAGCACGAGCGTGGGCCTCTTGCGGCTCGGCCTGATCATGGATCAGGAGGATGAGCGGCGCGGGCGAAACGGCGGCTCGTACCGGCCCGGCAACGGACTTCCGGGCATTGGCAGTCGTGGGCCGAGAGGCAAAGGCCCGAACATCGGCAAGCTGTTCGGCACGGTGATGAAGCGCCTGCTGCCGGAGGACGACGAATAGGGATAATTTCCATCCTGCTACACTTCCACCCCTATCTGAATTCAGATAGAGGCTGGTACTTTGCAAGCAGTGTACATTTCTCACCCACAGACTCAGGCCTGTACCTTCACCGGCGTCGCACCGATCTTGCGAAGCGTGATCACTCTCCCCGGTAAACCGGGGAGCTTCTCAGGCTACGCTCGCCCCAACGGGCCACGTTAACGCCTGACCGCCTAATCCGGGCGGACTGAACGCCAGTTTCAAGATGTTCCGGGCGGCATTCAAGTCCCGGTCTAGTTCAAGGTGACATTCAGGGCAGCGATGTACGCGCATGCTCAAGTCCTTCTCGACAATCAGCCCACACCCGCTGCACACTTGCGAGGTGTAGGCCGCGTTCACTGTCGTCACATGACTACCAGCGCTTTCAGCCTTGTAGTCAAGCAACTGGCGGAA
>Ga0070741_10006091_pt1 | contig 26164 bp, 25 predicted proteins | sample Coa_R1_4_FD_66440 | JGI IMG/M metagenome (GOLD analysis project Ga0070741, IMG submission 66440) | Surface soil microbial communities from Centralia Pennsylvania, which are recovering from an underground coalmine fire - Coalmine... | ecosystem: Environmental > Terrestrial > Soil > Unclassified ... | reverse complement strand
AAGGATGGTGATGAGCGGGAGTCCCGCAGCCACTGTCGCTGAGATTCCTCCTGGCAAGCGATAGGCAGCGATATAGAGCAAGGGGAACCAGAAACCAAAGTTGAGTAAACCAAGCACCACAACACGCCACCACCAGATCCCACGCGGCAAGCGACGGCAAAAGGCCAGGAGGATGAGACCCATAGGCAGCGCTCGCATCAGTGCCGCCAGAAGTGGGCGATCTGGCGGAAGAAACTGAGTGGTGACGAAGTAGGTTGTTCCCCAACTGATGGGAGTCAGGGCGGTTACGAGGAGCAAAACAATTCCTCTGAGTGTGAAAAGTTTCATGTGTTTCTCCATAGACAATGTGGCATAATTCTCGCCACTTCCAGAGATGGACGCAGAGAAAACGTTCTGGTCATGAATAGTGTCAGGTGTTCTTTCGGTATCACCGGGCTGGCAACATCAAACCACACAAATCTATTGATGCTCACATCCTTTGTGTGATAAATGTCGGTTATTCATCTTGATGTCATCTATCTTGATATCAAGATAGATGACATCAAGATTATATCCTCACGAAAAGAGGTTGTCAAGATACTTGATGCTAAGATATAATAGGGCCATGACAAATGAGGATCATGTAAGTGCCATTCTAGCCCAATGGGCAGCAGAGCGTCCTGATCTCGACGCCTCACCTATGGGGATTATTGGCCGTATTTCGCGGTTGTCGCTCATCATAGACAAGGAATTGTTCTGGGTGTTTGAGCAATTCGGTCTGTATCGATGGAGCTTCGATATGTTAGCCACCTTGCGCCGTTCTGGAGCGCCCTATCGACTCTCGCCTAGCGCACTCTTTCGTTCGATGATGGTCACATCGGCAACGATGACCAATCGCATTGACCGTCTGGAGGAGAAGGGGCTGGTGAGGCGCGTTCCTGACCCTGAAGATCGACGGGGCATTCTCGTTGAATTGACCGAGCAGGGCCGCGAACTTATTGATACTGTGCTGCCCGCGCATGTGGCGAACGAGGAGCGAATACTCAAGGCCCTTTCAAAGGAGGAGCAACACACCCTCGCCCCCCTCCTTGGCAAATTGCTTTCTTCGCTTGAACATTCGTCATAAAAGGCTGCAACCTTTCATGAACCTCTTACCCGACAAACGTCGCACCAGCCATGCTGCTTCCAGACAGGAGAGCCAGGATAAATGCGATGATGGGCCAACGCCTGGAGGCTCTCAACGCGAAGTAGAGATCGCGACTGGTACGGCTCTTTGGTATCAATCTCCGGTCCTACCAGTCTAACCAGGGACTGCCAGCAAAGCCTTGATCAAAGATATGCAGCACACCTCGTCCCCATCGCATCACACATTCCAGCAACATGGCGCCCTCTTGCAGCCGCTTCTTGGTCGCACGCCATCCCCGGCTGGTCCAACATTGCAGAGCCGCTAACTGCGAGGGACCAGATCGCGCGTGTCAGTCCTACCACAATGAGTCCGATGCTGTTGACTCCCGGCACGAAGACCGGGCCGTGTGGGGGCGTGTAATAGCCTGGTTTGATGCGGGTGAGCCGCCGTGCTAGAACGCCGGTCAAGTATTCAAGCGGCATCCTGAAGATCAGCTCCTTGATGAGAACTACGTAGCACTCATCAAAATCGCACCACCAATGGCTCCTCCTGCTCCGTAGATGACAGCGTCCTTGTTTGTAAGTAGCATATCCATTCTCCTGTCCTTAGTGAGCGAGGCTGGCTCCATATGTGTATCAGGGGCAAGCCCACTTTTGGATTCTCCACAGCCTTTGTGCGAATGGCTGTTAGTAAGCGACACTGAAGCGCTGGCGAACAAAGCGAGGCTGCTCAAGCTCGTCGAGCAGGGCCACGGCATAATCTTCGGCTGAAATGCGGCACTCCCCTTGTGCGTTCATGACCAGTTGATCGATGCCAAGGCGATAGGTGCCGGTGCACTCGCCTGGCTCAATGAAGACGGGAGGACTGAAATAGGTCCAGTCCACATCGCTGTTCTTGCGATAGATCTCCCACTCTTCAAGTTTGGCCATCACCTCAGGTTTCCATTCTTCGGGAATAGGGATGACGTCCAAGGCCCGCACACCGGGTGCCACATTCATGGTCCCTGCACCGCCGACCACAAGCAGGCGCTTCACACCAGCCCGTTTCACCCCTTCTAACAGAGACTGCGCGGCTTCTGGCACAGCGGACAAAGGCTGATTCTCAGAAAGTTTGATGGCGCTGACCACCACGTCATGTCCTGCTACCACCCATGTCACGCTCACCGGATTGAGGGCGTTTCCCTCTGTGAGCGTCAACTGTGGATGGCGGAACTGGATGCGAGCTGGATTACGCACGATAGCCGTCACCTCGTGTCCACTGCTGAGCGCTTCCCGGGCGACACGCTGTCCAATCATACCGCTGCCAAACAATGCAATTTTCATGTCTTTTGTACTCCTTTTCCTTTTTGGGATTCACTTTTCCATGATGGATTCTGCCAGTTGGATGGCGCGTCAGGTGGTAACCACCTGCTCGCGGCACGTGCCGCCAGAACCTTTAGAGCTGGCCCATCAACCGCGCCAGACGCACTTGCTTCTGCACCGGATCTGAGACCCCTATAAGGCTGATTGCCAATTTATCCATCTCTGTCGCGAGCAGTTGCTGCAAGTGCTCTTGTATCTTGCTCTCGCTGCCAAAGATCATGAGCTTCTCCACAAAGCTATTCGCAACGGTGTCGAGCTCCCGCTCCGAAAAACCGGCCCCCAGGAACATGTTGCGATAGTCTCTGGCGGCAAAGCTCAGCGCCTGCCGCCCGAGTTCTAAGGCAATCGCGCGATCCTCTGTGAAGGCAACTGACACCTGACCGACGAGTGGTGGTCGCGGTCGGCTGGCCGCCGCTGCTCCCGCGTTCATCGCGGGCAGAGCCGTATTGAGGAGATAGGGGATGGGACAGGCATAAGGGAGGGCACCGTCGGCTACCTCACCGGCAACCCGAAAAGCCGCTGGTCCCAATGCAGAGATAAACAGACGATGGGACGCTACCTCTACGATCTGCGCCAATGGAATTGCCTGGCAAGCGTAGCTTCTCGCTTGCCCCACGTGGGTTGCGCTTACTGGCTGCCCAGTTGTGCGTTCCCCTGAGCCATCTGGCAGAGAGCACACACAAGAGGACAAAGGGTTCTGGTCAGTCTGACGCCTCCGCGCTCATCCAACGCGGCGTGCCTGCTGCACGCCGGGTGATCAGACATACCAGCGGGCTCTACACCTTCATTATACGCCTATACCAGGTCGCACAGGCCAACGGTAAGCAAGGACACTGCTTGCTGTGGTGGGAGACCGGGGCGCGCTGTGCGCGGCGCTACCACTACCAGGGCAGATGGTACAACCTTTTGCCTGATGCACAGATAGCCTATCAGACTGGAGAGCACATCGTGCGGCCCTGGATCGAATGGGATGAAGGGGCGAGATCTGGCGATCAAGCTTTCGGCATATCGCACCTGGGTGCTCTCACGTGAGTGGCAACGAGAGGCTCCCGTGCTGCCCCTCTTGCTCTTCATCGTCCCTAATCCTGGGCAAGAAGGGCGCGTGCAACGCGTGGCACACGCCATCCTGCAAGCGACAACGCTTCAGGTCTACACGACCACCGCGACACGGTTGGCTGAAGCGGGTCCCCTTGAGGCCATATGGCTCCCAGTCGGAGACTTCGCGCAAGGGGCACCATCAGAGCGCTGCTCCTGGCTGGATCAGGCCCAACGCTCTTAAAGATCAAAATACTGCTATTTTGTAAAAATACAGAGATCCTGATGAAAGGGGTATTCACCTATGTCTCTCGATAACCGCTCTTATTCTCGCCCTCTCGTGAGGATGACAGACTTGGAGGTCCTGATGAACCATCAACGCTGCCCTTTTTCCTGCTCACGGTGGATCAGGTCGCTCCCCTGCTGGGACTCTCACGCTCTCAGGTGTACAAACTCATCAAAACCGAGCATCTCCCGGTGGTGCGCATCGATAGCAAGATTCGCCTCTCTCCGCCTGCCATAGAACAGTGGATCGAAGAGCACCTCTATATCTGGTAAGACGGAGTCTGGTTATCTCAGACGCAGCCCCTTTCACAGAAAAGGATAGGTCTCGCTTCTGGCACAGAGCGTCTGGCTTCCTTGCCAGAACGCCATGCAAGCACAGCAAGACACATCCCGCAACAGATGCAAGAAAGAAAGCCAGGCCACAACAGGGATGGAAGGAGATAGGCCAGACGAACCTGGCAGAAGAGGTTCCTGATCACGACATCGGCAAGAGACTTGAGCGATGGTGGATGGTGAGAACAGGTGCCGACCAGATGGAGCTTGCTGATCCCTCCTCTCTGCATGGCATACAGACCTCCTATCTCCTCCGGCTGCCTCATTGGTATCAAGGAGTGGGACAAAAGCATGGTAAGACTGGTCGAGAGGCAACGGATATGGTATATAAGAGGTGTGCTCGACCAGAGACGCTGGTAGACGGAACCGAGGAGAGAATCTCGGCTGCCGGATGGATGGGAGGTGGTCACGCCCTGCTGTCCGTCCCGTTCTCCCTCTTCACTTCACACATCACCATGAGCGTTGTGCCCAATACAACAAGAAAGGATGAAACCATCACAATGGCGAAACGAGCCAATGGTGAAGGCACCGTCTACAAGCGCAAAGATGGAAGGTGGGTGGCTTCTGTTACCCTTCCTGATGGAAAAAGGAAATCGTTCTACTTCAAAACCAAAGCAGAGGCGATTGCCGCCAAAAACCAGGCGGCAGTGGCAAATGCACAGGGAACGCTGATTGCGTCCCCAGATCAAACGTTGGGCGACTTTTTACGTGACTGGTTACACCACACGGTCAAGCAGACGTTACGCGAACGCACCTTTGAGCGGTACAACGATCTGATTGAGTTGCATATTCTCCCGCTGTTGGGCAAGGTCAAACTGCAAAAACTGACCCCCCAGCAGGTGCAATGGTTCTATCATCAGAAAACAGAGCAGTTAGCTCCGGGGACAGTCAGGTTGATTCATGCCTTGCTGCATCGAGCGCTCTCGGATGCACTCAGATGGGAGTTGGTCAGCCGCAATGTCTGTATAATATGGTCAAGGCACCCCGTGTGCCCAAAAAGGAAATGCAAGCCTTCACCTTTGAGCAAGCCAGGCACTTGCTCAAAGCGGTCCAGGGAAATCCTTTAGAAGCGCTCTATGTCCTGGCACTCACGACTGGCATGCGGCAGGGAGAATTGTTGGGGCTCAAATGGGAGGATGTGGATATGCAACATGGCAGAGTGACCATCAAGCGGACCATCAGCCATATTCGGCATCAAGGCTTGAAGGTCTCAGAACCCAAAACGAAGAAAAGCCGCCGCACCGTTTCCCTGATCCCGCTTGCCTTGGAAACACTGCGACAGCACCGGGTACGTCAACAGGAATGGCGACTAGCGGCAGGACCACGTTGGAAGGATCAAGGCTGGATCTTTTGCAATTCGCAAGGAGTCCCATTACGAGCAGATACCATGGTTGCGCATTCCTTTCGGCCTCTCTTAGAGCAAGCGGGATTGCCGAGAAGCCGTTTCCATGATTTGAGACACAGTACGGCGTCACTGTTGCTCGCGCTTGATGTCCACCCAAAGTTTGTTCAGGAACTGCTAGGACACAGCACCATTAGTATGACACTCGACACCTACTCGCATGTCTTGCCATCGATGCTAGAGGAGGCACTCACGGGACTGAATACGATGCTTCAGGCGTGAGTCGCGTTGCTGTCAGGTTGCTGTCAAATCCGCATCATGATCGAGCCGCGATGCAGAGGAAAGTGTGCAATCAATGGGCCCCAGAAGGCCTTTGATCACATGGCTATACATGCAAAGGGACCTGTTCGCTCTTGCGAGGCCGCCGTATAATGTGTACGAAGAAAAAACTTCTATTTGATGGAGAACGGTAGAGTAAACAGGATCTCTTTGAGCATTCTGTTTCTTATCGTAAAGAAACAGTCCTTCTAAAGGAAAGAAAGGAATACTATATGCAACTTGGATTGGTTGGACTTGGCCGCATGGGTGCCAATATGGCGAAGAGGCTACTACGCGCAGGGCATACCTGCGTTGGATATGCACGTCGTTCCACTACGGTTGAAGGTGCTCTGAAAGAAGGGGCAATCACAAGCGGCGCGACATCACTGCAAGATCTCGTCAACCAGCTTGAGCGGCCACGCGTTATCTGGCTCATGGTTCCGGCAGCTTCGGTAGATGCGACACTGGAGGGCCTGCTCCCATATGTCTCGCGCGATGATATCATCATCGATGGAGGCAATTCTTACTACCATAATGATATCCGGCGCGCCAAGATGCTCAAAGAGCACGGCATTCATTACCTGGACGTTGGCACAAGCGGTGGTGTCTGGGGCCTGGATCGCGGTTATTGTTTGATGATTGGTGGCGAGGAAGAAATCGTCAAGAAGCTTGACCCAATTTTCTCTACACTGGCCCCTGGTGTTGGAGCAGTTCCACGCACTGCAGGACGCGAGAAGATTGGCGGGACCGCCGAGCAGGGTTATCTCCATTGCGGGCCGAATGGTGCCGGTCACTTCGTCAAGATGGTACACAATGGCATAGAGTATGGCGTCATGGCAGCCTACGCCGAGGGTTTGAATATCTTGCATCATGCAAACATTGGCAAAGCACAGCAAACTGTCGATGCCGAAACAGCCCCTCTAAGCAATCCAGAATACTATCAGTACGATTTCAATCTCGCCGATGTAGCGGAACTGTGGCGTAGAGGTAGTGTCATTGGCTCGTGGCTGCTCGATCTCACTGCCAGTGCGCTCATCAAGAGTCCTACACTGGAGAACTTCCAGGGTCGCGTAGCAGACTCGGGCGAGGGACGCTGGACGATAGCAGCAGCCATCGACGAGGCAGTTCCTGCACACGTGCTCTCGGCTGCACTTTTCGAACGCTTCAGCTCGCGAGGCCTGGACGATTTTGCGAATAAGATTCTGTCAGCCATGCGTTACGAGTTCGGGGGTCACGAAGAGACAAAAGAGACTTCAAAAGCGGATACAACACCTGAAGGTGGACACATTTAATTACCGCCTCTACATAAGTTATCTCAAATGTTTCGGTCATTTGTCCAATTATGCTGGCTCCTCGCCTGCGGCGGGGCTCACGGGGAAAACACTTCTTTTCAACCTTGCCTTCAGCAAGGTTGAAAAGAAGTGTTTTCCCATAATACCTCAGTGAGAGCAGGAGAAAGGAAGTATTGATATGACCACAAGCGCAAAGCATCTGACTTGTGAGCAATTGAGCGCGTTTGATGAACAGGGCTATCTGGTTATACCTGGCCTGTTAAGGCAGGATGAAGTACAGCTACTCATCGATACGTTCATGGGGGTACATGCAAGGGGACGCGTTCCTCGCTATTTTGAGCCAAAGTCTCCAGAGGAGGCAAATGGCGATATTCTCAAGCTGTATCCACGGATTATGCATCCGCATCGCTTCAACGACGTGGCGCTACGCTACCTGCTCGATTCTCGCCTCGCGGTGATCCTGGAGGATCTGTTCGGGGAAGAACCTCTGGCTGCACAAAGCATGCTTTACTTCAAGCCAGCCGGAGCACGCGGACAGGCTTTACACCAGGATAACTTCTACCTGAAAGTGGAACCTGGAACATGCCTTGCCGCCTGGATCGCGCTTGATCCGGCAGATCGCGAGAATGGGGGGCTGGAAGTAGTGCCTGGAACACACAAAATGGATATCTTCTGTCCAGAAGAGGCCGATTCTACGGTTTCCTTTACACGCGATTTTGTGCCAATCCCACCAGGATTAAAAGCTGTTCCCGTCGATCTCGCTCCTGGAGATGTGCTCTTTTTCAATGGCAGCTTAGTGCATGGATCACAACCGAATAGGACGACTGATCGCTTTCGTCGCTCATTCATCTGCCATTATATCGGACGCTCTTCTGAACGTATGGCTCTCTGGTATCGTCCAATTTTGACGATGCAAGGTGAGGTCGTAGAGATTGCGGAAAATACCGGGGGCGGTCCCTGTGGCACAGAAGTCACAGGTCCACATTAAGCAAATAGCCTCGGCTAGCATGGCTGGCCGAGGCTATTTGCTTAATGTGGACTTATCATGAAATCTATGCCAAATATTCGATCACATGCTCGCACTTCAGATGCAGCGTCACACGTTTCTCCTTCGAGAAGCCTTCTGCCATACGCTGCTTAGCAACCTCTTCTCCGTGATAGCGTGCAGCCAGGCGGTAAATGTCCTGTTGGGCTGTCTCATGATCTTCAATCAGCTCGACGCGTCCGCTGATGGTGACATAATTGTAGCCATCCTCGACACAAATGGAGATACGCGGGTCGAGGCGCATATTGCGATCTTTGAGGCGTCCAGCTTTTGTATTCATGACAATCGTGTCGCCTTGCAAAAGGTACCACATGGTTGTCTGTTGCGGAGTACCGTCTCGATTAAGGGTGGCTAAGACTGCGAAACGGCGCTCTTGTAAAAATGCGCGGGCCTTTTCAGATAACGTACTCACAAAATGCTCCTTATACGAAAATACTCTATTTTGAAATCATTATATGGTATTTTGTCTCGACACACCAGCAAAGAGCAGCAAGGAATGGCTTGCTTTTTTGCCAGAGCACGTAGTCAAGCGGGAGTGAGCAATTGCCCGTGAGGGATTGCCGCCACGCATGCCTATGACAGAAAAAGCGTTGCATTCGCAGCGGAGGACAATCAGCACTTGTAGTACTGCTTTCTATGTAACACAGGGAAAAATAATTGTGTCTTTAGCTAGAAAAAGATCAGAAAAAGTGAGCTATTTCATATCGAGGCTGTGCTTTACGGAATAGTATGTACCAAAATAAGCAGGTACAATCGTCAATAATAAAGCATATAGAAAAGCTTACAAAAAACCAAGGAGCAAGAGTATGAAGCAATCTTTGTTCTTACGTGCGAATATAATAGCTGTACTTTTAGGTAGTTTGTTTATAATGATGCTGTTCTCGGCTTGTTCGGGTGTGGCGAGTACAGGTACGAATACAGGCACTAACACGGGTACTGGTAGCGGAACCAATGCGGCCTTGACGATTGTCGGTTCGGTACAATCTGTGTCGGGCAATAGCGTCACATTGACGGCGAGTGTGAATGGGCAGCAGCAACAGTACACGATCACTGGCCTGACCCCCCAGCAAATAACGGACCTGCAGCAGCATATCGGGAAAACTTATACGATCCAGGTTACGCAGAACGGAACCTCGTATACGATTACGCCAGGAAGCAATCCTCAGGAGACAGATAATGCGACTTCGGGAGTGACACCGGTAGCTAATACGAACTCTGGCGCAAATACGGGCGTTAACGAGCCAGGCACTATCGATTTCATCGGCAAAGTGCAGAGCGCCAATGGCAATAGCATTGTCGTGAGCTTGCCCAATGGAGACCCATTGACGATGAATGTTACCGTTCAAACTGATCGTTCCGATTTTGCCAATGGGCAGGTCAATGCTGGTCAGTTTATTAACGCGAAGGCACAGGCAAATACGGCGGATGGCAGTTTCGTGGCGACGAAGTTGAGCATGCCTGATAACAAGGACCTACAGAATCCGACAAAGATGAATACGGTAGATATCGTTGGCGTGGCTACAAGCGCAGTTGGTTCGGATAATGTGCTGCACGTCAAAGTGGGGAGCAAGGCTTTCGACCTCACACTTAGCCAAACTACCCAGATGAAGGATTTTGGCAGTCCTCAGGCCATTGCGACCAATCAGCCTGTTAAGGTGACTGTGATCTACAACGGCGCGAGCGCAACTGTTCTCAAAGTTGAAAATAATAACTCATAGTGCGCCCGTATAAGTCATCCCTTTGATACAGTAAAAAAATCGACCATCTGTTCAATCGTGCTGTAGCCCCGCCTGCGGCGGGGGTTCAAGGGAAGAGGACTTCTTTCAAAACACCTGCCTGCCGCAGGTGTTTTGAAAGAAGTCCTCTTCCCGCTTTATGAGCAATGGGAGGGGCATTGCAGTTCTCCCGATATTTTGTTGTAGTGGAACAGTTCCAGGTCATCGATGGTGTCGATATCGAGCGCCAGACCTGTACTGGTATGGACGTGACTGGGCAGTTGCCGTTCCCTGGCTTCCGCAAGATACCGTTGCAAGCTACCAGGCCCGAAGACATAGGGTACGGTCAGCGGCGGGCGCACCAGCAGAGCATTCGTGCCTGTGCCGTCGCGTGAAGGTGCAAGCACGACGTTGTAGCGCCTAGATTGCGCAACCAGGCTACGTATATCGTCCGTTTGTAACAAGGGCAGATCGGCGGAGATGGTGAGCAATGCACTGGTACCCCTCGCTACCTCTCTCAAAGCAGCAGCGGTGAGTGCTGGATTGTGTCCCGCCTGCTCTTCAATCAGAGCGTGAGCCCCCCAAATCTGCGCCTGCTCTAAAACAAGCCGGTCAGGGCTAACCACAGACACCCGCTCTAGCACGTTGCTTTCACGTAGCACACACAGGACATGGCGCAACATATCAAGCACCAGGGTTGCACGTCGAGTCTGCGTTAAGTGTGGAGCCAGACGACTTTTTACTTCGCTTAATGATTTTACCGGAACGTGTGCTGCATATGTTGTCAATTTCGTATACCTATTGAGAGAAACTAAGGTTTTTCCTGCCTGCTAAAAATTTAAGCCTGCTGCTTGTAAAACACGGCGTGCTAAAGCAGCTTTTGTGGCGTTGTCACGCATGATGGTATCGGTGGATATGGCAGGTATGCCGAGATCCTCGATTTCAGCGATGAGATGGGCATCCTGGTTGTCGATGACCATTACATCGAGGAAGTCACGATAGCAACGTGCGACACCAACGGCCGAAACCTCCATGCCCAGGCCGCTCATGAGTTTGTCGGCCGGTCCCTTGATCGGGGCTCCACCGATGAGCGGACTCACGGCAACGATCATCCCACTGACCTCGTGGAGCACATCATGGATGCCTGGAACAGCTAGAATGCTGCCGATACTGACAATCGGGTTACTGGGTGCAAGCAAAATGGCATCGGCTTGTTTGAGCGCGTCAAGCACACCAGGAGCAGGTCGAGCCTCGCTGGCACCAACAAACACAACATCCTGTACTTCGTCGGCGCAGCGGCGTTTGACCATGTATTCCTGGAAATGCAAGAGTCCGGCAGGAGTCTGGATATGTGTGGCAATGGGCTGGTTGCTCATTGGTAGAACACGCAGATTAAGTTCTAAATGCGCGCGTAAGTTATCGGTTACCTCGCTGAGTGTCTTACCCTGACGCAATAGATTTGTACGATGAATATGCGTTGCCAGATCATGATCACCCAGCAAGAACCAGTCTTCGTTACCGTAGCGCGTCAATTGTTGCATGGTATTGTAGGTATCGCCGCGAATGCCCCAACCATGCGCCTCGTCGACGATACCTGCAAGGGTATACAAAACAATGTCTATGTCGGGCGAAACATGTAACCCGTAGAAATCGCGGTCATCGCCGGTATTTACGATGACCGTAAGCTGTTCCTGAGGTACAACCTGCACAACCCCTTGCAGGAATCGTGCAGCACCAACCCCACCAGCAAGAACTACTATCATGATGTGAACCTCAATCGAAGCGAACAATCAAACTACTCAGGGGAAGGCGCGGACGCCTTTGTGGGTCAGCAGCAGCGTAGCCCACAGTGATCAGCGCGTGCGGGATTAGCCGCTTATCCAGATCAAGCGCCTCGCAGGCAACCTCGGGACAAAAGAGCGGCGCACACATCCAACCTGTGTCCAATCCCAGGTCGTAGGCCATGAGTAGCATGTTTTGTACAGCAGCGCCTAAGCTCTGGATCGCCATAATGGTTTCATCAGCCTGTCGTTTTTCGTCCGGGTAACGGTCCATATCTTCCAGGTAGAGACAGGGAATGATGATTGCAGGCGCAGTGAGAATGCGCTGACGCGATTTCTCCAGGCGTATATTCACGATCTCTGGAGATTGTCCGTCCATCTCCAGATTCCGTTGCCAGGTCGCGCCCATATATTCGGCAAGGCGCGTCTTTGGTTCTTGCCGCGTCAGCACGACGAAGCGCCAGGGCTGTCTACCATGTGGAGATGGGGCCCAGCGAGCAGCTTCTACTATCTGTTCGAGCAGTTCGCGGGCTACGGGTCGATCCTGGTATTTGCGAACGCTACGCCTACCACGCAGAAGCGTAGCAAGATCATTCGCACGGTTCGGCGTGGTCATGTGTCGAGTCTCAGAATGTAGTGTCACTTTCTTTTTTGCCTGTTATCGTATCTGCTGATTAGCGGAACATATCTTTTGAGCTATCACGTACAAGGGAACGAATACTGCCCTCGGCCGCGATATAGGAATAGCCGCGAATAAGAGCGACCGGAACACGGTCAATTTTACCCATTACCAGTTCAGCTGCCGCGGCCAGTTCGTCGGCAACAGCAATGACGCTAACGAGTAGCTCGTAGCCATAGGGATCGAATTGGCCCTGGTAGTCAGCCAATGGCTCGATACCTGCAACGCCAATCGCCATATTGACCTGTCCGTTACGCCAGGGCCGCCCCCAGGTGTCGGAGACAATTACAGCCAGATTGAAGTCCGGGCCTTCCCCTGTAAGCTCCTGTAAACGGGTACGCAGTGTGCGTGCCGACTGGTCGGAATCAACTGGAAGCAAAGTGAGTTGTCCCGCGCCATTGACGTTCGACTCATCTACGCCTGCATTGGCACAGATGAAGCCCTGATTTGTTTCACATATCAACACGCCGTGATCCATGCGAACGATACGTTTTGTCTCGCGCAAAACGACTTCGACATGTCGCGGGTCTTTCTCACGCTGCCCCTGTTGCGCGATAATATGAGCAAAATCGGAGGGTTCTACCTCATCGAGGTTTACAACACGCCCTTCCGCTTTTGACACAATTTTCTGAGTCACGACGAGTACATCACCTTGCTCAAGCGCAAGATTCTGATTGCGCAAAGCTTCATATATGACAAGTCCCAGGTCAGTGCCTGGGGAAATATCACCGATGCCGGTGATAGGGAGAATACGTAATTCTGTGCTCATGTTCCTCCTTGTGTTGTAACATTATATCGCCTGAACGGAAACACTGCCAGCAGAAAACATTCTACGATGGTGAAACATAGCAGCAACTCCAATCGAGATATAAGTATATCAGGCAGGACATCGATGCCCGAATGCGTTGCCTGATAGACAAAGGAAAGGAGTGCGATAAATCGATATGCTAAAATCACTTGGTCACTTGCTTTTAGCAGCCATTTTCATTTCTGGTGGAGCAGATACGTTTCTGCATCCGCAGCCGCGAGCAGCAAAGGTGGCGGGTGCAGGGATACCGGAGGAACAAGCGGAGCCAGCAGCTATTCTTAACGGCGCAGCGATGGTGCTGGGTGGTACGGCTCTCGCGCTCAATATTGCGCCTAAGCTGGCAGCGACAGTGCTGGCTGCTACGCTGATCCCGACAACTTTTGTGGGCCATCCGTTCTGGCAAGAGACAAATCCGGCAAATCGCGCGAATCAGCAGATACATTTTCTGAAGAATGTGGCGGCGCTGGGTGGTTTGCTGCTTGTGTTCACGGAGAAGGATGATTGAAGAACGAGCGAGCAAGAGCAGAAGGTGGCAAGAGACATAGTTTTGTTTATGCGCAAGAATTTTATCGCGTAGAGAATCGTTAGCCAGGTGCCTTGCAGAAAGGGCTGGTTTTGTGGCATACTCTCTCATAGAGACCTTCGGGGCAGGGTGCAATTCCCGACCGGCGGTGAGGTAGTGTAATATTGCGCTCTAGCGTGATAAAGATACAGACCAAGCCCGCGAGTCGAGAATCAGTCGCTACTTGACTGGTTATCTGACAGATTCGGTGTGATTCCGAAGCCGACAGTATAGTCTGGATGGGAGAAGGTTTATATGCGAGCCCTACCTCCTGTTGCTTATGATAAACAGGAGGGGTAGTTTGTACAGGTAACAAACTACCCTGGTGGTTTCCTCTTATCTCCCTTACATGTCCCCCTGGGCCAGTTAAATTGACGGCGTTCTATGTCCTGTAGAATGTACGTCAGTATAGCTATTGACCGAGGGATATAATGAGTGTAACAACTTCTGCGACGAAGAACGCGCCGCTTAGGACGCGTTCATTTGCACCGGCACATGCCGATTTCTCTCAGGAGACGGAGCATGTGCAGGCTCCAACTACCTCCAGATCAAAAGTAGCGGAGCGGACATTTTCACTGTTACCGCCGGTTGTGCTGGCACTTGTTTTGTTACTGGGCTGGTACATAAGCACAGCCTCCATACATAGTGCCGCAATCAATCTGTTTCTGCCAAACCCCGCTGATGTGTTGAGCAGTCTCTCCGATGGCATCAGTTCTGGCATGTTCTGGAACTACGTAGTTGTCACCGTACAGGAGAGCATTCTCGGCTTTCTGCTGGCTGTAGCGATCGCCTTCCCATTAGGATATGGTCTGGTGAAATCGCGCTTGCTTTCGCGGGCGGTACACCCCTATCTGGCGGCGGGACAGGCGATTCCTGCTGTTGTGATTGCGCCCTTGCTTGGCCTGTGGCTTGGCTATGGGAAGATGACCAACATGATCATTTGTATGCTGGTGGTGTTCTTCCCAATGGTGATGAACACTGTGCTGGGCTTGCAGACAATGGATCGCGAAGTGGTTGATGCGGCCCGCGTCGAAGGAGCAAGCGGTTGGTCACTGTTAGCCAACATCGAATTTCCCCTGGCTTTACCTGCCATTCTTACGGCCATTCGCACCGGCTTTACCCTGTCGATTACAGGAGCGCTGGTGGGAGAACTGGTCGTTGGCGGCGATCAAGGGCTTGGGGCGCTGGTCATGCAAGCATATCACAACTATAATACGCCGTTGATGTTTGCAACACTGGTTATCCTGGCGGCGCTGGCGGCACTCTACTACGGCTCAACCTGGTTGCTGGTGAAACTTGCGAACACTGTTTACTAATCAGGCATCATACCTTTTTTATACATATGGAGAAGCTTCGATGTCAATTCGTCATCGTTCACCTATCGTGCTGTCTGTTCTTTCTCTCTGCCTGGCACTGTTCCTTGCAGCGTGTGGCAACAGCACGTCTCCGGCCAGTGGAAACTCTGTGACACCATCTGCTTCGCAGAAGAATGTCACCATTGGCCTGGGCTACATTCCAGATATACAATTCGCGCCATTCTATGTGGCACAGAGCAAAAATTACTATAAAGATGCCGGATTGAATGTGACCTTCAATCATGGCATCGTACCTGATTTGATCGGCTCAATGGTTGCTGGAAAAAATACCTTCGTGTTTGCCAGCGGGGATGAGATGCTTGTGGCACGCAGCAAAAACGTGAAAGCGATTGATGTGGCTACCATCTTTCAGAAGTATCCTGTCAGCCTGATCGTGCCTGCCGACTCGCCAATTAAAACGCTGGATGATCTCAAAGGGCATACGATTGGTGTACCGGGTCCCTATGGTGCGACCTACACGGGGTTGCTGGCTTTGCTGTATAAAGCGAACTTATCTCTTTCTGACGTGCATGTACAGTCTATCGGCTTCACGCAAGTTGCGGCGCTGATCGGGCACAAGGTTGACGCCGTGATAGGATATTCAAATAACGAGCCACTCCAGTTGAGCGGGCGAGGTTTTGCTGTACGCACTTTTGCGGTCTCAGACTATCAACCCCTGGTTTCTAATGGTATCATTACGACCGAAGATACCTATCATAACCAGCCTCAGATGGTGCGAGCCTTCGTGCAGGCAACACTTAAAGGGCTGAAAGATGTCATTGCTGATCCAGCGGGAGCGGTAGATATCAGCAAAAGCTATGTTCCTGGTTTGAACAGTACTCAAGCGCTCAGTGTGCTGAAAGCGACGATACCGCTCTGGCAGAGCAATAATCAGCCTGGCTATAACGATAGCGCGGCCTGGCAGGCAACAGAGAAATTCCTGGAGGCACAGAAGATGATTACGCCGCTCAAGGATCTCTCGCAAGCCTATACAAATCAGACGGTCGCGTAAAGCTGCTCAAACTAGATTTTGCGCAGAGCGCAAAATCTGCTTGAAGTATATATTTGCCCATCATTTTGCACAGAGCTCAAAATGATGGGCAAATATATATTTATGATTGAAATTTGAATGATTGTAACATGGGTTGGAAAGCAGTGCTATTTTGCAGGTCAAAGAGTTGGGTAGCAGTGCCATATGCGATCACGAATAACCTGGTGTTATTGGCGTGTGCGGGATGGTTGTCTGCAAGTACGATAAGTTTCGCATTTGCCGTTGTTCCGGCAGTGGTGACATCACCAGTTGCACCACTTTGATCCCAGGACTCTCCGCCTACGGTAGCAGTCGAGGGAACTTGAGCCTCTTTGTAATTTTTGGCCTGCCCTTTGAAGAAATTCAGGACAACACCACTGGCAGCACTGGTAGGGGCAACACCACCAGGATTGGGTATTACACCCACTGAGAGTTGAGTGATACCGGTAATATCGCTAAAGGTAACCATTTTCCCATTCAGACTGGCAAGCTGATTATTATCGGTTTTCGCAGTCCATCCCTGGGGATAGCTAATGGAAAAACCATCGCCAGTATAAGTCGTCATAGCGGGTTTGGGTGTAGGCGTTGGCGTAGGTTGGGCATTAGAACTGCTGCCAAAAAGGTCACAGGCAGTCAATAGCAGAGTAAATACAAGAGCACAGGAAATAAGCAAAACATGTTGTAGAGAAGATCGTGCTTGTCGTTTCATCACAGTGTCAACCTCCAAATTCATCTACTACATTTTTGTAGGCTGGGTTTTATAGACAATAAAGTCTGAGCGCCCGATGATTATAGCATGCAACGCCACTCATAGATAGAAAAACGATCAATCCTACCAATAAGTCTCAGTAGGAAGATGGCAACTAAATCCTTGCGTTTTGTCAGTTGTTATTCTTTGATTTCGCTGATGAATGGCAACGAGGCGATGCCGCCGAGACGGGTGCAGGTGATGCCAGCTACTTGATTGGCAAAGGTACCTATAGTTCTCAGGTCCTGTTCGGTCAGGTGCTGAAGAGCTGTTGGAGTCGTTTTTTCGAGTTGCACCAGTTTGTATAAGATCGCGCCCATGAATGCATCACCGGCTCCGGTAGTGTCTATGGCACGAATAGGCGGGGCAGGCACCTCTACCTGACATTCAGGCGTCAGCAGCAACGCCCCCTGGGCGTCGAGCGTAATCATGACCAGACGTGGACCGCGCTCCAATAGACGCTTTCCTAACGCGATCAGTTGGGGCACGGCGAGACGCTCTAGAGGAGAAATAGAGGTCTCATCCATGAAACCAGCTTCTTCTGCACTAAATTTCAGGATGTCGGTGCGCTCGACAACTTTGCTGATCGTTTGCTGAATAGCGGCATGAGAACTCCATAAACCAAGACGGATATTGGCATCGAACGATACAAGAGCACCCATCTGGCGTGTATGCTGCATTATCGCAAATATTGTTGAGCGCGCAGGATCAACGGACATTGCCATGCTCTCCACAAGGCAAATAGCAGCATCATGCCACGCGCTCCAATCCAGTTCCTCCACTTTTAATTGGGTATCTGAAGCCCCAGTGCGATAAAAAGAAAATTGTCGCTCTCCATTGGCCTGCAATGTGACCATAGCCAGAGTTGTCGGCACATCTTTGACAATCTGAATATAGCGTGCATCAACATGGTTCTTGACGAGCGTAGCAGCGAGCATCTGACCGAAACCGTCCTCAGAGAGTGCACCTATGAAGCGCGAGGCACCTCCAAGCCGCGCAATTGCTACCGCCACGTTCGCGGGTGCCCCCCCAGGATGGGGGTAGTAGCACAGCTTCTTCTCCGGGCCTGTCAGGGCTTGCATGTCGGGTATGAAGTCGATAAGCATCTCGCCTACGCTGATAATATATTTCATACACTTCCACTTCTTTCATGCGCTTCATGACGCTGCATACAACGCCAGATTTTTAAAGGATACGTTTGCCCCTGCACTGGCAAGGCCAATGGTCCCGCTGGTATAGTTTGGGTCTTGAGCACCACCTTCCCTGAAGCCATTGACGTAAAGCGAGAAGGTGTCACCTTGCACAACGACATCAATGGTAGTTGTTCCAGTAATTTTCGACACGAGTGGGCGTACAACGAGAATACCGACGCCACTATCCCCTACACCATAGGTATAGGCTCCCCAGGTATTTGCGGCGGGATCGATTAAAAATGCGTAGGAACTTAGCTTTGAAGAGCCGGGCTGAGCGCGGAAAAAGACACCAAAAGGGCCCGTTGAGTTACTGGCCTGCACCTGTATGATGTAATCATTTGGCATTTGCCCGTTTGGCAATTTCTCTAGCATAGTGCCTGCAGGACTATTGGACCCACCACCCGCTAATTGTACATCAGAGGAACCGCACGTGATTTTTGCATTGGATATATTGCTCCATTGAGCACCATGCTTGTCACATGAGTTCCCAGGCAAAGCGGTGCCATAGAGCATAGAGCCAGCAGGTATAGCGGCAGCAGGAAGCGCGCTAGGAGACGGGATGGGTGTAGGCTTCGTTTTCGCCTGCGGTGTCTGTGCCGTCGGAGTGCGCGAGTTTGCCAGAGGCTTCACGGGAGGCATGTAGTGCAGGTATACGACGAAGCCTCCGACCACCAACAGAAGCGTAAGTAAACTGCCAACAAGCATCATCCAGACGGATTGACAACCTGCTTGCTGCCTGGGAGGTTGGTAGGGTGAACCAGATTGTTTGACCGAAACGGGATCTGAACTTGGTCCACGTCTACTCGGTGCCGGATCTTGCGTGGGTGGCTGTTTTGCTGGAATGGGTGCCGCAGCATCTCTTTGCAGTTGTTTCTTCGCACGAGGAGGCAAGACCTTTTGAACATCTGGTGGCGCATCATCCACGACAGTAGGCAACGAGGCTACTTGCTCCAGTTCCACTTTCTCTAGCACGCGTGGTGACTCTTCCGTAGGCGCTTCGTGTATGTCTTCGGTTGCCTTGTTCGTATCGGTTGGCATAAGCACCGTGGGCAACGAAGCGACCTGCTCTTCGTTCGCTGCAACACGGGGCTCTTTTTCCGTGAGAGCCTCGTGCCTATCAGAGGGAGATATTTCTGGCTGGGTATCATTATCCACAAAAGTGATTGGCGTCGGACGACCCTGCCTATCGGATGCATCCCCCTCCTCGTGACCCAATTCCTCCTGCTGCGTACCAAAGGCCGCGTGACGCAGCGCACGGGCGAATTCGCCAGCGCGAGCAAAGCGCTGATCGGGGTCTTTGGCAATGGCCTTCATAACCACAGCTTCGACCGTTGGTGAAACAGTTGGATTGAATTGGGCGAGTGGAGGAGGCTCTTCCATAGCATGTTTGATCGCAACTGCAACGGGAGACGTGCCAGTGAAGGGAATGCGGCCCGCAAGCATCTGGTAGAGCACAATACCGAGAGAATAAATATCGGTGCGATGATCGATACGGCTCCCCGTTCCCTGCTCAGGCGAAAGGTACTCGGGTGTGCCAACAATCGTGCCCGCACTGGTCAGCATCGACTGCCCACTGCTCTCTCTTTCTTTTTGTTCTGTAACATCCCTGAGCACTTTAGCAAGGCCGAAGTCCGCTAACAGTATCCTGCCATCAGCATGAAAAAGCATATTGGCAGGTTTGAGATCACGGTGTACGATACCTTGTGCATGAGCACTATCGAGTGCCGATGCAGCCTGTTCGATAATCGGAACGACCTCTCCGAGTGGGAGGATACCACGTTTCTCTAAGACCTCACGTAAAGTCCCCCCGGTCACGTAGGGCATAACAAGGTAGGCAAGCTCCTCTTGTTCGCCATATTCGTAAACGGGCATAATATTTACGTGGTCAAGGGCGGCAACAGCATCGGCCTCACGGCGAAAGCGAGCCAAAAATTCAGCACGAGGTCGCTGCTCCATCAAGACGCCTGGTAAAAGAACTTTTACTGCAACAGTTCTGCGAGGGCGTGATTGTTGCGCCAGATAGACTGCACCCATACCACCGCGTCCGAGGAGACGTTGGAGTGTACACGTTCCGAGCGTTCGCCCCAGTAACTCGTTGCTATTAATTAGCACGCTCGTTACTCCTCTCAAAAAAATATAGCAAGGTTGTTTTGACGTTATCCTTGTCGTTCTTCTGCATAATAAATCTATCTATAAGGATGATATTTTCCCTTATACTCCTGTAGGAATGGTTAGCCAGTGCATCATCATCAAATTATAATACCTATCACTCGTTGCCATTGTCGTTGCCGTTGTCGTTTTCGTCATTGTTGCATTGCTGCCAGCATGTCACGGTAGGCAACGGCAGTAGAAAAGTTGGATATGTGACGTTTTCCCCCTCATTATACTAGACAATTCGCTAACGTCAAATATTGTTTTAGCACATATAGGCTGGTAGGTTTATTTTTCTCGATCCCACTTTCAGGGAGTATGAACCCGTGTGCCATGAGCTATGCTATTTTTGAACATATGTCGTCAGTTGATCTAACTAAGCCTGGCAAGCATAGATATTGTAAAGAATTGAGATGACTCCCGGGCACCAGGAATAAGCATACCATAAGAACACAAAGTACTACAACAGATAAAGCATAGAACGTAATAGTTCAGCTTTCAACGAGAATGAACAGGTCAAAGTGGCCATCGTTGATCGCGATATTTTTTTGCGCCAGAGTAGGATCGGTAGAGGCTAACAACGGACAGGAGAAATCTCCCGTCATTCTATCCGTCCCAGTGTACTGAGTTGGCGTATCGCTGGTCACGTGTAGGGCGCATGCAATTCCCTGTTTTTGTGGCAAGTCCCAGGCAGTTGATCGCGCTGATCTGGCAAAGGGCGTGGAAAGTGAATCCTTCCCAAGATCAACCCTGACATCGCCGCCGTTGATAACACCCTCAAGCGAATATGCGCCGGGGCCATCATAGCCATAGAATGCCATGATGAACGATCTGCCCCTATTGGCAACTTCAATCGTGAATTCGCGGTGTCCATGACGCAGCTTGGAAGTAAGTTCTGTGGAGGCGATGGTATATGAACCGGCTACTTCTCCTGTCACGTTAAAATGAATCGTGTTCAGAGTCGGGCCAGGGCCGGTCGCTTGAGTGGCTGCCCCCTTTGGACCTGCTGTGACCGTCGCTCCCTCTGTCGAACCCGAAACATTGCCTCCAGCGCCACAAGCCAGGAGCATCAGTACAGCCCCCATCATTTCTAATACTGCCAGCCAGCGATACCATTGTTGATCCATCAAAACTCTTCCTTAGAATCATATAACTGAAAAGGACTTCAGCACTGCAAGTCCTCAAGCGGGTGCTATGACCTGCTGGCAATATCTTGCTGGTCGAGGTGCTGCTCCGCCTGTTGAGGCTCTGGAGGTTCCGTGTGGATAATCACAGAACCAAGATCGGGATAGGTCAATCGCAAGGCACGCTTGATCTCTTCGGCTCCGATATGGACCTGACTGAGCGGAATTTGGCCTTCAAAGGTGGTATGCAGGACCACATCCAACTCAGGAGTTGCATTGCTAGCATTTCTCCGCTGATCAACCGCTACCAGATCTGGACGGTACAAGTGTATTTCATGCGCGCTACCTGGACCAGCAATCGTATCGGCAATGCGGCAGATCTCGCGAGCCATATCGACGTATTGCGCAGTCACATCTTGTCGCGCAACGACCGTATTGTTGGGCGCTTCAAGATGAGTCGTCACGCGCCGCAATTGCTGATTACTCTGGAGGACGGCTTGCTCCAGACGAGTAGCAACCTCGTGGGCATCACACAGGTCCATATCGCTCTGAACCTCTAGATCAAAATCGGCCTCTAATTGTCCATTCACCTCGCGAACGTGGATATCATGTGCATGGACCCCCTGTAATTCCGCGAGATAGTGAATCTGGTCTGTAATGGTTTCTGTAGGTGAGGCAATGGGCTCGACGTGTACAACAACATCAACATCGCTTTGCGCATATGACTCGTGTACAGCTTCCATTGTCTCCTTTTCTATATCCTCGGTAAGGGCATGGATCTGCTCGAACGTGAGAGTGCGCGGAGCCGCAATAATCACGTCCGCGAAGATTTTATTGCCCGCACGCCGTATGCGTACACGCCGTACCTCGGTAACATTCGCAAGCTGGCCCAGGCGCGTTGGGATTTGCACAGCCAGCGCTCCTGGTGCGCTATCTAGCAGAGCATCGATAGTCTCGCGGGCTAAGCGCGTACTTACCCAGAGAACAATACCGGAGACGCCAAGCGCCGCGACCGCGTCCGCCTGACTGAGCCATACAGGGAGGTGCAGTACTTTGGTCAGGTAGACTACAAACAGGCCAGCGATAACGACGGAAGAACTCCAGATGTCTGTACTGAAATGGAGCGCATCGGCCTCCAGTGCCTGGCTGCCTAGCTTGCGTGCAACACGCAGCAGAACACGCGAACGGGAGAAGTCAATCACAATCGAGGTCGCCATGACCACAAAGGCCCAGATCGAGATATCGACAAATCCTTCGTGAAACAGGAGGCGGCGGATCGCTTCATAGATCACCCAGATCGCCGTGAGGAACAGCAGGCCAGATTCAAAGAAGGCTGAGAGATTTTCGACCTTGCTGTGTCCATAGTGGTGAGTCGCATCGGCTGGACGGTCAGCGACACGTACGGCAAAAAAAGTCATCAGCGCCGCGACCAGATCCAGACCCGAATGGGCAGCTTCAGCCAGAATGCCCAGGCTGCCAGTAAGTAATGCAATGACAATTTTAAGCGCGGTCAAGCCAATAGCAGCCCCAACGGAAGAGAGAGCTGCTACAGTCTTTTCACGGTGAGCATCATCGCTATACGTCATATATCGTTAAACTGCCCTCCTGCAATCCCTGCTTCTTATTTCCTCTATTCGTTCCTCGTCAATCAGCAACCTGTGGTCAAGGATGTCATATGAACGTTGGGGTAGGAAGCGCCCCGGATGACATACCTCAAGCCGTTAATCGTTGGAGAGCTGATAGACAAAACCAGGTCCACCCAGAAACATCCCACCATCTATATTAACACATTGCCCATTTGCGTAAACCCAGGGTTTCGTGACATTTTTGGGAGGACAGCGAAGCGCAGAACTGATAGGGGTATGTCCGTGAATGAGTTGTCGCCCACCGAATTGCTTGAGGAAGCGGCCGGCGAAAGCATCGCCTTGTAAGTCGTTCATGAAAGCTCCACGTCTGGCAAAAGCTTCCAGCATTTCTTCCCAGTCAAGGGCATCACTTCTGCTGAGTATTTTCAGGAAGGCGGCATTGACCTCATCGACGGTGTTGCCGAAATTCAGGTAGAGGGGGGCATCAGCGTGAATGAGTAGATAGTCGCCAACACGAGCCATTGCTGGTAGTTGGGCCATCCAATCGAGATGCTGGCGGGTCAGTCCGGCAATATCTTTGCGGTGCCCACCATTTTGTTTCCATCTGGACAAAAAATTACTTCCCAGCCCCGTCGAACGCCGCCCGAAACGATACGCAGCCAGTAATAACGCCTCGTGATTTCCCAGCAAGGAGGCTACCTGGCCTCCGGCAGCCATTGCCTCATTCTGCAAACGCATCACCAGATCGAGCACTGAAATCCCGTCTGGTCCACGGTCAACGAAATCGCCCAGGAACCACAGGATGGCATCCCTCCCTGTCCACGAGTGCTTCTCATTAATAAGACCAGTGTCTTGTAGGAGCTTGAGCAGTTTTTTGAGTTGCCCGTGAACGTCACCGATCAGATGAACAGGTTGGGATGTTTGCATGGAGTCCTCGCTATTCTTTGGGAATGTTGATTTTAACAGTAGCACTTTTTCGTGTTCACTTTCAAGGGCTTTAGGAAATTGATGGGCCGGATTTCCTTGGCTCACCCGCTCTTTTGCTGACAGTGGGAAGAGGAAAGGGCGAACCATCGGCTGCAAAAGTCTGGTGACCAGACTGATAGTGAAGAGTCACTCCTCTCAATCATCGAGGTTGCCTATGAGCCGTTTCCTATTAGGATGTAGAGTATATGAAAATGGGAGCAGAGATGTTACTCTGTATGGAGAACGAGCTTGACTATCCCTTTGGGGAGAGATTTCTAGAGAGGTAGAACAGGCATACAATGAGATTGCGAAGAAACAAGGAGATATCGGTCGTATGAGCCATGAAGCCAATACCTATGTCATCGACCACGAAAGTGGCGCGGAAATGCAGCGCTTGATCGATCAAGATACACTGTTAAACACCCATATGGGAACGCTCTTTCCCGATGGGATTGATCCTTCCACGCTTCGAAGGGTGCTCGATGTTGCCTGCGGTCCAGCCGCCTGGATCTTGAACGTGGCCTTTGCCCATCGGCATATCCATGCCGTGGGGATCGACATCAGTCCATCCATGATTGCATATGGCAACGCATTTGCCCAAGTACAGAAGCTCGACAATGCAGAGCTTCTGGTGATGGATGCCTTACAACCGTTAGCATTTCCCAATGACCGCTTTGACTTTGTCAATGGTCGGCTGATGGAAGGATTTGTCAAAGGACAGCACTGGTCTGCCCTGCTCAAAGAGATGTGGCGGGTTACTGCCCCAGGTGGCTATGTGCGTCTGACAGAAGTGCTCTCGAATCAGACCACGAGCGCGGCATTCAATCGGATTTTCTCTCTCATCAAGGAAGGATTTGAACGCGAGGGGCACGTCACGCAGACAGACGAGGCAGGTAACATCTTGTTTCTGGGGAGCAGGCTGGCGGAGTTGCTGACATCAGCAGGGATCGCCGTGACAGGTGAGCACACCTATCATCTGGACTGGTCGTCGGGAACGCAAGGGCATTTGGGCATGGCGCGAGATTTTCTTTTCATGCTCACGCTGATGCAGCCGTTTCTGGTCAAGAAAGTGCAAGTGGTGAGCGAAGAAGCCTACGAGCAGCTTTTACAAGCCCTGTACGAAGAAATGCAAGATCTTGCATTTCAAGGGACATTGCACTACAAAAGCGTGTGGAGTCAAAAGCCAGGACAGGCATAAGAAACCTGTGATTGCCTTGTCCCCAGTGCTCAAGAAGCTCTTCCCTCCGCTGTTTTTCTTCGAGGGGATCCCAGTGAGGTGCAACGACTGGCCACTCTCTGCACGCTGACCCTCATTGGTCGCAGCATTGTGCCTGTGCCCACAAGATCACTTGCTCGACCGCTCTAAGAAGAGTCGGATGGTATCTGGGTGGTGGCGGTGGGGGGTTCTGTGACGTGTTTCAAAAATGATCCTGACCTGATTTTGTGGAATCCATCAAGAGAAGCCAGATCACCACCAGGTTCGTGAAGCTCAACGATGCTCTTGCTTCTCCTGGTCTTCATCTGAGCAGGCTCACCACTGACCGCAAACCAGCTTGAGCTGTGCTCAAGCTCTTGGTTCTCCGACTTTACAAAACCGGGTGAATTCCACATGACGTTTCGTTCGAAAGTGGACATGAACCGTGGAATTTCCATATTTACAAAATACCTCATTTACATATAGGGAAAATACACGCAAGAGAAGTACACAAAGTCACAAACCAGTCACAATAAAGCACACGTGCTGTTTTTTCAGCTCAATCCCTTGACAGTCATTGCATATAGATGTAATCTGCATATAGGTGTTATTAGTGAAAATTGCACCGACGATCATCGTTCGCTACAGGAAGTTAAACAGGAAACGCAAAATAACGAAAGGAAACAAGATCATGACCGACACGAAGGCCAGCAATGCTACCAAGAATCTGATCAAATCTATCCAGGAAACCAACAAGGCTATTGCAGACGCCGCCGTTGCCACCCAGGAACGCAACCTGGCATTTGCCCAGAGTGTCCTTGAGAACAGCGTCGAGGTTCTCAGAAGCCATGCTGAAAGCGCTCGTACTGTGATGCAGGAACTGGTTGAGCGGGCCAGGCAGCAGAAAGTGGGGCCAGAGGGCCTTCAATCCTTAGTCGACAGTGCTATTGCCGCCCAGGAACGCAATACTAAGCTTGCCCAGAGTGTCCTTGAGAACGGTGTTGAGGTTCTCAAAAGCCAGGTTGGCGTTACCCATTCACTGATGCAGGAATTGGGGAAGCAGTACCAGCAGCAACAGGAAGCCTTCCAGGCACTTACCCAGGAGTCGATTGAGGCGTACAGAGACTTCATCTTCGCCCCACTCACCTTCTGGCA
>Ga0070741_10006090_pt1 | contig 26165 bp, 29 predicted proteins | sample Coa_R1_4_FD_66440 | JGI IMG/M metagenome (GOLD analysis project Ga0070741, IMG submission 66440) | Surface soil microbial communities from Centralia Pennsylvania, which are recovering from an underground coalmine fire - Coalmine... | ecosystem: Environmental > Terrestrial > Soil > Unclassified ... | reverse complement strand
TGTGTCATTCTGAGGAGCGAAGCGACGAAGAATCTCAAATTTTGAACGAAAAAAAACGAGATTCTTCGCTCCCTTTGGTCGCTCAGAATGACATGAGACGAATTTGCATACAGACCCTAGATGAATCCCCATAAGTTCAATGACTTATCACCAAAGACTTGCCACAGAGTCACAGATTGCGCTGAGATTTCTTTTTTTCTCTGCGGCTCAGTGATCTCTGTGGCAGAGATTCTTATCCCAACGTTCGGCGTCTCATTCAATGAGCCAGCGTGCTTCCAATCAAGATTCCGTTTGCCCAATAAAAGCCTGTGCCGCCCGAGGGAAGCAGATCATAGGTCGCGGGTTGATTGTATGGGACGCGCTCAACGGCTGTGATGCGCGCGCCGTCTAAAGAATCGCCAATTTTTAGATCGCCGAGTTTGCGCCCGTCTGTTGTGGGATGACCGGGCGAGGCCCACAGTTCGCGCCCATCACGCAAAATGACGTGAACCATCTCATGCGTGGACGGAACCATCACGCGCGCCGTTTTCAAAATCACAGCCGGGACGCGTTCGCCCGCTTCATTCGTCGTCCAAACCGGGTCGCCCTCCTGTAACTTTTCCACGGCGACGGCTCCACGCGGCGTATCAATCAGCGTCCCCGCGGCGAGACAGATCGGGCAAGCCGGATAACCGGGATTGCGCTCCTGAACGCGGATGTTTCCATTGCCATCAATCGTGCCTTTGACGATATATCCCTTCTGCCCCTCCGCGCCGGTCTGGATTTGGAATTGATATTGATCTCCGACCAGCTCGAAATAAATTGCGGTCAACTTTTTGTGTTCGCGATAGATCAACAGTTTCTGATCGTCGGTAAACGTCGTCAGTCCGCTTAGGCCATTGTGATTCAGGATGGTCTGAAACTCTTCGACGTTGGCTTGCAATTCAGGGAAGCGTTGGATCGCCAGTTCGGCCTCGTCCCCGCGGCCAATGGGATAGTAATCGGGATCGCAGAAGAAGAAATCGGGATACTTCGCCAGCAGACGATATTTCAAGTCAGTGGGCGAAAGCGCGGACGGTAACGTGGGGATGAGAGTCGGCGGCTCAGGCGTGACCCAAACCGGCGTGCCCTCCCCAACCGCGATCGTGGCTGGCAGGATCGTCGCCACGACCACGGTCGCGTCGAACGGCGGGGGCGCGCAGGAGGCTAGCAGGTATGCAAAAGCAAACGGAACGATAAACAGAATTCGTTTCATTTCTACCTCGCAATCAAATCACGTTGACTTATGTTCCAGACGCCCCACTGTTCGAAAAGTTCTGACCAATTCTAAAACAAAAGACCCGATGAAGGGTCTTTAAGCTCCTCGCCGAGGACTTGAACCTCGAACCTAGCGGTTAACAGCCGCCCGCTCTGCCGATTGAGCTAGCGAGGAAAGCGACCGAGATTATACGTACAAGGGGAGGTCGTGTCAAGCAAAAACTTCAAGGGGTGTTCACTACAAAGGCACAAAGGACACAGAGATTCTTTTTGCTCACACCGTTCGTGCCGCGAGCACAACGGTGCGAGACGGCAAAGAAGAACTTTGTGATCTCCGTGTTTTCGTGGTGAAACCTTCTCAAAGTCACCTGGGTTGCACCAAGTCCCATAAATTTCCATACAAATCTTTGAACACCGCGACCGTGCCGTAACTCTGCTCTTTCGGCTCGCGGACGAATTCGATTCCCTTTGCGCGGTAAGCGTCATAGTCGCGCCAGAAATCATCGGTGTAGAGAAAAAGGAACACGCGTCCGCCGGTTTGATTCCCGATGCGGCTGGATTGTTCATCGTTCACGGGGCGGGCCAGGAGCAGACGCATTCCAGCCGAGCCGGGAGGTTCCACCACCACCCAGCGTTTGTCCTGCTCAGGGATGTAGTATCTTCGATCAGGGAAAAGCCGAGAGCGCCGACATAAAATGCCAGAGCCTCGTCGTAATCACGAACAACGAGTGAGACTAAGCCGAGAGATTGTTTCGCCATAAATGGATGCGTCTTTTATCCGATAATCGGCGCGCCGAGGAGATTGCTTTGCTCGGTCTCGATATGGCGGCGGTGATTGAGCAGGCCGAAGGCCGTACACTTGCACCAGCACGCAAGTGCAGGTGTCGAAATCCCGCCGCCTACTCGACCAGCGCTCGCAATGACGTGAAATCTAATATTTGATCTCGCCCAACTGACGCAGTTTGTCAATGCGATGCGTGGCCGTGATCTGGCGCACGGTGCCGGTGAGACCGCGCACGACAATCGAATCCGTCCGCGCGCCGTCGCCGAAGTAACGCACACCTTTGAGCAATTCACCGTCCGTGATACCCGTCGCGGCGAAGAAGACATCTTCGGAGGCGACCAAATCATCCATGGTCAGGATTTTGTCGAAGTCATAACCGGCTTCGCGCCCGCGGCGGAGTTCATCTTCATCACGCGCGTAGAGTTTGCCTTGGATCTCTCCGCCCATGGCGCGCAAGGCGCAGGCAGCCAGCACGCCCTCAGGAGTCCCGCCGATGCCGATCAACACGTCCACGCCTGTGTCCGGCCAGGCCGTCATCAGAGCCGCGGCCACATCCCCGTCCGGAATGATGCGGATGCGCGCCCCCACTTTGCGAATCTCGGCGATCATCGCGTCGTGGCGCGGGCGGTCGAGGATGATCGTCGTCAAATCCTGCACGTCTTTATTTTTGGCTTTGGCAATCGCTTGGAGATTCTCCGTAATGGACTTTTCGATATTGATCTTACCCTTCGCTTCGGGTCCCACCGCCAGTTTATTCATGTACACAAACGGGCCGGGATTGAACATCGTCCCGCGCGGGGCGATGGCCACCGTCGCCAGCGAGTTGGTGCGGCCAAAGGCCAAAGGGCGGGTCCCGTCAATCGGGTCCACAGCCACATCCACGTCGGGCGGCGAACCGTTGCCCACGTTCTCGCCATTGTACAACATCGGCGCGTTATCCTTTTCGCCTTCGCCGATGACGATGATCCCATTCATGCCCACCGTTTGGAGGACCAGCCGCATCGCATTGACCGCGGCCGCGTCCGCGCCCTCTTTATCGCCGCGTCCCATGAAGCGGCCCGCTGCCAGCGCGGCGGCCTCGGTGACGCGCGCCAGTTCCAGCGCGAGATTGCGAGTAGGTTCGTTATGATCCATGATTTCCTCCGACTACAAGAAGAAGAACCGAATCCAATAGACGCCGATGACCGCGGCCCAGATCAGCGAATCGATCCGGTCGAATGCGCCGCCGTGGCCGGGGAAGAGATTCCCGGAATCTTTCTCACTCCCAAAGCGTTTGAAGAGACTCTCGCCGAGGTCGCCCAGCGTGGTGACGGTGCTCAACACAAAACCGAGAATGATTCCCTGCAAGATGCTCACATTCAGCGGGCCATACTTTGAATACGCAAAGGCAAAGAACGCGCCATAGACTGTGCCCATGAACACGCCCGCCCAATATCCTTCCCATGATTTTTTGGGGCTGAGGCGCGGAGTCATTTTGCGTTTTCCATAGCGCGCGCCCCAGCTGTACGCGCCCGAATCCGCCAGCCAGACGATGGGCAGAACAAACATCACCCACCAGCCGCCATTCGGCAAAGCGCGTAAATCAATAAGATACGCGCCGATCCATCCGAGGTAAATCAGCCCGCCTGCAGTGATCATAAAATCAAGCGCGGCCTGGTCGCGGCCGCGCTCGTAAGCAATGAGATGGACTGTCATTGCCAGCAAAACAAGGACGACAAAAACGGGTTCCGCCCATTGAGGCCGAAAGGCGCGCATGGCAAGGATGAGGAAGACTCCGCCAACCGTCAAGTAAAGAGACGGATTGAATTTTGCGGCGCGGAACATGTGCACATATTCCCATGAAGCCGTGACCACAAAAAAACCAATGACCAAAAAATAAAACAATCCGCCAAACATGATGGCAGGAATGGCCAGCGCGAGCAGGATGAAGGCTGTGACGGTTCTTCTAGCCATTGGTTTTGTTGGCGACCGCCTCCGAAACGCCGCCGTAACGACGGTCACGCTGACTGTACGTTTCGAGGGCATGACGATATTCTTCCTTGTCGAAATCCGGCCAAAACGTCGGCGTGATGTACCACTCTGAATACGCCGCCTGCCAGATCAAAAAATTGCTGACGCGTAATTCGCCCGACGTGCGGATGATCAGATCGGGATCGGGCACACCCGCGGTGTACAAATATTGGCCGACCAGTTCATCCGTCACTTCCTCAGGCTTGACTCCATCTTTCATCATGCGCTGGATGGCCTGCACGATTTCATCGCGCCCGCCATAATTGAACGCGACGTTGAGAACCAGCCGGTCATTGTTCTTCGTCAGCTCGATCGCTTTCAGGACCTTCTGCTGGATCACCGGCTCGAGACGTTCCAGCCGCCCGATATGACGCAACTGCACGCCCTCCTTGTGGAGTTCGTTTAATTCGCGGTCAATCACATCCTGAAGGATCAGCATCAATCCCTGCACTTCTTCGGGAGGCCGTCCCCAGTTTTCGGTGGAGAACGCGTAGATGGTCAGATATTTGATTCCAAATTCAACCGTGGCGCGAATGACGCGGCGCAGATTCTCGGTCCCGGCTTTGTGGCCGGCGAGACGCGGCAGACCGCGTGAAATCGCCCAGCGCCCGTTGCCGTCCATGATGATGGCAACGTGGCGGGGAATTTTTTCGAGAGGCAGGTCAAGAGATTGGTCGGGCATAGTAACTTTATGTCATTGCAAAAGCGAAGCCCGAAGCAATCTCTCTATTATGAGATAGATTGCTTCGTCGCCGCTGGGCGCAACATGTTGCGTCCCTATAAAAACATAGCGGCTCCTCACAATGACGTGAGACTAGACTTCCAGAATCTCGGCTTCTTTTTTTCTGCCGAGCTCAGCCACTTCCTCGATGAACCTGTCGGTGAGTTTTTGCAAAGCTTCCTCGCCATTCTTCAGGTCATCCTCGGAGATCAGTTTCTCCTTTTCGAAATCGCGCATGTCGTTGTGAGAATCGCGGCGGATGTTGCGAACCGCGACGCGCGCCTCTTCGAGGCGGGCGTGCACATGCTTGACGAGCTCGCGGCGGCGGTCTTCGGTCAGAGGAGGCAGGTTCAGGTGAATCACCTTGCCATCCGTGTTGGGAGTCAGCCCGAGGTCCGAGGCCTGAATCGCTTTTTCGATTTCCTTGAGCGTGGTCACGTCGAAAGGTTTGATCATCAGCGAGCGCGGCTCGGGCACGCTGATCGTCGCAAGTTGCATCAACGGCGTGGGGGTATCGTAATAATTGATCGGCAATCGTTCAACAAGTGCGGGGTTGGCGCGTCCGGTGCGAATCGCAGAAAGATCGTCGCTCAGGTTTTTGATCGCGCTCTGCATTCGGTGTTCGGCGTCTTTCAGAAGGTCTTTTATCACTTCGGCCTCCATTAGTATTGGTCACATTAAGGATACACTAAAACAGTAAATTGTGCTATGGGGGAACGAAAACAGAGAGGAATTGCCAGATAAAAGATAGACTCTCGGCAAAAGAAAATCCGCAGATTACATGGTTTTCGCTGATTTTTTCTATTTCATCTGCGCAATACTTTTTGAAAACGATATCCACGAAATCTGCGGACCCAATCTTTTAAGCGCTGACGAGGGTTCCAACTTTTTCACCTTTCAACGCGCCGATCAACGCCTTCTCATCCCAGAGATTCAATACCAAGATGGGCAGATTATTTTCCATGCAGAGACTAATGGCCGTGCTGTCCATCACTTCGAGACGGCGGTTAAGCACTTCGATATAACTCAACTGCGCGAACTTCTTCGCATCGGGATTCTTTTTCGGATCCGCGTCGTAGACCCCGTCCACCTTGGTGGCCTTGATGACCACGTCCGCGTCGATCTCGGAGGCGCGCAGGGCCGCGGCTGTATCGGTCGAGAAAAACGGATTGCCCGTCCCCGCGCCGAAGATGACCACGCGTCCTTTTTCAAGATGGCGGATGGCGCGGCGGCGAATATAAGGCTCGGCAATTGCGCGCATCTCGATCGCTGACAACACGCGGGTAAAAACGCCGATGCGTTCCAACGCGTCCATCAGAGCCATTGAGTTCATCACCGTGCCCAACATGCCCATGTAATCTGCCGTAGAGCGATCCATGCCGCGCTCGAGTCCCTGTTTGCCGCGCCACAGGTTTCCCGCGCCGATCACCACCGCCGCCTCCACCCCCATTTCATGAATTTCCTTGATGCGGTTCGCAATCGACTCGGCCTCATCCACGTCAATGCCATAGCCGGATTTTCCGCCCAATGCTTCACCACTAAGTTTGAGCAGAACACGCTTGTATTTTAGTTCGGCCATACATTCTCCTTCTGCCCTACCCCGTCCCTCCCCCTTTTCGTTGAAAAGGGGGAGGGTGACCGCTTCTCCGCTGTTCTGTGCGGGAAGGTCGGGTGGGGTTAAGAAAAAGGCCAACCGAACGGCTGGCCTTTCATTCTATTCCTGACTCGTGCTTTCGCCCAACTCCCAGCGCTGGAAGCGGCGGACGACGATATTCTCGCCAATCGCGGCGACATTCTGCATGACAAGTTTTTCAATCGTGGTCGTGTCGTCTCGGACATAAGGCTGGCGCATCAGGCAAACCTCGTCTTTGAACTTGTTCAAGTAACCTTCCACTATTTTATCAACAACTGCGCCAGTCTTGCCCTCCTCTTTTGCGCGAGCGCGCGCCTTCTCCTCTTCCTTCTTCAATACATCGGCGGGAATATCCTCCGGCTTCACATATTTCGGGTCGTTGGCCGCGATCTGCAACGCAATTTCATGCGCCAGCGTGCGGAATTGTTCCGAGCGCGCCACGAAATCCGTTTCGCAGTTGACCTCGACCATCACGCCCACGCGTCCGCCTCCGTGTGAATACAATTCAATCATCCCGTTCGAGGCTTCGCGGTCCGCGCGTTTTGCGGCGGTGGCCATGCCTTTTTCACGAAGCCATTCCACGGCCTTCTGAAAGTCGCCGTTCGATTCTTGAAGCGCTTTGCGGCAGTCCAGCACGCCGGCGTTGGTTACGGCGCGCAATTCCTTGATCATTTCAGCAGTGATTTCCATTTGACTTTCCTCGTTCAACGTTGCAACTATTCCGCGTCTGCGACTTCTTTGGCCTTCTGGTCCTTGGGCTTTTCTTCTGCCGGGACTTCGGGCGACGCGGGTTCAGGTTTCCGCGTGGCGCTCAACTTTGCCAGCGTGGCATCACCCAGCAACGCATCTTCCTGGACCTCTTCATCGGTCTCCACCACTTTAGGCGCTTTGCGCGCTCGAGGCTTATCCGCTTTTGCGTCCGCCTGAGTGGGCACGGCCTCCACAGGTTCTTCTTCCTTGCGCATGGCTTTGCCTTCCAGGACGGCATCGGCAACTTTGGCAACCAGCAACTTGATGGCGCGGATCGCGTCATCGTTCGACGGGATCACATAATCAATACCAAGCGGATTGCAATTCGTGTCCACCAGTGCGACAACCGGAATGCCCAGCAAGTTGGCCTCGTGCACCGCCGCCTCTTCGCGGCTCACATCCACGACGAAGACCAAATCAGGCAGGCGCTTCATGTTGCGCACGCCCGAGAGACGGATCAACAAGCGATCAATCTCACGCTGAATGAGCAGACCCTCCTTCTTGGTCAGGCGGTTAATTTCGCCGCTGTCGCGCAATCCCTCCAAGCGGTCCAGTTCCTGAATGCGGGCATACATTGTGGACCAGTTGGTGAGCATACCGCCCAGCCAGCGCTCGGTCACGTACGGCATCCCAGCGCGGATGGCCTCTTCCTTCACCGTTTCCTGCGCTTGGCGCTTCGTGCCGACAAACAACACAGTTCCGCCGTTCGCGGCCGTGTCGCGAATCACGTTATACGCCTGGTTCAGCAATTTAACAGTCTGCTGAAGGTCAATGATATGAATGCCGTTACGCTCGGTGAAGATATACGGCTTCATGCGGGGGTCCCACTTGTTCGTGCGATGCCCAAAATGGACGCCGCTCTCAAGCAGGGCCTTCATAGAAATGACAGCCATTTATTTTTTTCTCCTGACATTTCCGTTCTCCAAACGCGCAGTCCATCGTGACGTCGGAACGGAGTGAGTTTAGCGGGGATACAAACCCGCTCAGGGATGCTTATTGCCCATCCCAGGCAAGATGTGCTTCCTTTGCGAAGCGGCGGGATTATACCACGAAAAAATCACAGCCCCGACTTTTGTCGGGGCTGTGTGTTCTTCAGGTCACCGCGGCCTGAACATTAAGTTGCTGTTCGATGCTGGCGATCCGCCTTCTCAAATCCGGTCGCGTTTCGATATCGCTGGCACATTTTTCAATGCCATATAAGACGGTAGTATGATCGCGACCGCCCAGGATTTCGCCAATTCTCGGCAGTGAAGTATCTGTGGCTCTTCGCAAAATATACATGGCGGCTTGGCGAGGTTCCACCACTTTTTGCGTACGGTCGCGCCCGAGCAATACCTCAACCGTTGTCTGCCACTCGTTAGCCACCAGTTCCAGAATTTTCTCGGGCGAAATATTGCCGCGCCTCGGCAAAAGATCAGCCAGTGCAACTTCAACGAGTTGCGGCGTCAGCGATTGACCGCTCAGATCGGCGAAGGCGATGATGCGGTTCAACGCGCCTTCCAATTCACGGATGTTGGATTGCACGCGCCGCGAAATGGTATCCAGTATTTCGTCCGGGATGAAGCGGCCTGTGCGTTCGGCTTTGGCCCGCAAAATTGCCAGGCGGGTCTCAAGGTCGGGCGGCTGGATATCCGCCGCCAGTCCCCATTCGAAGCGGGAGCGCAGACGCTCTTCCAGCGTGACCAGCGCTTTGGGCGGCCGGTCCGACGAAACGATGATTTGTTTGTCCTGCCCATGCAACGTATTAAACGTGTGGAAAAATTCCTCCTGCGTGCTTTCCTTGCCTGCGATGAACTGAATGTCGTCAATCAACAAGACATCTATAGAGCGATATTTTTCGCGAAAGGCCTGCGTGGTGTGCGTGCGGATTGCATTGATCAGGTCGTTCGTAAACTCTTCAGAAGAAACATAAAGAACGACCAATCCGCGTGCGTGACAGGCATTACCGACAGCATGAAGTAAATGGGTTTTTCCCAACCCGACTCCCCCGTAGAGAAAAAGCGGATTGTAGGCGCGCGCGGGCTTCTCAGCCACAGCCTGACAAGCTGCATGAGCCAGACGGTTGCCCGAGCCGACCACGAATGTTTCAAAGGTGTAGCGCGGATTGAGAGACGAATTCCGCAGGCGCGGCTCGTTCGCTTCATTCTGGACCGACATGCTGGCTTCCGTTTCGACGGCTTCCGCATCGCCCGATTGTGTTACCACAAAGTTGACCGACACATTGGAATTGAGAACGCCAACCAGCAAACGGCCCATCGTGCTGGCGAGGCGACTCTCAAGCCAGTCCCGCGCGTACGCGTTCGGCACACCAACGGTCATCACGCCGTTCTCATACGTCAATGGACGCGTATCACGCACCCAGGTATCGAAAGATGCCTTCGGCATCTCCATTTGAAGTTGCCCGAGAACCGATTGCCATGCTTGTTCTGCATTCATGATCCGCTTCCTGCGATGAAATGATAAGGGTGTACTGAACTAACCCGCCTGAACCGCGGCTTAGTAGTCGAAAGAATTATTAACTTGTATCCAACTTACTTTAGGGACTTGGAGTGTGACTCTTGCTCACATCCATCTCTCAGCGTTGCGTACATTCTAGCAGAGAATCCTTTTAAAAAACAACACTTTTGACCTACGCTTAGTTAAAAACATCTGCTTTTTTAAGGTTGATAATGTTAAAGAATCTTTATGCGAAGCGATGAAGATAAAGTAATGCGTAGAACGCACGTTTCAGCCAAAAGCACGATTTGATTCCCCTTTACCCCCCACATATGGGCATGTGATATTTGTGACATCGTATAAAGGTTTTCTACATCAAAGTGTGTTAAAAAATCGCGCGACGAAAAATTTTTTATCGCTTCAATTGAATGTCTTGTTCCAGTGATTCAAACGTTAAAGAATTTTGATTCGCGTGATTCAATGCTTCACGTTGCGCGGAACCCATGCAAGAATGGTCGTTCCTTCGTTTGGAGCAGATGAAATATCCACTTCACCGCCCACCGCGCGTGCGCGCGTCGACATGTTTGACAATCCATGACCAATGGTCGTGCTCATTTTCTCCATCACAAAACCTTTCCCATTGTCGTGAATCTCCATCACCACACGATCAGAAGTCGTCCATAAGTTAATATCCACTCGTTTTGCGTCTGCATGTTTGGCCGCATTACCCAATGCTTCCTGGCAAATATGAAACAAAGCCAGCGCACTGACTTGTGGAAGTTCATTTAAATCTTTTTCCGGGCCTTTCAGGCTGACTTCAGCAAATGTATTGGCGCGATACTCGGTCGCCAGGCGTTTTAAACCGCTCATCAAGCCGTCGTTTCCCATCTGTCGCGGGCGCAAATCGAGAATATAAGCGCGAATATCACGGATGGCCTGATTTAAACCCTCGATGGATTCTTTGATCCGCACCTTGGCAAGGTCAGGATCTTCATTTACGGTGTGCAAAGCATTCTCAAGCGACAGCCCTACGCCGTAAATGGACTGAATGATTCCATCATGCAAGTCCATTCCGATGCGATCGCGCTCTTCCAAAACGGCCAAACGCCGCGCAGTTTGATGCAGACGAGCATTTTCAATGGCCAATCCGGCCCAATTTGCCACCGCGCCGAGCAGTTGAAGGTTGCGTTCATCCAATGGTTCCTGTGCGCGGGTGGCCACACTGATCACGCCCATTAGATTTTCGCCCGATTTCAACGGCAAAGCCGCGATTTGATGAAATCCGGCTTTGACCACGGCGTGACGAACCAGTTGCGAATCCCGCGTTAGATCCAAACTGACCTTCGGCTGGCCAGATTGAGCCACGAGGCCGATAAAACCCTCCCCCATTTTGAACCGGTTACGGGTCCAGAACGCTTCGGCGGCTTGTCCGCGATGCAAAACCATCCGCAGAGTTTCCATGTCATCTTCGAGCAGGAAGATTTCCCCAGCTTCTACTTTCATATAATTCATGACGACAGCTAGAGTCTTGTTCAAAATCTCATCCAACTCCAGCGAAGAAGTCAGGACTGAGGCGATATTGTTGAGCATGGACAGATCTTCGCTGCGGCGCGTGAGCGCCATGTCGCGCTCCTGCATCTGTTTCACCAAACGCGCATTCTGGATGGCCGCCGCGGCATACGCCGCAAGCATTTGAATTATTTTTTCATCATCAGCCGTAAACTCAGGAGCATCCAGTTTGTCGGTGAGATAAATCTGCCCCAACTGACGATCAGCCGCGCGAATAGGCACACCGAGAAACGAAACCATGTGAGGATGATATTGCGGGAACCCAACCGAACGCGGGTGTTCGCTGATCACGGGCACGCGCAACGGATCTTCCGTATCCATCAACTCGCCGATCAGCCCGCGACCCACTGGCGGATGCGCCATTCTTTTAATTTCAGCGTCGGTCATGCCAACCGTGATGAATTTCGCCAGCCGCCCTTCTTCATCCAATACGCCAAGCGCCGCATAACGCGCTTCGGCTTGTTCACATGCCAGGGTTGCAATCCGCTCCAATAGATGTTCGAGTGAAACATCTTTGACCAGTTCCAAACTGGCACGGTGCAAAGCAATCAGACGTTCCTGTAATTGTTCACGGGTCAGGAGCATTCCAAAGACACCTCGTAGTAATTATATCCCACAAAATCTGATAGGATTTGGCAGACACGCCCAATAAAATTGTAGACTGCAAGGTGACCATGACAAATTCCCGCATCCCCGGTTTTTATAACTTGACGTTGGACGAACGCCGCGCCAAACTGGCTGACGCGGCGGCTCTTTCCCCGGACTCGTTAGCGGTCTACGCCTCCAATGGCGGACTCTCCGCTGAGGCCGCCGACCATATGATCGAGAACGTGATCGGCACTCACGCGTTGCCGTTGGGCATTGCGCTGAATTTTCAGGTGAACGGCAAAGATGTTTTGGTTCCAATGGCAATTGAAGAACCGTCGGTCGTCGCAGGCGCCTCGTTCATGGCGAAACTCGCCCGCGCCGGCGGAGGATTTATCGCAACTACCACCGAGCCTTTGATGATTGGTCAAATGCAAGTTATTAACGTTACAAATTTGGGTGAAGCCAAGTTGAAATTATATGAACATAAAGCGGAGTTGCTTGCCGAAGCAGATTCAATTGACCCTGTGTTGAAAAAATTCGGTGGCGGCGCGCGTGATTTGGAAGTGCGCCTCATCGAAGACTCTCCCATTGGCGCTTTCCTCGTTATTCACCTCATCTATGATGTTCGCGACGCGATGGGCGCCAACGCCATCAACACCGCCTGCGAAAGACTCGCACCGCGCGTGGAAGCCATTACTGGCGGGAAAGTTCATTTGCGCATTCTTTCAAATTTGGCTGATAGGCGGATTGCGCGTGTGCGCTGCATGATGCCCGTCAAAGAACTGGCCTTCGATGATTTTTCGGGTGAATCCGTCCGCGATGGAATCATCGCCGCGTACGCCTTCGCCGCGGCGGATCCCTACCGCGCCGCGACGCACAACAAAGGCATCATGAACGGCGTGGACGCGGTGGTCATCGCCACCGGCAACGACTGGCGCGCCATCGAAGCGGGCGCGCACGCATACGCGGCGCGTTCGGGCAAATACACTTCATTATCAACATGGAATAAAGATAAAGACGGCAACCTGGTCGGCACGCTCGAAATGCCGATGGCGGTGGGAATCGTCGGCGGCGCGACCAAGGTCCACCCCGCCGCGCAAGCCGCGGTCAAACTCATGGGCGTGAAAACCGCCAATGAACTTGCCGAAATCATCGTCTCGGTCGGTCTCGCTCAAAACATGGCGGCGCTCCGCGCTCTTGCCACCGAAGGCATCCAGCGCGGACACATGTCCCTACACGCGCGGCAGGTTGCCATCGCCGCGGGTGCGACCGGCGAGTTGATCGAAAAGGTCGCCGCGCAAATGGTAGCAGAAAAAGTGGTGAGGATTGACCGGGCGGAAGAGATTTTGAAGGAATTCACGGAAGATTTCATGAAAGAGCGAAAACAACCGCCTGTTCAAAATAGAGAAAATCCATTTTTCTAAAGAAACCAGTGTTCGAGTACCGAGGTCGAAGTTCTGGTATATTCAAAAGAGACTATGGAACAGAAAACTCTGACACCTGAAGACGTTTCAAAAATTGTGGATGGACTTAATCCGATTGACCACAAGCAGATGGAATTGCTTGCAAAAATGCCGCCTGGAAAAAGGATTTACCCCAGTCTCCGTGCCAGCGCCATGATACGAGCCGGTTTGCGAACCGTGTTCAAAAGGAAGTTCCCCGATCTTTCCTCATCGGAAATCAACATGAAAATTCTGGATTACCTGGTTTTCATGGACGGCAAACATGTCAATGCTTGATTTTTACATCCGTGTTGTAAAGGCATTGGATGAAATCGGCGCGCCTTATATGATTGTCGGCGCGTTTGGGGGCACAATTTATGGAATCACCCGCGCCACCCATGACATTGACATTATCGTGGATTTACGCGAAACAGATTGCGAAGCCCTTTCCCAAAGATTTCCTCTCCCGCGTTACTACGCCGACCCTGAAATGATCAAGAATTCGGTCGAAATGGGGATCATGTTCAACATCATTGATGCGAATGAAGGCATCAAAGCCGATCTCGTTCCTCTAAAGCGCGAACCCGCATATCAACTTGCCTTCAATCGCCGCATACGCGAGACATTCACCGACGAAAACGACCAACCTTTTGAAGCCTGGGTTGCTCAACCTACCGACATCATCATCGGGAAGTTGCAGGCATGGAATGAAGGCAGGTCAAATAAACATCCCGACGACATCTTCGCCATTCTCTACTTCTGCTTGCGCGGCTTGAGCGATCAAACGATCAATCTGGATGAAGTCGCCGAGCAAGCCGCCCGCATTGGATCTGAGGCCCTCGACATGTGGAACAAGACGCTTGCGAAAGCAAAAAATGAAATCGAAAAAGGAGATACGCCGCGCAAATGGTAAATTCGCCGCACGCTTTCCCCCTCCCCGCCGGAGAGGGTCGCGAAGCACGCCGAAGGCGACAGGGGTGAGGGTGCAGGCAGGTTTGACGTCAAAGTTTTGGTATGTAAAAACTAATCGAGGAAGATCGCAGTGAACGATGCAAATTTTGAAACAAACGTAAATGAAGCAAAGTTGCTAGGATTGCCACGAAGTATCGTTGGGGTAATTGCTGGCATTCTCGCATTTTTATTGATCACAGTACCTGTACATTTATACCAAATTCAATCGCCGACAAAATTACTGGCGATACCTCTTGCAGGATTGACCTCCCCGGGCTTGATCACTTATTTTCTAATCAGCTTTATGTCTATTGCGTTGAACATAGATTTTATTGACCCTTCTTCATTAACATTTACCGTTATTTTCTTTTTTGTTTACTATGGCATTTCAAGCTTGCCAGCAGCATTAATTGGCTCATTTCTAATTTCAGATAAAAGAATTGATCGAGTTGTAGGCTTTGATTTTTTGGTTATCTATTTGTTGATCGTGCTTGGATGTGGGTTTATATTTCGCGGCTTTGCAGATTAAGATCAACCAACTAGAGAAAGATATAGAAAAACTTATGACAACCCCTCACTCCCACTCCCCCACCCTCCTCAAACCTGCCAAACCCGTTGGCATTGTTGGCTACGGCGCGTATGTACCGCGCTACCGCCTGCCCGCGAAGGAAGTCGCACGCGTATGGACGGGCGGCAAAGGCGGACTCCCCATCAAGGAGAAAGCCGTCCCCGGGCTGGACGAAGACGTCATCACCATGTCCATCGAAGCGGCGCGCAACGCGATGAAACGCGCCCAAATTGACCCGACCGAACTGCGGGCGGTCTGGGTTGGGTCTGAGTCCCACCCTTATGCGGTGAAACCAACCTCCACCTTAGTCGCTGAAGCGATTGGCGCGGTCCCCAACACGCAAGCCGCCGACTGGGAGTTTGCCTGCAAGGCTGGCACCGAAGCGCTCGTCGCCGCGATGGGCTTGGTCGGCTCGGGCATGGGCAAGTACGCCATGGCAATCGGCATGGACACCGCGCAAGGCAAGCCCGGCGACGCACTTGAATACACCGCAGGCGCGGGCGGCGGCGCGTTCATTCTCGGTCCCGCCGAAGAATCGCTGGCGGTCATCAACGCCTCGTACTCCTACGTCACCGACACGCCCGACTTCTGGCGGCGCTCCGACGCGAAGTATCCCGAACACGGCATGCGCTTCACAGGCGAACCCGCCTACTTCAAGCACATCACCGAAGCCGCCACACATCTGATGGAAGCGATGGGCACGACCGCCAAAGATTACAATTGGGCGGTCTTTCATCAGCCCAACACAAAATTCCCGCAACGCGTCGCCTCTCAACTCGGATTTTCAATGGAGCAAATCGAACCCGGTCTGCTCGTTCCTGTGATTGGGAACACGTATGCCGGCGCGGCGCTGATTGGACTGACCGCCACCCTCGACATCGCACAGCCCGGCGATCGGATTCTCGTCGTCTCTTTCGGATCCGGAGCCGGGTCCGACGCCTTCGACCTCACCGTCACTGACGCCATCACCGCCCGCGCGGGTCTCGCGCTCAAGACGCGGGACTACATCGCCCGCCGCACAGAGATTGATTACGCCACCTATGTGCGCTATCGCGGCAAGTTGCAGATGAAGTAGAGGGTGGAGTAATCACGCGCATTGGCAGAGATGTGAACGAGTATAATCAACGCCTCAAAGGAGATTGTATGGATTGGCAGGAACGAATTACCGTTGATCCGAAAATCCTGGTTGGCAAGCCTGTCGTAAAAGGAACGCGGCTGGCTGTGGAATTTATCATGGATCTGCTGGCGCAGGGATGGCCCGAAAGCGAAATCCTGCGGAATTATCCCGGCTTGACTCATGATGATATTACGGCTTGCCTGAAATATGCTGCGAGTGTGCTCAAGGCAGAACGAATCTACCCTTTTGAACCCTCTCCCACTCAATGATGCGACTTCTTGCCAATGAAAACTTTCCGCTGGACGCAGTGGAAGCGCTGCGCGCCGATGGACATGATGTGGCATGGATTCGGGAAGAGGCGCCGGGAAGCAGCGATGAACAAGTCCTTGCCCGCGCTCAACAAGAGAGGCGCGTTTTAGTCACATTTGACAAAGATTTCGGAGAATTGGCATTTCGCTCCAAACTTCCCGCGACGAGCGGAGTAATTCTGTTTCGCATCACCGCGTCGTCATCTCGACGCATTGCGCAAGTGGCGGTTCAAGCCCTTGCCAGCAGAACCGATTGGGCGGGACATTTTTCCGTCATTGAAGATCAGCGCATCCGCATGACGCCCTTATCGCGATAACTCGTCGAGGCGTTTGTGCTTTTTCTCCTGTCTTTTCCGCTGGCGTATTTTTACGCATCGTTGGTGTTCCTCTATTACGCCTATTACGACATTGGCGTCAATAACTACGCCAACGCCGGCTGGCTGACATACTTTGTCATGCCATAGATGTTCATCTGGTTCAACGTCGTCGGCTTTGCTGCGCAATGGATTGCCCGCCGGCGCGGCATGGCGAAATTCAAATCAACGGGCGTCGGCGCGCTGGCAATGATTGGGCTGTTCGCCGCATCCTTTCTCTATACCGTTATCAGCACATGGATTATCCCAGCCCGAAAGAGTACAACCTGTTCGAGTTTTTCGGGTATCTGTTTGGAGTGAAATGAAAAAAAGCATCCTCCTTATGATTTTGTTCGTTACGCTGGCGGCGCTTACCGCCTGTACATCTCCTCTCCCTGTAGGAGAGGAAACGGAGGTGAGGGCAGCCACCCCTGCCGCCGTGACGGACACCTTCTTCTCCGCGCAGGCGCTGCTGGATGTCAACGGCAACGGGCAGATTGACGAGGCAGACACGCCTATCCCCGGCGCGACCTTCATCGTCACGTTGAGCGGCGGCGCGGAGTTCGGCGCACAGACCGATGAAAGCGGCAAAGCCTTCGTCACCATCCCCGCCCGTGTGGACTACCCCGCCACCGCCCGCATGGAAGCGCCGAAAGACAGCGCGTTGACAGTCATCGAGCCGTCCGTCATCACCCTGAAAGAGCCAACAGGCGAGACCATTCAGTTTCTTTTCGGAAAACAATGAACAGCAAACGTTAGAGAACGTCTGCTATACACAAGGAAAATTCATGACAGAAGTTGTAATCGCAGGTATCGGACAAACGGAAGTCGGCGAGCATTGGGACATTGGTCTGCGGGATCTCGCTTATGCAGCCATACATGATGCCATCGAAGATTCAGGCGGGTTGAAGCCGCAATCGTTGTTCGTTGGCAATATGCTGGCGCCGAATCTCTCTAATCAGGCGCATCTCGGCGTGTTGATTGCGGATTTCGCGGGTTTGCTTGGCATCGAAGCCGTGACCGTCGAAGCCGCGGGCGCATCCGGCGGCGCGGCGCTGAGGCAGGGCTACCTCGCTGTCAAAAGCGGACTCGTTGACGTGGCGCTTGTCGTCGGCGTGGAAAAATTCACGGACAAGGTCGGTGCGGGCGTGGACGCGGCTCTGGCCACCACAAGCGATTCTGATTTTGAAGCCGTGCAAGGTCTGACCCTTGCAGGTCAAGCCGCGTTGCTGATGAAGCGCTACATGCACGAATATCAAGTTCCCGCCGATGGATTTGCAGGTTTTGCGTTGACTGCACACGCCAACGGCGCGAACAATCCATGTGCGATGTTCCGCAAAGCCATTAAACTCGAAACATACACAAAAGCCGAAATGGTCAGCGACCCGCTCAACATGTTTGACATCGCGCCGAACGCCGACGGCGCGGCGGCGGTGGTTTTGACGCGGCGGGATGTATTGCCAAAAGACTTTGCGCATCCGCTTGTGAAGATCGCTGGCTCGGCGGCCGCGTCCGATACGCTGGCATTGCACGATCGCAAAGACATGTTGTACTTCGACACAGCGCAACTCTCGGCAGGCAAAGCCATGAAGCAGGCCGGAATCATTTTGGATCAAGTGAATTTCTTCGAATATCATGACATGTTCAGCATTTACGCGGCACTGCAACTCGAAGCGGTTGGTTTTGCCATCAAAGGCAAAGGTTGGAAACTGGCCGCGGATGGCGAGATCAGACTCAAAGGCCGCATCCCCTGTGCGACGATGGGCGGACTCAAAGCCCGCGGCTTCGCGGGTGGCGCCACCGGCGTGTATCAGGCCGTCGAAGCGGCGGCCCAGTTACGAGGTCAGGCGGGAGCGAACCAGATCGCGGGCGCGAAATACGGGTTGATCCAATCCATGGGCGGGCCAGCCTCCACAGTCGTTAGTCATGTCTTGCAGGGATTAAATTAACTTTGCATTTTCAAAAAGAAGCCTGATAGTTCTTGAGAGTCCGAAAGGATAGAATTAGGCTCGACGAAAGGAATTTGAGAATGGAAATCCCGAGACATTGGCGGCTTAAACAACAGAGATACTCGCTGGTCGGCGAGGTTTGTCCTCATTGCGATAACAAAATTTTTCCGCCTCGTGATGTCTGTCCGAACTGCGGCGGCGAGGCAAAAGAACTGTACACTTTCAGCGGCAAGGGTGAAGTCTATTCATTCACGACGATTTACGAAGCCCCAAGCGGTTTCGACGCAAATGCGCCATATACTGTGGCCCTGGTGAAACTGGAAGAAGGCCCGATGGTGACCGCTCAACTGACCGACCTCGACAACGCGCCGGTTGAGATCGGGATGCCGGTCGAAATGGTGACACGCAAGATGCGCAACGACGGCGATGAGCGTGGAATTATTGTGTACGGATACAAGTTTCGTTTACGAAAGTAGGCGGCAACGTAGGCGGCGGAGATGCGAACGAAGCGTCATCCAGAGATGGAAGACGCTTTTTGTTGTAAAGAGCAGTTAGGTATGTTTATAATGGATTGATGACTATCCAGTTCCTGTCCACGAAAATATATATTCCTCCGCCTCGGCCTAAAATTGTTGCACGAACAGGCTTGTTCGTACAATTGAATGATGCCTTGAATCGCAAGTTAACCCTCGTTTCTGCGCCTGCCGGTTTTGGCAAAACCACTCTGGTCAGCGAATGGATTGCCACTTGCGAGAGATCCGCTGCATGGCTATCGCTTGACGAAGGGGACAACGATCCAGCGCGTTTCATCTCCTATATGATAGTAGCGCTACAAACCATCAAGGCGAGTATTGGCAAAGACTTGTTAGCATCACTCCAATCCCATCAGCCCCCGCCGATCGAAGTAGTTTTGACGGCTCTGCTCAATGAGATTGCCGTAATCCCAAATGATTTCATCCTCGTTCTTGATGACTACCACCTCATGGATGCCAAGCCGGTGGATGATGTTCTCACTTTTTTGATCGAACACCAGCCACCCCATATGCATCTGGTCATCACTACCCGTGAAGATCCGTCTCTGTCCATCCCTCGTTTACGCGCCCGAAACCAATTGACTGAAATCCGCGCGGCAGATCTGCGCTTTACATCATCTGAAGCCGCCGAATTTCTTAATCAGGTAATGGGACTTGACCTCACTGCAGATGAAGTCACCGCATTGGAGACCCGCACTGAAGGCTGGATCGCCGGCCTCCAACTTGCCGCCCTTTCGATGAAGGGACAGGAAGATGTCCATGGATTCATCCAGGCTTTCGCCGGAGATCACCGCTATATTGTGGATTATCTGGTCGAAGAGGTATTGCGGCTTCAGCCTGAACCGGTTCGAGACTTTCTGTTGCAGACATCCATTCTTGAGCGTATGAACGGTCCGCTTTGTGACGCAGTGACTGCTCAAACGGGAAGCAAATCGAAATTGGAACAATTGCAGCGAGGGAATCTGTTTCTCGTTCCATTGGACGACAAGCGTGAGTGGTGTCGCTATCATCATCTTTTTGCCGATGTGCTTCGTATGCACCTGACGACAGAACAGCCCAACCAAGTTCCTGTTTTGCACAATCGCGCGAGTGAGTGGTATGAGCAAAATGGATTAACCGCAGATGCGATCCGCCATGCGCTATCTGCTGAGAATTTCGAGCGAGCAGCGAATCTCATCGAACGAGCCGTACCGGAAGCCCGGCGAAATAGACAGGAAACCCAGCTGCTCGGCTGGCTTAAGGCAATCCCTGACGAAACGCTCCAGCATAGACCTGTGCTCAGCGTCAATTATGCGGGCACGTTGCTGCAAACTGGTCAGCTTGATGGTGTCGAGAAGCGATTACAGCAAGCCGAACGATGGCTGGATAAAGAGATTCATGAACGACCCATTTACGTGGACAAAGAGGAATTCCAGCGCCTGCCCAGTTCAGTCGCCATGTACCGCGCCGCGATTGCCCTGGCTCAAGGCGATGTGGCGAATTCTATCAACCATGCACGCAAAGTCCTTGAACTCGCCCATGAGGACGAAGATCTCTCTCGCGGAGCCGCATCGTCCCTGTTGGGGCTCGCGTTTTGGACAAACGGCGATCTCGAAACTGCATATCAGATGTTTGCCGATGGGATGACTCACTTGCAGAAAGTTGGTTTCATCTCGGATGTGATCGGCGGCTCCATTACCCTGGCGGATATAAGAATCACGCAAGGTCGGCTGCGCGAGGCAATGGGCATCTACGAGCGCGGATTAAAACTTGCGACAAAGCAGGGTGCGCCAGCCCTGCGCGGCGCGGCAGACATGCATGTGGGAATGAGCGGGCTTTACCTTGAACGTAATGAGTTGCAGACTGCCGAGCAATACCTTTTGAAGAGCAAGGAACTTGGCGAACTCAACGGCTTACCGAAAAACCCATATCGCTGGCGCGTTGCCATGGCGCGATTGCGCGAAGTTCAGGGAGATTTGGAAAGCGCGCTCAACCTGCTCGATGAGGCAGAAAGCCTATATATGGGCGACTTTTCCCCCAATGTTCACCCAATCTCAGCATTGAAGGCGCGAGTATGGATCAAACAAGGCAAGTTGGAGAAGGCTCTTGCTTGGGCGCGTGAACGGAAGTTATCGGTTGAGGAAGAGCCCGGCTACTTACGGGAGTTCGAGCAAATCACTTTCGTCAGAATCTTGCTGTCGCAATGTCAAAACGACCATACAGATAGTTTGCTCCATGGTGCAATCGGACACCTGGAACGCCTTTTGAAAGCGGCAGAAGAAAGCGGCAGAAATGGAAGCGCGATTGAAATCCTGGTCCTGCAGACGCTTGCGTACCAAATGCAAGAGGATATTCCTGCTGCGCTGTCAGCGTTGGATCGCGCCTTGAAGTTGGCAGAACCAGAAGGATATATGCGAATCTTTCTTGACGAAGGTTCAAGTATGGCAGAATTGATTCGCGAAGCAAATGCCCGCGGGAGCGCGCCAAACTATACGCGCAGGTTGTTATCTGCATTCGAGGCGGAGCGAAAAGGCATCGGGGAGGAAACGCCTCTTTCCGCCTCCCCAGCCTCATCGTCCCTGATCGAGCCGCTCAGCCAGCGTGAGTTGGACATCCTGCGCCTGTTCAAGACCGAGTTGTCTGGTCCCGAGATCGCTCAGGAACTTGTCATTGCTTTAAGCACGGTTCGGACTCACACGAAGAGCATTTACAGCAAACTCAACGTCAATAGCCGCCGGGCGGCTGTCAAAAAGGCGATTGAATTAGGCTTGATCCAACCCTGAAATGTACAAATTTCCAAGCCCTGCCAGAAAATGTGGCGGGGCTTTTCGATTCTCCCCACACGAAATCCCCACATGTGGGGAAGACATCTCCCCACATTGATTTGTATATTGTCTCCATTCGAACCCACACAGGCAGTAATGCCACATGAATAAAAGGAGACAAAAAATGAACGCCAAAGGAAAGACTTCGCTCAAGGAGAGCAAGGCGACGATTACCGCATCAACTCTCATGCGGCTGGCAGGTGGTTCTGCCATGTTGGCAGGGTTATGCCTCATTGTCATGGGGATGTTCCATCCGCTGAACGTTCCCGAGGCCGTCGCCACCGCCGCGTGGGTGAACGTCCACATTTTTGCAACTGCCCTGGGCTTCTTCGGAATGTTTGGCATGGCAGGGCTGTATGCCCGGCAGGTGGAAAAGTCCGGTTGGATGGGCTTGGCGGGCTTCCTTCTGTTCACCATCTGGATGGCGCTGGTAAGCGGCTTTTCCTTCGTGGAAGCATTTATCCTGCCGCGCCTGGTGGTCGAGTCGCCAAAGTTTGTGGAAGGCATTCTTGGAATGTTTTCCAGCATCCCGAGCGAGATCGACCTCGGAATCCTTCCCACGCTGTGGAATATATCGGGACCCATGTATATCCTGGGACCCTTGCTGTTTGGCATCGCTACGTTCCGCGCCGGCGTCCTGCCGCGCTGGGCGGGCGGTCTGCTTGCCATCGGCGCTTTACTGATCCCCGTCGGTGCAATGGTTCCGCCCGAATACCAATCTGAGGTCGCATTGATACCGGTTGGTTTGGCTCTCGCATGGCTGGGATACGCGCTCTTTTCTGAACAACAGGAGAGAAATTCGGAATCCTTGCCCGACCAGAAAATCGTCAAGACTGAACCGAGTAAGGCGGCTTAAGACCAATTGTCAGAGACAAGCGATTCCACAACCGCTTGTCTCTGACAAATTTCTCCAAGGAGTAAAGATGAAAGCAATGATCCAGGACAAAGTTCAAATCAGAGTCCCTGCAAGAAAAACACAGACGCCGTGGTGGGCGCCCGCCGGGTTGATCCTGCTCAGCGCCATTCCGCTGACGTTCGGAGTCATCCGCTTGATCCAATTGATGAGCGGCGCGGAAATCACACCTGCAAATGCACGCTTCTTTGCTTCCCCCTCGCCTGTGGTTATCCATATTATCAGTTCCGCGATCTACGCATTACTGGGAGCATTCCAGTTCGTGAGCCGCCTCTGGCAGCGCGGGCTCAAATGGCACCGCTGGGTTGGGCGGCTCCTGGTTCCGGTTGGACTTCTGGTCGGATTTTCGGGAGTATGGATGACCCTATTCTATCCGCACACTGACAACCTCCTCTACATGTTTCGCCTCTTTTTCGGCTCGGGCATGATCTTGTCCATCATCCTTGGATTCATCTCGATCCGCCGTCGGGACGTCGCCCAGCACCAAGCCTGGATGACGCGCGCCTATGCCATCGGAATGGGAGCAGGCACACAAACGCTGACCGGGATGGTCGGAGCCATGATCTTCGGCAAACCCAATGAGTTTGAAAATGCGTTATTGATGGGCGCCGCCTGGGCAATCAACCTTGTCGTGGCTGAACGGAGTATCCGCAAGCAATTGAGCCCATTAGCTCGCGCCGCATAGCACGAAAATATCATCATCTCAGTGAGGTACGACAATGACGGATGAACAAAAATCAAACCCCGACCTGAAGCAACCGACGGTTTACCACATCAGGGTCAAAGGACATCTGAGCCAGCAATGGATGGATTGGTTTGAAGGATTCGCTATTTCACGGGAAGAAGATGGCAATACGCTTCTGACCGGCGCAATCGCTGACCAAGCCGCGCTGCATGGCATTCTGAAGAAAATACGCGATCTGGGAATGCCATTGCTATCGGTAAATCCCATTGAAACCAGTCCGCACAATACGCCAGATTTCAAATTGGATTCGTAAATACTTGCCAAGGTTGATATTCGTGTTCCAAGAAGCGTCTGCGTTTGCTTTGTTTTTCATGTCTTCGTCATAACGGCAGTCTGATGATCAGCGCTGCGATCATGGCTGCCATACGGATTTAACCATTCGCCATTTCATATAGATTTCAACAAAAGGAGATTCTCATGCACGCGCCCATTTTTCAAGTTGACGCTTTCGCCACACGAAGATTTGCAGGCAACCCCGCCGCTGTCGTTTTATTACAGAACTTCCTGGAAGACGCTGTTATGCAGGACATTGCCGCTGAAAACAATCTGGCTGAAACTGCATTTCTTGTTCCCACCGACGGCAACTATCACATCCGCTGGTTTACCCCTACCGTCGAAGTGCCGCTCTGCGGTCATGCGACTTTGGCAAGCGCGGCAGTTGTGATGGAGCGACTCGAACCGGCGTGCACCCATGTGGTCTTTCACTCGGCAAGCGGGCCGTTGCCAGTGAGCAAAGGCGGCAAGGGTTACATCATGGATTTTCCGGCGCGCTTTTCGGAGCCGATATCCGCGCCGCCCGGTCTCGCAGAAGCGCTTGGCGTCGTTCCGCTCGAAGTGTTTTCGCATCCGCTCAATTATCTGGCATTGTTAGATAACGCCGATACAGTTCGCGCGCTTTCACCCGACCTGGCAGCCATTGCCCGCCTGGATCGCACTGGGGTGATTGTGACTGCGCCCGGGGATAAAATGTACGACTTTGTCAGCCGCTATTTTGCCCCAGCGAAGGGCATACCGGAGGACCCTGTTACTGGCGGCGCGCATTGCATGTTGACTCCCTATTGGGCGAAGAAGCTGGGAAAAACTGATTTTCATGCTTTTCAAGCCTCACGACGCGGCGGGGAAGTCATCTGCCGGTTGAAGCAGGATCGCGTGGAGTTGGAAGGCAGTTGCGCTTTCTACCTCGAAGGCGAAATGGAGATATAGCCATAGTCTCGTGTGACCATGAGACAAAGTGTATTAAAATCTCACCTTACGCAGAACGTCCCGAAGGTTCTCTGAAAAGAGCCTTATGGAGCGATAAAACCTTCGGGACGGTGCGTAACATCAGTTAAAATAACGATCTCGAATCTTATAAAGATGTAAAGAATTATTTACAAGGAAAAAAAACGATATGGACATACTAAGAATCGCGGCCTTTTCCCATAACAACCAGGGCGGCAATCCCGCTGGTGTTGTCATTTGCGATCAAATGCCAGATGAAAAAGAGATGCTCGCAATTGCAAAGCGGGTTGGCTATTCCGAAACCGCATTTCTAACACAGGTCAATGACGGCTGGAGAGTCCGTTATTTTGCCCCGGAAATGGAAGTCCCTTTCTGCGGTCATGCCACGATTGCCAGCGGCGCAGTCCTGGGAGAAAATTTTGGCGAAGGCGTATATAAACTCATTACCAATCAAGATGAAATAACCGTCAGCGTTTCAAAAACCGACAAAGACACTTTTGTCGCTGCATTGCAATCGCCTAAGACGTGGTCCAGGCCCGCTCCAAATGAATATGTGGAAAAAATATTAAAAGAGTTCAATCTGACCATTGCGGATCTTGACGCTAATTATCCAGTGCGCTTCGCTTTCGCCGGCTCAAAGCATCTGATTATCGTTTTGAAAGATCGCCGGAAACTTGCCGAGATGAATTATCACTTCGAGCGAGTAAAAAACCTCATGCAAGAGAAAGAGCTGGTAACAATTAATTTGTTATGGGTGGAATCAAATCAATTGTTCCACTCCAGGAACCCCTTTCCCACTGGCGGGGTGTATGAGGATCCTGCGACGGGCGCTGCAGCCGCCGCTCTCGGGGGTTATCTGCGTGACATTGAATGGCCCGGCGGGAATAGTTTTGACGTTTTGCAAGGCGAGGATATGGGATGTCCGTCCCGCTTATCTGTATACTACACAATGAAGAAAGGTGAAAGCGTTATGGTAAGCGGCGAGACATATCATATCTTGGAAACAAATGGATGAAGCGTCATTTATGATGGAACAGGCATTTCAAGAAACTTTGATGGATTCCCGCCAGGCGTTTGCAGAGGCTATAAACATATATCCGCCTACCGCTCATATCGATGGGGTGGATCAGGACATGTATCGTGTTCCAGGACTTTATGCACCGGGGCATTCCACAAGCAAATGGACTGAATGGACCCTATCAAGAAAGGGTAATCTCACTTCCCCGTTCAGGCAATTTCTTTCTTGACAACAGATCGGTGATACCCGAAAACCGAACTTGCTAAAATTAGCCTTATCGAAAGCCAGATTAAGGATATTTACGTGCAATCCTCAATTTTCTGCCTTCACAACCGCAATCGGATCTGTCCCCAGTGGGGTACATATCCAGTGTACGGATACAAGTTCCGACCGACTTTATAGTAGAGACTGGCATTGGTGCATAAATCAAGCAAGAGGCAAAATGCGCCCATCGCAATCAAAGATAGGTCAGGCAACTTTGTAACTTTCGGGCATTCCCAAATGTGTCATGTGATT
>Ga0070741_10006089_pt1 | contig 26167 bp, 22 predicted proteins | sample Coa_R1_4_FD_66440 | JGI IMG/M metagenome (GOLD analysis project Ga0070741, IMG submission 66440) | Surface soil microbial communities from Centralia Pennsylvania, which are recovering from an underground coalmine fire - Coalmine... | ecosystem: Environmental > Terrestrial > Soil > Unclassified ... | reverse complement strand
GGCCGACCCGGCCAAGAAAGGCCCGGCCGACCGGGGATCAACCCTAAAGTTCCTACCCAAAAAGCTAGGTTGACGTCGGCTCCGGACCGTCATCGACTCGGCTTTCCGTAGCTACAACCCCGCGCCTACATGGTCACTATCCAACTTGGATGGATCGATTACGCGATCCTTATTGCCTACACCTGTTTCGTCATCGGTATCGGCTTCGCCCTGAAGCGGTACATGAAGAGCTCGTCCGACTTCCTCACGTCGGGTCGTTCGATCCCCACCTGGGTCACGGGACTGGCCTTCATCTCAGCCAACCTCGGCGCCCTCGAGTTGGTCGGTATGGCCGCCAGCGGTGCCAAGTACGGCATCGCCACGGCGCACTTTTACTGGTTGGGCGCCATTCCCGCGATGGTGTTCCTCGCCGTATTCATGATGCCGTTCTACTACGGCTCGAAGGCCCGCTCCGTACCGGAATATCTCAAAATGCGTTTCGACGAACGCGTTCGTGCCCTCAACTCGATCGCCTTTGCGGTGATGACTGTTTTTGCCTCAGGCATCTCGATGAATGCGCTCGCGAAGCTGCTCAACCAGCTACTCGGATGGGATTATCACTTGAGCCTCTGGATCTGCTCGGGCGTCGTGCTGTTGTACGTGCTCAAGGGCGGCCTGACATCCGCGATCTACACCGAGGTGCTGCAGTTTTTCATGATCGTCCTCGGCTTCGCGCCGGTCGTCTATCTCGGCCTCAAAGACGTCGGCGGCTGGGATGCGCTCAAGGATAAATTGGCGATGGTGGCTCAGAATCCCGGTGCCGCTGGCTTGATCGACAAGGCCGGACAATCCTTCCCGGCCGATTCATGGACGGGCGCATGGAAACCACTGCTCGCCGGCCCCGCTTCCAATCCGATGGGTGTGGACTGGTTCGCGATGATCTTCGGTCTCGGATTTGTGCTCTCGTTCGGGTACTGGTGCACCAATTTCCTCGTAGTACAACGTGCCATGGCGGCCAAAAACATGGGTGCCGCCCGCCGGACGCCGATCATCGCCGCCGTGCCGAAGATGCTCTTCCCGGCGCTGGTCATCCTCCCTGGCATGATCGCCGTCGCGTTGGCGCTGACGGGCAAAGATGGCTACCGGCTGCCGCCGAAGCCGCTGACCAGCGAAATCTACCAGCAGCTGATCCCTGCGGTGAATCAGGCTTCGACACAGGGATTGCAGGGTGAGGCGGCGTACAAGCAGGTGACCAGTGCGATCAGTGAGAAGGACGCCAAGGATTTGAAGTTCAATTCGGCCAAAATCGCGGCGTTGGTCGCGGCCAACAAAGCGTCCGCACTCCCGAGCGACAAGTTACACGCCGGTCTGCAGGACGCAGTTTCCGAGGTCGATTACGACGGCGTGATCCTCTCGCTGGTGAAGAAGTACTGCCCGACCGGGCTGCTCGGCCTGGCGCTCACCGCGTTGCTCGCGTCATTCATGTCCGGCATGGCCGGCAACGTCACGGCGTTCAACACCGTCTGGACCTACGACCTCTACCAGGCCTACCTCGCGCCGAACAAGAGCGACGAGCACTACATGTGGATGGGCAAGGCCGTCACGGTCGCCGGCATTCTGCTGAGCATCGCCTGCGCCTACTTTGCGCGACAGTACAACAACGCGATGGACATCATCCAGCTCGTGTTCGCCTTCGTGAACGCCCCGCTGTTCGCGACGTTCCTCCTGGGCATGTTCTGGAAGCGTACGACCGGCACGGGTGCCTTCCTCGGTCTCTTCGGTGGTATCGGCACATCGGCGGTATTCCACTCGCTCACGCTTGCGCTCGGCAACACGCCGGGCGCCAAAGGCGGATACCTCGGCGTGCTGCACACCTTCCCGAGCGAGATGGCCCAGAACTTCTGGATGGCCGCGTTCGCATTTATCGTGTGCTTCCTGCTGACCTTTGGCATCTCAATCTCCACGTCGCGCACCAAGAGCGACGAAGAGCTGAAAGGCCTCGTCTACTCGCTCACCCCGAAACTCAAAGACGACCACGAACCCTGGTACATCCGCCCGGCCATCACCGGCACAGTGCTGCTGGCCGTCTGTGTCGTCATCAACGCCATCTTCTGGTAAACCTTAAACCGAAAGAAATTTTATGGGACTCGATATTCGACTGCCAATTGGCCTGATGTTTTCCCTGGTGGGCGTGCTCCTGCTCATCGCCGGCAAAGTCTACGACAGCGGGGTGATGCGGGCAAAATCCCTCGGCATCAACATTGACCTTTACTGGGGGCTTTTCCTGCTCATTTTCGGTCTCTGGATGCTCTGGCTGGCGTTCCGCAACCGGCGCCAGGCCGAGAAGAAATAAGGCGGTTAAGTTAAATTCTCGTGACTGGCCGCCTCCCCGCAGGCGAGGAACCAAAATAGGGTAAAGAAGGGGGGGTGAAATCGCTTGCCACGCGACCGGTCTCGCCGCGATGATACCCTTCCTTTTGCCCAACTCTCGCGGGTCCCAGCCCGCTTTGCCGACTACATGGAAGACACTTCAGCCAAGGAAAATCCCGCCCCGGATTTCAACAAGATCGATCTGACCCAGCTCCAAGGCTTCAGCTTCGGAACGCAGTGGACGCAGGACAAATCCGACTCAGCCGGCCGGGCCGCAGCCCGCGAACGCCGCGAAGGTCAGCCTCGCGAAGGCGGAGCCGAGCCGCGCCGTGACCGGCGCACATTCCGCCGGCCCGCGGCCCCCGCCTCGGGCGATGCACCGGGCGGCGAAGCCGCCGCGCCCAACGAGCGGCCGCCTTCGGACCGCCCGTCTCGCGGCGAATTCCGCGGTGGACCGCGCCGGGAATTTCGCGAAGGTCCCGGGAGCGAGAGAGGCGAGCGCTACGGCCGCTCGCCCCGCGCCTACGCCGGTCGCGGCGGCCAGGATCAACCGCGGCCGCCCTACGACAGCCCTTTTTTCAGCATCGCTTTCTATCCGGAAGACGTGAGTTTTTCCGCTCTGGCCAAGACCATTCGCGCCTCCTGCCGCACGCTCGAGCTTTTCGAAATCGCCCGCACTATTCTGGCCAAGAACGAACGCTTTGTCGCCGTGGTGCAGCGCAAGCCGGCTGTGCCGGCCGCGTCCGAGAACGCTGCCCCCGCCGCCAAGCCCGCGCCGCTCATCCTTTGCCTGCCCGACGGCCTGCCGTTCGAGACCGAGGAGGCGGCCATCGCTCACATTGTCAGCCATCATCTCGATAAATTCTACGATCTGGCCGAGGTCGAAATCGACCCGCCGAAAGGAAATTTCCAGGTCATCAATCGCTGCACTCTGACGGGCGAACTGCTCGGACCGCCCAATTACCACCGCTACAACCAGATTCTGCAGCAACACCACGCCACCCACGCCAGCCGCATGCCGTTCGAGAAATTCCGCGAGCGGATCGAGTCGGTGCGCGATCCGGAGCTGATCAATCAGTGGCTGGAAAAGATGAAAAAGGCCACCCGTTATACCTGGAAGGCGTCGCGGTCGGCTGAAGCGCCCAAGCCGGCCGCCCCGGCAGAATCGACTGCAGCGGTGGAACCCACCGCTGCGCCAACGGAGCCCGCCGCGCCGGCGGAACCGCCCGTCGCCCTGGAGGCCGCCGCCAATGGTACCGCGACCGCGGAAACACCCGCGCCCGCCGCGCCGCCCGCCATCACCTTCGACACGCTGGAGGAAGCCCGGGCCTACCTCCTTTCCCAAGCCCGCGAAAAGATCCTCCGTCCGGTCGAGCATGCCCGTTTTCACGGCAAATCGCTCGAGCTTCTCGCGCCCGGCGAAATCCGCCGCGCCATCGAGGGCCAGCTCGAACGCCAGCGCCGTTTTCCGCTCGACACCGCCAATGGCCTCCGCGGGCGACTCCGTCGTGAGGGTTTCACCATTTTCAAGAAAGGCTCCAAGGGCGTGAGCTACGTCTGCGCGGTGAAGCGCAAATTCCGCATCCCCGGCCAGACCTTTGCCGAGAGCATCGGCGCGCTCATCAACTTCATCGAGGCCCATCCGATGATCCGGGCCAGCGAGCTGCCCGAAAAATTCCTCGGCTTCGCTCTGCCGCAGCCGAAGCCGGCGGAAGGCGCGCCCGCCGCGCCTCCGGCCGAATCCGCCGCCCCGGCGGCGGAGCCGGTCGAGCTCACCCCGGAGCAGCGCGAGAAACTCGCCCGCCTGCAGGGCGATCTGCGCTGGCTGGTGACCGAGGGCTATGTAACCGAATTCATCGACGGGCGGCTTTTCGCGCCGCCGCCGGTGGCTGAGGCGACCAAGAAAGAGGCGGAGGCTTCGGAAGTCGACCCGGAGAATTTTCCCGAGGTTCCCGCGACCGAAGCGGCCGTGGCCGAACCGCCCGCCCCGTCCGAGCCCGCCGCCGAGGCTCCGTCCGGAAACGGCGCCGCCTCGGCACCTTCGCATCCGCCCGCCGCCTCGGAAGCGCCCGCTTCAAGCTAAGCGTAGGGCGTGCCGGCCATCCGGCTCGATCCGGAGGGAAAGATGAAAGGCGCCAGGCGGAAGCCAGGCGGCGATTTTTTCCGGCCATTCCACGGCGAGGCACCATGGGCTGGTGAGAAAATCGTCCAGCATCAGCGTTTCGATCTGACGCGGATCGTCGAGACGGTAGGCATCGAGGTGCACCAGCGTCCGTCGGGGCGCGCGGTGCAGGGTGAAAATCGTGAAGGTCGGGCTTGTCACGCCCTCGTCGATCCCGAAGCCGCGCGCCAATCCCTGGACGAACGTGGTTTTGCCCGCGCCGAGGTCCCCATGCAGCGCCACCGTGGCATCGGCCGGCAGTTCGGTGGCCAGTTCGGCGGCAAGCCCGCGCGTTTCCCCGGCAGAGGCGGTGACGACGCCGGCGCGAAGTTTTTCCAGAACCGTCATGGCTATCCCTGCAGGTGCTCGTAACCGTGAAACCGGTCCAGCCGCAGGGCTCCGGGCGGGAAATTTTTTTGCGGGATAAAACGGCCGATGCGAGTGAGGCGGGTGCGGGGGAAAGCGCGGTCCCAGGCGCGCGTGAACGCGCCTTCGTCTGTGCCGGCGGCGAGCGCAAAAACCAGCTCGTAATCCTCGCCGTCGCCGAGCGCATGCTGCAGCGGCGATTGCACGGTGTGTGCCGCCAGGCGCCGCGCCGCCGCGCTGACCGGCACCGCGGCCGGATCCAGGGCCGGCAGGGTGCCGGCCGGAGCCAGGGCGAACAGGTCCTTGGCCAGCCCGTCGCTCACGTCCATCATCGCGCGCACCACCGGCCGCCGCGCCAGCCAGGCGCCCTCGGCCAAACGGGGGAGGAAGTCCCAATGATGCCCGAGCCGGCTGCCGCCCAGTTCGCCGGTGACAAAAATCGAGTCACCCGACCGCGCGCCCGCGCGGGTGACCGCGCGTCGTCCGGCCGGCTCCCCCAGCAGCGTAAGGTAGGCTCCGATGAAGTTTTCCGCCTGGGAAAGATCGCCGCCGACGATTCGGACCCGCCAGCGCCGGGCCGCGGCGGCCAGTCCGCGGTAAAATTGCTCCATCCAGTGCACGCTGACGCGCGGATCGAGGGTCAGCGCGAGCACGGCCGAGGTCGGCCGGGCGCCCATCGCTGCCAGGTCGCTGAGATTGCGCTTGAGCAGCTTCGCGCCGACCGCGGCCGGCGGCACGGTGTCGTCAAAATGCCGCCCGTAAATCACCGGGTCGGTCGTGATCAGCAGATTTTTCCTCGATGGCGGGAGCAGCGCGCAGTCGTCGCCCATGCCCGCGGGCGGCGGGGGCGAGACCGGCCCGAGCCAGCGGCGGATTTTTTCCAACAGGGCGCTCTCGCCGCAGGCGGCGACGGAAGCGGATTTTCTTTTGGCGAAAGGAGACACGGTCAGGCGCGCATGCCGGCGAGCAGAAAAAGGATATTGTTCAAATTGAAAAGCCCGTGGGCGATCATGGTCACGCCGATGCGGCCGGTGCGTTCATAAGCGAGCGAGAAGACAATGGCCAGGAGGGTGAGGGGAAGAAGGCTGCCCAGACCGCCGAGCGTTTTCCAGTCCATATGCAGCAGGGCAAAGAGCAGCGAGGGCAGGAGCAGGGCCGCCCAGCGGGGCAGGCGGGTGCGCAGGTAGCGGAAGAGTCCGGCGCGGAAAATCAGCTCTTCGACCACCGGCGCGATAAAAATCGCCAGGACAAGAAAAGCGGTGAAGAGGCCGGGAGAATGGAGCCGGGTGAAAATTTCGATCTGTTCCTGCGGCACCGCCGGCAGGCCCAGCAGGTTCAGGGTTTGTTCCGAGAGGAATCCGCCAACGTCGGACGCCGGACGGACGGCGAGAAAGGTGAGAAGGCCGGCGAGCGGGAGGGAGATTCGGCCCGGTTCGACCGCGGGCGTTTCCCCGGCCGGGAGGGGGCGCTGGAAGCGCGCCGCGCCGGCCAGGCCGAGAAAGAGGCCGGCCTGAAACGCGACGTTATAAAAAATCGTCCGGGCATCGTCGCCCGCCGGCAACTGCCGCAGATGGGGCTCGGCCAGGGCATGAACGAGGAGCAGAAAAAAATATCCGCTGCCGATGACGATGGCGGCAGAGGCGAGGAATTCGCTGGGTGAGGCTGTCCATGGCGCCAGGCGGGGGGGCTGGCGCCGCGCCTCCGGGCGGACGGCGAAATGCCACCAGACCGCCAGACCGGCGAGGAAAAGAATCAGCTCGGCGATGAGGGCGGCGGCAAGGAGGGGAGTGACGTGCTCGGGCATGTGGCGACCCTATCCTGAACGGGCCGGCCTTCCAGCCGAAGCCAAATTTTGCGCCGATCGCGCCGGCTGCCGGTCAGGCGATGATTTTCTCGCCGTCGAAAACCACGCGGCCGGCCACCAGGGTGGTCTTGACGCGGCCGGTCAATGCCTGGCCGTGCCAGGGGGAATTGCGCGACTTGCTGAAGCCGGCGGAGGCATCGTACCGCCATTTTTCCTTCGGGTCGAAAAGCGTGATGTCGGCGGGGGCGCCGGGGGTGAGCGTGCCGGCGGGCAGCTTGAGGATTTGCGCCGGCCGGCGCGTCAGAAGATCGATCACGTGGGCGAGCTTGAATTTGTTCTGGCGCACGAGGACGTCGAGGCAGATGGAGAGGGCGGTCTCGAGGCCGGTGATGCCGAAGGGGGCGTAGTCGAATTCGCGGTCCTTTTCGTCGGGCCGGTGCGGTGCGTGGTCGGTGGCGAGGCAGTCGAGCGTGCCGTCGCGCAGGCCGGCGATGATCTCCCGCCGGTCCGCCTCGGTGCGCAGGGGCGGATTCATCTTTAGATTCGTGTCATAGGTCGCGAGGGCGGCGTCGGTCAGGGCGATGTGGTGCGGGGTGGCTTCGGCCGTGATGCGCGCGCCGCGGGACTTGGCCCGGCGGATGACCTCGACGGAAAACTTGGACGAGATGTGCTGGAGATGGATGTGCGCGCCGGTGTACTCGGAGAGGATGACATTGCGGGCGACGATGATGTCCTCGGCGGCGTGGGGCCAGCCGCGCAGGCCGAGGCGGGTGGACATGACGCCTTCGTTCATCACCGCGTTGTGGGTCAGGGCGTCGTCCTGGCAATGGTCCATCACCGGCAGGTCGAACATCTTGGCGTACTCGACGGCGCGGCGCATAAGCTCGTTGTTCTGCACGCAGCGGCCATCGTCGGTGATAGCGACGACGCCGGCGCGCTTGAGCGATCCGGTGGGGGCGAGCTGCTCGCCCTTCTGCCCGACAGTGATGCACCCGGTGGGATAAACCCGGACGACGGCATCGCGGTCGGTGATATCCTTGATGAACTGGATCGTGCCGGCGTTGTCCGCCACCGGCACGGTGTTGGGCATGCAGACGACGGTGGTGAAACCGCCGGCGGCGGCGGCGCGCGAGCCGCTCGCGATGGTCTCCTTGTGCGTCTGGCCGGGCTCGCGGAAGTGGACGTGAATATCGACCAGGCCGGGGCAGGCGACGAGGCCGGCGGCATCGATCTTGCGGGCGCTTTTTTTGTCGGCGGCGCTGAGCGATTCGACGAGGACGCCGTCGCGGACGAAAATATCGCCGTCGCCATCGCGGCCGGAGGCGGGATCGATGAGGTGGGCGTGGGTGATCCAGAGGGCGGGCATGGAGGAATTGGCCACAGAAGGCGCAGGAGGCACAATAATCAGGCGTCGTTGTTGAGGATAAATTTCCTAAATTGAATAACGGGCGAACCAAAATTGATGAGCATGGCATGCTCGATGCGTGAGGCACGCAGGTAACCGAGAACCTGGGCGGTATGTTCGTCGGCGAGTTGCCGACAGGCTTTCAATTCAACCAGAAGGTTTGCATTGACCATCAGATCGGCAAAAAAATCACCGAGCAACGTGCCATCCTCATCATAAACATGGAGTGGATATTGTTGTTTTACATCCAAGCCAAGCCGGCGGAGGCGATGAGCGAGCGCATTCTCGTAAATCTTTTCCATGTGACCGTGCCGCAGAAAGCGATGAATCGCCGGACTGGTTTCACGGATTTGTCCGCAGAGAGAAACAATCTCTGGATCATGGTCCGTCTCGGCTTTTGCGATTTCTGTGCCTTTTGTGGCCATTATTCAGTGGAGGCGACGTTTTCCGGCTGGCCGCCGGCGCAGAGATAAAGCACGGCCATGCGCACGGCGATGCCGTTGGTCACCTGTTCGAGGATGACGCTGCGTTCCCCGTCGGCCAGCTCGCTGTCGATCTCCACCCCGCGGTTGATCGGGCCGGGATGCATGATGATGGCGCGGGGATGAAGCCAGGCGGCGCGGGTCTTGTTCAGCCCGAACATGCTGGTGTATTCGCCGAGCGAGGGGAAATGGCTGCTCGTCTGGCGTTCGTGCTGTATCCGTAAAAGCATTACAACTTCAGCGCCTTCGAGCGCGCTCTTGAGCTCATGCGAGACGGTGACGCCGTAATCGGCGAACCAGGAGGGGACGAGGGTAGCGGGGCCGCAGAGGGTGACGGCGGCGCCGAGCTTGGTCAGGGCGTGAAGGTTGGAGCGGGCGACGCGGCTGAAGAGGACGTCGCCGAGGATGACGACTTTTTTTCCGCGCAGGTTGCCGAGGTGCTCCTTCATGGTGAAGGTGTCGAGCAGGCCCTGAGTGGGGTGCTCATGGGCGCCGTCCCCGGCGTTGATCACCGGAATGTCGAGCAGGCGGGAAAGGTAGAGGGGCGAGCCGGAGGCGGCGTGGCGGAGGACGATCATGTCGGCCTGGAGGGCTTGGATGTTCTGGGCGGTGTCGCGGAGGGTTTCGCCCTTGGTCGTGCTGGAGGAGGCCGCGTCGAAGGAGATGACGTCGGCGCTGAGCCGTTTCGCCGCCATGTCGAAGGCCAGGCGGGTGCGGGTGCTGGGTTCGAGGAAAAGGTTGACGATGGTCTTGCCGCGCAGGGCGGGGACTTTTTTCACGCTGCGCTGCAGGATTTTCTTGAAGGCGGTGGCGGTGGAATGGATCTGCTCGATCTCGGCGAGCGAGAGTTCTTCGAGGGTGAGGAGATGGCGGCGCGACCAGGGCATGGCATTAAAGGGCGGTTTTCGATTTGGCCGGGCCGGCTTCGATCCGGATGACGTCGCGGGCCGGGTCGGCGGAATCGAGCCGGACGACGATTTTCTCGCCGTCCGGTGCGGAGAGGGTCAGTCCGGCGTAATCGGCGGCGACGGGAAGACGACGGCCGCCGCGGTCGATCAACACGGCCAGCTCGACCCGGGCGGGGCGTCCGTGATCGAAGAGCTCGTCCAGCGCGGCCTTGACCGTGCGACCGGTGAAGAGGACGTCGTCGACCAGCACGACGTCGGCGCCGTTGACGTCGGCGGGGATGTGAGTGGGCACGAGCTCCTTGGGAATGGGATTGCGGCCGATGTCATCGCGATGGAACGAAATGTCGAGGGTGCCGGCGCGCGCCGCGCGGGAGGAATTTCTGGCGAAGAGGCGGGAGGCCAGCCGCCGCGCGACCTCCACGCCGCCATTGGCGATGCCGAGAAGAAGGAGCTTGTCCGGGGCGGGATGACGGGCGGAAACGCCGGCGGCCAAACGATCGAGAGCCGCATGGATCTCGTCGGGACCGATGGTCTTGGTTCTAGCCACGAAATCCGATTGTGGGAGACGAATGCGAAAAGTGAAAGTGGAAAGTGCAGGGCGCCGCCCCGCCGGGATCACGCGTGGCCAAGCCAGACGGCAAGGTCGGCGTCGGTGAAAATGTTTTCGCCGCGCTGGTATTCCGGGGCGAGGAGGGAGGCATAGCCCGGGTCGGCAAAGCGGCGGCAATGGAGCAGCACCCGGGTGTGCTGTCCCGGCGCGCGAACCAGCCGGCCGAGGGCCTGGTTCACTTTCTGCATGCCGGGAATCTGGTAAACCCGCCGGAACGCCTGTTCCCGCTTCAGGCCGGCGCGCTCCAACGCGGCCAGCCGGGCGCGCTGCACGGCGTTGACCTCGGGCAATGCCGGTCCCACCACCATGGCCTGGCCGACGCGTCCGCCGAGCAGGTCGATGCTTTCGGCAAAACTGGAACCGAGCACGAGAAAAAGCGCGTCGGCGAGGAGAAGCGATTCCTCGATCCAGGCGGCCTGGGCGGCGAGGTCGGGCAGGCGCGGCTGGAGCGCCACGCGCAGTGCCGTGCCAGCATCTCCCAGCGTCCGCTGGATGGCCTCGGCGTAGGCATAGGAGGAAAAAAACACCACCAGCGGCCCGCGCGCGCCGGACGACATCGACTCGACGGTCGCGGCGGTGGTCGCATAGTGACGGCTGCGATGCTGGAAAGTGGTGTCGACCCGGGCGTCCACCGCCACGTCGTAAGCTCCCGCGCGCCACGGCGCGGTGGCGTGGACGAGAATGGGCGCAGCGGCCAGGCCGCAGCCTTCGGCAAAAATCTCCGGCGGCCCGAGGGTGGCACTGGCCAGAACCACCGCGCTGTAGCTGGCAAGGGTTGCGCCGATTGCGCCGGACGCGTCGAGACAGGTGAAGGCGAGTTCGCCGGCCCGCGGAGCCCACAGCAATTTTTGCAGCGAGGCGTCGGCCAGCCAGTCGGCGAGGGTCGGCGCCTGCCAGAGCAGTTCGCCCAATTGCGGGCCGAGGGCGGCGTAGTCGATGCCGGTGGCGAAGGGCGCGGCGATCCGGCTCAACGCGTCGGTCAGGTCGGCCTCGGTTGCCGGATCGAGCGCGTCGGCGGGCGCGAGCGCCGCCAGCAGGTGGGTCCAGTTTTCCCAGGCGGCCACCAGCGGTGCCGGCGCGCGCTGGTGATCGAGTTCGGCCAGGAGGGCCTGGGCGTCAGCCGCGCGGGCGAGATGGGAATAGGCATCGGCAACGCGGGCGGGAAGATTGTGCGCTTCGTCGATGATCAGCAGCGTGCGCGACGGATTGAAGCCGACCTGGTCGTAGAACAAGCCTCGGTTGCGCGGGGCAAAGACATAATTGTAGTCGCCGATCCACACTTCCTGATAGGCGAGCGCCGCCCGGGTGATTTCATAGGGGCAAAGCCGGACGTCGCGACCGGCAGCGCGGAGCGCCTCAAGATCGCGCGGCTGGCCGGGAAGGAGATAAAACCGGCCCAGGCCGCTCTGCGCCCAGCGCGCAACCGGGTCATCCAGACAGCCGCAGGCGTCGCGCACGCAGTGGAAAACAGGGTTGATGCAGTGTTCCGACTTGGGCCGGACCAGCCAGGCTCCCACGCCGGCTGCGGCCGGATCGCCCGCCTCGGTCGCGGTCATGGCGGCAAGGGTGCGTCCGACCTGCAGCTGCCCGGTGGCCTTGCTGGTGAGATAGAGCACGCGTTCGAAGCGTCCGTCGCGCAGCTCGGTCAGCGCTGCCTCGAGCAGGACGCCGGTTTTGCCGAAGCCGGTGGGCGCCTCAAAAAAAACGGCGGCGGAAGGCGCGGCCACCGCCGTCCGGAGCTGGCCGGCCGCCTCGGCTTGTCCGGGGCGGAGTTCGGCAAAGGCGGGACGGAAGTGGAGCGAGCGGAGGCGGTCGCGGGCGCGCCGGCGATGTTCGAGAAATTCCACCACGCGTTCGAGCTGGGCGCGGAAAAGCGCCTCGTCGGCAGGAGCGAGCGCCACCGGCTGGACCAGTCCGCTGGCCGCCTCGACGAACAGCAGCTCGGCGGCGGGCAGGCGGCTGTCGCCATTGGCGCGGAGCAGGGCGAGGTAGGCGGCGAGTTGGACGAAATAATCGGGGTGCTCGGCGCGAAGTTCCGCCTCGGGCGCGGGCAACGGGCGCATCACGGTTTTGATTTCGCGCAAAACCGTGGCGCCTTCGCGCGGCAGAAGCTGGTCGATGCGGCCGGACAGCGTTAGCGTCCAGCCGCGGTGGACCAGCCGGCCGGCGATCGGCACCTCGGCGGTCGCGCCCGGGTTCTCCTCGGCGGCGCGGGCGTGGAGCTCCTGGTGCCAGTGCGTGCCGAGCTGTGCGCGCCAGAGACCGGAGGGGCCGCCCGCGTCGCCGCGCGGTCCGAAGGCGAAGGCGGCGAATTCACCGACACCGAGGGCGGCAGTGCGGTTGTCGAGGGAAAACTCCATGGCGCTAATCGAGCAGGATCTCCGTCTGCGCCCGGAGATAGGTTTCAAGCTGGCGGGTGAAATCGGCCACGGCGTCGGGCGTGGCGGTCTGTTCCGCGATCGGCCGGTTAAGCGCGTCGCCGGCAGCGGCGCGCTGGCGGGAAGGAAGGCGGGCCAGCCAGTCCTGCTTCACCGGATAGCCCTCGTCACGGGCGAAACGATAAAGGCTTTTGAAAAAAACCACCTCGGGGCGCGGGCCGGAGGCGAGGGCGGCAAAGGCGGAACGGAGCAGGGCCGCGACCGCCGGCCGGCTTTCCTCCAGCACCGGGTTGCGCGCCGCCAACAGCGCCAGGGCGGAGGCAAAGCGAACCGCGTCGTAGTTTCGGCCCATGCCCTCATGGCGAACGAGCAGGCGGGCCTCGCGCAAGAACCAGGTGCGGCCCTGATTGGAACTTTCCAGCAGCAGCCCGGCTTCATCGAACAAGTCGAGCGCGCCGGCCGACGGATTTTTTCTCGAGAGCCGCTGCAGGACCGGAAGCACGCCCTGCTCAACCGAAAAGACGGTGAAACCCTGGAAATTGTCGGCGGGCGGCTGCTTGAGCAGAACGAGCGCGTCGGTCTGGAGGGAGAGGCCGGCCACTGCGGAGAGATCAGCGGCCGACAGAAACTTCCGCGACGACGGGGGGCACGGACGAATTCGACCAGGACGGAACGACCGCTCCGCCGGAAATGAGCATTTTCATGCCGTCGCCGACGGACATGTCGAGTTCCACGATTTCACCACGGGGAACATAAACGAGAAAACCGCTGGTGGGATTAGGGGTGGTGGGGACGAAGACGCTGGCGAGGCCGGCGGGGAGCCGGGATGAGAGCTCGCCGCGGGCGGTTCCGGTGAGAAAGCCGATCGACCACGAGCCTTTGCGGGGAAATTCCACAAGTACAACCTTGCTGAAACCATGGCGGTTCTGTCCGCCAAAGGTGTCGACGATCTGTTTGATCGAGGTGTAGACCGCGCCGACGCCGGGAATGCTTTGGATGAAGCGCTCCGCCATGCCGCCGAAATACCGGCCGAAGACGTAGCGGGAGCCGTAGCCAAGCGCGGTGATGAGCAGCAGAACAAGGACGGTGATGAGAAAGTTCCACACCGCCTCCAGGCCGCCCTCCTTCGGCATGAAGGGAAACAGGGGCCGGAAATAGCCGCCGATGTTGCTGACCAACCAGGAAAAAACAAACAGGGTGGCGGCGAGGGGCGCGACGAGGAAGAGACCGGAAAAAAAGGCGTTGCGGAACGAAGCGAAGCGGCTAGGGCGCATGGGCGGAATTATGAGATAAAAATGTCCGGACGCAAAGTCATTCGGCGAGCCGGCAGCTTATCCGGGCCACGGCGGCGGCGGTCAGCTTCAACGCGCGGCGTTCGGCTGCGCGCATGATTCTTTTTTTCGGCGGGCTGAGATCGTCGTAACCGGCGAGGTGCAGCCAGCCGTGCACGAGGTAAAGCGCGAGTTCGTTGCGGTAATTTTCCTGCTTGTCGGACCGGCCGGCGCGAACGGTGCGGATTTGCCGCGCCGCCGCATCGGCGGAGACACAAATCTCGCCGGCCAGGCCATGGGCCGGGTCGCCGGCAAAAGTAATCACGTCCGTGACCGTGCCGTCATCAAGAAAAGCGGCATGGAGCCGGGCTAGCGCCGCATCGGTGAGAAAAGCGACCGAGAGTTCGCCGGGCGGGCATCCGCCACGAAATTTTTTCCGCCGGTCGTCGAGGGCATGGATGAGCGCCGCCACGGTGCGGGCGTCCAGGCGCAGGCGGGGATGGCCGTTGTGAACGGCGACGGCGCGGGAACAGGCGGATCCGGAGGGCGGCACTGGCGCGATCACCGGGCCGACGACAGCTGACTGCGGGGTTCCGGCCTGTCCTCTCCGGCCGGCGGATAGGCGACCCGCGAATGCAGCATGTTGAGGAGCGTGAAATTGAAACTGCTTTTGATCTTGGTGACGTCCTCGAAGGTGAGCGGGGCCTCGTCGAGCTGGCCGTCAGCCAGGCGTTCGCGGACGATTTGCTCGATCAGCTCGGCCAGATGCTGGGGTGTGACCTTGCGGAGTGAGCGGGAGGCGGCCTCGACTCCGTCGGCCAGCATGATGATGGCGCTTTCCTTGAACTGCGGCTTGGGCCCGTCATAGCGGTAAGTCAGCTCCGAGACGGTCGCGCCGGGCGCCTCGGCGGCCCGGTTCGCCGGGGAGGAAAGCACGGCGCTGTTGCCAAACGGCTGCCGGGTCTCGTTCTTGGCCCGCTCGAAAAAGTAGCGGATGAGGGTGGTGCCGTGGTGCTGCTGGATGACCTCGATCACGGCGCGCGGCAGCTTGTGCTTGAGGCCGAGGTCCACGCCGTCCTTGACATGGCTTTTGATGATGAGGGCGGAAAGCGACGGGTTGTTGGCTTCGTGCGGATCGAAGCCGGCGCGCTGGTTTTCGGCAAAATATTCCGGTTTGCCGATCTTGCCGATGTCATGGAACTGGGCGCAGACCCGGGCGAGGAGCGGATTGGCGCCGATGGCATTGGCAGCGTTCTCCGCCAGCTGGGCGACGATCAGGGAGTGATGATAGGTGCCGGGCGCCTCCATTTGCAGGAGGCGGAGGAGGGGATGATTGAAGTCGCTCAGCTCGAGCAGGGTGATGTCGGTGGTGCGCTTGAACAGACCCTCGAGCACAGGGAGCAGGCCGACGACCGCCACGCCGGTGATCAGCCCGGTGCCGAGGCCGGCCGCCATTTGTTCGAGTACCGCCAGCCAGGGCAGGCGGTTGACCACGCCGATGAGCATGGCGAAGACGGCCACAACCAGTCCGCCCAGTCCGGCGGCGCGGACCACCCGGCTGCGCTTGCGCAGCGAATGGCTGGAAAAGATCGCGACCATCGAGGCGAGGAGGGTCAACACCAGGAGGTCGAGGCGATTGCCGTAGATCACGCTGGTGAAGATCGAAACGAAAAGTGCCATGAAAATACCGGAGCCGGCGTCGATCAGAATCGAGACGATGATGGGCGCGAGCGCGGTCGGCGCGATATAGGGCAGGAGCGAGGCGGCGGTGTCGTGCTCGATGAAATAGGGCAGGCCGGCAAGGGTATAGGTGAGACGGACGAGCGCGAGGTTGATGATGACAACGAGGGCGAGGAGGGCGAGGCGGCCGTTGCTCTGCATGGTCTCGCGGTCCTCGATGCGGATGTAGAGAGCGGACGCCCAGACCATGGCGAGCACGAGGAGGACGCGGCCGAAGAGCTGCAGGTCCTGATCGAGCTGGACGTCGCCGCTGTCGAGGAGGAAACGACGCTGGGCCACCAGCATTTCATACTGCTCCGGCGTGACGCGCGTGCCCGGTTCGATGATGGTCTGGCCGCGGTCGACCGAGACCGTCACGGGTTTGAGCGATTTCAGCGCCTCCTCCTGGCGACGGGCGGTGGCATCGCGGTCGAAGACGAGGTTGGGGGTGACCCCGTTCTCGAAGATGCGGAAAAGGGCGAGCGTCGCCTCGCGGCTGATGCCCTCGGCGGCGAGATTGATGCGGAGGAAGGTGAGGGCCTCCTCCATCGACTGCACCGGCCGCTGGGCGATTTCATTGCTTCCCTTGGTAATCTGGAAGACCGTGACCGCGCCCGGCTGGGCGCTGGCGAGCGAGCCGTCGTGCACGCCCTCGGTGTAAAGCTCGCGGAGGGTGGCGAGGCCGTTCTCCACGATGCTGAAGCGCGTCTTGGCGTCGCCGATGGAGAGAAGGGTGGCCACGTCGTCCACGCTGGCGCGGTAAGGACCGCGGGCGTTGAAATCGTCGACGATTTTTTCCAGCGCGGCCTGGCGGGCCTCGCGCTGCAGCGTGCCGGCGGGATAATCATGCTCCAGCTGCTCGAGCTTGGCTAGGAGGTCGCGCATGTTGGCCTCGAACTGCTCGAGCGGAGCGAACTCCAGCCGGTAGACCGGGGGGACATGGTTGCGCAGTTGCTCACGGGAGAGGCGGGTCTTTTCCGCGCTGGTATAGGTGAACGGCGCGCTGGCGACGATCCGCACGGCGGCGAGCTGGTTGGGCAGCACGGGCAGGTCGGCGGTGGTGACGCCGACGAAGCTGATGAGCACGATGGCGGCGACGGTGGCGATGAAGATGAAAATCGCCACGGCGCGGCTCTCCTCGAGGAACTCGATCGTCGCCGAGGTGCGGGCGGTCTTGCGCGCCCGGCGCGGGGCGCCGAAGCCGCCGCGAAGAAGTTTCCACTTTCTAATCAGCGACATGGGGGCGTTCAGCTGGCGGAAGTCGGGCCCATCGGATTTTTGAAGCGTTCGTAAGCTTCGATGATTTTCAAAACAAGCGGATGGCGGACAACATCGGCGCCGGAGAAGGTGTGGAACTCAATGCCGGGAATGTCATGCAAAATATGCCGTACTTCAAGCAAGCCGCTTTGTTTGTGCCGGGGAAGGTCGATCTGGGTGATATCGCCGGTCACGACCATGCGCGAGCCCTCCCCTAAGCGGGTGAGGAACATCATCATCTGCTCCGGGGTGGTGTTTTGCGCTTCGTCGAGCACGATAAACGCCTGATTGAGCGTCCGGCCCCGCATGTAGGCCAGCGGCGCGATTTCAATCACCCCTTTTTCGGTCAACCGGGCGACATCCTCCGCGTCGAGCATGTCGTGCATCGCATCGTAGAGGGGCCGGAGGTAGGGCAGGATTTTTTCGCGCAAATCGCCCGGAAGGAAGCCGAGGGCCTCGCCGGCTTCGACCGCCGGCCGGGTGACGATCAGGCGCTGCACCTGGTTCTTCAACAGAGCGGAGACCGCCGCGGCCATGGCGAGGTAGGTTTTGCCCGTGCCGGCCGGGCCGATGCCGAAGACGACCGGATTATTTTGCATCGCCTGCAGGTAGAGCTTTTGGCCGAGGGTCTTGGGCGCGATGCTCTTACGGTTGGTGGTGATGACGAACGGTTGGGCGATAAGCTCCCGCAGCTGCTCGCCCTCGCCCCGACCGAAGCCCTCGGCCACGCGGGCGAAATCCGGCCCGCGCAGGCTCACGCCCTGACCGCGCGCATCGTTGAGGAAATTGAAAAAGCCCTCGGTCCGGGCCACCGCATTGTCGTCGCCCTCAATCTTCAGCCAGTCTTCGCGGGTGACCAGGCGCACGCCCAGCGCCCGCTCGGCAAACTGGAGATTGTCGTCACGGCCGCCGTAAAGCTGGCTGAGGTGGCGCGGGCTGGGAAAATGCAGGGTCTTCGAAGGCACGGATGAGTGCAATTTTCAGTCGGGCGCGGCTCAGGACGCGCGTTTTTCGGCGGCCGCGGCCGGTGCCGCGCGCTGCGCCTGGCGCAGCGGCTCGGCCGCCGCGGCCAAACGTTCCCAGGTGGCCTCGAGCGCCTGCGGCAGAATGCGGGTCTGGCCGGTCACAGGCATGAAATTGTTGTCGCCATTCCAGCGCGGAACGATGTGCGCGTGCAGATGCGGAATGCTCCCGCCGGCAGGGGAGCCGAGATTGAAGCCGATGTTAAAGCCATCGGGCTTGAGCGCGGCGCGCAGCAGCCCCTTGGCAGTGACGATGATTTCCATCAAGTCGGCGCGTTCGGCGGCCTCGAGCTCCTCCAGCTCCACCACTTCGCGGAAGGGAATGGCCAGGAGATGGCCGGGATTGTAGGGAAAACGGTTGAGCATGAGATAGCTCCGCGGCGAACGGTAGACGATGAGCGCGGCGCGATCGTCGCCCAGCGCCGGCAGCTCGGTGAAGGGCTTCTTGGTGGCCGGGTACCGCGGCGCCTCGATATAGTCCATCCGCCAGTAAGGGTGGAGCTGCTGCATGGTCAAAGAGATCAAGTAAAGGGGGCCGCGGGGGCAAAGTCAAAGCCGGGGTGGCACGTTAAAATCGTAAAAAATCCCGTTGCTGTTTGCGCCGGGAGGCGTCCATTTGTTCGCCCGATGCAAAATCGACGCATTGTCATCACCGGGCTGGGCGCTCTCACGCCAGTGGGCCACTCCGCCCCCTCCACCTGGGCCGCGCTGGTTGCCGGCCGCAGCGGCATCGGACGGATTACCCGGTTTGACCCGGCCGGCTGCACCGCCCAGATTGCCGGCGAGGTGAAGGCCTTCGAGCCGGCGGCGCCGTTGGCCCAGGCCCTCCATCCGCGCGGTGTCGGCGCCGAACCGCTGACCACGGCCGTTTTGCCCAAAGAGGTAAAAAAACTCGGCCGTTTTTCGCACCTCGGTCTCGCCGCCGGAATCGAAGCCTATGCCGACTCCGGCCTCGACGCCGCGCGCGGCACGCTGCCGCCGGAACGCGCCGGCGTGAACCTCGGCGTCGGCCTCGGCGGCCTGCCGGAAATCGTCGCCATGCACGATACCTGGCGCGAGGGCGGCTACCGGAAGATTTCGCCCTTTTTCATTCTTCAGACTGCACCCAACATTCTCGCCGGTCAGCTCGCGATCGCGCTGGACCTGCGCGGCCCAAACATGAGCGTGGCCTCGGCCTGCGCCACCAGCGGTCATGCCCTGGGCGAGGCGGCGCGCGCCATCCAGCGCGGTGAGGCCGATGTCATGATCGCGGGCGGCGCGGAGGCGGTCATCACGCCGCTGGCAGTAGGCGCCTTCGCCCAAATGAAGGCTCTTTCGACCCGCAACGACGCGCCGGAAAAGGCGTCGCGGCCCTATGACGCCGACCGCAACGGTTTTGTGCTGAGCGAGGGCGCGGTCGTCTTCGTGCTGGAAGAGCTGGAGCACGCGAAAAAACGCGGTGCCCGCATCTACGCCGAGCTGCTCGGCTACGGCGCCACGGCCGACGCGCACCACCTTTCCTCGCTCGCGCCCGAGGCCGAGGGCTCGCGCCGGGCGATGCAGATCGCGGTCGATGACGCCCGGCTCGCGCCGGAACAGGTCGGTTATGTTTCCGCGCATGCCACCAGCACGCCGGCGGGCGATGGGGAGGAGGCGACGGCGATCGCCCGGGTCTTCGCCGCCGGTCGCGAGAAGCTTCATGTCAGCGCCGTGAAATCGATGACCGGCCATCTCCTCGGCGCGGCTGGTGCGCTTGGCGCGCTCGCCGCCGTGCTTGCGGTGCATCACGGCGTGGTGCCGCCGACCATCAATCTGGAAAATCCCGATCCGGCCTGCGCCGCGCTCGGTCTGAATTTCACCGCCAACACGGCGATCGAGAAGCGCATCGACTATGCCCTGGCCAACAGCTTCGGCTTTGGCGGGACCAACGCATCCCTCGTCGTCGGGCGGGTGTGAACCGAAACGATGGACCGCCGCCTTATCTGGTTTCTCCTGCTACTCGCTCTGGTGGCGGGATGGTCATGGCATGCCCCGTACGACCGGCTTACGTGGTGGCTGGAATCGACGCCCGTCGTCGTCGGTGTGCCTCTCATTTTATTTTTTCAGAAAAAATTTCCGCTCTCGTCGCTGCTGCTGGTGCTGCTCTGGCTGCACTGCACCCTGCTGCTCGTGGGCGGCCATTACACCTACGCCCGCGTGCCCTTGGGCGAGTGGGCCAAGGCTTGGTTTGGCTGGACACGAAACAATTACGACAAGCTGGGCCATTTCACCCAGGGCTTCGTTCCGGCCGTCCTCACGCGGGAGATTTTAATCCGGCGGTCCCCTCTGCGCGGTTCGCGCTGGCTGGGATTTCTGGTTGTGTGCGTGTGCCTGGCATTTTCGGCATTCTACGAACTGGTTGAATGGGGAACGGCGATGCTGAGTGGCGCGGCGGCGGATGATTTTCTGGGTACGCAGGGTGATCCCTGGGACACGCAGACGGACATGCTCTGGGCCCTCATCGGGGCGACCCTGTGCGTCTGTTTGATTGGCAGGATCCACAACCGTTCAATGGAAAAATTGCCGCCGCGGGCGGAGTAGGCCGTCGCCCTGACTTCAGTTGGCGATCCGCTTTTTAATGAGCCCCCGGATCAGCCGGACATCGGGATCGTTCGCCTCACTCGGCTCGTCCAGGATGAACAAAAGGTAGGTTCCCTCGCTGCCGGTGTAATCGATTTCCCGCGGAACCACGCCAACGGAATTTATCTTGCCCAGGAGCAACGCATCGGCCTTCCGGCTGTTCCAATAAATCCACGCTTTTTTGCCGGCGACGTCGACCAGACACAATCCCTGGAAGCCCTCGTACGGGTTGTCCATGATGATGCTTTCTTCACCCAGCGCCACCGGCGGCTGCAAACTCGTCAGATAGTCCGCAGGGATGGTGCTCGCCGGTTTTTTAATTGTTTCCGTGGCACAGCCGGCGAGAAGAAGCAGGACGGCGAAAACGAAAATCTTCAATGGGGTGACCGTTTATGACAGGTCAGCACCGAAAAAGCAGCCAAAATATCAGGGCTTGGCTGCGGGAGCCGCGGCAGCTGGGCCGGCGTCAGTCTCCGGCCGGGCGATGACTTTGAAGGCGCGTGAGGGGGCGAGGTAGGTCTTGGCCAGCGCGTTCACGTCCGCCTGGGTGATGGATTCGAAATCGCTGTAGCGCGTGCGGCACCAATCGAGGCGCTGGGGGTACTCCTGGCAGCTCGCCAGCACGGCGCTGAGCCAGTACTGGTTGGTCCGGGCGGAGTCGCGTAGGGAGGTGAGAATCGGCTTTTTGGCGCGCTCCAGTTCGTCGGGCGTGACGCCGTTTGTGTTCAGGTCGCCGGCGACGGCGGCGATGGAATCGGAAATTTCAGTGGCGCGGGCGGGATCGACGATGCTTTCCGCCACCATACGCCCATAGCCGGTGAAAGTGTAGCTGGGATCGCTCCCCGCCTCGGGGGAGTAGGTGCCGCCGAGCTTTTCGCGGATTTGCACGCGCAGCCGGTCGTTGAAAATCTCACCGAGCAGACCGAGACGCCGGGTGCGGTGGACATCGAACGCATCGGTGGTCGGCCAGTAAAGCGCCACCAGCGCCTTGGGAATTTTCGTCGGCACCTCGTATTCCTTGGCAAACGTCTTCTCCGGAAAGCTGACCTTGCGCTCGGCGGTGTAGGCGGGCTTGGGCGAGCGTTCGGGCAGCGCGCCGAACGTGCGGCTCAGGGCATCGAGGGTGAGGGCAAGGTCGATGTCGCCGGCGATGCCGATCTCGATCGGCCCGCGCGCAAACTGCGGAGCCAGCCAGGCTTTTTCCTCGTCCGCTGAGCGGTTCAGGGCGACGTCGCGCGACGGCAGGCCGAAACGCGGATCGCCGTTCGCCAGCAGGCGTGGCACCTCGGTCATGAGCGGGCCGCGGACGGCGTGGGCCAGCCCGTCATAAAATTCGTTGATGTTCTTGCGGGTGAGACGGAGGGCCTCGGGCCGGTAGCCGGGGTCGGTCAGGTAAGCGGTGAGAAGCTGGAGCTCGAGCAGGAGATCCTCGCGGTTGGTCGAGCCGCTGAAGAGGAGCGCGTCGCTTCCCACCTTGAAATCGACGGCCACGGTTCGCCCGGCGAGAATCCGCTGCAGCTCGTCGGCGCTGTGTTTGCCCAGGCCGCCTTCGAGAAAGGCCATGTCGGTGAAAAAGGAGAGTCCGGGCTGGTCGAGCGGCTCGGTCAGCTGGCCGGCTCCGACGCGCACGCTCAGGCGGATGGTGTTGGCCTCGAAATCGGTCTTTTTGAGATTGACGCGCACGCCATTGGCGAAAGTGACGAGGTCGAGATCGAGGTCGTCGACGTGTTTCTGGGCGGTGATTTTTCCGGCCGGTCCGAAATCGGTGTAGGCAAATTTTTCGTTTGAAATCGCGGCGGGCGCCTCAACCGCGACGGCCGCGGAATCCTTGTAGGCCCGGGCAATGGCGGCGACGGCATCGCCGGGGATTTTGGCGTTGCCCGAGACCATGACGAAGCGGCCGGGCAGCCCGAAGGCGGCGCGGAGGGCGGCGGCGCAGTCATCCGCTGTGACTTTTTCGAGCGCGGGCTTGAACAGCGCGAGGTCCTGGGCCGGGCTGGTAAAGACCTCCTTCTGCACGATCGAATCAGCGATTTCATCGGCGAGCTGCTCGGAACGGCGGGTGTAGGCGGTGCGGTCGGCCTGCTCGAGTTCGTTGCTGAAGTTGGCCACCGCCTCCTTGAGTTCGGCGGGGGTGAAGCCGAACTTGAGCGCGCGACGCAACTCCTGTTCGCCGACGTTCAGGGCGGCCTGCCACTGGTCGGGGGCGCAGGTGACGTTGATGCCGGCGTCATGATAAAAATTAAAGGCATCCTCGACGCTGGCGCTGGCGCGGATGAACGGCGCGCCTTCCTTTTTCGACAGAATTTCCAGGCGGCGGTTGAGCATGGCCACGGCGAGGTCACGGGGCAGATGGGAGAGACGGAAGGCGGCCGTGTCCGGGCGGTAGGCGTACGGGGCCATGACATCGATGCTCACGGTGGTGGCTTCGGCTTCCGGCTCGGGATCGTAGGCGGCGCGGACGCCGAGCGCGGCGGTGAAGTGGCCAAGGTCGGGGTCGGGCCGGGCGGGCGCGCGGTCGGCCAGATCGGAAAATTTGGCGGCAATCTCCTTCTCAACCGCGGCCGGGTCGATGGCGCCGACCACGATCACGACCATGCGCTCAGGCCGATACCAGGTGTTGTAGAGATCGACGAACCGATCGCGTTTCGCCTGCTCGATCACTTGAGTCTCGCCGATGGGCAGGCGCTTCGAGAAAAGCGTGTCGCCGAGCAGAAAATTGAACGAGGCGACCTCCTGGCGATAGCTCACGGAATCCCGTGTGCGCTTTTCGCTGAGAATGATGGGACGTTCCTTGTCCACCTGGTCGGGCTGGAGGAGGAGGGTGCCGGCGAAATCGGCAAAGACCTGCAGTCCCTCGGCCACGGTGGCGGACTGGGTATCGGGCAGCTCGATCTGGAAGGCGGTGTGGTCGAAGGTGGTGTAGGCATTGGTGTCGCCGCCGAAGCTCATGCCGAGGTGCTGAAAATACTCGACCAGGGTGCCGGGTTTGTAATGGGCGCTGCCGTTGAAGCACATGTGCTCGAGAAAATGGGCGAGGCCGCGCTGGTTTTCGGCTTCGTCGAGCGAGCCGGCGAGGACGAGGAGGCGAAGGGAGGCGCGGTTCTTCGGTTCATGGTTGGGCAGAATGACGTAGCGCACGCCGTTGGGCAGGGCGCCGAAGTGTGCCGCCGGATCCGGCTTCAGGTCGCTGGCGGCCTGGGAAAACGGCAGGGGCGCGGCGGCCCGGGCAACGGCGAAGACGAAAACAATAACGACGGCGGGGAGGAGACGGCGGAGCATGGGACTAGGGTTGAGCAATGATGTGACCGGCAAAAGCCGAAAAAGAGACGAAATTTTTTTGTGACTTTGGGCCGGTTTCTGCGCCAAGCTGGGGCCTTCATGCTTTGGCTTTACCGGCTGCTGTTCCTGCCCGTGCTGCTCGCGGCGTCGCCTTTCTATTTGCGCCGCATGCGGCGGCGCGGAGGGTACGGACGAAATTTCCGGAACCGGTTCGGCTCATACGGCCCCCTGCCGCCGAAACGGCCGGGCGTGCGCCGCATCTGGCTGCAGGCGGTGAGCGTAGGCGAGGTGCTGGCGATCGCGCCGGTGCTGGAGGCGCTGGGGAAGGATCCGACCGTGGAGATTTTTCTGACCACGACCACGAGCACCGGCTATGCGCTGGCGCGGGAAAAATATGCCGGCCTCGTGCTGGGGGTGGGCTATTTTCCATTGGATTTCTGGATGTTCAGTGTGCGGGCGTGGCGCCGGATCGGGCCGGATCTGGCCATTCTCACCGAGGGCGAGCGCTGGCCGGAGCACCTGGCGCAAGCGGCGCGGCGCGGCGTGCCGGCGCTGGCGGTGAACGCGCGCCTGAGCGACCGGAGCTTCCGGCGGATGCAACGGGGACGTTTCTTCATGCCCGCGCTGCTCGGAGGACTGACCCGCGTGCTGGCGGCCTCGGCGCCGGACGCGGAACGCTTCCGGGCGCTGGGCCTGGCGCCGGAACGGATCGCGGTGACGGGCAACCTGAAACTCGACGTCGCAATTCCGCCGTTGAGCGAGGCGGAAAGAGTCCGGTTGCGCCGGGAACTCGGACTTGCCGCGGAGGCGCGCGTGTTACTGGGCTCCTCGACCTGGCCGGGTGAGGAGGCGGCGCTGCTGGCGGCGCGCCGGGCGGCGGAGCGGGCAGGCGTTCCCTGCAGCCTGCTGCTCGTGCCGCGGCACGCCGAGCGGCGCGATGAAATCGAGGAACTGCTGAAAAAATCCGGCGAAGCCCATCACTTTCGTTCACGCGGCGCCGCGGCCGGCGAGGTGCCGGTCACGGTGGCGGACACCACCGGCGAACTGCGCCGGTTGGCGCAGCTGGCCGACCTGATTTTTTGCGGCAAGAGCCTGCCGCCCCATACGGAGGGGCAGACGCCGGTGGAGGCGGCGGCGCTGGGCAAGGCGATTTTGTTCGGGCCCGGCATGGCGAATTTCCGGGCCATCGCCCGCGAACTCGCGGCTTGCGGCGGTGCGCAGACCGTACGCGACGAGGCGGAACTTGCGGCCGTCAGCCTCCAGCTGCTGCGCGACGACGCGGCCCGGGCGGCAATGGCATCGGCGGCTCGCGGATGGCAACAGGCGAATCAGGGCGCGGTGGCGCGCACCCTGGAAATTCTGCGCGCCGAACTCGTCGTGCAGCCCTGACCGCCTAACCGGCGATCGGTGCCGTGGGCGGGGGCGGCGGCGGGCTGCTGTCCGTGGGGAGGGTGGCCGGAGTGGGCGGAGGAAGGGCGGGACCGCCATCGTAAAGATGCACCATGTGCTGGCGCTGGTCGTGGGTGAAGATTTCGGCGTAACGGCCCCAGCTGAGGAGGGTGCGGAAGAGCGGCCGGGTTTTCTCGTGCGGCAGGGCCGCCTGCAGCTCGCGCATCAGCTCCTCGTCGGGCAGCGTCTGGTTTTCCTGCACCCGGATGAGGCGGATGAGCAGCTCGAAAATCTTCAGTTTTATCAACTGATCGCGGACGAGGCGTTTTTGGTCGTCGGTCGAGGCGTTCACGACTTCGCGGCCGAGCGGGGTGAGAATGACATCCTGTTCCGGGGTTTGCACGAAGCCGAGGAGTTCGGCGGCCTTGACCACACGGACGACGTAGCCGAATTCCTTGCCGAAGCGTTCGGCCAGTTCGAAGACGTCGTTCGGCGTATCGCCGAGGAGGGAAAGCAGTCCGAGCACTTCGCCCGGCGTGACGTAGGGCAGCGAAACCGGGGCGATGCGCCGGCGGGTCTCGTCCACCTTGGTGACGACCTTGCCGGCCTCGGCGGGAGTGACGTCGGGCAGATTGGTGTGGGTGAGAATGCAGTGGAGCTGTTCGACCACCTTGCGGAACTCGGGCGAATCGGGGTCGCGCGGATAGGGCAGGGAATTTGGCACGATGACGTCGACCCGCCCCGGCTGCGCCGCCATGACCACGATGCGGGTGGCGAGGTAGACGGCTTCGGAAATGTTGTGGGTCACGAAGACCATCGTGCGCAAGGGATGGTTGGGATCGGCGAGGAGGCGGCCGATTTCGTTGCGGAGCGTCTCGGCGGTGAGAACGTCGAGCGCGCTAAAGGGCTCGTCCATCGCCAGGACCTCGGGATTGGCGATGAGGGCTCGGGCAATGCCGACACGCTGCTTCATTCCGCCGGACAACTCACGCGGGTAGGCGTACTCGTAGGCGCCGAGGCCGACGGTATTGAGCACGACCTCCAGCCGGCGCTGCTGCTCGTCGGCCGGGAGGTGCTCGACCGGGAGGAGAATGTTGCCGCGAACCGTCAGCCAGGGAAAGAGGGCGAAATTTTGAAAAACCATGGCGACGCCGGGGGAGACGCCG
>Ga0070741_10006088_pt1 | contig 26169 bp, 23 predicted proteins | sample Coa_R1_4_FD_66440 | JGI IMG/M metagenome (GOLD analysis project Ga0070741, IMG submission 66440) | Surface soil microbial communities from Centralia Pennsylvania, which are recovering from an underground coalmine fire - Coalmine... | ecosystem: Environmental > Terrestrial > Soil > Unclassified ... | reverse complement strand
CCTCGACGCTCGTTACCTCGCGTTCAGCGTCGCCTTCGGACTCAGCGTCGCGTGGCTGCTCGCCGCGAGCACGGTTGCCGGTCCGCGGCGATCATGTGTCTCGTGCGAGGCGCGCAGACGCCGGCATGCCGAGCGCTCGCTACGACCTTGCGGTGGTCGCTACTGACCCCACTTGACGATCGCCGACGTGCTCGCCGCGAGGATCGCCCCGTTCTCGATCACGGGTTGCGCGAACTCTCCCGCGTTCGTGCCGTCCTCGAGGTGGCGCAGCACGCTGGGCGGCTTCGTCGTGTCGATGACGAACACACCGTTCTGGTGACTGGTCGAGCTCACGTAGAGCTGGCCGCCCGCGATGACGAGGAGCCCGTTGGCGTTCAACGACGCCGGTCCCAGGACGGTGGACGGGAGCGCGAGCTCGAACGGCGTACCGCCGACCGACACGAGTGCTCCGGTCGCGGGGTCGAGCTCGCGGACCGATCCCGCGGCCGCGGTGCCGCCCTGCGGCGCCCACACACCCGGCGCGGACTGCGTCCACGTTCCGCCCGTCGTGGTCGCGTTGCTGACCACGAACAGGTGGGTCCCGTCGAACACGCCGCCGCCCGAGACCGACCCGCTTCCGCCGCCGGTCGGGTCACGCGTTCCCACCATCGCCTGCCACACCTCGACGCCGGTGTCGCGGCGGTAGACGCGGAACCACCCGTCCTTGTGCGTCGCGCCGACGAGGGCGCGCGTGCCGTCGGTGAACAGGATCGGGCTGGACGCGTAGTCGGGGTCGCCCGTCTGGTCCGGTGCGGGGGCCTTCCAACTCAACGCGCCGGTGCTGCCGTTCAGCTTCAGCAGGCTGCCCTGCTCGAAGCCGTTCTGCGTGTTGGGATGTGCGGTCCCGGTCGCGTCGCTCGTCGAGCCGGTCGTCACGTACACGTCGCCGTTCGAGTCGACGGCTGCGTCGTACCAGTCGCCGGCGCCGACATATCCGTCGGGGATCGTCTTGTGGATCCACAGCAGATTGCCGGTCGCGGCGTCGTAGGCGCGCACCTGGCCCTGCACGAACGGCACGTCGCAGTTCGACGACACACCGATGATGACCTTGCCGTTCGCGACCGTCGGGCTGGACCACGCGTACACGTCGTTCGCGGTCGTGGACGGGACCATGACGAGGCTTCGCCACAAGGTCGACCCGTCGCTCGCCTTGAGCTTGTAGAGGTAGCCGTCGGGAGCGTGGAAGTAGAGGACTGTCGTGTTGTTCTCGTTGCGCACGACGACGCTCGACACGATCCCGAGGGGCATCGTGCAGGTCAGCACCGGCTCGTAGCCCATGAACCGCGACCACAGCACCGTGCCGTCGGACTCGCGGATCGCGTGCAGGCACCCGTAGTCCGACCCTTCGTAGATCACGCCGTTGGACGTGACCGGCGTCGCGAACCAACCGAACCCCGACGACTGGCCGTTGCACGCAGGTGCCGCGAGACGCCACTTCATCGTGAGCGTCGAGACGTTCGACGCCGTGATACCGCTGTCGGTGGTCGTGCTGCCGTGGCTCGCGTCGAAGAGCCGGCCCGTCCAGTCGATCCCGCAACCGGTCAGCAACACGGCAGCGGAGAACGCGCTCACCAGGACGCGCAGGACCTTGCGATCTGCGTGCAGTCTCATGGGTCACCCTGCCCATCGCTCGCGTGAAGAGGAGCCAGGACCCATTCTTGCCCAGCCCCGCACTGCGAGTCCCGGCCGTACACACGATCCCGCCGCGACCGGGCACGCGTCCCCGCTGAGCGGGCGGCCCGAGGCGTTAGCGTGCCGCCGTGAACGACGCGGAGCGTGTGATCGCGGTGGCCGGCGAGGGGTCGGCGCTCGGCGTCCCGGACCGTTGCCTGATCTCGCTCGTGGTGACGGCGATGCGGGACTCCGCGTCCGACGCGATCGCCGCCGTCGCGCAGCTCGCCGATGCAGTCGTCGGTGCGGTCCACCGGTCGGGTGTGCCCACCGAGAACGTGCGGACACAGAGCCTCGCCGTGCAGGACTGGTTCGAACCAGGCGCAAGGACGCGTGACGGCGCGCGTCGGGACCTACGGGGTGCTCGTCTCCGATCGCCGCATCGACGAGGTGAGTGGCCTCTTGAACGCCGTCGTCGTTGCGGGCGGGGACGCGGTGACGATCCAGGGCATCCGGCTGTCCGTCTCGGATACGGCTCCACTCCACGCGGCCGCGCGGCGGGATGCGGTGCAGGACGCCCGGATCAAGGCCGAGCAGCTCGCGAAGGCGAGTGGCGTGCGTCTCGGTCCCGTCCTCGCGGTCGAAGAGGGCCTCGACGGTGGCGGGCAACCGTTCGCGCCGGCCTTCGTGGCGCGACGCCACGCCGCGTCCGCCGCGGCGGCACCGATGCCGATCGAGCCCGGGAGCCAGGCCGTGCGCGTGCGGGTCGTGATGACGTTCGCGATCGCCGCGGACTGAGCACCCTCGACGAACAACACGCGACGGGCCTCACCCGGGCGGCGGTGCGCGTTCGGTCGTCCGCTCGCGTCGCCGCCCGGACGAGGCCTCCTGCTCACGGGCGGATGTTCTGGTTGAGGTGGAACAGGTTCCCCGGGTCCCACGTGCGCTTCACGTCGACGAGCCGCGCGTAGTTCGGGCCGTAGTTCGCCTCGACGCGCCCGGCGTCGTCGGAGGCCATGAAGTTCACGTAGCCGCCCTCCGTCCCCGAGTACGGGTGGATCGCGGCGTAGTAGTCCTTCACCCACTTCGTGTTCGCGGCGTTGTCGGCCGGGTCGGGCCACATGCCCGCGATCACCGCGGCGAACTGCGCGTCGCGGTGACCGAACGCCGTCTCGGTCGCGCCGACGCGGTGCACGGCGCCGTTGATCGGATAGAGGTGCATCGTCGAGTTGACGACCGGCGTGCGCGCGCCGTGCTCGACGTGCGCGGCGATCGCCTCGTCGGTCAGCGCGTTGACGAAGTCCGCCTTCCAGTAGTGCTGCAAGCCGCGTGGCACCAGTGCGTCGAACGCCGAGTTCAGCGCCGGGTACGGCATCGGCGCGACGTGCTCGGCCTTGACCTCGGCGACGTCGTGCAGCGGCTTCAGGACGCGGTCCGCTTCGTCGATCGGCCCCGTCCAACACGTCACGAGCGCGCAGAACAGGTCGCCGTGACGGTCTTCCGGGATGAACGGCAACGGCGGCGCGATCTGCCACGCGAAGAAGCAGCCGAACTGCTCGGGCGCGTCGGCGATGTAGTCGCGGAAGAACGCGAGGACGGCCGGCGCGTCGGCGGGCTCGTAGAACATCGGACCGCCGACGATCGTCGAGACATCGTGCAACTGGAACTCGAGCGACGTCGCGACACCGAAGTTCCCGCCGCCGCCGCGCAGCGCCCACAGCAGGTCCTCGTTCTCGTAGTCGCTCGCCTTCACCAGACGACCGTCCGCGGTCACGACGTCGGCCGACACGAGGTTGTCGATGGACAGGCCGCACCCGCGCGCGAGATGGCCGATGCCGCCGCCCAGGGTCAGGCCCCCGACGCCGGTCGTCGAGATGACCCCGCCCGTCGTCGCGAGCCCGAACGCGTGCGTCGCGTGGTCGAAGGCGCCCCACGTCGCGCCGCCGCCCGCACGTGCGGTCTTGCGCGCGGGGTCGACGCGGACGTTGGCGAGCAGGCTGAGGTCGGCGACGACGCCGCCGTCGGATGTGCCGAAGCCAGGAACGCTGTGTCCGCCGCCGCGCACCGCGAGATCGAGACCGTTCTCGCGCGCGTGGTCGACGGCGGCGATCACGTCGGCCGCGTCGACGCAGCGAACGATGACCGCGGGGCGGCGGTCGTGCATGCCGTTGTGCACCATGCGGTGCTCGTCGTAACCGGGGTCGCCAGGCGTGATCACCTCGCCCCGTGTGCGCTCCCGGAGCGCGTCGATGGTGGTCATCGCGGGATCTCCTCTCGTCTCGCCGGGCGCCGCGCCCGGTCGACGACCACCGTGACGGCGCCGCCGTTCCGGAACCGTTCCCCGTCAGGCGCCGGTCGGGGAACGCTTCGGGAGCGTCGCGAGCCGATCGCGCGCCTGGCGCGCGAACCAGGCCGCTCCCTGGCTCGTCGCCCGTTCGAGCGCGCTCGTCAGCGTGTCACGAGCCGATCGGTCGTCGCCCGACGCGACCAGCAGGTCGGCGTCGACGACGAGGAGCGCGGCGTCCGCGTAGTGCTGGTCGTGCCGGACGCCCCACGCGAGGGCCTCGTGGACGACCGCCCGCCCTGCCTCGGGTCGTCCGTAGCGGGCGTACGCGCGGGCGAGCAGCGTGAGCCCGTAGGTGAAGTGCAGCGACTGGGTCGCGTTGCGCCACCCGTCGACCGCACGCTGGATCGCGCGCAGCCCGGTGCCGTCACCGCGCTCCAGCTCGACCCATGCCCTCAGCAGACGGTCGAGTGACAGGAAGTACGCGAACTCGCCGTAGCGCCCGAAGATTTCGTCGCTCTTCGCGACCAGGTCAGCGGCGACGTCGAGCTCGCCCCGCTCGATCGCGCCGATCGCGGCAAAGAGCACGACATAGGCGAGGGTCGGCGGATGGTCGAGGCGCTCGGCGTACTCGACCGCCCGCGCGACGAGCGCAACCGACTCGTCCCGGTCGCCCTGCCACAGCCGGGTCAGGGCCAAGCGGCAGAGACAGACGGCCAGCGGGTCCTGCGCGAAGCGGCGGATGTGCTCGCGCGACGCGTCGTCCCGGTATGCCGCGACCGCCGCCTCGAGGTGCTCGCGCGAGGCCGCGAAGTTGGCCCGCCAGAACTCGCTCACGCCGACGACGTAGTGACCCTCGACCAGCGCGACCGGGTCGGCCGGCGATGCGGCGAGCGTCTCGTAGCCGAGCGCGGCGGAGCGCGCGAAGTCGCAGCGCGAGATGACGGCGAGGGCGAGGCCGCGCAAGATCGCGGGATCCACGACGCCGCGCGAGCGCCGGCAGACCGCCGCGCCTCGTTCGTACGCCGCCATCGTGCGGTCGGATCCGTAGCCCGTCCGCACCGAGAGCGAGGTGCCCCGCGCCACGCACAGCTCGACCTCGAGCTCGTCGCGGTCGCGACCTGGTGCGAGATCGGCCAGGAGCTCCAGCGCGCGGTCGAGGCACTCGATCGCGTCGTCGAGCGCCGAGATCTCGACGTCGTACTCGGCGGCGCGCCGGTATGCGGCGACCGCTCGGTCGGGCAGCCTGGCAGCCCTGTAGTGCGCGGCGAGCGTCGCGCTGACGGGCGCGAGGTCGCGCTCGTGCTCGGCGGCGATCGCGTCCGCGACGCCGCGATGGAGGCGTCGGCGCCGGGCGGGGCTGATCGTGCCGTAGAGCACCTCGCGGAGCTTGTCGTGCGTGAAGTCGTAGCCCTGGTGGTGCTCGCGGATGATCTGGCGCAGCCAGAGCTCGTCGAGACCGCTCACGAGGTCGTCGTCGGATGCGCCGCTCGCCCGGGCGAGCAGGGTCGGCTCGAACTCGCGTCCCATCGTGGCCGCGACCTCCGCGAGATCCCGTGCGCGCGTCGACAGCCGTGCGAGGCGCGCCGTGATGACTGCGTGGATCGTCGGCGGGAGGGCGCGCCGGTCGTCGTCGAAGCTGTCGGCGCGCGCGAGCTCGACCGCGAACAGCGGGCTTCCCTCGGTCTCGGCCCAGACCCGGCGGGCAGTCGCCGACCCGATGGCACGACCCGAGACCTCGCTCGCGACCCGCAGCGTGTCGTCGAACGACAGCCGACCGAGACGGATCTCCGTCCCGCGTCCCTCGCGGACGAGGCCGGTGAGCAGCGCGCGCAGCGCGGGTCGCGCGACGACCTCTTCGTCGCGAACGGTGCACGCGATCATCAGCGGCGCGTCGCGCGCGGCCGGGACGAGATACCCGAGGAGCTCGAGCGTGTCGTCGTCGCACCACTGCAGGTCGTCGAGCACGAGCAGCAGCGGCGTGCCGGCCGAGGTCAGCGCGTGGACGAGGGCGTCCAGGAGGATCCGCCTGCCCGTCGTGCCGGCGTCCGCGGGCGCGAGGTCGTCGCCGTCGGGGCTGCGCAGCTCGGGGACGAGCCGCGCGATCTGCCGCCGCCACACGTCGGCGAGGCGCGAGACGCGGGCTTGGAGCGCGCTGCTGCGCAGCCAGTCGACGACCGGTCCCCACGGCATGACGGCGGTTGTCTCGTACGCGCGCGTGCGCGCGGTCGCGGCGCCGTCGGCTGCGATGGCTCGCTCGAGCTCGGCGACGAGGCGCGTCTTGCCGATCCCCGGCTCACCCGTGACGGCGAGGAGGGCGGGCTCGCCGGCGGCGCACCGGTCCCACAGCGCTCGTGCGGTCGCGAGCTCGTCCGCTCGTCCAACGAGCGTCGCGGTCGTCGTGCGCGACGAGAGGGGAGCGATGGTCACCGTGGGAGCGCGGCCGCGCGCGTCGCGGATCTGCTCGTACAGCGCGACCGTCTCGGCCTCGGGCGCCACGCCGAGCTGCTGCTCGAGCACCTCGACGCACCGGTGGTACGCGCGCACGGCATCGGTTCGGTCGCCGAGTGCCGAGGACGCCCGCATGCACGCGCGGTGACCGGCCTCGCGGAGCGGGTCGATCGCGACGAGCGCGCGTGCGTACCGGAGGGCGCCCGGGGCGTCGTCGGCCTCGAGTGCGGCGGTCGCCGCGGCGTCGAGGAGGTCGCAGGTGGCGATCCGCAAGACGTCGCGCTCGCGCAGGAGCCAGTCGTCGTAGCACCCGGGCAGGAGGTCGCCGCGATAGAGCGTGACGACCGTGTCGGCGTCTCCGGCGTCGAGGGCCGCGCGCAGGGCGATCACGTCGACGTACGCCGGCGCGCCTTCGCGCCACCGAAGCACGCCACGATCGAGCTGCATGACGTCGTCGAGCGCCGGCAGCGCGGAGCGCGCGTCGTGCAGCAGCTTGCGGAGGTTCGTGCGCGCTTGCGCGTCGGTCGAGTCGGGCCAGAGGTCGAACGCGAGCTTGGCGCGGTCGACCGCACCGCTCGGCGCGATCGCGACGCGCGCGAACAGGCGCAGGACGCGCGGCACCGAGAGCGCGTCCGCCGGTCGCCCGTCGAACGTGACCGAGCCCTCACCGAGGAGGCGGACCTCGAGGCCGACGGGAGTCACCGGCGGGCCGTTGTCCACCGCCGCCGTTCCACGCCACCAGTGTGTCGTCTCGCGCCGGCGCGTGCAGCGGGCTCGCTCCCCGCGGTCTCAGCGCACGCGCGTCACGATCGGATAGCGGTACGTCCCGTCGAGGACGGCGCGGTCGGGGAGGTAGAGGCGCATCGAGAGGTAGAACGGCCCGGTCGGCGCGGGCAGCCAGTTCGCCTCGTGTCCCGGTGGGGGATCGTGCTGCACGTACACGTCGAGTGAGCCGCCGGGTCCGTACTGCAACCCGGCGGTGCGGTCGCCGATCGCGTACCGGTCGATCGGGTTCGCGACGAAGAAGCTGTCGGGCCCGTACAACGTGATCGACCAGAACGCCTTGACGGGGGGCAGCCGGCCGGCGTCGAAGTGGACGACATAGTCGTGCGCGCCGTCGTAGGCCTCGCCCGCGGTGTCGCCGGTCGAGTGCGCGTAGACGGCCTCGGCGGGGATGTTCGCGCCCCAGCCGATCTTCGCGACGACGGCCCGCTGCAAGGCGTCGTGGTCGTAGGTGCCCACGTCCGTGCTGGTCACCCAGCCGTTGCTCGAGTGCGCCGCGTGCGCGCCGGCATCCCTGATGCGTCGCTCACCCGCGGAGACCGCGCTCGTGAGCGCGTCGCGGACGGTCGCGTCGTGCACGTGCGTGCTCGGGTGGCGTCCTGGTCCGATGCCGAGCTTCGCGAAGCTCGCGAGCGTCGCGCGCTCGCGCGGGTCGACGGGCGGGTTGATGGCGAGCGCGTCGCCGAGCTCGTCGAAGAACCGGATGCCGGCGGCCGCGACTGACTGCGGCGTCCCCGCGGGCGTGCCGATCGGCGGCGGCGTGGGCGCGGGCGTCGTGTGCGTCACGCTCGACAACGGTTCCAGCGTGATCTGGCGGCCCAGCTCGTGCACGCGCGTGACGTCGGCATCGTCGGCGACGAGGAAGCGGCCGAGCATCAGGAGCTGTGGCGTCGGTGAGGCGATGCGCGTGATGCCGGCGGGGAGCGTGCCGTGCCAGCCCGGTGGGGTGATCGCCCAAGACCCCGCGCGGCCGCCCGTCGCCCGCGTGCCGACGTACGCGAACGAGTCCGTGTACGCGGAGAGGAACTGGAACACGTAGTAGCGGTCGGTGATCCGTGGCAGGGTCAGCACGTACGGCTCGCCACGCAGGTCGAGCGGCGCAACGGCGTAGAGCGTGTCCGTGTTCGGCGCCACGACCGTTCGTGTCGACACGTTCGACCGGGCCGGCTGGAACGTCAGGTGGTTGACCGGTGTCAGCCGCGCCAGCGACTGCAGCGTCCGTTCGGTGACGACGAGCGGATAGCCCCAGACGTACGCGTCGGTCGCGAGCTGCGTGTCGCTCTCGTGCGGTGCGGGCGTGCTCGGTCGCGGCGACGCCTTCGAGCTGGAGCCGGAGCACGACGCGACCGACGTCGACGTCAACGCGAGCGCAAGGAGCAGCGCCGGGATTCGCGTGCGGGTCACCGGTGTGCCTCCCTCACCGCCTCGGTGACGACCGTGCTCGCCTCCGCCGGCCCGAACGTCGGCGGCTTCGGCCGGGGCGTGCCCGTGCCCAGCCGTACGACGACCGTGCGCGACCCGGGGTCCACCTGCACCAACTGGTTGCCGAGCCCGAGCGCCCAGTACATCGACGCCGGCGCGCCGGGCGCGATCTGACCGTGCTCCGACGGTTGTTGAGCTTGATCGAGGCTTGTCGCGACGAGCGGGTTCGTGATCGCGCCTTCGTGGTTCAGCCACCACAGGAAGCCGTATCCCGCGTTGAGCGGCTGCGACGGCGCACCGGTCGCCGCCCGCACCCACGCGGCGGACACGACCTGCCGGTCACCCCAACGGCCGTCGTTCAGCATCAGCGTCCCGAAGCGCGCCATGTCGCGGCACGTCGAGCGGACGCCCTCGAACATCTGCGCGTTGCCGGCGCGGTCGCGTGTCATCGTCGTCTGGCTCATGCCGATCGGATCGAAGAGCCGTTGCTTCGCATACTGCACGACGTCCTCGCCTGTCGCCCGTTGCAGCACGCGTTGCAGCGTCTGGATCGCCGAGTTGTTGTAGGCCCACACGCGGCCGGGCGGCTCCGCCTGACCGAGCCCGATCGCGAACGCGGTGCGGTCGGGTGCCCGGAGCAGGTCGCGGTAGTCGATGGCCGGGCTCCACTGGCGACCCGAGTCGTTGCTCAGCAGGTCGCGGATCGTCACGCCCGCGGAGGGCGTCCCCTGCCATTCAATGATCCACCTCGACGCCGGGTCGTCGATCCGCAACCTGCCGTCGTCCTGCGCGATGCCGACGAGCGTGCTCGTGATCGACTTGGTCATCGAGTAGACGTCCTGGGCGCTCGACGCGTTCGTCCCGCGGAAGTACCACTCGCCCGCGATGCGACCCTCGCGCGTCACGACGAGGCAGTTCGAGCTCCCGCGCTGCGCGACCTGCGCGATGGCGTCGAGCTTCGCGCCGTCGAGCCCCGCGCTCGCCGGGGCGATCGTCTGCCACGACGCGCCCGGCACGGTCGCCGCCGAGCTCGTCGACGCGGTCGTTGCGTGCTCGGATCCGCCGCCCGAGCACGCGACGCCGCCAACCGCAACCGCGACCGCGATGCTCACGACGAGGACGACCGACGGTGTCCGCCGCATCCGCTCTCCGGAACCCTCGACAACGATTTCCAACGACACGCTAACATCGCTCGACATCGTTTTCCAACGCGATGGGGAGGCCGACCGGGATGGTGGCGCAGCGAGCACGCCGACGGGGCCGCGCGACGATCCTCGACGTCGCCCGGGCCGCGGGCGTGACGCCGTCGACGGTCTCGAAGGCGTTGAACGCGGGCCAGGGCAGCGCGGACGTGCGTGCGCGCGTCGCCGCGGCCGCGGCCCGACTCGACTACCGGCCGGACCAGCGCGCCCGCGGCCTTCGTCGCGCCGAGTCACGGTCGATCGGTGTGCTCGTGCCGGACCTGGCGAACCCGGTGTTCCTCCCGTTCCTGCGAGGTGTCGAGTCGCTGGCACAAGAGCGCGGGTACGTCGTGCTGATCGCCGACGGACAGCGCTCGGGCGCGGTGCAGCGCGAGGCGGTCACACGACTGTTCGACCAGGGCGTGGACGGTCTCGTCCTGGGCGGTCCGTTCGAGCCCGACCTGTTCGACCGCTTCCTGGAGCACGGCGTTCCGGTCGCACCGCTGGTCCTCGACGCGCGAGGCCGGCGCGTCCGGCACTGGGAGGCCGGGGAGGCCGGCGCGACGGGTGAGATGGCGGACCGTCTCCTCGCGCTCGGTCACCGGCGCTTCGCGTTCGTCGGCGTTCCCACGCCGCGCGGCAGCTCGACGCGCGCCTACCGGCGCAGCCGCCTCGGCGTGCTGCGTGCGCGCGTCGAGGCACACGGTGGTCAGGTCGCGGTTGCGCGCGTCGATCCGACCCGCGGGTTCGCGGACGGACGGCGCGAGCTACGCGCGTTCCTCGCCGAGTCGGAGCCGACGGCGGCGATCTGCGGGAGCCACGTCCTCGTGCCGTGGACGCTCGTCGCGTTGCGGGACGCGCGCCTGCGCGTCCCGCGTGACGTGTCCGTCGTCGCGTACGGCGATTCCGACTGGGCGCTGGCCTACGGCACGGAGCTGAGCGTCGTCACCCGCGACCTCGCACGCGAGGGACGCGAGCTCGCGAGCAACCTCCTCGACGAGCTCGCCGGCGAGGCACGGGCCGCGCCGGTCGGGGTCGTCTCCCATTACATCGAACGGGGCTCGTGCGCGGCGGTCCCCACCACAAGGGTCGGCCGCTTCTCGTCCTGACCACGGCGACGCATGCGTCGTCGTATGAAGAGCCCCGCCGGGCGACCCGTCTCGACGTCGCGACGGGTCAGGACGCGGCGAGCTCGAACCAGACGACCTCGCCGTCGCCGCGGCGCTGCTCGAACCCCCAGCGCGTCGCGAGCGCGGTCACGAGCGCCAGCCCGAGCCCGCCCGGCTCGGGCGTGACCGGGTCGTGCAGCGGGTCGCTCGGTGAGACGCGCCGTGGCTCGTCGCTCGCGTCGGTGACCTCGACACGCAGGCACGGGCCGTCGCGCTCGACCGACAGCCGGAACCGGGTTCGCGCGTGCCGTACCGCGTTCGTGGCGAGCTCCGACGTCAGCAACGTCGCGACGTCGGTGAGGTCGTCCAAGCCGGCCGCGCGCAGCTCCGTCGTCACCGCGTGACGCGCCGTGCCGACACTCGTCGGGCAGGCGGGGAGCTCGGCGCGCAGCAGCAGTACCGGCGTCATGCGTGGACGTGTTCCCAGCGGCACCGGGCGGGAATCTCGACGCGCGGTGGCGTCACGCGTCGTGGCGGTTCCACGGGTCGCGGCCGCCGAGCGATGCCGTCAACGACGACGTCGCGTCGACGAGCCGGCGGGCGCAGTCCCGCAGCTCGCGCGCCGCGACGTCGGGGCGCATCAGGAACACCGCGAGCAGGAGGTCTGTGTGGGCGTCGGCGTCGAAGACGGGCGCGCACACGTGACTGACGGCGTACGTCGCGTCGCCGTCGACGTCGTCGGTCAGGTAGCGGATGTAGTCCTGCTGGGTGATCGTCGACATCATCTCCTCGACCACCTCCGCGTAGCGGCCCGGCAGGTCGTCGAGCAGCTGCGCGAGCCGCGAGTAGAGACCGAGGTTGAAGTCGCCGAGCGTCTCGACGAGGAAGCCCTGCCGGCGGCACGCCGCGACCACGGCGCGCAGCTCCGTGATCGCGGCGGTGTCAGTGGTCAACGGCGCGCTCGAGAGCCACGCGTCGACGCGCCGGTCGTCCTCCCATGCGACGAACATCACGCCCGACGGCGGCGCGAACGGGAACGTCTGGCCGGGCCTGACCGCAGGAGCGATCGCGTCGTCACCGACGCGGGCGAGCACGACGACGTCGTCGCCGATCACCGTCGACGCGGTGCACACCGCACCGAGCTCGTCGGCGAGCCTGCGCATCACGGGGCGCGCGACGCCGAGGGCGGCATGGCTGCGCTGCGCGGCGGTCCCCGCCGCGAGCAGGCCAGGGCCGAGGGAGTACGCCTTTGGCTCGCCGGCCCGCACGAGCCAACCGGCACCGCACAGCTCGTTGACGATCCCGAGGCACGTCGCCTTGCTGATGCCCGCAGCCCGGGCGAGCTCGGACAGCCCGAGGCGGGTCCCAGGGCGCGCGGCGAGCGCGTCGATGACGCTGACGACGCGCTGTGCGGGCGGCGAGCGGCGTTCCACGGCGGTGTTCCTTGACGGCGTCGCGGGGTTCCCCTACGGTCGACGTGCGGTTTGCTTATGAACCACAGCGTTGCACATCTGCACCGCACCCGCCAGCACCCCCCACCACGTCGCCCACGCCGGGAGGAATGCGCCGATGGAGTTCGGTCTCTTCATCCAGAACTTCGTGCCGAATTCGCGGCGCGAGCAGGACGCCGACGCCGAGCACCACGTGCTGTTCGAGGACCTCGAGGCGGTCGTCGCCGCCGACGAGGCCGGCTTCAAGTACGTGTGGGTGACCGAGCACCACTTCCTCGACGAGTACTCCCACCTCTCCGCGAACGACGTCGTGCTCGGCTACCTCGCGCGCGCGACGCGGCGCATCCATCTCGGGTCGGGCATCTTCAACCCGCTGCCGCGGGTCAACCACCCGGCCAAGGTCGCGGAGCGCGTCGCGATGCTCGACCATCTCTCCGAGGGACGGTTCGAGTTCGGCACCGGCCGCGGCGCGGGCAGCCACGAGATCCTCGGCTTCCTCCCCGACATGAAGGACCTGTCCGGGACGAAGGAGATCTGGGAGGACGTCATCGGTGAGTTCCCGAAGATGTGGACCCAGGACACCTACGAGGGCTACCAGGGCAAGTTCTGGTCGCTGCCGCCCCGCAAGATCCTGCCCAAGCCGTGGAAGAAGCCGCATCCGCCGATGTGGTACGCCGCGGGCAACACGTCGAGCTACGAGATGGCCGCGCGCAAGGGACTCGGCGTCCTCGGCTTCTCGGTCGGCGACATCCAGCAGCTCGAGCCGGTGCTCAAGGCGTACAAGGACACGATCCCGAACGCGGAGCCGATCGGGAAGTTCGTCAACGACAACGTGATGGTCACGACCGCCGCGATCGTCGACGAGGACCCGAAGAAGGCGCGTCAGGCGGCGCTCGACTCGACGTTGACATACCTGCAGAGCAACGTGTTCCGCTACCACGACACGTTCCCGCACCCGCCCGAGGTGCCGGTGTGGCCGGAGCTGATCCCGAACTACACGCCGGAGATCCTCGAGGCGATGACCCAGATCGGCGCGCTGATCTGTGGCGACCCGGACGAGGCGCTCGAGCAGTGCCGCCGCTGGGAGTCGGCCGGCGCCGACCAGCTCGTGTTCGGCATCGGGACGACGACGCGCGAGGAGACGCTGAAGACGATCAAGCTCCTCGGCGAGCACGTCATCCCGAAGATCGACACCGACCCAGTGCACCGGACCACGCGGCAGCGCGAGCGAGCGAGCCGTGAGGCGAGCGGAAGCGCGGCCTAGCGGCCCGGCGCCGGAGGCGCCGAGAGCGGAGGCTCGACGCGGCTGCGAAGGCCGCGGCGAAGTAGTCAGCGCCGCCGGCGGGCGAGGACGTCTGCGTAGAGCGCGTCGACCTCGGCCGCGATGCGTTCCGGCGCGTAGCGCGCCGCCGCGGCGCGACCTGCGTCGCCGAGACGAGCGCGCAACGCGGGGTCGTGGGCGAGCTCGCGCATCGCGCGAGCGAGCGCGTCGCGGTCACCCATCGGGTACAGCAGGCCGGTCACGCCGTCGTCGACGATCTCGGCCGGTCCGCCCGGTGTCGCCGCGACGACCGGCAGCCCGGCGGCCATCCCCTCGACGACGACCTGCCCGAACGGCTCGGGCTCGACCGACGCGTGCACGAGGACGTCGAGGCGGCCGAGCTCGGCGGGGACGTCGTCGCGGAAGCCGCGGAACTCGACGCGCTCGGCGATGCCGAGCCGCTCCACGAGGCCGTGCAGCGACGCCGCGTACGCGTCGTCGCCGAACAGAGGCGCGCCGATCACGACCGCGCGCTCGCTGCCGTCCGGGAACGCGCGCGCGAACGCGTCGAGGAACACGTCCTGGCCCTTCCAGCGCGTGACCGTGCCGACGAGGCCGAGCCGCAACGGGCCGCCGTGCTCACCAGTACGTGCCGGCTCGGGCGGGGGCGGGATGGCATTCCCGATGACGCGCACGATCGGGCGCGACAGCTTCCCGAGCGTGTCGCGCGTCGACTGCGAGTTCGCGATGACCGCGGCGGGAAGCGTCGCGAGCATCGCGCGCACCAGACGGACCGCGGGCGCCGGGAGCGAATCGGTGCTGATCCGGTCGTGCACCTGCCACACGAAGGGCACACCCGCGAGACGTGCGGCGATGCTGCCGTACACGCCTGCCTTGAGCGAGTTGGCGTGCACGAGATCGGGCCGCAGCGCGCGCAGGCGACGCGCGAGCGTCACGACGTACGCGCCGGTCGCGCGCATCGCCGCGAGTGGCAGCCGCGGCGTCACCTCGGACCGGCGCACCGAGCGGCCCTCGGCCGCGAGCTCGAGCACCTCCACCTCCGCGCCGGCCGCGCGGAGGCGCTCGGCCAGCGGTCCGTCCGCGGCGAGCACCGCGTGCGCGTCGACGTGGAGCGACGGCAGCAGCCGGACGAGCGCGAGCTCCGCGCCCGACAGCACCGCGGTGTGGTCGAGGTAGACGACACGCGGGCGCGCGCTCCCGGATGCGGACGACACATGGCTCCCTTCAGGCGACGAGCGGTCAGAGGGTAACGGAGAGGCCGGTACACTTTGCGCGCTCCGGCGCCGTCCCGGGAGCGAGATCTCCGATGCGTCGTGTCCTGATCGTCTCCTCGCTGTGGCCCCCGCGCGTCCTCGGTGGCGCCGAGCTCTACGCGCACGCGCTCGCGACGCGGCTCGCCGCGCGCGGCTGCGAGGTCGGCGCGGTGACGCTCGGTGTCGACGGGCCGGGCGTTTTGGCGACGGTGAAGCCCTGGCCGGTCCCGCTCGAGGAGTTCGCGTCGGCGAACGCGATCGAGCACGCGCTGCTCCACGCGCGGGATCTCTACAACCCGGACGCCAAGCGGGCGCTCGAGCGCGCGCTCCGCGAGTTCCGGCCCGACGTCGTCCACTCGCACACCGTCGCCGGGTTGTCGGGCGTTGCGCTCGCGACACCGTCACGGCTCGGCTACGCGCACGTGCACACGCTGCACGACTACTGGCTCCTGTGCCAGCGCATGTCGATGGTGAAGCGGTCGGGAACCGCGTGCGAGCGGCGGTGCACCTCCTGCATCCTCTACTCGATGGAGCGGGAGGCGCTCGTACGACCGCATCCGCCCGACGTCGTCACCGCGGTCTCGTACGCCGTCGCGCGCGAGCACGAGCGGCACCTCCCGTGGATCCGTGACCGGTTGCGCGTGCTGCCGAACCCCGTCGAGCCCGTCCCCGTCGCGCCCCGCCAACCCGGCGCCCCGGTGACGTTCGGCTACATCGGTCAGGTGACGCGTCACAAGGGCGTGCCGACGCTCGTCGACGCGTTCACCGGCGCGGAGGTCGGTGACGCGCGCCTGCGGATCGCGGGGACCGGCCCCGTGTACGACGAGCTGTCGACGCGCACACCCGCGTCGGTCGAGTGGCTCGGCTGGGTCGACGACGCCGGCAAGGACGCGTTCTTCGCGTCGATCGACTGCCTCGTCGTGCCGTCGGAGTGGAAGGACCCGGCGCCGCTCGTGGTGAACGAGGCGCGGGCGCGGCGGATCCCGGTGATCGGCGCGCAGATCGGCGGCATCCCGGAGCTCGTCGCACCGGAGTCGGCCGCGCTGCTGTTCCCCGCGCGCGATGTGTTCGCCCTCCGCGCCCGGCTCGAGGCGTTCGCCGCCGAGCCGTCGCTCTATGCGGTGACGACCGACGTAGCGAGCGACAACACCTGGGACGCGCACCTCGACCGCATGCTCGCTGCGTACGACGACGCGTCACGATCGGCCGGCGCGCGCGCGTGAGCGGCGCGGCTCAGGCCGCGTGCTTCGGCGAGACCGCGGCGAGGATCTCGGGAAGACGGTGCGCGGCGTTGCGGGCCGCGATGCGGCGGCCGGCGAGCCACACGGCGGCGCCGTAGGCGTCGGCGACGGCGATCGACACGAGCGTCGCCGCCGCGAGGGGCAGCGTCGCGAGCGACACCGCGACGACGATCGCGGGCGGCGCGAGCACGAGCGCTTCGGCCGCCATGCACGCGAGGGACGTGAAGCCGGCGATGCAGCCCTGCCCCGTGTTCGCGGCGGTCGGGTTGCGCTTGTCGGGGAGCGCGTATGGCGCGAGCACCGACGTCACGTTCCCGGCGCCGAGCACGACGCCGAGCGCGGCGGGCAGCAGCCCGAAGGTGAGCGGCAGGTACGACCAACCGCCGCTCACCGCGGCGAACACGAGGGACGCGACCATCACGAACGGGGTGACGAAGAGCGCGTTCGCGAGGTTCTTGCCCGCGAGGTCGGCGGCCGGCGCGTCGCCGGACACGACGTTGGCCCAGAACGCCTCGCCGTCGAGCCCGAACTGGTTGATCGACAGCTGCGACGCGGGGAGCGTGGCGACGAGCCCGAACAGCGTCGTCGCCGGCCCGGCCGATCCCTTGCCGACCGCGGAGACGAGCAGCACCACGGGGAAGGCCAGCGCGCTGATGAGCGCCGCGCGCCGCCGCGGGTCGCGGGCGAGGTAGCGCAGATCCTTCGCGGCGACGGCGCCGGCGCGGTCGTGGGGGAGCCACGGCGTGTAGCGCGGGAACAGCGCGAGCGCCGGGCGGCTACGTGCCGGTTGCTGCGCGCGTGACGACGGCGTGTCGGCGGCCGTCGACGCGCGCTCCAACGTCGCGCTCCACACCCACAACAGAGCGGCGATCAACGCCGCGAGCGCGACCGCGGCGAGCAGCGCAACGCCGTACCGTCCGCGCGATCCGTCGGTCGCGACCGTTCCGCCCAGCGCGAACGGCGTCCACCGCACCGTCCGCGCCGCATCGGCCAACGTGCGGCGCGTCAACGAACCGGACGTGTGCGGACCGATGAACCGCAGGGCCTGCGGCGCGACCGCGAGGATCGCGACGGCGACGATCATGACGTCTCGACCGCGCCGGGAGCGGAGCAGCGGCGTGAGGACGGTGACGAGCGCGCGCGACGCGACGACGCCGAGGAGCAACGTCCCGACGACGCCCACCGCGACGAACACGGCCTCCACCGCGGCGTGCGGCAACGCGACCATCGCGCCGCTCAGTGCTGCCAGCGTCGCGACCGGCGCGATGCCGACGAGCGACGCGACCAGCAGGCCGCCGACGAGACGGGGCCGGGACAGGGGGAGCAGCCACAGCCGCTGCGGGTCGAGCGTCTCGTCCGTGCCGAAGCCGAGGACGGGCAGCAGCGTCCATCCGAGCGCGACGGACGCGAAGAGCACCGTCGTCGCGTCACGGGCCTCGTCGGGTCGTGTCCGGAACGACGCGAGCAGCGAGAAACCGGCGATCGCGATCCAGCCCGCCGCGACCGCAGCGAGCACGAACATCACGAGCCGCTGCCGGCTGCGGAACCCGTTGCGGAGGAGGTGCAGCTTCAGTCGCGCGAAGACGAGAGCCACGACAGCTCCTGGCGCGAGGCGGGTTCGCCGACGAGCGCGACGAACGCGTCCTCGAGTGTTCCGGTCCCGCGGAGGTCGGCGAGCGCGCCGGCCCAGACGACGCGCCCACCCGCCATGACGGCGACGTGATCGCAGAGGCGCTCGACGAGCTCCATCACGTGGCTCGAGAACACGATCGTCGAGCCGCCCTTCGTGAACTCCTCGAGCACGTTCCGGATGGCCCGCGCCGACACGGGATCGATCGCCTCGAACGGCTCGTCGAGGAACAGCAGGCGCGGCGCGTGGATGAGCGCGGCCGCGAGCGCGACCTTCTTGCGCATGCCGTGGCTGTAGTCGACGACGAGCACGTCCGCCGCGTCGTCGAGACCGAGGAGGTCGAGCAGCTGGTGCGACCGCGTCGCGACGACGCCGGCGTCCATGCCGCGCAGCAACCCGTGGAACGTGAGTAGCTCCAACCCGGTGAGCCGCTCGAACAGCGCGAGCTCCTCGGGGAGCACACCGATGCGCGCCTTCGCGTCGACGGGTTGCGCCCACACGTCGATTCCCTCGGCCCACACGCGCCCACCGTCGGGACGCAACAGACCGGTTGCCATCCGCAACGTCGTCGTCTTGCCCGCACCGTTCGGGCCGACGATCCCGAAGAACGAGCCGTGTGCCACGTCCAGGTCGACACCCGCGACCGCGCGCTTCGCACCGAACGACTTCACGAGGCCACGCGCACACAGCGCGGGCCGCGTGCTCGCGGACGTGACGTCGCTCGCGACGCTGTCGTGCACGGCTGCAGGCTACGCGCCGCGTTTCGAGCCCGTGACTCCGGGGTAACCCCTGGCGCAACCCCGGCGGGGGTGACGACACGGAGGACGTTTCGGATGGCATTCATCCTGTGGCTCATCGCGGTGGCGCTCGTCGTCGCCGGCATCATCTGGCTGCTGAGCGGCTCCATCATCGGCGGGATCGTGCTGATCATCGTCGGTCTGCTCATCGGTCCCGGTGGCGTGAGCGTGTTCCACGCGAGGGCTTGAGCACGCGCGTCGCGTCGCGCGTCCGCGAAGGTGAGACAAGGCCCCTCCATTCGGAGGGGCCTTGTCGCGTCACGCGGAAGCGCCCGCCGGGCGCGGGATCAGTCGCGGAAGTCGAACGCCACCTTGATGGCGCCGGATGCGTCCTGCGTCGCCAGCGTCGTGAACGCGTCACGCCAACGCTCGAGCGGGAACGTGTGGGTGAGCATGCCGGTCAGGTCGACGCGACCGTTCGCCACCAGGTCGAGGTAGTGCTCGATCCCGTGCCGGCGCACGCCGTCGACGTCCTCGACGCCGAATGCGTTCGACCCGACCATCGAGATCTCCTTGAAGTACAGCGGGGTGTCCTCCCACAGCGTCGGGCCGTGGACGCCGGCCTTCACGAGCGTTCCGCGTGCCTTCAGGACGCGGGTCCCGATCTCGAACGTCTCGCGCTTGCCGATCGTGTCGTACACGACGTCGATGCCACCCGGGTAGGCCATCGGCAGCCCGTCGCTCGCCTGCAGGACGCCGCCCGACCACGCGGCTGCCTCCTCGACGACCTGCATCGCGGGCTCGTGCGCGATCACCGTCGCGCCGAGCTTGCGGGCCATGTCGCGCTGCGCGTCGAAGCGAGCGACGACGAGGACGTCGACGTCCGGGTACAGCGCGTGCAGGATCGCGTTCGCGCAGGTGCCGAGCGCGCCCGCGCCGTACACCATGGCGCGACCGCCCGGTGCCGGTGGATGCCGCGTGATCGCGTGAAGCATGACCGCGAAGGGGTCGGCGAACACCGCGAGCTCGTCGGGGACCGCGTCGGGGACCCGGAACAGCATGGAGTCGTGCGCGGGCATGAGCTGCGCGTAGCCGCCGCTCGCGTCGCGTGACGTTCCCGTGTGGATCCCGGGCGCGATCGGGCCGACGCCGAAGCTCGCGCACAGGCTGAGATCGCCGCGTGCGCAGCTCGCGCAGACAGGGTCGACGCCGCGCGGCGCGCACGACAGCCACGGGTTGAGCACCACGCGGTCGCCGACCTCGAGACCCGCGGCGGCCGGACCGAGCGCGACGACGTCCGCCACGACCTCGTGCCCGAGCACCTGGGGCATCGAGAAGAAGCCCTTCATCGGGTTGTCCGGCGTGCGGACGTCGCCCCAGTCCATGAACACCTGTTTGCTGTCGGAGCCGCAGATGCCCGTCATGCGCGGGCGCGTCACGACCCAGTCGGGCAGCAGGAAGCCGGGGTCGTCCATGTCGACGAGCCGCATCGGTGTGTGCGCGAGCGCGCGCAGCAGCGCGTTGTCGGTCTCCGGTTCGGGCTGGGGCTCCGGCTTGACGCCGTAGAGCAGTGCCTGCACGGTGCGTCAGCTCCTCCCGATCAGAGGCCGAGGATGCCCGGGTGCAACGCCGCGCACTGCGCCGCCTTGGCCTGGTCGATGGTCGCAGCGGGCAGGACGGGCGGCTTGTCGAAGTGCGGGTGCGCGAAGTCGAAGTACTCGAGCAGCGTGTTCGCCTGCGCGTCGCGTCGTGTGAGCGGCGCGAGGTGGTACCGCCGCTCGATGAACCGCAGGATCGACGTGTGGTCGCTCACGTCGTGGGACACGAAGTGCGGCTTCGAGAACGGCGACACGACGACGAACGGGACGCGCACGCCGTACTGTGTGAACCCGACGGGCGTGTCACCCGGCTTCAACATGGGCGGGATGTTGTCCGGCGCGGGCGCGGCGGGCGGCGCGACGTGGTCGTAGAAGCCGCCGTGCTCGTCGTACGTGAGGATGAACGCGGACGACGTCCAGTTCGGGCTGGCCATGAGCGCGTTCACGATCCCCGCGGTGAACTGCTGGCCGACCTGGATGTTGGCCGGAGGGTGCTCGTCCGACTCCTGCGACATCGTCCCGATGTACATCGGCTCGACGAACGCGACCTGCGGCAGCGTCCCGGCCTTGGCGTCCGCGAAGTACTGCGCGATCGGCACGACGTTCTGCGCGTGTGCGCGCACGTCGGCGAAGAACGACGCCACCGGGAACTGCGCGTAGTACACCTTCCACGAGATCCCCGCGTCCGACAGCAGCCCGAAGATGGTCTTCTGCGTGAACCCGGCGGGCGGCGGCGCGTCGTTCTGGATGTGACCGAACGACGTGCCCGTCATCTCGTAGAAGCGGTTCGGGTACGTCGGGCCGGGGACCGACGCGAAGTAGCGGTCGCCGATCCCGAAGGTGTTCGCGAGCGCGTAGTAGAAGGGCAGGTCGGTCTGGTCGTAGTAGCCCATCGAGCGGCTGCCGGTCGCGTCGGCGGGGTCGACGTTCTGCGCGGTGAAGCCGTCCATCTTCCCGCCGTCGATCTCGGCGTGCGTGCCGGTCCACGAGTGGTTGGTGTCCGCGACCTGGCACGGCAGGGGCATGTGGAACGGTGTGATCGCGGGCCCGTTCGGGTTCGTCGGGTCGGCGTTGCCGGTCGTCGGCTCGGCTGCGGTGCGGCGCTGCCCGTACGCGTTCAGCTGACCGAAGTAGTCGTCGAACGATCGGTTCTCCTGCATGAGCACGACGATGTGCTGCAGGTCGCGCAGGTGCGGGACGGTGCGCTCGTCGTCACCGTGATGGTGACCCGTCTCGTGATGGTCGCCGCCACGGCCGTCGGCGTGCGCCGTGCCGACTGTCAGCGTTCCGACCATCGCCAGCGCGCCGAGGCACGCCGTCATGCGCGTGATGCGCGTCCGCCAGGCGCCCATGACCCCTCCCCTGATGCCGGATGCGAGGCGTCATCCTCGCGGCGGGGGACGAGGTTGTAAACCGAGCGCCGCCCCCGGGCGATCGCGCGGTCAGGCCGCGATGAACCCCGCGAGCGCGTCGGCCTCCTCGTGGACACGAGGGACGAGCGTGTCGAGCGTGTCCGGGTCGACGTCGAGCAGCGTGAGCAGACGGCGCGCGCCGGAGGTGTCGGCGCGACTGTCGGCCGCGAGGTGCGCGAGCGCGTCCGACGCCGCGATGACGCGTGCGAGCGGAGGATCCGTGCGGTCGAGCGGGAGATGGTGCATCTCGACCGCGTTCGCCATCGACCGCGGGAAGCGCAGCGTGTCGAGCACGACCGCGCCGATGCGCGCGTGCGTGATGCCGAACTCCTCCCGCTCGGCGAGTGTGAGCGAGCAGGCGTCCCGCGCGACGTGGTCGAGCACGCGCCGGTACCGGCGCGGGACACGCCGGAACAGCAACGCGCTGCCGATGTCGTGGAGCAACGCAGCACTGAACGCGTCGCTGGGCGTCAGATCCACCGACTCCGCGAGCAGCGCCGCGGCCGCGGCGGTCTGGAGCGAGTGCGGCCAGAAGTCGGGCGGGACCGAGTCGCCCTTCTCCGAGAAGAGGTCGAACGCGGCGCCGGCAGCGAGGGCCCGGACGGTCTCGAACCCGAGCACGGCGACCGCGCGCTGCGCGCTCGCGATCCGGTTCGTCAGCCCGAAGTACGGCGCGTTCGCCATGCGGATCACCTGCAACGACAGCGCCGGGTCGGTCTCGACGAGCGCGCCGATCGACGCGGCGGACGCGTTCGGGTCGTCGAGCAGCCAGAGGAGCCGCACGGCGGCGCCCGGGTGCACGGGCAGGCGGGTGACCTCGCCGAGGAGAAGGTTGTCGTCGTCCATGGGTGCACGCCCTCCGTCGCCTGATCGGCGGGAACCGTGCACAGCTGAGGCCTGCAGACGGTCCGCGTACGATCGACGGCGCCGTCGGCGGCCGTGACCTGGGAGGACCGGACCATGCAGCAGCGCACGCTCGGACGGACCGGGATGACGGTGAGCACCCATTGCCTCGGGGCGATGATGTTCGGCGCGTGGGGCAACCGCGACCACGACGAGTGCGTCCGCATGATCCACACCGCGCTCGATGCGGGCGTCAACTTCGTCGACACCGCGGACGTGTACTCGGCGGGCGAGTCGGAGGAGATCGTGGGCGCCGCGCTCGCCGGCCGCCGCGACGAGGTCATCCTCGCGACGAAGGTGCACGCTCCGATGAGCGCCGACCCGAACCAGCGCGGCAACTCGCGGCGGTGGATCGTGCGCGAGGTCGAGAACAGCCTGCGCCGGCTCCGTACCGACTGGATCGACCTGTACCAGATCCACCGGCCCGACTTCGCGACCGAGATCGACGAGACGCTCGGCGCGCTCAGCGACCTGGTGCACCAGGGCAAGGTCCGTGCGATCGGCTCGTCGACGTTCCCCGCGGAGCTCATCGTCGAGGCGCAATGGGTCGCCGAGCGACGCAACCGCGAGCGGTTCGTCTGCGAGCAGCCTCCGTACTCGATCCTCGCCCGTGGCATCGAGCGCGCCGTCCTGCCGACGTGCCTCCGCTACGGCATGGGCGTGATCGTGTGGGGTCCGCTCAACGGTGGCTGGCTGACGGGCAAGTACCGGCGGGGCGCGCCGGTTCCCGAGGACTCGCGCGCCGCGCGGGGCCGTACGCCTGCGCGCTTCGACACCGAGCGCGACGACGTGCGCCGAAAGTTCGACGTGATCGACGAGCTCGAGAAGATCGCGGCGGACGCCGGCCTCTCGCTGACGCATCTCGCGCAGGCCTGGGTCCTGGAGCACCCGGCGGTGACGTCCGCGATCATCGGGCCGCGTACGCCGGAGCAGCTCGGCGACCTGCTCGCCGGTGCGGACGTCCGTCTCGACGCCGACACGCTCGATCGCATCGACGCGGTCGTGGCCCCCGGCACCGACGTCGCCGCGCCGGACGCCGGGTGGGAGACGCCGGATCTCTCGCCGTCACGCCGTCGACGTCGGTCGCGCTGATCGAACCCGAGACGGGCGTTCAGTCGTCCTCGACCGTGATCGCGCTCTCGGGGCAGCTCTCCTCGCCCACGCGCGCCTGGATCTCGAGCTCGCCGTCGACGTGCTCGTTGGGGATCAGGCAGTGGCCCTCGTCGTCGGCGTCGAACACCTCGGGCGCGAGCGCGTAGCAGCGGCCGTGACCGACGCAGCGATCGGGGTCGACCCGCACGCGGGCCATGGCGCCTCCTGACGGGTGAGTGGGCTGGACGTCGACGCCGCGAGCCTGACGTCGGCGTCAGTGTACGACGGGGGCGGCCCGGGTCAGGAACGGGTCACGTCGCCGTAGCGGGCGAGCGCGAACGTGTAGAGCCCGTACGCCGCGAGACCGGCCGCCACGATCACGAGCAGCACCGGGCCGTACCGGGCGTTGCGGAGACGGGCGAGGGCGCCATCGATGCCGCTCGAGTCGGCGGGATCGAAGCGCACCGCGGCTTCGACCACGAACACGCCGACGAGCGCCGCGACGACGCCGCGCGCCGCGATGCCGGCCTTCGCGAGCGCGGAGACGACCCGGCGCATCGGGATGCTCATCTCGTCGAGGTGGAGGTCGCGCCGGAACCGGCCGTCGAACCCGCGCCACGTGACGACCACACCGCCGACGACGACCGCGAGACCGACGATCACGACGAGCGCGCGCCCGCCCGGCCACCGCAACACGTGGCCGGTCCAATCCTCTTGCTCGCGCGTGCTCGACGCGGTCGGATTTGCGCCGGCGACGAGTTGGACCGCGATCACCGCGAGCGCCGCGTACAGCAGGGCGCGACCCACGTTCGCGACGCGCGCGACGGCGGCGCGACGAGCGTCACCGGCACCGTCGGGTCCGGCGACCGCGAGCAGGCCCTGCCAACACGCGTGCGCCGCGAGCCCGACCGCGACGAGCGCGAGCAGCGCGGTTCCGAGCGGCTGGTGCGCGACGGCGCGCAGCGCGCCCTGCGAGTTCGGTTCCACGCGCCGGCCGAACGCGAGCTCGACGACGAGCACACCGACGACGAGGTACAACACGCCGCGTGTCGCGAGCCCCCACCGGGCGGCGCGCTGCACCCGCGGGCTGTCGGCCGCTCGTTGCGCCGTGCTCTCGGTCGTCACGACCACGAACGGAGCAGCCGTTCCGCGCCCTCCGCGAGTTCGCGCACGACGTCCGCGGCGCGTTCTCTGCCGGTGACGGCGTCGACGCCCTGCCCGCAGTAGCACGCCATCGCCTCGATCGCGCCCGTCGTGTCGACGGTCGGCGGCATCGGCGACCATCGCACGACCGGGATCTCCGCGTCCGCGTGCCGGGTCGCGCCGACGACGTCGGTCGTGGCCTCGTTCGCGCGGTCGAGCGCGCGGCGCAGGACGCGGTGCGGTGCGTCCGGCCATCCCGCGCCGAAGCGGTCGGTGAGGACGGTGTCGACTCCGCTCGCGTGCACGAGGGCGTCCTTGTAGCGGGGATGGGCGCACGACTCGTCGGTCGCGACGAACCGCGTGCCGACGCGCGCGGCGGACGCGCCCGCGGCGAGGACCGCGGCGACGCCGCGCGCGGTCGCGATCCCGCCCGCGGCGACGACCGGGACGTCGCGCGTGCCGGCGCGGTCGAGCGCGCCGAGCACACCGTCGAGCAGGGGCAGGAGCGGGGTCGTGCCGCGCACGTGGCCGCCGGCCTCGACGCCCTGGGCGATGACGACGTCGCACCCGGCGTCGACGGCCGCGCACGCCTCGGCGACGGAGCCGACCTGCCACCACGCCTCCGCGCCGCCCGCGTGGATCCGCTCGACCGTCGCGCGCTCGGGATCGCCGTAGAACATCTCGACGAACCGGCTCTCACGCGCGGCGAGCTCGACGTCGGCCGGGTCGACGAACGGGACGAGGAAGTTGACGCCGTAGGCGAGCCCGGGCCGGTCGGCCAGGCGGGCCAGGCGGTCACGGAGCGGGATCGCGTCGAGCCCGGGCAGCGTGCCGATGGCGCCGGCCGCGGCCACGGCCTCGACGAGCTCGACCGTCGTGACGCCGCCCATCCCCGCTTGCTGCACCGGGACGCGGCACCCGAGCCGCTGCGTGAGCGCGGTCGCGATCACCGACGCAGCATGCCAGTGCGAGGTCCGGGCGTGCGGCCGCTCGTCTCGCTCGCGTCAGCAGCGACCGTTGGTCACGACGACGTCGTTGCCGGTCGGCGGCAGCGCGAGGCAGGCGAACTTGCCGGCCACCTCGACCTGGATCTTCCCGCTGTCGACGAGTCCGTCGTGGTTGGCGTCGGTCACGCCGGTGACCGAATCGCCGAGATGCAGGTCGTCGACTGCAGCCTTGACCACCTCGATGGACCGGGCCGGACGGTGCTGGACGTCGGCCTGGTGCTTGATCGCCGCGCTCAACCCGTCCGCGGTCGTGTGCGCGACGGCCTGCTTCGCGTCGTTCGTCGCGTTCTTCACGGTGTCCTTGGCCGAGCTCTGGGTGGCGCTCGAGCAGCCCGCCCCGAGCAGCGCCACCGCGGCCGTCACGGCCGCCACGGCCGCCAGCGTCCGTCTCATTGTCGCCCTCCGTTCCCCTTCACTGGCCCGTACCCCCGACGATACGGGGCCAACCGCGGGCGCGTTTCCCCAGGTGAGGCCGTGGGCATGCCTCTTTCCAAGACCGAATGGAGGCGATGACCATGGCACGGGGGACCAAGGTGGAGG
>Ga0070741_10006087_pt1 | contig 26170 bp, 17 predicted proteins | sample Coa_R1_4_FD_66440 | JGI IMG/M metagenome (GOLD analysis project Ga0070741, IMG submission 66440) | Surface soil microbial communities from Centralia Pennsylvania, which are recovering from an underground coalmine fire - Coalmine... | ecosystem: Environmental > Terrestrial > Soil > Unclassified ... | reverse complement strand
AGTGCCCAGCATCATGCCCCGCTTGCGATCGCATGGGTCGAGTCTGAACACCCGACCCACCGATCGCGAGCATCGAACGTTCATTCGCTAACCCTGCCGACTTTTTCGGCAGCCACCTAGCCCCTAAGCGCTCGCGCACGGGGCCCCGGGCGCTCCCGCACGGGGCCGGTCGTCTGCAGCTACCAGCCGGGCGGGGGCGTGAACCCGCCCAGCACCGCCTCCACGTGGCCGGCGAAGGCCAGTGTCGTGCGGTCCTCGCCGTGGGGGCCGATGGCCTGGGCGCCGACCGGCAGTCCCTCGGCCGACCGCCCGAGCGGCACCGCCGTGGCCGGCAGGTAGGCGAGGGCGGCCGGCGCCGCCCAGACCAGCAGGTCCCAGTACCGCCGCTCGACCCCGTCGACCACGAGCCGGCGCTCGGGGATGCGGCGGTGGTCGTGGGGGATGGCGACGGTGAGGACGGCCGGCGCCAGGACGACGTCGACCGCCCGGAACAGCTCCGCCCACCAGGCCCGGATGCGGTGACGCTCCTCGTCGGCGATGTGCCAGTCCCACACGCGGGCGGTGACGTCCCGGGCGTAGCGGACCATCTCGCTCTCGTCGTCGGGGGCCGCCGTCTCGGCCGTGGTCAACAGTTCGGCGAAGAACCGGTCGGGGAGCCCCGCCGACAGCGCCGCCTGCAGCAGCCGCTGGTAGGGGGCGGTCAGTGCCGCCAGCGACGGAGCCGGCAGCCCGGCGCCCGCCGCCGCCTCGGCCATGGGCACGACCCGGGCGCCGGCCGCCGCCAGCGCCTCGCCGGCCCGGGCCAGCCCGGCCTGCACGTCGGCCGCCACCGGGCAGCGGGGGTCGTCCAGCCACAGGGCCACCCGGAAGGAGCCGAGGTCCCGGTGCCGGGGCGGCGGGAGCTCCAGCCGCCAGGCCACGGCGTCGGCGCCGGCGGGGCCGGCCACCACGTCGAGGGCGAGGGCGACGTCGGCCGCCGACCGGCCCAGCGGGCCGACCACTCCCATGTCCATCGGCGCCAGACTCCCCGGCTGGGGCGGGACGTGCCCCCGGGTGGGGACGACCCCGTACGTCGGCTTGTGGCCGAACAGCCCGCACCAGGCGGCGGGGGAGCGGATCGACCCGCCGATGTCGCTGCCGAGCTCCAGGCCGGTGAGGCCGGCGGCCAGCGCCGCCGCCGAGCCCCCCGACGAGCCTCCCGGCGACCGGGTCGGGTCCCAGGGGTTCACCGTGGTCCCGAACACCTTGTTGCTGCTCTGGATGTCGCTGGCCCAGGGGGGGAGGTTGGTCTTGCCCATGATCACGGCGCCCGCCGCCCGGAGCCGGGCCACGGCCACGGCGTCGGCGGCCGGGACGTGGTCGCGCAGCTCCGTCGCTCCGGCCGTCGTCCGCAGCCCGGCGGTCTCGAGGCAGTCCTTGACGGTCATCGGAAGGCCGAGGAGCGGCCGGTCGTCTCCGCCGGCCCGGGCTTCGTCGGCGGCGGCGGCCGCCGCCTCGGCGCCCTCGGCGTCGAGGGTGACGACGGCCCGCAGCCCGGGCTCGTGATCGGCGATGCGGGCCAGGTACAGCTCGAGCAGCTCCCGGGCCGACACCTCCTTGGCCCGCAACATGGCCAGCAGATCGACGGCGGCGGCGAAGGCCAGCGGGCGGTCGGCGTCGATGATCGGCATGGCGGTGCAGGGTATCCCCGATATCCGCCGGGGGCCGTGGTACACGTACCGGGTGGCGGACGACGGCGTGGGGCGGCAATGGGGCGCGACGGCCCCCACCCCGGGATGCGGGGTGTCCCCGCACGTCATCCGTTCCCCCGACGACGCCGAGCAGGCGGCGGCGGCGTGGATGCGCCAGCTGGGGTTCGACGACGCCCGCTGCACGGGCGCCGGCGCCGACGGCGGCGTCGACGTCCGCAGCCGGGGGGCCGTGGCCCAGGTCAAGGCCCAGCTCACGCCGGTGGGCCGCCCGGAGCTCCAGGCGCTCTACGGCGTGGCCCGGAGCGAGGGGCGGGCGCCGCTGTTCTTCAGCCTGATGGCCTACACCGCCGCCGCGCTGGCCTGGGCCGACGAGGTCGAGATGGCGCTGTTCCGCTTCGACCACGCCGGTTTCGTCGAGCCGGTCAACGTCGCCGCCGAGGCGCTCATGGCCGCCGCCGGCGATCGCCGCCGCGGCGGGCTCGCCGGGGGTTCGGTGCCGGCATGGCCGGTGCGGCTGTCCGACCGGGCCGGCCGGGCGGCGATCGCCCGGGAGCGGCGAGGCCTGCTGTTCGCCGAGCGGGTGGCGCTGGCCGGGCTGGGCTGGATCTGGGTCCAGCTCGTCCGGCTCGACTACACGGTCGCCACCCGCCGGGGCGTCGCCCACCGGGCCACGACACTGGCCTTCGATCTGGCGAGCGGGGCGCCCTTCCCCCGGCCCGGTGTGGACCCGAAACCGGCCGGCGCCGGCGGCGGCCATTCGGGGCCGGTTGGCGAAGGGGGCCCTCTGCCCGCCACCATGGAGACAGCCGCCGTCCTCCGGCAGATCAGCGACACCTGGGAGAAGCTGGAGGCGGTCACCCGGCCCGCGGCCGTTGAGCGGCACCGGGCGGTCCTCAGGCATCTCGGCGTGCCGCCGGACGCCGTCTCCGTCTCGCCGTCCGCCGGTGAGCGGGTGCTGGCACCGGTGTTCGTGGGGCTGTTGGAGCACCGCCGGGATTCGCGGGTCGTGGTGTGCAGTGCTGTCACCGGGGCGCGGCTCCCCGACCTGGCCAGCCATCTGACCAGCCGGTTGCCGCACGCACTGGAAGAGATCGTGGGCCGGGTCCGCCGGCTGTAAGGACGGATTTCCAGCCCCTTCCCTTTAGGCTGGCGGTGAAAGGAGAGGCAATGGCGACACAACGCACGAGCTTCACCAAGCTCCAACGGGACAGAGCCAAGAAGGCCAAGGCGGCCGCCAAGCGGGAGCGCCGGCTCGAGCGTGCCGCCGAAGCCCGCAACGGCACCAGCGACGACGGTCAGTTCGACACGCCCGCCGAGGGCCCCATCTCGGCCGCCGAGCTGCTGCACGAGATCGAGGTCACCCACCAGCGCTTCGAGGCCAAGCTCATCAGCTACGAGGAGTTCGAGGAGAAGAAGGCGGAGCTGCTGGCCCGCCTGCCGATCGACTAGCCCAGCAGTCGCAGGGTCACGAGTTCGAACGGGCGGACGGTGAGGGTGAGCCCGTCCCCGTCGAACTCGATCCCGTCGCCGTCCCGCTCGAGGAGATCGGTGCGGACGGCCCTCCGGCAGGGCAGCCCCGGCCGCAGCCGCACCCGGCGCCGGCCGCCGAGCGCCTCGTAGCCCCGGACGATCACCCCCCGCCCGTCGTCGGCGGCCTTCACCGTCTCGACGACGAAGCCGGGGTCGCTGCTCCGGATGAGCGAATGCTCCGCCGGCCGGGTCGTCGTTTCGGCCGCTTGACCGGATGTCCGGACATCTGTCCTGACGGCCAGGGGGGCGCCGAGGGCGTAACCGGCGGCGACGACCGGCGTGAGATCGCCGCCATGGGGGAGCAGGGCGTAGGTGAACCGGTGCCGGCCCCGGTCGCAGAGCGGGTCGGGGGCGGTCGGCGCCCGCAGCAGCGACAGCCGCAGCGTCTGGCCGCCCGGGGTCCGGGGTGTCCCCGGAAGAGGCACAGTGTCGTAGCCGTATTTGCAATCGTTGAGGAGCGCCACGCCGTACCCGGCCTCGGACAGGTCGGCCCAGCGCTGGGCGCAGACCTCGAAGCGGGCCTGCTCGAAGGGTGTGTTGGCGTGGGTCGGGCGGGCCAGGTGCCCGAACTGGATCTCGAAGCGGGCGGCGGGGGCGTGCACCGCCACCGGGAAGGCGACCTTCAGGAACTTGTGGTCCTCGTGCCACTCGACCTCGGTGGCGAAGTCGACCCGCCGGGAGCCGGCGCAGAGCGTCATCGTCTGGTCGATCACCGAGGCGCCGAAGGCGCGGCGGAACCGCACGACGCCCCGCAGGCCCCCGGCCTCTTGGACCTCGATCTCGACCGGGCCGGTGAGGGCGGCGCCGGCCAGGTCGGTGGCGTGGTCGCGGTAGTCGGGGTCGACGTCCCAGGCGTCCCAGTTGCGGGGCCGGTCGTCGTGGAGCTGGAACACGTTGCCGGCGGCGCCGGCGGGGATCACCTCCCGGTCGAAGTCGACGTCGTGGATCCTGGTCAGCCGGCCATCGGCGTCCCACTCCAGGCGGAGGCGGCCGTTGTCGATCCAGCCGTCGCCGGCGGCCACCGCCGTGACGGCCGGGCCGGCATCACGGTCCCGGGCGCCGGCGGCGGTGTCGACCGTCGTCCACCCGAGCGGCGGGACGTCGACGAGCTGCGGCCGGCCGGCGACGTCGACGACCTCCCGGCGCCGGAAGGGCGTGGGGTTGAAGACGACCGCCGGGTCGGCGCGTCCGGCGGTGTCGATCGAGGCGGCGATGGCGTCGAGGGCGGCGGCCGACACCGCGCCGGCCCGGCGGGCCACCTCGGCCAGTTGGGCTTCGGCCTCCTCGGCCACCCAGCGGATCGACGATCCGGGCAGGATGTCATGGAACTGGTTGGTGAGCAGGAGCCGCCAGGCGGCGTCGAGCTCGCGGGAGGCGTCGCGACGACCCGGCCCGTCCGACAGGGCCGCCGTCCACAGCTCGGCCGCCTGGAGGGCCGCCTCGCCCTTTCGGTTGCCCCGCTTGATGGCCGCCTGGCTGGTGAAGGTGCCCCGGTGCTTCTCCAGGTACAGGTCGCCGACCCACACGGGCAGCGGCGCCGGGTCGGCCTCGACGGCGGCGAAGAAGGCCGCCGGCGGTTCGAGGGCGACGGCCGGGACGCCGTCGAGGGAGGCGGCCCGTTCGGCCGCTTCGAGCATCTCCCGGGTCGGGCCGCCGCCGCCGTCGCCGTGGCCGAAGGGGTAGATGGAGCGCCGCTCCCGGGCGCTGCGGAAGATCTCCCGCAGCGACATGTCGCCGTTGTAGGTGTCGGCCGGCGGGAAGTGGGCCCGCACCCGGGTGCCGTCGACGCCCTCCCACCAGAACGTGTGGTGGGGGAAGCGGTTGGTGTCGTTCCACGACAGCTTCTGCGACACGAACCAGTCGACCCCGGCCGCGGCCATGATCTGGGGCAGGGCGGCGGTGTAGCCGAAGGCGTCGGGGAGCCACAGCTCCCGGCACTCCACGCCGAAGCGGTCGCCGAAGTACCGCTTGCCGAAGACGATCTGGCGGACCAGCGACTCGCCCGAGGCCAGGTTGCAGTCGGACTCCACCCACATCCCGCCCACCGGCACGAACTGGCCGGTGCGGACCCGGTCGGCGATGCGGGCGAACAGCTCCGGGTACCGCTCCTCGATCCAGGCCAGATGCTGGGCCGCCGAGCAGACGAAGCGGTAGTCGGGAAACTCCTCCATCAGCGTCACGGCGGTGGCGAAGGTGCGGGCGCACTTGCGGACGGTCTCCCGCAGCGGCCACAGCCAGGCGGTGTCGATGTGGGCGTGGCCGACGGCGGTCACCGTGGACAGGGGCCCGTGGCCGTTGGTCGCCGCCGTCGCCCGGGGCCGCAGCATCGGGGCCAGCGCCGCCCGGGCGGCGTCGGCCGTGCCGGCGACGTCGGACGGGTCGACGAGGGCGCAGGCGGCGGCCAGGGTGGCGGCGGCCTCGCCGGCGGCGGCCGAACCGGGCTCCTGGTGGGCGGCGAGGCCGACGGCCAGCCGCAGGTCCCGGGCCAGCGCCCGCACCGCCGGCCGGCGGACGGCCAGCTCGCAACGGCTGAGGACGAACCCGGCCGGCCCGCCCGGGTCGGGCCGCAGCTCCGGCCAGTCCAGGCCCGACATCTCATCCTCGGGCGTCGTCGGGTTGGCCGCCGCCTCGACGTAGAGGTCGACGGCCTCGCCCCCGGCGGCGCGGCGGCAAACGGAGGCCGCGGCGTGCTGGGGGGAGAGCCCGAGGAGGGGGACGAGGCGGCCGCCGGCCTCCGGCGACGGGGCGAAGATGAGGAACTCCCCGCCTTGGATCGACGTCCCCCGCCGGAGGGACTCCAGCCGGAGCACGACCTCCTCACCTGCCCATTCCTCGGGGATGCGGCCCTGTAGCCGGAACCACGTGGTGCCCCAGCACGGCCCCCAGGCGCCGCCGACGGCGAACGGGCCGTAGGGCCGGGTGAGCGCCTCGTTCGGGGTGATCGGCTCTCCGGGGACGTGGTGGGCCGTGATCGCCAGCGGCCACCCGGGCCCGAACACCGCCGGCTCGACGAGCTCGTGGAGCACGTCCCAGGCCTGCCGGACCGTCCCGTCGGTGATCACACACCACTCCTCGTCAACGCGCGCCCAAAGTACAGCTGAATTCGGCGTCGACGGCGGCGAGCCCTCCGGACAGGAGGAGGCCCGCCCGCGTCGTCGCGGGCGGGCCTTCCCCGGCCCTCACTGTGGGCGCACGAGAGCCCGGCTCCGGCTCCGGCGTTGCCGTGGGGGGCGCCGGAACAGGTCAACCGCTGTCGGACGGGCGCCACTGTTCCGTCCGTAGAGAAAAACGCCGCGCTTCGCCCCCGATTACGCAAAACGGGCAGAAAATTTCACGCCGTCTTTCTCACCTCGCGCTCAGGTAGCCTCGGGCACCGCCCGTCCGCCCCCGCAGAGGAGGTCGCCATGGCCCTCGACGTTCCCGGATTCCGGCTCGGGATCTACGTCTTCAAGGAGGCCGAGATCGTCGACTTCGCCGCCCCCTACGGGGTGTTCTCGGTCGCCCGCCGGTTCGACCCGGAGCTCGACGCCTTCATCATCGCCGACGCCATGCGCCCGGTGCAGGCCCAGGCCGGTTTCACCGTGCTGCCCAACTACTGCTTCAACGACCGCCCGGCCATGGACGCCTTCCTCATCCCCGGCGGGTTCGGCACCCGCGTCGAGGTCCACAACGAGCGGCTCCACGAGTTCATCCGGTCGCTGCCCGAGTCGACGATGCTGACCAGCGTCTGCACCGGCTCGTGGGTCTACGGGACGATGGGCCTCCTCGACGGCCTGTCCGCCACCAACCGCAAGGAGCCCGACCGGGCCGAGTCGAAGCCGCCGGGCAAGGTGCCGATCGACCGGCTGGCCGACATCGCCCCGGCCTGCAAGATCAGCCGGGCCCGGGTGGTCGACCAGGGCCGGATCGTCACCGCCGGCGGGATCACGTCCGGGATGGAGATGGGTTTCCATCTGCTGCGGCGGGCGGGCTATGACGAGGACTTCATCAAGGAAGTCGCCCGAGTGATGGAGTACTCCGACGCCTATGCCCTCTACCGCGAAGACCTCGAGTTCTGACGTCCTCTGGGCTCCTCCGGCCGACGTCGCCGACCACAGCCGCATCGGCCGGTACCGGCGCTGGCTGGAGGAGCACCGGGGCCTGACCTTCGCCGGCTACCACGACCTGTGGGACTGGTCGGTCACCGATCTCGACGCCTTCTGGACCACCATCTGGGAGTACTTCGACGTCGGCCCGCCGGTCGTGCGCTCGTCGACACCCGCCCCGGCCCCGGCCCTGGCCGAGCGGATCATGCCGGGGGCGCGCTGGTTCCCGACCGCCCGGCTCAACTATGCCGCCCACCTGCTGCGGGAAGCCGGCGGGGACGAAGACATCGCCGTCCTGGCCCGGTCACAGTCCCGGGGGCCGATCGACCTCACCGCCGGCGAGCTGCGCCGCCAGGTGGCCCGGGCCCGGGCCGGCCTCGCCCGCCTCGGGGTCGGCCGGGGCGACCGGGTGGTGGCCTACCTGCCCAACATCCCCGAGACGCTGGTGGCCTTCCTGGCCACCGCCAGCCTCGGGGCGGTGTGGGCGTCGTGCGCCCCGGAGTTCGGCATCCGCAGCGTCCTCGACCGGTTCACCCAGATCGACCCCATGGTGCTCCTCACCACCGACGGCTACCGCTACGGCGCCAAGGCCGTCGACCGCAGCGGCGAGGTGGCGGCCATCCGGGCCGGCCTGCCCGACCTGGCGGCCACGGTGGCCGTCCCCTACCTGGACCCGGAGCAGGGAGCGGCGGCGATCCCGGGGGCGATCCCCTGGGAGGAGCTCCTGGCGGAGGACGGGCCCCTGGCCTATGACGCCGTCCCGTTCGACCATCCGCTCTACATCCTCTACTCGTCGGGGACGACGGGATTGCCGAAGCCCATCGTCCACGGCCACGGCGGCATCCTCCTCGAGCACCTGAAACAGCTGGCCCTCTCCCTCGACCTCGGTCCCGGCGACCGGTTCTTCTGGTTCTCGACCACCGGCTGGATGATGTGGAACCTGCTCGTGTCGGGCCTGGCGGTCGGTTCGGCACTGGTGCTCTTCGACGGCGATCTCGGCTTTCCGGATTTGTCGGCGCTGTGGCGCCTGGCCGAGGAGACGGGCACGACGTACTTCGGCGTCAGCGCGCCGTTCCTCATGGCCTGCCGCAAGGCGGGACTCGAACCGGCCAAGGACTGCGACCTGTCGCGGGTGCGGGGCGTCGGCTCGACCGGCGCGCCGCTGCCGCCCGAGGGCTTCCGGTGGGTCTACGAGGCGGTGACCACCGATGCCCAGCTGAACTCGGTCAGCGGCGGCACCGACGTCTGCTCGGCCTTCGTCGGCGCCTGCCCGATGCTGCCGGTGCGGGAGGGCCGCATCTCCGGCCGGGCGCTCGGCGCCAAGGTCGAGGCCTTCGACGCCGATGGGCGGCCGGTCGTCGGCGAGCAGGGCGAGCTGGTCATCACCGAGCCGATGCCGTCGATGCCGGTCGGCTTCTGGGGCGACGACGACGGCTCCCGCTACCGGTCGGCCTACTTCGACGACTTTCCCCGCGTCTGGCGCCACGGTGACTGGATCGTCATCGATGATGACGGCAGCTGCGTGATCTCGGGCCGGTCCGACTCGACGCTCAACCGGGGCGGCGTCCGCCTCGGGACGTCGGAGTTCTACTCGGTGGTGGAGGCCCTGCCGGAGGTGGCCGACAGCCTCGTCGTCCACCTCGAGGACCGGGCCGGCGACGGCATCGGGATGGGCGAGCTGCTGCTGTTCGTCGTGCCGGTCGGTGGCGTCGCCGTCGACGACGCGCTCCGGGCCCGCATCGGCGCCGAGTTGCGCCGGTCCCTGTCCCCCCGCCATGTGCCCGATGCGATTCACGGCGTTTCCGGCATACCCCGGACGCTGTCGGGGAAGAAGCTGGAAGTACCTGTGAAGCGCATCCTCACCGGAACGCCGACCGACGTCGCGGCGAGCCGGGGAGCACTGGCCAACCCCGACTCGCTCGACGACTTCGAGCGACTGGCGGCGAAGAGGGCAACGTCCTGACACGCCGTTGAGGGCCGACGTCGTCGTGGCTGGCCTGAACCCTGTTTCTGGAGGCCAGTTCAGCCATGACCGACCCCGAGGATCTCACCACCGCAGTGCGGACACTGTCCCGTCTCCTCCTGGCTGAGGAGACCCTGGAGACCACCCTGGACCGGGTGGCCTCCCTCGCCTGCCGGACGCTCGCCCCCTGCGATCTGGCCAGCGTCACGCTGGTCGCCAACGGGCGGCCGACCACGCCCGCCCACACCTCGCCCGAGGTCGACGAGCTCGACCGGGCCCAGTATCGCTCGCAGCGCGGCCCCTGTCTGGAGGCCTACGACGTCCGCCAGGTCGTGCGGCGGAACATCGCCGACGGCCGGTCAGGGTGGCCCGAGTTCACCGCCGAGGCCGAGAAGATCGGTATCCGGTCGGTGCTCGCCGTACCGCTCCTGCTGTCCGGCGACCGCCCGCTCGGGGCGCTGAACCTGTACTCCCGAACGGCGGAGAGCTACACCGACGCCGACGAGGAGAACGCCGTGCTCTTCAGCGAGCAGGCCGCGGTGGCCTGCGCCAATGCCGAGGTCTACTGGCGGACCCACGCCCTCACCGAACACCTCCGGGAGGCGCTCGAGAGCCGGGACGTCATCGGCCAGGCCAAGGGCATCCTCATGGCCCGCCGGCGTTGCACTCCCGACGCCGCCTTCGAGGCGCTCCGCCGGGCGTCCCAGCACCGCAATGTCAAGCTGCGCCAGGTGGCCGAGCAGGTGGTCTATCTCGGCGACTTCGACGACTGACGAGCCGCGACTCCGTCGTCGCTGTCGCTGACCCGTTCGAGGTACATCACGGCGCCGAACAAACCGCCGAAGGCCGGCCCCGCCCAGAACGACACGAAGAGGGCCACGCCGAGGGCCATGAGCACGTTGCCTCCGCCGACGAGCACGAGCGCGGTGACGGCGATGAACACGACCGGGAACGCGATTGCGGCGCCCAACAGCGCAGCCCGGCCCGCGCCGGACGACGCCGACGCCGGGACCTGGCGGGAGGAGACGGACTCGGCGATCACCACACCACCTCCTCGGGTTGTGGGATCAGACCAACGTCTGCATCTACCCCGTTCCGACCCCGGCCGGCGACTGAATAGTCACCAATGTGAAGCGATATGAGCGGTACCCCATCGTCCAGGAGGCGTTGGGAGGTAACGGTTCTGCAACGAAAGTCGGCCCGGGGCGCGCTTCGCGACATCACAGCATCGTGCTGTGGCCAATGCGGTCAATCCTGCAACGGCGACCGTCGCACGGCCCGTACCGGACCGACGTGCCGACGGAACAGGCGTCGGTCGCCTTCGTAGGATTCGTACCGCGCGGAGAGCCACGTCCCGGTCCGCTGCTCCACCATGTGAACACACCGTCGTCGCTCGAGGGGGAGGCAATCATGAAAGGCAAGCTGGCCGGGCTGGCGGCGACGGCCGCCGCAATCGTGGCCCTGGCGGTGGCCCCGGCGGGGGCGGCCTCGGCCTATGGCCCCGGCACGTACCAGATCGGCCCGAGGAACGGCGACGCCAGCACGTACACGTCGGCCGACCCGCAGACGGGCAAGGTGATCATCCTCCAGCACAACACCCGCCAGGCCGCCGCTGTCAACTGCGTCGGTGACGGCCCCCGGGCCACGCTGCTGGCGGTCCACACCGTCACCGATCCGGTGTCCTCGGTCCAGGTCGCCTACAAGGACGCCTTCCTCACCGACCACGAGATCGTCATGGACGTGCTCGTGACCGGGGACCGGACCGGCTTCCTGGGCCACAAGGCCGAGTTGGGCCCGATGGCCAACCAGAGCGGCACGGTCGACGTCCCGCTGCGGAACCTGCCGCGGCCGGGGGAGACCATGACCGTGCAGTTCGGGTTGGAGGCCGGGGCCGGCTGCCTGCCGCACCCGCTGATCGGCCTGGACGGTAGCCGCTTCGTGAACGGTGGCCAGGCCACGTTCACCGACGTCAAGGTGGGGTGACGGCCATGGGCAAGCGTACGCTGATCCTGCTGAGCGCGATCGCTCTGGCGGCGATGGGGCTCGCCGGGCCGGCCGGGGCGGCGACGTCCCACCGGGCCGGCCACGTGCCGGCCGACGACATCACGGGCCAGGACCACCCGGCGGACGTGTTCGTCGAAGCCTGGCAGTACGTACCCCCCGAGGTGCACATCAAGCAGGGCCAGCAGCTCAAGTTCGGCAACTACGACCTGTGGCCCTACGGCGCCGGCATCGCCGGCCACAGCCTCGAGGAGGCGATCCCGGGCTGCACGCAGCCCCCCTACCGGACGAAGACGGGCTGCGACCGGCTCCCCCGGTTCAGCACGGGCCTCGTCGACCACGGCTACGTCCACCAGGTGGAAGGCGTGGACAAGCTTCCTCCCGGCCGCTACCCCTTCACCTGCCAGGTCCACTCCCAGATGCACGGCGTCCTGGTCGTCGAATAGGAGCGCGTCGGCGGGGGAGACCCCGGAGCGCTCACGAGCGGTGATCGGGAAGGATCGTCAGGCCGTCGTCCTCCAGGGCCCGCACTTCGGCGACGAGCCGGGCGATCTCGGCCTCGGCGGTGGCGTTGGTCCGCCCGGTGTGCTGGGCGTAGAGGAGCCGGCCAAGGTCGGCGAGGAGGTCGTTGGCCTTCCGCCGGGCCTGAACGTCGTCCACCTTGCCCTTGACCTTCTCCGCCACCTCTTTGACCTTGTCGTTGTCCTTCAGGTGGACGGCCTGTTCTCTGACCTTGTCGAGGATTCCCATCCTCACTCCTTGTCTGTCATCGGCTTGGCGCCTCGCCGCCACGTGGTGAGGCGGTCGACGCCTTCGGTGATCCGGTCGAGGGACGTCGTGTAGGCGAAGCGGAGATGCGCTTCGGGCTCGTGGTCGCCGAAGTCGCAGCCGGGTACGGCGGCGACTCCGGCCTCGTCGAGGAGGCGCCGGGCCAGGCGCAGGCTGTCGGAGTCGAGGTGGTCGGAGCGGGCGTAGACGTAGAAGGCGCCCTGGGGAAGGACCGGCACGCCGAACCCGGCCTCCCGCAGGCCGGCCACGAGCGCGTCGCGGCGGGCGGCGAAGGCCCGCCGGCGCTCGTCGACGATGGCCCAGACCTCGGGTGTGAAGGCGGCCAGGCCGCCGTACTGCGCCGGGGCCGGCGGGGAGATGAAGGCGTTCTGGGCCAGTGCCTCCACCGCCGGCAAGGCCCAGTCGGGGCAGACCATCCACCCGAGGCGCCAGCCGGTCATGCCGAAGGTCTTGGAGAAGCTGTTGACGACGAAGGCCGTGTCGGTGGAGGCCAGCACGGTGGCCGGCGACTGGTCGTAGACCAGCTCGCCGTAGATCTCGTCGACGAAGCAGGCGCCGCCCCGGGCGGCGGCCTCGGCGGCGATGGCGGCCAGCTCGGCCGGTGGGACCATCGTGCCGGTGGGGTTGGACGGGGTGGCCAGCAGCACCGCCCGGGTCCGCTCCGCCCACCGGCCGGCGACGAGCGCCGCCGTCAGCTGATAACCGGTGCCGGCCCCGACGGGAATGCCGGCCGGGGCCCCCTCGCAGAGCCGGATGAGGTTGCGGTTGCAGGGATAGCCGGGATCGGCCAGGAGCACCTCGTGGTCCCGGTCGACGGTGGCGGCCAGCGCCAGCAGCAGCGCCCCGGAGGCGCCGGTGGTGACCACCACCCGCCGGGCGGGGACGTCGACGCCGAACCGTTCGGCGTAGTAGCCGCTGATCGCCTCCCGCAGCTCGGGGATTCCGAGCGACGACGTGTAGCGCACCCGGCCGTCGGCGATGGCTTTGGTGGCCGCCTCGACCACCGGCGGCGGTGTGCCGAAGTCGGGCTCGCCGACCTCGAGGTGGACGATCGACCGCCCGGCCCGCTCGGCCGCCCAGGCGGCCTCCATGACGTCGACGACCCGGAACGGCGTGATCGTCATGGTCCTCGGAGCCAGGGGCGGCGGCATCGCGCCATTCTCGCGTGCCGGGGCCGGTGTCGTCCGGGGCGCGGGCCAGGGCCATTCGTCACTGCCAAATGGACCGCACGAGCTATTCCGAGAAAACCCGAAATAGCTAGGCGCAAAATTAGTCATACCGAGTGCCAAATATGTCCGGTTTTCAGGGTTGTCAGCAGGGGCGGCGATCCCTAGGCTCGCCGTAGCGACCGACTGGAATCGGTTGCTCGCCAAGTGTGGATGCGATGACCTGCCCGCCCAAGTTGGTCACGGGGGCGGCAGCGAGCAAGTCGTGAACCCGGCCACACACCCGGATCATCGGAGTGGAGGTCGGCTATGGCCGCGATCAGACGCGCCTTCGGAGCACTTTCCAATTTGCGCCACCGCCTGGCCCGGGTTGGCCTGGCGATCGTCGCCTACGTCGTGCTGCTCGCCGCCGTCGGTGTCGCTCCGGCCGCGGCGAACCCGGCCCCGCCGCCGTCCAACCCGAACCTCGGCACGGCCTGCGGTTTGAACATCGCGCTCGTCATCGATCGGTCCGGGTCGGTATCGGGGGCGGGGGCGTCCGGCACCGTACGGAACGCGGCCAAAGCCTTCCTCGGGGCCCTCGTCGACACGGGATCGACAGTGTCCCTGACGAGCTTCGCCACCTCGGCGACGGTCGACCAGACAGCCACGGCCCTCACGACGGCGAACCTCGCCGGCCTCGAGGGGAAGGTCGACGCTCTGCACTTCGGGGACTACACGAACTGGGAAGACGGCCTCATCAAGGCCCAGAGCACGTTCAGCGGCTTCCCGGGCGGGCCTCCGAAGCCCGATCTCGTCGTGATGATCACCGACGGCAACCCGAACCGCTACATGAACGGATCGACGGTGTCGAGCTCCGGCGGGACGGCCCAGGCTTTGAGCGAGGCCATCGGGCAGGCCAACGCCATCAAGGGCAACGGTACGCACATGTTCGTCCTCGGCGTGACGGGCAGCAGTGGCCTCAACACCGCCAACCTGCAGGCCATCTCCGGCCCCGACCAGTGGCCGGCCACCGGCTTCGCCTCGGCCGACTGGACCCAGGTCATCAGCTACAGCGATCTCCAGACCGCCCTCCTCAACATCGCCACCGAGTTGTGCGGCGGGACGGTCGTCATCGAGAAGGACGTCGACGGCACGCCCAGCGGTGGCTGGCACTTCAGCGCCACCAACGGCGGCTCCCCCAGCGGAGCCGGCAACACCGACGCCAACGGTCTGGTCAGCTTCCAGTGGAACTCCCCGCTCACCCAGGGCACCGACATCACTGAAACCGTGAAAGACGGCTACGCCTTCAAGAAGGCCAGCTGCACCCTCAACGGAAACGCCGTCGGATCGCCGGTCACCAACGGTGTCCACCTCAGCGTGGGTCCCCTCGACACGATCCACTGCGTGTTCGACAACCATAAGCTGTCGGCCCAGATCCACATCGAAAAGACGGCCTCGCCTACCACCGTGGTGGCCGGCGGCGCGGTCGACTACACCTACGCTGTGACCAACCCCGGTGAAGCGCCGCTGTCGGGGCTGACCGTCAGCGACGACAAGTGCTTGCCGGTGACGTTCTCCGGCGGCGACACCGACCTCGACAACGTGCTCGACCCCGGCGAGACGTGGTCCTACTCCTGCTCGGCCCACCTCGACGTCGACACGACGAACACCGCCACCGTCGAGGGCACCCCGCCCGTCGGCGACAAGGTCAGCGCCAGCGACACGGCCTTCGTCGACGTGATCGACCCCGGCCTCGACATCAAGAAGTCCGGTCCCGCGGAGGCCAGGGAAGGTGACACCGTCACCTACACGTTCGACGTGACGAATACCGGCGACAGCACCCTGACCGGCATCGCCGTGACCGACGACGTCCTGGGCGCCGTGGGGACCGTCGACTCGCTGGCCCCGCAGGCCACCGCCACCCTGTACAAGGATTACGCCATCCCGAAGGACCGGACGGCCGACATCGTCAACACGGCCACGGCCTGCGTGAGCGGCCTGCCGGGGCGTGAAGCCCCGCTATGCGACAGCGACAGCCACACCCTCGACGTGATCCACCCGGCGATCTCGGTCGACAAGTCCGCCGACCAGACGGTCGTCACCGCCGGCACCGTCGTCCACTACACCTACGAGGTGACCAACCCCGGCGACGTCGCCCTGAGCGGCGTCAGCGTGGGCGACGACAAGTGCGGCCCGGTCACTTACACGACCGGCGACACCGACGGCGACCACCTGCTCGACGGCAACGAGACCTGGACCTTCACCTGCGCCGCGCCGATCAGCGTCGACACGACGAATACCGCCACCGCCTCCGGTAAGCCGCCGGTCGGCGGGCCGGTGACCGCCACCGACACGGCGTCGGTCGACGTCGTCCACCCCGCCCTCGCCGTTCACAAGTCCGGTCCGGCCCAGGCCCGGCCCGGTGACACCATCACCTACCACGTCGGCGTCGAGAACACCGGCGATGTCGTCCTCCACGGAGTCACCGTGAACGACGACATCCTGGGTGCGATCAGGACCATCGACGATCTGGGGGTCGGCCAGACCGTCACGCTCGACAAGGACTACACCGTCGACGGCCCGGGCGATGTCACCAACACCGCCACCGCCTGCGTCGTCGGCGCCCCCGGCCTCGGCGAGCAGCGGCTCTGCGCCCACGACTCGCACACGCTTGACGTGATCAACCCGGCCATCCACGTCGTCAAGACGGCCGGGGCCGCCGAGGTCACCGCCGGCACCACCGTCGTCTACCACTACGCCGTCACCAACCCCGGCGACACGCCGCTCGGCGGCGTGACGGTCAGCGACGACAAGTGCGCCCCGGTCGCCTTCGCCGGTGGCGACACCAGCCACGACGGCCTCCTCGATCCGGGCGAGACGTGGGCGTACGACTGCTCAACGGCGCTGGCGGCGGACACGGTCAACACCGCCACGGCTACCGGCACTCCCCCCTTCGGACCTGCCGTGGTTGACACCGACGTCGTCTCGGTCGACGTGGTGAATCCGCTGCTTCACGTGACGAAGACCGGCCCGGCGGCGGCCCACGAGGGCGACAGCGTGACCTACACGTTCACGGTGGCCAACACCGGAGACGTGACCCTGCAAGGCATTACCGTAACCGACGACATCATCGGCCCGATCGGGACGGTCGACTCGCTCGCCCCGGGGGCGTCCGCGACGCTCACGGCGAAATACGTCATCCCGCTGAACCACGCTTCTGACGTGATCAACACCGTGCTCGCCTGCACCGCCGAGCCCCCGCCGGGAGCGGCCGACGACGGCGGGAAGCTCTGTGGCAGCGACATCCACGTCATCGACATCCTCCATCCCGCCCTCACCATCGACAAGACGGCCAGCCCCGACTCGATCTCCGGCTCCGGCAGCGTCACCTACACCTACGTGGTGACCAACACCGGCGACGCCACGCTGTCCGACGTCCTCGTGACCGACGACATCCTCGGGACGATCGGTCACCTCGGGAGGCTGGCGCCCGGCCAGTCGGTCACGTTGTCCAAGACCGTCGACGTCGACGCCTCGACCCCGCCGACCAACATCGGCACGGCCACCGGCACCGACGTCCTCGGCGAGACGGTGACGGCCAGCGACTCGGCCACCATCGCCGTCGTCCTGGGTGCGCAGCTGACCCGGCCGGCGCCGGCCCCTGAGCTGCCGAGGACCGGTGCGCCGCTGGAGGCCGAGACCCGGGCGGCGCTGGCGCTGATCGAGGTCGGCATCATCTTGGAGCTGTCCGGCCGGCGCCGCCGGCGGACCCGCCGCCGGGCGGGCTGACCACCTGCACCGGCGCGCCACAGAGCGACCGGCCTGGCGTTCCTCAGGGCTCCCTCCCCCGCCCTCCCCGAGCGCCAGGCCGGCGCCGCGTCAGAACATGTACTCCAGGTCGGTGCGGCGGGCCACGTCGGGCCGCAGCGTGGCGAGGTCGGCCCGGCAGAGGTCGCCGACCCGGTGCCGGCCGGTGATCCGGCAGAAGTCGCTGATCATGGCCGTGGCGGCGGCGAGGAAGGTCACCAGCCGCTGGGCGGAGATCTCGGGGTCGAGGCGCAGGCGCAGCTCGGCGTCCTGCGTGGCGATCCCCACCGGGCAGGTCCCGCGATGGCAGGCCCGGTACTGCTGGCAGCCGATGGCCAGCAGCGACGCGGTGGCGAGGGCGACGGCATCGGCGCCCAGCGCCAGCGCCTTGGCCATCTCGTCGGGAGTACGGAATCCGCCGGTCGCCACGAGCTGCACGTCGTCGACGCCGTGGTCCTCCAGGAATTTCTTGGCCCGGTAGAGGCCGACGAAGCCCGGCACGCCGACGTGGTCCTTCACGTGGACGGGCGCCGCGCCCGTCCCGCCGCCGAGGCCGTCGACGGTGATCCAGTCGGCCCCCGCTTCGAGCGCCGCCGCCGTGTCGGCCTCGACGTCGCCGGCGGCGAACTTGACGCCGATCGGCGCGCCGCCGGTGATCGAGCGGATGTCCTTCATGCGCCGTTTCAGGTCCTGGAGCGAGTTGATGTCGGGAAAGCGTGACGGCGAGTGGGCGTCGACGCCCTCCGGCAGGCCCCGGACGGCGGCGATCTCGCCGGTCACCTTCGGCCCGGGCAGCAGGCCGCCGAGGCCGGGCTTGGCCCCCTGGCCGATCTTGACCTCGATGGCGTCGGCCCGGGCGACCGCCTCCTCCGTCCAGCCGAAGTACCCCGACGCCATCTCGAAGATGTAGGCGCCGGCCTCCGCCCGCTCTTTCGGGTGCATGCCGCCCTCGCCGCTGCCGATGGCCGTGCCGGCCAGGCGCGAACCTCGGGCCAGCGCCACCTTGGCCTCGATCGACAGGGCCCCGAAGCTCATGTGGCTGACGAAGAGCGGGATGGCCAGCCGCAGCGGCCTGGCCGATCGCCTGCCGAGCACCACCGACGTGTCGACCGGCTCGTCGTCGAGCAGCGGCAGCCGGGCCAGCTGGGCGGGCTTGAACACCACGTCGTCGAGGGAGGCGTAGCGGCGGCCGGCGTCGTGGGAGGGTTCGAAGCGCTCGGTCGACATGGCCTCCACGAACGGCTTCAGGCCTTCGGCCAGGTGGTGCACGACGTACATGCCACGGTCCGTCGCTCCCCGCCGGGCCCATCGCCCGAGGTACACGCCGGGCCGGCCCGGCCCCCGGGGCACGCTGTCGGCGTCGACCTCGACGACGCCGTCGACGACCCGGGCCCGGTAGGTCGGGATGCGGTCGGCGGGGTTGAAGGGCGAAATTCCCGTCCGCAGCTCGAAGTCCCAGAGGTGCAACGGGCACACGACGCTGCCGCCGACGATCGTGCCGTCGGCGATCGGCCCGCCCCGGTGGGGGCACGTGCCGCCCACGGCGTAGACGGCGTCGCCGCTCCGCAGGACGGCGACGTCGGTCCCTTTCAGCATCACCGGCCGGCCCCGCCCGTCGGGGATCTCGTCCAGCCGGCAGACCGCCTGCCAGCCGGAGCACTCGTCGACCCCGGTCTCGCTCTGGACCAGATGACGGCCGCCCCGGTGTTTTTCGACGTAGGCCATGGCTTCACACGTCCTTGGACGAAGAGTGGATCTCGACCAGCGACGGCCCGTCCTCGTAGGCCAGCGCCGCTTTGAGCGCCGGCCCCAGCTCGCCGGCCGAGCGGACCGAGAAGCCGGCGCCGCCGCAGAGCCGGGCGTAGTCGCAGAAGTCGGGATTGACGAGGTTGGTCTCCCACACCGGCCGGATGGCGCCCAGCTGCTCCCGGCTGATCTTGGCCAGCTCGCCGTTGTTCAACACGACATGCGTCAACGGGAAGCGGTACTTGACGGCGGTGGTGAAGTCGGCCAGGTACTGGCCGAGGCCGCCGTCGCCCGAGATCGACACCACCTTGCGGCCCGAGCCCTCCCGCCGTACGGCCACCGACGCCCCGAGCGCCGCCGGCAGCCCGAACCCGATGGAGCCGAGGTAGCCCGACATCAGGACGTCCTGCCGGCCCCGGCACTCGAAGAACCGGCCAAAGGAGTAGGTGTTGTTGCCGACGTCGACGGCGATGACGGCGTCCTCCGGCATCAGCCTCGACAGCTCGGCGAAGACCAGCGCCGGGTGCATCCGGCCCTGGTGGTCGGTGAGCGTCTCCCGGCGGGCCTTCTCCGCCCGCCACCGGGCCCAGCGCTGCGCCACGGCCTGGCGCTGCGGCGGACGGGCGACGGCGGGCAGCGCCGCTCCCAGCAGGGCAAGGGTCCGGCCGATGTCGCCCCACAGCGGCACCTCGACCGGGTGGAACTTGCCGAGGATCATCCGGTCGAGGTCGACCTGGATGGTCGGCACCCAGGTGGCGATCGAGGTGTGGTTGGAGAACGACGCGCCCAGCACCAGGAGGCAGTCGGAGCGCTGCATGGTGAGCGACGCCACCGGGATGCCCGACCGGCCGAGGACGCCGCAGCCCAGGGGATGATCGTCGGGCACGATCCCCTTGCCCTTGAAGGTGGTGATCATCGGCGCGTCGATGCGTTCGGCGAAGGCGACGATCTCGCCCCGGAAGGGCCGGGCGCCGTTGCCGCAGATGATCACTGGCCGTTCCGCCCCGGCGAGCAGCGCCACCGCCCGGTCGAGCTCCTGCTCCGGCGGGGCGATGGCCGACTCCGCCACCCGCCCCGTCCGGGGACGGGCCGGGGCGCCGTCGACGGCCGGCAGTTCCTGCACCTCGTCGGGGAACACGAGATGGGCGACGTCGCGCTGCACGACGGCGTGCTTCATGGCCAGCGCCGCCAGTTCGGTGGCATTACCGGGCCGGAGCACCGTCTGGGACCACTCCGCCACCGCCGCGAACGCCTCCGACAGGGGCACCTCCTGGAAGGCGCCGGGGCCGAGCACCTGCGTCTGCACCTGGCCGGTGAGCGCCACCACCGGCACGCGATCCACCTTGGCGTCCCACAGGCCGGTCAGCAGGTTGGTGGCCCCCGGCCCGGCGATGGAGAAGCAGGCCGCCGGCCGGCCGGTGAGCTTGGCGAAGCCGCTGGCGGCGAAGGCCGCCGCCCCCTCGTGGCGGATGCCGACGTAGGTCAGCCGGCCCGCCTCCGCCGCCCGCCGCAGGGCATCGGCCAGCCCGAGGTTCGAGTGGCCGACCATCCCGAACACCGCCTCCAGCCCCCAGTCGCAGAGGGTGGCCACGACCTGGTCCATGAGCGACGGCGCCTCGTCCTCGACGGGGACCTCGACCCACAGCCCGTCCGCCCGCTCCTCCACGGCATAGGCGACGGCGGCGTCGCGGAAGCCCGGCGGCGGCTTCCCGTCGCAGGGCCCGTACTGGTAGGCGTGCCAGGGGCAGATCAGCCAGCCGTCCTCGATCTGCCCGTCGCCCAGCGGGCCGCCCTGATGGGGGCAGCGGTTGTCGAGGGCGCCGTATCCCTCGGCGGTCCGGGTCAGGCACAGCGCCCGCCCGCCGGCCACCACCGTCGTCACCTGCCCCTCGGCCAGGCCGGCGGGGTCGACCTTCACCCAACGCGATGCTGCGCCGTCCATCAATCCCCCCTCGCTCGGGGGACAGTATGGACGGCGCAGCCGCGCGTTACATCGCTCGCTCAGCCCACGAGCATCGCGTCGCCGGTCATGCGGGCCGCTCGATCTCGAACCAGACGGTCTTCCCGCCGCCCGGTGCCGGCCGTACCCCCCACCGCCGGGCCAGGTTGCCGACGAGGGCCAGGCCGCGGCCGGAGTCCTCCTCGGCGGTGGCGTCGCGGGGCGCCACGCCGTCGGTCGAGGCGTCGGTCACCTCGATCCGGGCCGCGGTGGGGGTGAGCCGCACCATCACCTCGACGTCGGAGCCGGCGTGGACGACGGCGTTGGTGACGAGCTCCGACACGAGCAGCGTGACGGTGTCGGTCAGGTCGCCCTCGCCGTCGTCCCAGCCCGTGAGCGCCTCGCTCACGAACCGGCGGGCGGCCCGGGGGGTCAGGGCGTCGTGGTCGAAGCGCCGGCTGGCCTCCGACAGCAGCTGCTCCACGGCGCCGACGAGCCCGACGAGGGCCTCGAGTTCGGCGGCCAGGCGGCGGGCCGGGGTCGCCTTCGTCAGATATCCGACCGCTCCCGCCGACCGGCTGGCCAGTCGCAGGTCGGCCGGGTCGTGGCCCGACACGAGGACGATGCGGGCCTCGGGCGCCGCCGTCCGCAACGCCGGCAGGGCGTCGAAGGCGTCGGCCCCGGGCAGCGTGCAGTCGAGCAGCACGATGTCGGGTTGGGCCCGCTCGGCGGCCGCCACCGCCGCCGCACCGTCACCGGCTTCGGCCACGACGTCGAACCGGCGCCCCGGCGTCAGTGCCAGGCGGACCAGCAGCCGGTAGTCCGGGTCGTCGTCGACGACCAGCACGCGCTGGGGACCCATGACGCCTCGGCTATCCCTCCGGCAGCTCGAACCGCACCACGAGGCCGCCGTCGGCGCCGCGCTCGGCCCAGATCATGCCGCCGTGGCGCTCGACGATGCGGCGGCAGAGGGCCAGCCCCAGCCCGGCGCCCCGGCCGCCGCCGGGCCTGTCGGGTGGGGCGGTGGCCGTCGCCGCCGCCGGACGGGCGAAGACCGTGAACAGCCGGGGCAGCTCCGTCTCGGGCACGCCCGGCCCGTTGTCGGCCACCGTCACCCGCACCGCTCCGCCGGCCGGCTCGGCCGAGACGCTCACCACCGGCGCCGCCGACCCCCGGAAGCGAGCGGCGTTGTCGAGCAGCTGGGCCAGCAGCCGCACCAGCTGGTTCCGATCCCCCCACACCGTCCCGTCGCCGACGGTTCCCAGCACCACCTCGGCCTTCGCTTCGGCCAGGAGCGCGGCGGTTTCGGCCTCGGCCTCGGCCAGCACCTCGGTGAGCGGGATCCGGTCCCGGTGCAGCGCCACCGTCGACGTCCGGGCGTAGTCGAGCAGCGACCCCACGATGCCCGAGGCCCGGTCGGTGCCGGCCATGGCCCGGGCCAGCAGCGTGCGCCCCTCGTCGGACAGCCCTCCGGCGTGGCGGTCGTCGAGCAGGTCGAGGAGCCCGGCCACGGTGTAGAGCGGCTCCCGCAGCTCCCCGCCGACGACCTCGGCGAAGCGCTCGAGGGCGGCGTTGCTCCGCTCCAGCTCCACCGCCTGGGCGGCCAGGCCGGCGTGGGCTTCGTCGAGGTCGGCCAGGCGGGCGGCGAGCTCCGTCCGCTGGGCGTCGATCATCGCCCCCCGGCTCCACAGCTCGACGAAGACCGACACCTTGGCCCGGAGGATCTCCGGTTCGAACGGCTTGTAGACGTAGTCGACGGCGCCGCTCTGGTAGCCCTGCCGGTAGTGCTCGGGCTGCCCCGACAAGGCGGTGAGGAAGATGATCGGCACGTACCGGGTCCGTTCCCGACCCCGGATGAGCCGGGCGGTCTCGAACCCGTCGAGGACGGGCATCTGCACATCGAGGATGATGAGCGCGAATTCGCCCGCCAGCAGGTGCCGCAGCGCTTCTTCGCCGGAGCCGGCCTCGACGAGCTCGACGGCGAGCGGCTCGAGCACCGCCCGCAGGGCCAGCAGGTTGTCGGGGCGGTCGTCGACCAGCAGCACGCGGGGGAGGCGCGGCGACGGCATGGCGGTCATCGATCGAGCCACAGCCGCATGAGCGAGAGCAGCTGGTTGATCTCGACGGGCTTGGTGATGTAGTCGGACGCCCCGGCGGCCAGGCTCTTCTCCCGGTCGCCCCGCATGGCCTTGGCGGTGAGGGCGATGATCGGCAGCTCCCGGAAGCCGTCGATCTTGCGGATGGCCTTCGTCGTCTCGTAGCCGTCCATGTCCGGCATCATGATGTCGGTCAGGACCAGGTCGATGTCGGGATGGCTCCGCAGCACCTCGATGCCCCGCCGGCCGTTGTCGGCGGTGAGGACCTCGATGCCCCGGTCCTCCAGGGCGCTGGTGAGGGCGTAGACGTTGCGGACGTCGTCGTCCACGATCAAAAGGCGCGTGCCCACCAGCCCGGCGTAGGAGGCGGGGTCGTCGCCCTCGTTCCCCTCGGCCCCCACGGCCAGCGGCGGCGACGGTTCCTTCACCGTCCCGGCCGGCGGCGCCTGCTCCAGGCCCGTCCCCAGCGCCGGCAGGTAGAGCGTGAACGTCGACCCCTGGCCGGGCTCGCTCTCCACCTGGATCTCGCCGCCGAGGAGACGGCCGATCTCCCGGCTGATCGACAGGCCCAGGCCGGTGCCGCCGTACTTGCGGTTGGTCGTCCCCTCGGCCTGCTGGAAGGCCTCGAAGATCACGAGGAGCTTGTCGGAGTCGATGCCGATACCGGTGTCGACGACCGAGAAGGCCAGCACCTCGGGGGTGGCCTCCAGGGCCGGGTTGAAGAACCGGTTGCCCTGCGGCGCCCGGTCGATCCGCAGCGTGACCGACCCTTCTTCGGTGAACTTGAAGGCGTTGGACAACAGGTTCTTCAGGATCTGCTGCACCCGGTGCCCGTCGGTGGTGATGTGCTCCGGCAGGCCTTCGCCCATCATCACGGTGTAGGTCAGCGACTGCTGATCGGCGATCGGGCGGAACGTCTGCGACAGGTCGTCGGCCAAATCGGCGATCCGCACCGGCGCCATGGCGACGTCGAGCTTCCCCGCCTCCACCTTGGACAGGTCGAGGATGTCGCTGATCAGGTTGAGGAGGTCGTGGCCGGCGTCGCGCACCGACCGGGCGAACTCCACCTGCTTCGGCGTCAGGTTGCCGTCGGGGTTGTCGGCCAGCAGCTTGGCCAGGATCAGCAGGCTGTTGAGCGGCGTCCGCAGCTCGTGGCTCATGTTGGCCAGGAACTCCGACTTGTACTTCGACGACAGCGCCAGCTGTTCGGCCCGTTCCTCGAGCTCCCGGCGGGCCAGCTCGATTTCGGCGTTCTTCACCTCGATGGCCCGGTTCTGGCGGGCCAGCTCCAGGGCCTTCTCCTCCAGTTCGGCGTTGGTCCGCTGCAGTTCCTCCTGGCGCTTCTGCAGCTCGGCCGACAGGCTCTGGCTCTGCTCCAGGAGCTCCTCCGTCCGCATCGTGGCGATGATCGTGTTGAGGACGACGCCGACGGTCTCCACGATCTGTTCCAGCAGCGCCTGGTTGATGGGTGAGAACGGCCGGAAGGAGGCCAGCTCGATCACCGCCAGGCACTGCTCCTCGAACAGCACCGGGAGGACGACGATGTTGACCGGCGTCCCGTCGCCGAGCCCGGTCGAGATCCGCAGCGACGTCTTCCCGACGTTGGGGACGAGGATCGTCTTCCGTTCCAGCGCCGCCTGGCCGACGAGGCCCTCCCCCGGGCGGTAGGACGTCGGCACGCCCTTGCCGCCCCGGTAGCCGTAGCCGGCGATGAGGTCGAAGGTCGGCTCCCGGCTGGCGCCCGAGCCGTCGTTGGCCGGGGTGGCCATGTAGAAGGCGCCGTGCTGGGCGCCGACCAGCGGCGTCAGCTCCGACATGATCAACCGGGACACCGCCCCCAGATCGCGATGTCCCTGCAGCATTCCGCCGATGCGGGCCAGGTTGGAGTTCAGCCAGTCCTGCTCCTCGTTCCGCTTGGTCGTCTCGGAGAGGTTGGCGATCATCTGGTTGATGTTGTCCTTCAGCTCGCCGACCTCGCCGGCGGCGTCGACGGTGATCATCCGCGTGAGGTCGCCCTGCGTCACGGCCGTGGCCACCTCGGCGATCGAACGCACCTGCGTCGTCAGATTCCCGGCCAGCTGGTTGACGTTCTCGGTCAGGCGGGCCCACGTGCCGCTGACGCCCTCGACCTCCGCCTGGCCGCCGAGCTTCCCTTCCGTGCCGACCTCCCGGGCCACCCGGGTGACCTCGGAGGCGAAGGCCGACAGCTGGTCGACCATCTTGTTGACGGTGGTCTTCAGCTGGAGGATCTCCCCCCGGGCGTCGACGGTGATGTGCTGCGACAGGTCGCCCTGGGCCACGGCGGTGGTGACCTGGGCGATGTTGCGGACCTGGTCGGTGAGGTTGTCGGCCATGGAGTTCACCGAGTCGGTGAGGTCCTTCCACACGCCGGAGATGCCGGGCACGGCCGCCTGGCCGCCGAGCTTCCCCTCGGTGCCGACCTCGCGGGCGACCCGGGTGACGTCGGTGGTCCAGGCCGACAGCTGGTCGACCATCGTGTTGACGGTGTTCTTGAGCTCCAGCAGCTCGCCCCGCAGCTCGACGGTGATCTTGCGGGACAGGTCGCCCCGGGCCACGGCCGTCGTCACCTGGGCGATGTTGCGGACCTGGTTGGTGAGGTTGGAGGCCAGCAGGTTGACGTTGTCGGTCAGGTCCTTCCACGTGCCGCTCACGCCGGGGACGATGGCCTGGCCGCCGAGGCGGCCCTCGGTGCCGACCTCCCGGGCCACCCGGGTGACCTCGTCGGCGAAGCCCCGCAGCTGGTCGACCATCGTGTTGATGGTCTCCTTCAGCTCGGCCACCTCGCCCCGGGCCTCGACGGTGATCTTCTGCGACAGGTCGCCCTGGGCCACGGCGGTGGTGACCTGGGCGATATTGCGGACCTGGCTCGTCAGGTTGGCGGCGAGCTGGTTGACGTTGTCGGTCAGGTCCTTCCACGTGCCGAACACGCCGGGCACCTCGGCCTGGCCGCCGAGGCGGCCCTCGGTGCCGACCTCCCGGGCCACCCGGGTGACCTCGTCGGCGAAGCCCCGCAGCTGGTCGACCATCGTGTTGATGGTGTCCTTCAGCTTCGCCACCTCACCGGCGGCGTCGACGGTGATCTTCTGGGAGAGGTCGCCCTGGGCGACGGCGGTGGTGACCTGGGCGATGTTGCGGACCTGGCTCGTCAGGTTCCCGGCCAGCTGGTTGACGTTGTCGGTCAGCGCCTTCCACGTGCCCGACACTCCGGGCACGTCGGCCTGCCCGCCGAGCTGGCCGTCGGTTCCGACCTCCCGGGCGACGCGGGTGACCTCGTCGGCGAAGCTGGAGAGCTGGTCGACCATCGTGTTGATGGTGTCCTTCAGCTCGGCCACCTCGCCCCGGGCCTCGACGGTG
>Ga0070741_10006086_pt1 | contig 26179 bp, 25 predicted proteins | sample Coa_R1_4_FD_66440 | JGI IMG/M metagenome (GOLD analysis project Ga0070741, IMG submission 66440) | Surface soil microbial communities from Centralia Pennsylvania, which are recovering from an underground coalmine fire - Coalmine... | ecosystem: Environmental > Terrestrial > Soil > Unclassified ... | reverse complement strand
GCCGAGCGCCTGCCGGTACGGGACGGAGTGGCCGACGCAATTGTCTCCAGCTGCGTTCTCGAACACTTCGCCGACGACGTGATCGAGTCGTCGATGGGCGAAATGGCCCGCGTGCTGAAGCCAGGGGGTGTCATGGTGCACTTCCTCGACTTAGACAATGACGGCCCGTTCTATCGGTGGGCAAAGCGACAGCCGTGGCATCACGCCGTGTTCGTCACACAAAAGGGCCACTTCGGCTTGCGACCGTTGACGACGTGGCGCCAGTTACTGAACGGACACGGGTTTCGGCCGCTCAGAGAGCGCATGTTCAACAAGAGCTGGCTGCAGGACCTCACGATCTGGGCGGCCCTGGACGATCCGCTCGTCCACGGCACGCCGCGAACGCTCGGCCGCGCGGCATTGGCATTGATCAAACACACCGGTGTCGCAAGCGATATCGTCATCAACCTCGTTCATAACACCGTCGAGTCGTGGTTGCCGGAGCGCTGGGCGGCGAAGGCGATTCTCGTCGTGGAGAAGGTTCACTGACGCCACGGTTGTGCAACGTCCTCGTCGTGCAGACGTGGGGCGTCGGCGACATGATCATGACGACGCCGATGCTGCTCGCATTGCGTCGGCGTCGGCCCGACGCTCGTATCACTCTGCTCGCTTACGATCGCGTTGCCGCTGAACCGATGCACGGTTTGGTCGACGACATTCGCGTCGTCGCGCCATTTACGCCGACGATCGCCGGCGCCGCCCGCGCCATCGCCTATTGTCGAACGTTGCGTCGCGATCGATTTGACGCCGCCATCGTCGCCACGACCATCGCGTCCCGGTTCGCACCGCTCCTGCGATTCGTTGCGGGTGTGCCGGTCGTCGTCGGCGATACGCTGACCGGTCGCGGCTTCGGGTACACACACGTGCGTCGACGCACGGAACGGCATCGCGTGGCGGCGAATGTCGATTTACTGCGCAGCCTTGTGAGCGACGCCGAGATCTCGGGCCTGTACTTTCACGTCGACGCCGACTCGGCGCGGCTTGCGGATGAAACATGGGCGCGTCTGGGCCTGACGAATCGGCAAGTGCTCGGCATTCACCCTGGTTCGAATCCCCGTCTCGGGCACGACAAGCGACCGCAACCCGAGACGCTCCGCCGGATCATGCGGTCGCTTCTCGCGGCCAATACCGACGCACGGATTGCGTTGCTCATCGGCCCGCACGAACAAGACGTCTCCACCCAATTGGCCGTCGACGACCCGCGCGTCGTCACGATTGAGCAGATGCCGTTGCCGGCGGTCGCATCGATCGTCGCCAGAATGCGTGCACTGCTCGCTGGTGACAGCGGCCTGGGTCACGTCGCGGCTGCGATGAACGTGCCGACGATCACACTTGCCGGACCGACGGCGGTCTCGACGACACATCCGTGGAGCGACCGCAATGTGATCGTGAGAACTCGCGAAACGTTGTCGTGCATGCCGTGTTATGGCACGCCGCTCTACGGGCGGTGTCCGTACGGCACACGCTGCATGCGGACGATCGATGACGACGACATCCTGGCAGCGCTGCTGCCGCACTTCGCGTCCGTGAACGCGCCCGTGACCGCCTGTGGATAGGTGGCTCGCTCAGCACCTCGTCTGCCCCGTCGACCGATTGCCAGTCGTGCGGACAGGCGATCGGCTGGTGTGTGAGGCGAAGCATGAGTATCCCTGCGTCGACGACATCCCGATCATGCTGCCGAACCAAGTCGGCCGCGAATGTGATGCGTGGCTGGACAAGTTCAAGCAGCCCCCGTCGAACCGACAGAGTTGCGCAAGCGACGACATCGATCCGTTCGTGCAGGCGAACATCGCCGCGACCAACGGCGTCATGTATCGTCCGCTCGTTGGGAAGTTGACGCGGTATCCGATCCCCTCGTTTCCGATGAAGCCGCGGCGAGGCACCCGGTTACTCGACGTCGGCTGCAACTGGGGACGATGGTGCATCGCCGCCGCCCGAAGCGGATATCAGGCCGTTGGAATCGATCCGTCGTTCGAGGCGATCTGCGCCGCTCGACGTGTGGCCCGGCAATTGGGCGTGAACGCCACCTATGTCGTCGCCGATGCGCGACAGATGCCGCTGGCAGACGACAGCTTCGATGCCGTCTTCTCGTACAGCGTCCTGCAGCATCTCGAGAAATCGGACGCCAGGCGCGCGTTCGCCGAGGTCGGACGCGTGCTGAAAGCGGACGGCGAGTCGCTGATCCAGCTGCCGAACATCTTCGGCGTGCGTAGTCTGCAGAACCGTGCGCGCCGGATGTTTCGCGAGCGGTCGCCGTTCGACGTGAACTACTACACGCCGGGCGAATTGGAGGCGCTGTTCCGTTCGGTCATCGGTCCGACGATCGTCAGCGTCGACGGCTACTTTTGCCTGAATCCGCAGCCCACGGATCTCGATCTGCTTCGTCTTCCGTACCGGGCCGTCGTCCGCGTGTCGGCGACGCTTCATCAATTGAGTGTGCGGTTGCGCTGGATGCGGTATTTCGCCGACAGCTTGTACGTCCACTCGACACATCAATGACGTACGTTCTCGGCATTGCCGGTTTCAATCACGACGCCACAGCGGCACTGTTTCGCGACGATGTGCTGGTGGCGGCGGCGCAGGAAGAGCGCTTCACGCGGGTGAAGCATCAGGAGGGATTTCCTTCACACGCGGTCCGATACTGCCTCACCGAAGCCGGTGTGACGGAGAAAGACGTCGACACCGTCGCCTACGCCAACAATTTGTGGCGGCCGAGCGGGTTCAAGCGAACGCTGCACTACGCGACGAATGTCCTCAAAGCGCCAACGCATTCGACCGGATTCGTCGTTCGCGACCTGTACACGCGGATGTGGATCACGTATCTGATGAACCGTGCGACCGACGGTCGAGCGTCCTTGCAGTTCGTCGATCACCACCTTGCGCACATGGCGAGCGCGTTCCTCGTGTCACCGTTCGATTCGGCCGCGTTGTTCTCGATCGACAGCTCCGGCGACGGCGACACGACGGTGCTTGGCCACGGCCAGGGGACGCGACTTCGCAAGCTCCGCGTCGTCAACTATCCGCACGCGATCGCCGAAGTCTATTGCTGCGTCACGAACTACCTCGGATTTCGGACGCAGGACGAATACAAAGTGATGGGTCTCGCGTCGTACGGCGAGCCGACGTTCTACGATCGGCTGCGGAAGCTGGTGGAGTGGCTGCCGGACGGGCGATATCGCGTCGATCCCGACTACTTCCTCACACACACACACCCCGGACGATTCGCCGGATACGTGTCGAAGAAGTTCATCGACGAGTTCGGGCCCGCGCGGCAGCCGGATGCCGACATCACGGCCCGCGATCGCGATTTCGCGGCGTCGCTGCAGAAGCTGTTCGAGGAGACTGTCTTCCACTGCCTTCGTCATCTCCACACCCTGACCGGCGAGACGCGGTTGTGTCTGTCGGGCGGCGGTGCGCTGAACTGTGTGACGAGCGGCAAAATTCGCAGCGAGACGCCGTTCACCGAGGTGTGGGTTCCGCCGGCGCCGGGCGATGACGGCGGCGCTGTTGGAGCGGCGGCGATGATGTCAATCGCCAACGGCCGCGAGCGGTCGTGGTCGATGGAGTCGGCCTATTTCGGTCCGCAGTTCTCGGACGAACAGATCGAGCACACGCTGCGCGAAGCGAAGGCGACGTATCGCAGGGTGAATGACGTCGCCGCAGAAACCGCGGCCTTGCTCGCCAAGGGTCACATCGTCGGCTGGTTTCAGGGCCGCATGGAACTCGGCGCACGCGCGCTGGGCGCGCGCAGCATTCTCGCCGATCCGACGCGAGCCGAAATGACCGACATCGTCAACCGCGACGTCAAGCACCGGGAGGATTTCCGTCCGTTCGCGCCCTCCATCGTCAAGGAACGGGCGGCCGATTTCTTCGAACTGTCCGACACGCCGTTCATGTCGTTCGTCACACGTGTGCGCGCCGACAAACGGACGACGATCCCGGCCGTCGTGCACGCCGACTGTACGGCGCGGCCGCAGACGGTGGAACGACACGTCAACCCGTTGTATTGGCAGTTGCTGCGGGAGTTCGAAAAAGTCAGCGGCGTTCCCGTGGTCTTGAACACGTCGTTCAACGTCAAGGGCGAGCCGATCGTGTGCTCACCGCGAGACGCGATTCGCTGCTACTTCTCCACGGGCCTCGACAGTCTCGTGATGGGATCGTTCGTGCTGTCGAAGAATGGCGAGGCGCACGGATGACGGGCCGTCAGCCGTCCGTCTCGATCATCGTGCCGTGCCGCAACGAAGCGGCATTCATCACGGACTGCCTCGATTCGGTGCTCGCGATGGAGTATCCGCACGACCGCGTCGAGATCCTGATCGTCGACGGGATGAGCGACGACGGCACACGCGACATCGTGGCCGAGTACGCGCGCCGGTACGAAGGTGTCGAGATGCTGGACAACCCGGCGAAGACGACGCCCGCCGCACTCAACCGAGGCATTCGGCGCGCGACCGGCGAATTGATCGTGCGGCTCGACGCCCATTCGGTGTACCAGCGCGACTACTTGACGCGATCGATCGACGCGCTGCGCGAATCTGGCGCCGATTGCGTCGGCGGCGTCTGGGTGACGGCCATTCGCGACGACAACTGGTTCGCGTCGGCAGTGCGCCTGACGTTGACCCATCCGTTCGGCGTCGGCAACGCGCGCTACCGCCTCGGCGCATCGAAGCCGTGCTGGGTTGATGCGGTGCCGTACGGCTGTTTTCACCGCGATGTGTTCGAGAAGAACGGCCTGTACAACGAGGCACTCGATCGCAGCCAGGACCTGGACATGTGGAGCCGCATCCGCGAGAACGGCGGACGGATATTGCTCGATCCGCGCATCGAGTCCACGTACCGCGCGCGGGGCCGGATGATGGATGTCTGGCGCTACAACTTCGGCAACGGCGTGTGGGTGACGTGGCCGATGCGCCTGGTCGGAACGCGCTTCCGCGTGCGGCACCTGGTGCCGCTGGCGTTTGTCAGCGCGCTGCTGATCGGCGGGCTGGTCGGATTCGTATGGGCGACCGCGTGGCGGCTCACCGCGTTCGTCGCGGCTGCGTATCTCGGTGTGGCTGTGTCGGTGTCGCTCGTCCAGGCGGCGCGCGATCGAGATCTGCCGCTCGTGCTCACTGGTCCGCTCGCTTTTGCCGTGCTGCATGTCAGTTACGGCCTCGGATCGCTTTGGGGACTGGTGAAGCCGATGCGCCGACGCGACCGCGCACGCGTCGCGGCGGTGACGACCGCACAATGAAGCGCCTCTTCGACCTGACGGTGTCGCTGGTCGGACTGCTCGTGACCGCCCCCCTCGCTGCGATTCTCGCCGTCCTCGTGAAGATCGATTCCCGCGGGCCTGTGTTGTACGGCAGCGAGCGAATCGGCCGCGGTGGCCGGCCATTTCGCATGTTCAAGTTCCGGACGATGGTGCTGAATGCCGACCAGTTGGGCGGAACCTCAACGCCGGAAAACGATCCGCGATTGACGCGAATGGGACGATGGCTGCGGGCGACCAAGCTCGATGAACTACCGCAGCTCCTGAACGTGGTTCGAGGCGAGATGAGCCTCGTCGGACCGCGACCGCAGGTGGCGTGGGCGGTCGCGCTGTATACACCGGAGCAGCGCACGCTGCTGCACGTGCGGCCGGGCATCACCGACTACGCGTCGATTCGGTTCCGTAACGAGGCGGAGCTGTTGAAGGGCAGCGCTGATCCGGATCTGGCGTACCTGGAGTTGGTCGCGCCGGAGAAGCTCCGGCTCGGATTGCAGTACGTGTCGCATCGAACATTTGCGGAGGATCTCCGGATACTGGCGGCGACGATTGTCTCGCTCTGCGGCGGGCGACCCGAGCGGCTGTTGCCAATTCTCCAGGACGAAGGAATGCATCAAGTATGAAGTCGCTACGAACGCCGGAGGAGCAGCGCGTCGGCGCGCGCATCGAGGATATTTTCGAGCGGAACACCGACACCGTCGAGATCAAGCTCGAGAATTTTCCGAAGTATGTCCGCCGACAGCATCTGAAACGATTCCTCGCACTGTATGAGATCTTCAAATTAGCGCTGCCAACGAAGGGGTCCGTCGTCGAATGCGGCGTGTTTCGGGGATTCGGCGTGATGTCGTGGGCGAAGTTGAGCGCGATCCTCGAGCCCGAAAACCTCACACGGCGCGTGTACGGGTTCGACACGTTCCAGGGTTTCCCGTCGATCCACGAAAAAGACGACAACGTACGCAAGACGCCGGCGGTCGGCGAGCTGTCCGCGAACACCTACGACGAGCTGCTGAGCCTGACGCGCGAATACGACGCGGACCGATTTCTCGGCCACATCGACAAGGTCGAGTTGATCAAAGGCGACATGGTCGAGACGATTCCAGCGTTTTTGCAGACGCATCCGCACCTTGTCGTCAGCCTGCTGTTCATCGATTGCGATCTCTACGAGCCGACGCGTGCGGCGCTCGAAGCCTTCGTGCCGCGGATGCCACGCGGCGCGATTCTGGCCTTTGACGATCTCGACAATCCGATTTGGCCCGGCGAAGCGCTCGGCCTCCTGGAAAGCATCGGCATACGCAAGTTGAGACTCGAGCGCATCGCGTGGGATCCGTACATCGCGTACGCCGTGCTCGATTGAAGGCGATGGTGCTCGCGGCTGGTGGCGGCGCGCGCCTGCGGCCGATCACTGACACGGTGCCCAAGCCGATGGTGCCGATCGGCGGACGGCCGTTGCTCGCGCACACGATCGAACGACTGGCGCGTGCCGGCGTGAGCGAGTGCGTGATGAATCTTCATCACCTGCCGGACGTCGTGACCGAGTACTTTGGCGACGGCGCCAAATGGGGCATGCGGATTCACTACTCCCACGAACGCCGTCTGCTCGGAACTGCGGGAGCGCTGCGGCCGATCCGCCATCGTTTCGACGAGACGTTCTTCGTGATTTATGGCGACAACCTGTCCACGTGCGATTTTCAACGAATGCTGGATCGGCACCGCCTGTCGCGTGCGTTCGCAACCGTCGCCGTGTTTCATCGTGAGGACGTTCGTGCCAGTGGCGTTGCCGAGTTGGACGAAAACGACCATGTCGTCCGTTTTATCGAGAAGCCTGACCCACGCGAGACGTCGAGCCACCTCGTGAACGCCGGCATCATGGTCCTCGAGCCGGGCGTCCTCGACACGATCCCGAGCACCGGTACTCCGGACTTCGCGCGCGACCTGTTGCCCGTCTGGATTCAAGACCGCAGGCGCGTAGCCGGCTATCGGATGAGTGAAAACGAGCGGTTGTGGTGGATTGACACGCCGGCCGATCTCGCCGCCGTGGAACGTGAGTTCGCTCTCACGCATCAACAGGCGGCTCAATGATTCTCGCGCGTGCACCTCTGCGTATTTCGCTCGGCGGCGGCGGCACCGATTTGCCGTCGTACTACGAGGAACACGGTGGGTTCATTCTCAGTGCCGCGATTAACAAGTACGTCTACATCTACGTGAACCGCCCGGCCGCAGATCGACTCGTCCGCGTCAAGTATTCGAATTACGAACAGGTCGCGAGCACGTCAGAAATTCAGCACGATCTCGTACGCCCTGCGCTCGAGCTGTTGAACATCACATCGAATATCGAGGTCGTCTCGATGGCCGATGTTCCCGACGGGACGGGACTCGGTTCGTCAGGCGCGTACATCGTCGCGCTGCTCAGTGCGCTGTATGACCTGACGCGGTGTCGCGTGCCGACACAGGCGCTGGCAGAAGCCGCCTGCGATATCGAAATGAATCGCGCAGGACATCCGGTCGGCAAACACGATCATTACCTCGCCGCCTTCGGCGGCCTGACCGCGCTGGACATCGAGCGAGACGGGCGTGTCCATGTGAGCCCGCTGGATATTTCCGTTGCGACGCTCGAGGGGTTGCGCGCGGGAACGCTGCTGTTCTACACCGGCGTGCGACGAAGCAGCAAAGACATCCTCGGCGAGCAACAAATGCAGACGCGCAACGGCTCGCCCGAGGTTGTCGAGAGTCTGCACCGCACGCGCGAAATCGGTTACCGCATCAAGGAAGCGCTCGAATCCGGCGCTCTTGACTGCTACGGCCGGTTGCTCGACGAGCACTGGCAGAACAAGAAACGCCGAAGCGCAAAGATCTCCGACGGTCGGATCGACGGCTGGTACAGCGCCGCAAAAGGTGCCGGCGCGCTGGGCGGCAAAATCATGGGCGCCGGGGGCGGAGGATTTCTCATGGTCTTCTGCGAGCCGGATCGCAAGGCCGCGGTGCGCGCGGCGATGACGGGCGAAGGGCTGACGGAAATGCCCTTTGACTACGACCTCGAGGGCGCGAAGGTCCTCGTCAACTTCTAACCATGCGCGTGCTCGTCACCGGCGGCGCAGGTTTTATCGGGTCGCATACCGTCGATCAGCTGCTGCTCCGCGGATACGACGTCCGGATCCTCGACAGCCTGCAGCCTCGCGTCCACCCTCGCGGCGTTCCGCCGTATCTCGACCGCCGCGCTGAGTTGGTGATCGGCGACGTCTCGGACGCATCAGTCTTGCGAAGCGCGCTCGAGGGCGTCGCCGCCGTAATCCACCTGGCGGCGTATCAAGACTACATGCCCGATTTCAGTCGGTTCGTTCACACGAATACCGAGAGCACCGCGCTTCTATTCGAATTGGTCGTGCGCGATCGATTGCCGGTGCAGAAGATCGTCTGCGCTTCGTCGCAGTCGGTCGCAGGTGAAGGCCGATACACATGCGCGCTCCACGGCGACGTGTTTCCGGGACCGCGATCGCTGGCGAACCTTGAGCGGGGTGAGTGGGACCTGACATGCCCCTCGTGTGGTTCGACGATGACGTCGGCGCTGATTCCGGAATCGGTGTGCACGCCGCATACCACCTACGCCATTTCGAAGTATGCGATCGAACTGTTGTGTGATCGACTCGGGCGCCGCTACGGCATCCCGACCGCGTGCATGCGGTACACGTACGTGCAGGGATCGCGGAACTCGTTCTACAACGCTTATTCAGGCGTGTGCAGAATCTTCGCCCTGCGAATTCGACATGGGCTGCCGCCGGTCTGCTTCGAAGACGGTCAGCAACTGCGCGATTACGTGAATGTCGCCGATGTCGCGCGCGCGAATGTCCTGGCGCTCGAGCGTGATGAGGCCAATGGCGCGGTGCTGAACGTCGGTGGCGGCCGCGCGATCACGGTCGAGCAATTTGCCCGCCTGATGCTGCGGGCGGCCGGCTCCGATCTTCCCGTCGAGATTCCGGGTGAATTCCGACTGGGCGATACGCGCCACACGGTGTCCGACATCTCGGCGATGCGCGCGCTCGGTTGGGAACCGACGGTGCCCGTCGAACGCAATATCGACGAATACCTGGCGTGGTTCGATCAATTCACCGGGACGGAAGCCTATCTGGCCGAAGCGGAACGAGTGATGACCGAACAAGGCGTCATCCGTCGCGTGTGGTCAGTTCAATGACGCTCGCCGGCAGCCGCATCATCATCGCGGGCGCCGGCCGAGGGATCGGCCGCGCCATCGCACTCGAATTAGCACGCCAAGGCGCCCATCTGGTGATCGGCGCACGCACCCAAGCTGAAATCGACGCGGTTGCTGCCGAATGCCGCGAGCGGCAGACGCCGGCAGACGCGATTCGCGTCGATGTCGCCGACGCGAGCGATGTCGCGCGATTCGTCGATCGTGCGTCGCAGATCCTTGGTCGCATCGACGGTCTCGTCAGCGCCGCTGGGATCGCCGGTCCGATTGGGCCGGCTGAAATGACTGACGTTGGTCTGTGGGCGAGTGCGATCCAGGTCAACCTGCTCGGCACCTACTATCTGTGTCGCGCCGTCGTGCCGCGGATGAAGAAACAGCGTCGCGGGAAAATCGTCATGTTGGGTGGCGGCGGCGCGGCTGCGCCCATGCCTTTCTTTTCGGCGTACGCGGCTTCGAAAGCGGGACTCGTGCGATTCGCCGACACACTTGCCGCCGAACTTGCCGACTTCAATATCCAGGTCAACGTGATTGCGCCCGGACTCGTCGACACCGCCATTCACGATGACGTGCTGGCCGCCGGCGCCGCCGCGGGGCCGATGCTGTCTCGCGTCGAACGAATGCGGGCGAGCGGCGAAGGCGCCGTCGGTGCAGATTTGGCCGCCGACCTTGCGGCCTTTTTGTTGTCGAATGATTCTGGCCAGCTGACCGGCAAGTTGATCGCGGCTCCGCACGACCCGTGGCGGCAGTGGGCATCGCGCGCAGACGCATTGAACCGGTCGCCGCTTTACACCGTTCGCCGAGTCGACGCATTTACGCTGGCGCCGTACGTCAAGGATCTGATCGACGCGTGAGGATCGCCGTCATCGGGGCGGGGTTGATCGGTACGCGTCGTGCCGAAACAGCCGTTGCGTGTGGAGACCACGTGACGATCGTCGCCGATGTCGACCGCGACCGCGCGGGCATATGCGCCGCGCGCGTCCATGCACGCGCCACCGATGACTGGCGTGTGGCGGTGACGTCGGCCGATGTGGACGTGGTCGTCGTTGCGACGCCGAACAAATTTGCGCAGGCGATCGCCACGACGGCGGCATCGGCCGGCAAGCATGTTCTGTGCGAAAAACCGCTGGGGCGGAACGCCGCCGAAGCCGGCACCATCGTTGAGGCCGCCGAGCGAGCCGGCATCACGTTGAAAACGGGGTTCAATCATCGCCATCATCCCGCGATTCGGCGTGCACATGAATTGATTTCGAGCGGGACGATCGGCGAGGCGTTTTGCTTTCGCTGCGTCTACGGCCATGGCGGTCGGCCCGGGTACGACAAGGAATGGCGAGGCGATCCCGAAATCGCCGGCGGTGGCGAGCTTCTCGATCAAGGCGTGCACGTGCTCGACCTCGCGCGGTGGTTCTTGGGCGAGTTCGTCACCGCTTCGGCAATCGTGACGACGTGGTACTGGGACGTGGCGCCGCTCGAAGACAACGCGTTCGCAACGCTGCAAACCGCGTCCGGACAAGTCGCATCGTTCCACACATCGTGGACGCAGTGGAAGAATCGGTTCCTCCTGGAGATCATCGCGCGTGACGGTCTCGTCACGATCGATGGCCTCGGTGGCAGCTACGGCGTCGAGCGATTGCAGGTCGCGCGCCGTCGTCCCGAATCAGGACCGCCCGACGTCGTCACTGAAGAGTTCGTCGGCGACGATGAATCGTGGCGCGAGGAGTGGATCGAGTTCACGTCGGCCATCCGCGCCGGGCGCTCGCCGCTCGGCAACGGCCGTGATGGCCTCGAGGCGCTTCGGCTCGTTGACACACTCTATCTCGCCGCGCGGGAGCGCCGGCCGGTGACGGTACTGCACACACAATGCGAAACGAAATAACGTTGTCTCGCGCGGAGCACGAAAGGCTCACGCTGCTCGCGCGCCGCCTGCGCGTCCGGTCGATCCGCATGATCTCACGCGCCAAGAGCTCCCACGTCGGCAGCGTGCTGTCGATGGCCGAGATACTCGCCGTGCTCTACGGGAGTATCTTGCGAGTCGACCCCGCTGATCCCGCAGGGTTGAACCGCGACCGGTTCGTCCTCAGCAAGGGGCACGCATGCGCCGCACTGTATGCGGCACTGGCCGAACGCGGATTTCTGAGTGTCGCCGATCTCGACACCTTTTACGCGGATGGCAGTGCGTTAGCGGGACACGCCACCCACACGAGCGTGCCCGGCGTCGAGTGCTCAACCGGTTCGTTGGGTCATGGTCTCGCGATCGCCTGCGGGATGGCGCTCGCCGCGCCAACATCGACCGCGTATCGCGTGTTCGCGGTGTTGAGCGACGGCGAATGCGACGAAGGTTCGGTGTGGGAGGCGGCGATGTTCGCGTCACACCACCACCTCTCGAACCTCACTGTCGTGGTCGACTACAACCGCATGCAAAGCCTCGGTCGAACCGACGAAATCGTCGGATTGGAACCGTTCGCCGCAAAATGGACGAGTTTCGGATGGCACGCCGTCGAGGTCGACGGTCATGATATCGAGGCGTTGCACGGCGCGTTGTCCTGCGTGCCACTGACACCGCAGCGGCCGACGTGCGTGATCGCACGGACGGTGAAGGGTAAAGGCGTGAGCTTCATGGAAGATTCGTTGCTGTGGCATTACCGCACGCCGGTCGGTGACGAACTCCAGGCCGCGCTTGCCGAGTTGGGCGAGTTCGCGTGAGGACATCCTTCTTCGACACGCTGACGGCTCTCGCCGTCGACGACGAACGCATTTTCCTGCTGACCGGTGATCTCGGCTTCGGCAGCATCGAATCGTTCGCACGGCGATGTCCGACGCGCTTCATCAACGTGGGCGTGGCCGAACAAAACATGATCGGCGTCGCCACCGGCCTTGCGCTCAGCGGCAAAATCGTCTTCGCGTACTCGATCGCGAATTTCGCCACGCTGCGAGGCCTCGAGCAGATTCGTAGCGGACCCTGCTATCACAACGCGAGCGTGAAAGTCGTCTCGAGCGGAACGGGGATCTCGTACGGCCCGCTCGGCGCGTCGCATCATGCGACCGAGGACATCGCCGTGATGCGATCCCTGCCGAACATGACTGTCGTGGCACCGGCCGATCCCGCCGAGACGTGTCTGGCGACCGCCGCGCTCGTCGCGCAGGGCGGTCCCGCGTACCTGCGGCTTGGGCGGGCGAACGAACCGGCCGTGCACACGGGGCCGATCGATTTTCGACTCGGGCGCGCCATTCAGGTGCGGAGTGGTCGCGATCTGACGCTCATCAGCACGGGCGGCATGTTGTCGACGGCTGTGCAGGTTGCAGACACCCTCGCCGGTGACGGGCTATCGTGTCGGACACTGAACATGCACACGCTCCGGCCGCTCGATCGGGATGCCGTCCACTCCGCCGCGGCGGAGACACGGTTGATCGTGACCATCGAAGAACACAGCATTGTCGGCGGCCTCGGCGGGGCCGTCGCGGAAGTGCTCGCAGAGCTCGAGTCGCCGCGCGCGCGCCTGAAGCGCATCGGCCTGCCGTCCGAATTCGCGCCGCATGCCGGCTCGCGCGACTACCTCGCGCGTCACTACGGCCTTGCGGCCGATCAAATCGCCGCGGCCATCCGGGCGATGTTGCAGCCGTCAGTGGTCCGTTCGGCGTAACCTCCACAAAAGTCACCTATCGTGTATCGCGTCAGGTTCGTCAACCCGCAAGAACACTACCGCCGTCTGAAGTCCGAGATCGATCACGCGGTGACCGACACATTGCAGCGTGGCGATCTCGTGCTTCGCCAGCAGTTGAAGGATTTCGAGCAGCACTTCGCCGAGTTCGTCGGTGTCGGCCACACAGTTGGGCTCAGCAGCGGATACCATGCGCTGCACTTCGCGCTGCTCGCATGCGGCATCGGGCCCGGCGACGAAGTGATCACGGCCGGGCACACCTTTCTGGCTACGGTATCGGCAATCGTGCATACGGGCGCGACGCCCGTGCTCGCCGACGTCTGCGACGATTACAACATCGACGCGAACGACGTCGAACGGAAGATCACGTCGCGGACGAAGGTTCTGCTGCCGGTTCATCTGAACGGCCGGATGTGCGACATGACGTCGTTGATGGCGCTCGCCGATCGCCATGGCCTGCGAGTCGTGGAAGACGCGGCGCAGGCGCTCGGCGCGACGTACCAAGGCACAGGCGCCGGAGCGTTCGGCGTCGCCGGTTGTTTCAGCTTCTATCCGTTCAAGACGCTGGGCGGCCTCGGCGACGGCGGCGCGCTGACGACGAACGATGAAGGCGTCGCTCGCATGTGTCGGCGATTGCGATACAACGGAGAAGATCGCGAGACCGGCGAGTATCACTACCACGGCTACACCGCGCTGCTCGACAACGTCCAGGCTGCGGTACTCGACGTCAAGCTTCGACATCTGCCGGCGTGGCTCGCCCATCGACGGTCGGTCGCCGGCTGGTACCGTGCCGGACTCGCAGGAATCGGCGATTTGCGATTACCGCATTTCGACGAGACGTGTCAGCGCGACACGTATCAGAACTATGTGATTCGGACTGCGCGTCGCGACGAGCTGCGGGCGTTCCTGCGCGAGCACGGAGTCGAAACGCTCGTCCACTGGCCGCGCCCGATGTGGTGCCATGACGCGCTTCGACTGCCGAATCCACATCTGCAAGGCGTCGAGCGCCTGTGCCGTGAAGTACTGTCGTTGCCGATGAGCGCTGAAACGACCAACGACGACGTGGAGACGACGGTCGAGGTCATTCGTGAATTCTTCCGCGGGTAAGAGCGTCGACTTCACCGGCGACACGGAAGTTCCCGGCACCCTCGTAAGTCGTGAGGCCGCGAGCATGGCCGTGTCGCGCTATGAAGTCGCCCGTCGGTTGGCGACCGGCCGTCGCGTTCTCGAGATTGCGTGCGGCTCCGGACAAGGGCTCGGGTATGTCGCTCGCAGCGCGGCGCGCATCGTCGGCGGTGACATTACGTTTGGGTTGCTCAGCCGAGCGCGGGCCCATTATCGGTCCGCGGTTCCACTCGTCCATTTCGACGCGCACGCGCTTCCGTTTCTCACCGGCACGTTCGATGTCATCCAACTGCACGAGGCGATCTACTACATGCGATCGCCTGAGGACGTGTTTCACGAATGCCAGCGTGTGCTGTCGCCTGATGGCGTTTTGATCGTGTCGTCCATCAACCCGGCATGGCGCGACTTCAACCCGAGCGTCCGTGCGTCCGCCTATCTGCGCGCCGAAGATCTCCAGCGCATGCTGGGCCGCGCGTTTCGCGTGGTCGACATTCGGTTCGGATTTGCCGCGCCCGTCGACGCGCCACGGACGATCATGATTTCTGCGGTGAAGCGCGCCGCCGTCCGCCTCCGCCTCATCCCGCGTACGATGCGTGGCAAGACGCTGTTGAAGCGCGTGTTCCTCGGGCCGTTGATGCCGGTACCGTCGGAGTTGACGCCGGATATCGCGCCGATTGACGAACCGCGAAGTGTGCCGCTCGCCGAAGCGACGCGCTATCGGATCATCTACGCCGTCGCACATCGGTGAGACGCGCGGCTGGCATCGTCGGGCTCCTCGCGTTCGCGTCGGTCGCGTGGAGTGTCCTGACGTTCGGCGGCGTCTACCCGTGGACGTACTGGCCGCTGATTGCGCTGCTCGGGATCACCGGCAGCGTGTCCCTGGTCACGTGGGTGCGGTTGCGGCGCGCGCCAGGGCGATTGCCGCTGGCTGTGCTCGTGTCCCTCGGAGCGGTGGCGGCGGCGATCGGTGCGCAGGCGGTTCCGATTCCGCGCGCGATGATCGTGCAACTGAGCCCGGCGACGGACGCGTTTCTGCGGCAGCACGACCTGGCGTATGCCGCCGGCGCGGCGCAACATCCGCTGTCGATCGACCCGGCGGCGACGCGCCGGGCGTTCGCGTTCGTCGTAGCGTTGACGGTGCTTCTCGCCTCGCTGACCTTCTCGCTCACAACGGCCGCGGCGCAGTCGCTCTCGCGACGCATCGCCGCACTCGCGACCGTCGTCGCAGCGATCGGGATCGCGCAGCAGGCGCTTGTAACGTCCGGAAAGGTGTACGGTCTGTGGACGCCGCAGCAACCAGGCACGATCTTCGGGCCATTCGTGAACAAGAATCATTTCGCCGGCTGGATGTTGATGGCACTTCCGCTATCGCTTGGAGTTGCGTTCGGTTACGTCGCAACGGCATGGCAACAAAAACCGCCTCCCGGCCGAAGGCTGTTGTGGCTCGCGTCGCCGGAAGCGAACAAGTTGATACTGTCGATGTTCGTGCCGCTGGTCATGGGTCTGTCACTCGTCCTGACCCAGTCGCGCTCCGGCATCACGGCGTTCGCCATTGCGACCGCGTTCGCTGCCGCAGCCGCACTGCGGGCACGGACGACGTGGACCCGTCGGATTTTCCTCGTTGTCTACGCGGCCGCCATTCTGGTAGTGGCCATTCGCTTCATGGGCGTCGACGCGCTCGTCGAGCGATTCGGGCGTCCCAACGGCGACGTCGGCGGCAGGATCGGTGCGTGGCACGACGCGGAACGAATGGCGCACGATTTTCCGGTGACGGGGGTCGGGATCAACGCATTCGGGCAGGCGATGCTCGATTACCAGTCAACGATGCGTGAGTTTCACTACAGCACCGCGCACAACGACTGGCTGCAGGTGTGGGCCGAGGGCGGATGGCTTGTTGGCATTCCCGCACTTTTCGCGCTGCTCGTTTTCATCCGCGAGATCGTGAAGCGCTTCCGCGAGGGCGACGACGACCCGATCACCTATTCGACCCGCGCGGCTGCCGTGACCGCGCTCCTCGCGATCGCGCTTCAGGAGTGTTTCGATTTCAGTTTGCAGATCCCGGCGAACGCCGTACTCTTCACGGTGCTGATTGCGATCGCCATCCACAGGACGGTCCGCGTACCAGTGCGTGTGACCGCCCCTCAATATGCACGCACCTAGTTTCGGCACGCTCAAGCTGTTTGCGGACGGCGCGGACCTTGACGCGATCCGGCGGCTGGCCGCGCACTCTTGGATACGGGGGTTCACGACAAACCCGACCCTGATGCAGAAGGCCGGCATTCGAGATTACCGCGCCTTCGCCGACGAGGTGCTCGCGACAGTCTCCGACCGTCCGGTGTCGTTCGAAGTGTTTTCCGACGACACCGACAGCATGCTGCGCCAGGCGCGGGAGATTTCGTCGTGGGGCGACAACGTCTACGTCAAAATTCCGGTGACGAACACGCATGGTGTGGCGTCCGAGGCGGTCGTACGTCGGCTGTCGGCCGAGGGCGTCAAAGTCAATGTGACCGCTGTGCTGACGGTCGAGCAAGTCACGGAGACGATGCGACATCTGCGCGGCGGCGCGCCGGCGTGCATATCGGTGTTCGCTGGACGAATCGCCGATACGGGGCGCGACCCAGTACCGACGATCCTCGAGGCCGTCGACATCGTTCGCGATCAACCGCAAATCGAAATCATCTGGGCCAGTCCGCGCGAGCTGCTCAACATCGTCCAGGCGGCCCACGCCGGCTGCCACATCATCACGGTTACGGAGGATCTCCTCAGGAAACTCCCGTTGGTGGGGCGCGATCTGACCGATTACTCGCTGGAAACCGTTCGGATGTTCTTCAGCGATGCCCAGAAGGCTGGGTTGGCGCTTTAATGTCTGGGCGCAATCGCACACTAATACCCGTGCTAGAATGTCCGAACAGTCTTACAAAGTCGTGCTGTGTCCCAATTGCAAGGCCGATTCGGTTCACCGGTCACGTACGCGCCCATTCTTCGAAGCGTGGCGTCGTGTGCTCACCGGTAAACGTCCGCATCGATGCGCGCAATGTGGGTGGCGCGGATGGGCGCTCGATCGCGGCTCGCGCTTTTCGAACGAAGAACGTGCGCGCGCTGACCGAGCGGTGTTCGGCCCCCCACCTGTCCTCGATCCCATTGATCTCGCCGAACCACATCGATCCGACTTCGATCCGAACACGCTCGACAAGCCATAACACCGCTTAACACGATCGTGGCACTTCGACTTGGATTCGATCTCGACGGCGTACTCGCCGACATGGAGTCGGAGCTCGTCCGCCAGGCGGAAATTCTGTTTGGTGAAGCGATGACGCGCCGCTTGCAGGAGCGCGCGACCGACGCGCCGCCTCTCGCCTCCGACGCGGAGGACATGGGTGGCGGCGACAAACCGGCCGACACTGCGGCGCCGCCGCTCGTTCGCTTGAACATGACGACGCGTCAACAGCGACGGCTCTGGCGGCATGTCGAATCGATCGAGAACTTCTGGGAATCGCTGGAGGAACTCGAACCAGGCGTCATTCCGCGACTCGCCGCGCTGGCGGCAGACCGCCGCTGGGAGATCATCTTCTTGACGAAACGTCCGGAGAGCGCTGGCGCGACCGCCCAGGTTCAGAGTCAGCGTTGGCTCGAGTCGAAGGGATTCACGCTGCCGAGCGTGTATGTCGTCCAAGGCTCGCGCGGCCGCATCGCAGCCGCGCTCGGACTCGATATCGTCGTCGACGATCGTCCTGAAAACTGTCTCGACGTCGTCGTCGATTCGAAGGCGCGTGCGATTCTCGTGTGGCGCGACGAACAACATCAACTGCCCGCCGCCGCCAGACGTCTCGGCATCGGTGTCGTCAGTTCCGTGTCCGACTGTCTCGACATTCTCACGCAAATCGACACGCCCGAGCGCGAAGATGCCGGCGTGATGTCCCGAGTCATGCGGCTGCTCGGGCTTAAGGAACCAGCCAACGCGTAAGCGATTCGATCCCGCCGATCTCGAAGTCGTAAACCATTCCTGAACTAACCACCTGACCGAAGCGAGCGCCGAGTTCCACGTGCGCAGGATGCCGGAGGTACGTCTGCAGGCCGTCGGCATCGTCGAAATCAATCATCCCGAGAAAGTCGGCGGCATCAGGTGTCGTCTGCTCGTAACGGGCACCGATGCGAACGCGGCGGCCGAGCCGCACGCCGCGGACGGTTGGAATGCGTCGAACGGCCTGTTCGAACGCATCGATGAACACACGGCGCTCGGCGTCAGTGAGATCCGTGCGAGGTTTCAGCAAGACGACGTGCGAGATCATTTCCACCACCCGCGCAACCAATAGAGCGGGATGCCGCCGAATTCGTGCAGGACTTCGCTCGAGTAATCGAGGCCGTGCTCGGTCGGTACGATTTTGTTCCACACCGAAACGTCGAACCCGGGATCCGGCGCAATGGCTGGCGTCACTGTGACGCCCGCGGCACGGAACGAACCAACCGATCGGCGCATGTGATCGGCCGACGTGACGAGAATGACCGAATCGGCGCCGAGCGAGGGCAGCATCGACGCGACGATCACCGCTTCGTCATGCGTGTTTTGCGATTTCGTTTCGACCACGATGCGTGAGTCGGGGATGCCAAGGCTGATGAACATCTTTTGCATCGTTACGCCAGGCGGCTCCCACGCGCCGTCCGACGTCGCGTTGCCGCCTGAACTGATGATCCAGGACGCATCCACAAGGCGAAACACACGGCGCGCTTCGAGCACACGCGCGACCGCAACGGGCGTCGGCACCGCCATTTGATCTTCCCATCCACCTACGTTGAATGCGCCCGCACCCAGAACGACGACGGCGATCCGTCCGTGCGGCGCATTCGCCTTCTCGAATCGCTCGTAACCGGACGCGAGGAGCGAGGCGAACAGATCCGGAACGACATAAATGCTCGCGGCGAGGTAACCGAACGCTGCAAAAAACAAGAACGCCCGCGCCATGGCCGACCGCGGGCGCGTGGCGATCCAGATCGCGGCGATCGCCATCGCGACGACGGCGCCGCGAGGCGATCCCATGTAGGAGACGACGGCGCTCATCGAGCAGCTTCGCGATCGCTACTTTTTATCGGGCGGTTCATCATCGCGGCGCCGGCGACGGAACGGCGGTCGCGGTCCATGTGGACGGTCGCGGTTTTGCCAGCCGCCTCCGCGCTGATCACGCTTCCGCGGTCCACCGGGCGCGCCAAGCGGCTTCGCGAACCGGCGATCGGCGGACGGTTTGCCGCCGAACGGCTTTTGAGCACCCAACGGTCGCTGGCCGGGCGGGCGAGGTGTCCATGGTTTCCGAGGACGGTCTGGTCGCGGCCCGGCAGGCCTACCGCCTTCGCGCATGTCGCGCTTCGACGAGTCACGTTTTTTCTTGTCGAATCTCGCGCGCGGATCTTTGTGCTGACCGCCGGGACGCCAGTCTTTCCCACGCCGTTCTACGACCTTTGGCTTACGCCTCGCTTCGCTCGCCGCCTCCGGCGATTCCCACAACTGTCCGCCCGAAAACCACCTAAGGATTACGTTTTGATTCGTGCGTTTGAGCTGGTTGAGGGTAGGAAGGAGTTCGTGTGCGTCGCGCGCGCGGAACGCCGTCGGTGCGTTGTCGATCAAAATGGTCCAATAAGCGAATCGCGGCGGCATTTCTCCATTGTAGAATCAACGCCACCTCATGCAGTGTCCGAAGTGCAAGTCCGAGTCGGTCGGCCGTTCGCGGAGCCGCTCGAAATGGGAGCGGTGGCGGAAGGAGATCACCCAGAAGCGTCCATTTCGCTGTGGCGAGTGTGGATGGCGCGGATGGGCGATGGACGAAGGGCCGAAGTTCTCCGACGTCCAGCGGGCCGCCGCCGAACGCGCGCTGGCACCGGATCCACCGAATCTCGCCGGCACTGCGCTCGCACGTGAGATGCGTGTCGAAGACGTGAACCTCAACGCGCTCGACAGGGATCACGACGGAGAGTAGCCCTACTTCCCCTCCGGCATCAGCGTCACTTGCACGTAGCGATCGGGATTGAGGTAGCGTTGCGCGGCGTCGTGGATCGCATCGCCCGTTAACGCGGCGATGCGCTGCGGCATCCGCGCGAGCGCGCCGACGTCCGCCGCTTCGCCGTCCTCGTACTTCCTCGCGAGCTGACCCAGGACGTACCCGTTGTCCTGGCTGTTCTGCTCGAAGTCGCGCAGCAGCAGCTCGCGAATCAGATTCACTTGGTTCGCCGACAGCGTCGTCGAGCGCACGAACCCGACTTCCTGCTGCACGCGCGCGGTCACCGCCGGCGTCCGCGCAGGATCGCATGTCCACTCGATGCGAATCGTGTAGCGCGGCTGCGGAAACTTCTGCATGTCGGCGTTCGCAGTGATGCTGTAGGTCGCGCCCAGCTCCTGCCGGATCGTGTCGTTCAGCCGTGATTCCAGCAACAGCGTCATCGTCCGCAGCGCAAGACGATGCTGATCGTCGTAGTCGAACGGGCCGTTGAAGACGATGGCGACCTGGCTCTTCGGCGCAATTCCCTTTTCGATCGTCTTTTCGACGACGGTGGAGGGCGGCGTGATGCCGAGGTCGCGCCACTTCTCGTGCGCGCGCGTGGCCGGCAGGCTGGCGACGTAGGTTTCGACGAACGGCTTGATCTGATCCACGGTGAAGCTGCCGACGAACACGAACGTGAAGTTCGATGCGTCGGCGAAGCGCGCTTTGTAAAACGCGAGCGAGCGATCGAGATTCCACCGACTGACGGTCTCGACCGTTTCCGGCTGACGCCGCGGGCTGTTCTGGCTCAGGATCGATCGCAGCGTTTCGTTGAACACGAAATCAGGGCTCGCGCTTTGATTCGCAACCATACCGCGCGCTTGCGACTGCATGGCGGCAAACGCCACCGGATCGGCGCGCGGCGCCGTGAAGCGCAGGTACATCACCTGAAACATCGTTTCGAGATCCTGCGGCACGCTGCCGCCGGTCATGCCTTGATCGATCTCGTTGATGTACGGCGTGACGTTGATCGCTTTACCGGCCAGCATGCGATCGAGCGTCACCTCGCTGAAGCGGCCGGCGCCGCCGGCGGGCACGACCATGTCGGCGACGCGCGCGGGAATCAAATCGTTGTCGCTGGCGAGCGATTCGCCGCCCGGCGCAAACGCTCGGAACAACACTTGATCCTCACGTAGCTTCGTCGGCTTCAGGACGACGGTCGCGCCGTTCGAGAGCGTCCATTCGGTCACGCCGCCTTCGCGCTCGGCCGTTTTCACAATCGACCCGCGCGATGGCGTCGTGGTCAGCAGCGGTTCCGTCGTCACCGTGTCGACGTACGGCTGCAGCTTCTTGGCCGCCACGGCCTTGACGACGGCTGCCAACGCGGTTTGATCGGGCAGCTTGACGCCGGCGGCTTCTGGCGCCGCAACGATGACGAGGCGGTTTTCGTCGGGGAACCAGTCGCCGGCGAGCGCGTTCACCTCGGCAAGCGTGATCTCGGGCACGAAGCGTTTGTGGAACGCGAGCTCCTGCCAGATCGTCGGCAGCGCTTCACCCTCGAGGAAGTTGCGGGTGTACTCGTCCGCGCGGCTCGCCGACTCGCGGTCGGGGCTTTCCATCGTCGCGCGTTCGGAGCTGGCCATCATCGCCTGCTTCGCGCGTGCGAGCTCGGTCGGCGCGAATCCGAACTGTGCGACGCGTTGCAGCTCGGTCATCAACGCGTCGAGACCTTTCGGTACGCCGTCGGCGGCGACGAGCGCTTCGAGCGATGCCTGATCGCGCGTGCGCGGCGCCGGAAACAGCTGTCGATTCGCGTCGGCGCGGAGAAACGGCGGATTGGCGCTGTGCGCCACCTCGTCGAGCCGCGCGCCGAGCATGCTCGAGAACAGATCGTCCTTCATGATGTCGCGGTACCCGCCGACCGAACCCTGGTTGCGCGACGGACGCAGATCGGTGACGTCGACCACCGTCGAGGTCGTTTCCTTGTCGGTCGCGATCGTGTAGCGCGTTCCTGGACGCTCGGGCACGTCGAAAATCGGTCGCGATCGGCGCGGCGACGGATTCGTCAACGACGAGAAATGCTGGTTGATGAGCGACACGACCTCGTCACGGTTGATGTCGCCGACGACGATGACCGCCATCAGATCCGGCCGATACCAGTCGTTGTAGAACCGGACGAGCGGTTCGCGCGGCGTTTTCTCGATGATGTCGGGCTTCCCGATCGGCGGACGGTCGGCGTAGCGCGATCCTTCGAGCTGCGCGCGTCGAATCTTGTCCTGCATCCGATCGGCGGCGCCGAGGTTCATGCGCCACTCGGAGAGGACGATCCCCCGCTCGCGATCGATGCCGGCCTGCTCGAAGAGCGCGCCTTGCGCCCAGTCCTCGAGCACGAGGAGCGCGCGATCGAGCACGTTCGGCGCGTCGGTCGGCAGGCGCAGGATGTACTGCGTTTCGTCGAAGCTCGTGGCCGCATTCGCGTCCGGACCGATGCTCGCACCGAGCGACGCGAGAAAATCGTTGAGGCTCTGGCGCGGAAAATGGCGCGTCCCCTCGAACAGCATGTGCTCGACGAAATGCGCGAGCCCCTGCTGGTCGTCGTCTTCGAGCACGGATCCCGCTTTGACGACGAGCCGCAGCTCGACACGCTGGGCCGGCTTCGGATTCGGCCGGATGTAGTACTTCAGGCCGTTGCGCAGCGTGCCGACGGTCGCCTCCGGATCCATCGGCATCTGATCCGACAGCGCGTACTGCGCGACGGACTCAGCCGATGTTTCGTGACCGGGTTGTGTTGCCGGCGTCTGCGCGAATACGGCGGTCGCCGCCGTCAACGCGAGAACGAGCACGTGCGTCAGTCGTTTCAGTTTTTCCACCAGAGTCGTCCGTTTCAAACCGAGTAGGGTTGCCGCCGCGCCTTTGTTGCCGTTGGTTCGCTCGAGCGCGCGCTGAATGAGATCGCGTTCGATGTTCGAGACGAAGCGATCGAGATCGAGTCCGTCTTCCGGCAGATTCAGCGACGAGGTGATCACCGGTTCTTCGGCCTGCTGAATCTCGGTCGGCAGATCCGCGACGTCGATCGGTCCTCGTCCCACGCTGAACGCGACCGCCCGCTCGACGGCGTTCTCGAGCTGACGGACGTTGCCGGGCCATTGATACGCCATCATGCGGCGCATCGCTTCCTGCGAGAAGGTGACGGCAGCCCTGAAGGGCTGCGCCACGTTCCGATCCGATCCCGCTCCCGGCGTCGCCACGCGGTGGGTGCCCGAGCCTTCGCGCTTGAACTTGTCGAGGAAATGCTGCGCGAGGAGCGGGATGTCCTCCTTGCGTTCGCGCAGCGGCGGCAACTGCACCGGGATGACGTTGAGACGATAGAAGAGGTCTTCGCGGAATTGTCCGTCCGCCACCATTTTGGCGAGGTCGCTGTTGGTCGCCGCGATGACGCGGACATCCACTTTGATCGTGTGCGAGTCGCCGATGCGCTCGAACTCGCGCTCCTGCAGCGCGCGCAGCAATTTCGTCTGCAGCGCCACGCTCATCGTCCCCACTTCGTCGAGGAAGAGTGTCCCTTTGTGCGCCTGTTCGAAACGTCCTTGCCTGTTGCCGACGGCACCGGTGAACGCGCCGCGGACGTGACCGAAGAGTTCGGCTTCGAGTAACGTTTCGGGAATCGCGCTGCAGTTGAGCGCGACGAAGCGATGGTTCTTTCTCGGGCTGCTGTGATGGATCGCGCGCGCCACGACTTCTTTGCCGGTGCCGGTCTCGCCGGTGATCAGGATTGTGCTGTTGGTCGGCGCCACCGTTTCGAGCAGCTGGAACAGCTTCTTCATCGCCCGGCTTTTGCCGATCAGCCCTTCGAAGCGATAGCGCTCTTCGAGCTGCGCGCGTAGATATGCGTTTTCGGACTTCAGTCGCCGCTGCTCGAGCGCGGAATCGAGCGCAAGCAGCAGCTCGTCGATCTGAAACGGCTTGCTGACGAAGTCCCACGCGCCGCGTTTGATTGCTTCGACAGCATCCTTTACCGTCCCGAAACCAGTGACGACGATCGCGACGATGTCGGGATACCGCTCGACGGCCGCTTCGAGAACCGCGGATCCGTTGATGCCCGGCAGGCGCAGATCGGTGACGATGATGTCGAAGGCGAAGTCCGCGAGTCGCGCGAGCGCCGCTTCACCCGAGTCGGCCTGCTCGACGTGATACCCTCGGTCGCCGAGCTGTTCCGCGATCGCTTCGCGCAACGGCGCCTCGTCTTCGACGAGCAGGATATGCTTCTGGGACTCAGGCATTTAGCTGGGTGCCAATATTTTGACATATGTCGAACGCCGATTCATTCACCGAACGATATCTCGCTGAGGTTCGCGAGATCGCCGCTCTGCTCGACGTCGCCGCGATCGAACGCGTGGTCGAGCGGCTGGCGGCCGTCCGCGCCCAAGGCGGGCGACTGTTCTTCCTCGGCGTTGGCGGCAGTGCCGGCAACTGCTCGCATGCGGTCAACGATTTCCGGAAGCTCGCGGGGTTCGAGGCCTATGCGCCGACCGACAACGTCTCGGAGCTGACAGCGCGAACGAACGATGAGGGGTGGGAGACCGTGTTTGAATCCTGGCTGCGCGGCAGCCGCCTGACCGATCGCGATGCCATCATGGTGTTTTCCGTTGGCGGCGGTGACGTGACCACGAACATCAGCGCGAACCTCGTGCACGCGTTGAAGTACGCGAAACAAGTCGGCGCGACGATCGTTGGCATCGTCGGGCGTGCCGGTGGATTCACCGCGACGGTCGCCGACGCGTGTGTCGTCGTGCCGACCGTCAACGACGCGCACGTGACGCCGCACAGCGAAGCGTTTCAAGCGGTCGTGTGGCACCTGCTGATCTCGCATCCCACGCTCAAGCAGTCGGCGACGAAATGGGAGTCGACGCGCTGATCCGCCGGGCGGTGTTTCTCGATCGCGACGGCATCATCAACAGCCCGTGTGTGCGCGACGGCAAACCGTACGCGCCGGTAACGGCGAGCGAATTCGTGTTGTGTCCAGACGCGCCGGCAATCGTGCACATGCTGCGCGCTGCCGGCTTCGAGCTTGCCGTCGTCACCAATCAGCCGGAGATTGCGCGAGGCACGATCAGTCCTGCCGCGCTCGACGCGATGCATGCGATCGTCCGATCCGAATTGGCGATCGAGCACATCTTCGTGTGCCCGCACGACGATGGCGACGGTTGCGTGTGTCGAAAACCGAAACCTGGGATGATCCTGACGGCGGCGCGTCAGCTCGACGTCGACCTTCGGGCGAGCTTCATGATCGGCGATCGATGGCGCGACGTCGGGGCGGGCCGAAATGCCGGTTGCCGGACGGTCCTCGTCGACTACGGTTACGACGACCCCAGATCGTACGAGCCCGACTATCGCGCCACGTCGGTCGGAGAGGCGGCCGAATGGGTGATCGCCCAGCCGTGATCGCCGTCGCCTCCCGATCGTTTTCGCGAGACGCTCGGCTGCGCGACGAATTACTGGCGCGATATCCGAGCGTCACCTGGAATCACACCGGCCGCACGTTGAAAGACGATGAGCTGATCACCTTTTTGCGCGGACATGAGAAGGCGATCACCGGTCTCGAAAAACTCGATGACGCGGTGTTTGTCGCCGTCCCCGAGCTGCGGATTGTCAGCAAGTACGGTGTCGGCCTCGACATGATCGATCTCGAGGCAGCCCGGCGGCGCGGCGTGTCGATCCGGTGGACGCCCGGCGTCAATCGTCAGGGCGTGGCCGAGCTGACGATTGCGATGATGATCGCGCTCGGACGGAACATGCTGCCGCTCGCGCGCGAGACGATGGACGGTGGATGGCGGCAGCCGGTCGGACGTCAATTGTCGTCGGCGACGGTCGGGATTGTTGGCTGCGGTCACGTCGGCAAACGCGTCGCCGAATTGTGTCGCGCGTTCGGGTCCACGGTCCTCGC
>Ga0070741_10006084_pt1 | contig 26185 bp, 21 predicted proteins | sample Coa_R1_4_FD_66440 | JGI IMG/M metagenome (GOLD analysis project Ga0070741, IMG submission 66440) | Surface soil microbial communities from Centralia Pennsylvania, which are recovering from an underground coalmine fire - Coalmine... | ecosystem: Environmental > Terrestrial > Soil > Unclassified ... | reverse complement strand
ATCCTGTTCATGACGCTTCACTTTACGCAGGATACCCTCCACGCCAGGGTCGGGAGCCCCGAGGCAGGAGGCTCAACCCTGGTTGCGGTGCCCATTCTGGTCATCTGGCTGTACGGAACGCTGATGCTTGCCGAACGGCGATCGGGGTACATCATCATGCTGGTCGGGTCCATCCTTGCGATGGGCATGCCTGTCTTCCATGTGATAGGCCCCAGAGGCATCTTCAGCGGCGAGATGGCCAAGTACAGCGGGGCCTTTCTCTTTTTCTGGACTTTTTTCGTGCTCGGCGTCACCGGCATGTTTTCCTTCGTGCTTGCGCTGCGCGGACTGTGGACCCTGCAACGCGACAAGGCCCGTACCCTATCTGCGAACGCTGTTGGTGCAGGGGGCACAGCACATTCTGGAACCGTTCGGCGTTGACTGTGATCTGCGGCGCTGGGGACTGCAGCTGGCCGAGCGGCGGGAAACTGGGAAGAAACGAGCCATCATTGCGACCGCGAGAAAGCTCGCGGTATTGCTACATTACCCTTGGGTGAGCGGAGAAGTGTACGAACCGCTGCACAACAGCAGCCGAACGGTAGTCGCCGCAGCCGCGTTAAAAAAAACAAAATCGTTCCAGGAAGAGAAACCAAAGCCCAAAGCCGAGTTCCGGTGACTGCGTTAATCGCCTGGCCCAACTTCGATCCTGGCGATGGAATCGCAGGTTGAGGACCTCGCAGCCCATCAGAAAGAAATCCACCGCGTCCAGTCCGGGTGCTCAGTCGCCCAATGTTCGTGTCGTTGACGGAGTTCAAGAAAAATTGGCGTCTCTGAAGTGACCACAACCGAAATGAGTTCCGGTTCGTTGCTTAGATGAATGATGTAAAACTTGTGGTCCTGTTCTTCGACCGCTATGCAATCGTTCGGACAATCCTCGACTAATCGGGTTACTTCCAATGCGTTTGCAGGCCGAAGGGGTGAGGAATCGGTGATTGTTTTGGCGACCACCGCTCCGCCCGGAAGCGCTTGGACAAGATTCCTTAAGATCTGCTTTTTTGATGACGAAGCCACCCGACCTGCCGTTAGGCTTAGGACCGCTTCTCGCCCGCATCCCGCCTCAGCGGATAGTCAACGATGATGACTCGCCCGTCTGTGAGAGCTTTGACCGAATGGGGGACATTGCTCGGCACGATCCCCACAATACCTGGTCGCGCAATCTGCTTCGCGCCGCCGATCGTCAGTTCGAGTTCACCTTCGATGACTTCGTAGACTTCTTCCTGAGGATGGAAATGTTCGTGGATGGATGACCCGCGTTTGAAATCGTAGTGCGCGAACGTCATGTTGGCCGAATGAAAGTAGCCTCCGTGCCAGCCGGGCAGACGCTCAAAAACTTCGAGACTGCTGGTATCAACGAAGGCCATGGTGGTCCTCCACCGCGAGAAATTTACCCTCGATAATTCTAGACTGGCGAGCGCTAACTCCGTCAATGAAGTGCACTGGCGGCTTGCAACCATCACGATGACACAGAATCGCCTCTGCAGCGCCCTCCCCCCTCACATTGCCCCTTCTGCACCCTTCATTTATACTTTCTGTTTACTTACACACGCAGATTGCGATCAGGAGTTGCACGTTGCCCAAGAGGACTTTCCAGCCAAACCGTCGTCACCGCTCAAAGACGCACGGATTTCGTAAGAGGATGAAAACCAAGAGCGGTCAGGCGGTGCTTTCCCGCCGGCGCGCTAAGGGACGCAAGCGGGTTTCGGTGAAGCCTGGCTTCCGCGAATAAGTCTTCCAACCACCTCGCCAGCGTGGCCCCGCAGGGAGAGAAAGTGGAACGCGAGTTGAGCGGCGGGAGATCCCGGCGGGCGACAGGTTTTCCCAAGTCTGCACGACTGTTGAAACATGCCGATTTCGACCGAGTCTATCGCCAGGGTAAGCGGCACTTCAGCCGTTCCATGACGGTTTTCTATCTGCGGCGGGATGCGGCGACGAATGCTGGACCGCGGGTTGGCTTCACCGTGGGACGAGTCTTGGGCGGGGCGGTGGACCGAAATCGCATGCGCCGTCGGCTGCGCGAGGCCGTGCGCAAGCATTTGATCGGCCTGACCGCCAGTGTGGATGTGGTGATCAATCCCAGGAAATCGGTATTGACCGCGGAATTTCCCGAACTGATGAGCGAAGTCGAACGCGCATTTCACGTTATCCAAGGCAATTCCCCGAGTGCAAAAAGCGGGCGTGAGCCGAACGATTCGGAGCGAGGCAGCCAGTGAAATCTGTCGTGCTGTTCGCGTTGACGATCTACAAGCGGTGGGTGTCGCCCATGTTGCTGCCCGCCTGTCGCTACGTTCCGAGTTGCTCAGAGTACGCGCACGACGCAATCGAGCAATACGGCGTGCTGCGCGGCGGTCTGAAAGCAGCCTGGCGCCTGTTGCGCTGCCATCCTTTTGCGCGCGGCGGTTTTGACCCAGTGCGGCATGCTCACCCTATTCACCACCACATCATTGGATTGCCAGCACAGAACGGTAGAAAGATTTGACGGAATACAAAAGTCCCCAACACGAACCTGGCATGGACAGCCGCCTTCTGCTCGTCTTTGCTCTTAGTTTTCTCGTTCTCTTGCTGGTACAGGCTTGGGTCGCCAAGAACTACAAGAAACCCGCAGAACCGCAAAAGACTCCGACTGAAAATGCCCAGACCGCGCCGGCAACGCCTCCGGCCGTGGCTCAGACCGCTCCACCGGTGCTGGCTCAGCCCGGAGTCACCAAGCAAGCAAGAAGCGAAGAGACCACCGTTGTCGAGAACGATCTTTACAGGATCACCTTCACCAACCACGGTGCCCAGGTCAAATCCTGGATCCTGAAAAAGTACAAGGACGACCAGGGTAATCCCCTCGAGCTGGTGAACACCCCCGCCGCCGAGAAGTACGGTTATCCACTGTCGCTCTGGACCTACGATGAGTCCCTGCGCAACAAGCTCAGTTCTGCGCTCTACGAGCCCAGCAACACCGGCTCGCTGCGTACCCCCGCCACGCTGACGTTTGAATACGCCGATGGCGACGTCACCGTCCGCAAGAGTTTTCGGTTTGAGGACAACTACGACGTCAAAATCGAAAGCTCCGTGATCAACAAGGGCAGCGACGTTGCCGCACTTCCAGCTTGGCCTACGGCATTCGGCGATCAGACGGTTCCAGCTTCTTACGCAGCCGCTCGCATTGACTGGCAATATGCCGACAAGATTGAGCGCGTTGCCATCAAGAAAGTCGGCAACGGCAACACCGTCCAAGGCCCGTTCCACTGGGCCGGTGTCGTGGACCAGTACTTTGCCGCGGTTTTTCTTCCTGAGCATCCCGATTCCGCGGCCATGGTCACGCTGCACAACTCCATCGATATTCCTAAGAATCTCGACAAACCCAATCCCAACGACACGCAAAAAGTCGATGTCCTGGGAGCGGCCGTTGGCAATCTGAAAGGTCCCACCTCCGAAGTCCTGTTTGTGGGACCAAAAGATGTCGATGTCCTGAAGACCGTTCGTCTCCCCGGTGCACAGGGCGGCAATGCTGATCTCACTCAGCTCGTGGATTTCGGCCGCTTCCTGGGCTGGATCGCCAAACCGCTATTCGTCTGGCTGAAGTGGACCTACCACAACTTCCTGCCGCATAACTGGGGTTGGGCGATTATCTGGCAGACCATCATCATCAACCTCGCCCTGCTGCCGCTTCGCATCTCCAGCATGAAATCATCCCTGAAGATGCAGAAGCTCGCGCCGCAGATGAAAGCGGTTCAGGACAAATACAAGAAATACGGCATGCGTGACCCACGGCGCGCCGAAATGCAGCAGGAGATAGGCGAACTTTACAAGCGCGAGGGCGTCAATCCGGTCGGCGGTTGCTTGCCCCTGGTCATCCAGATGCCCTTCCTGATCGCCTACTACACCATGTTGGGCGTCGCCATTGAATTGCGCCAGGCACCCTGGGGATGGCTGCACGATCTGTCTTCTGCCGATCCCTATCACATCCTGCCGATCGGAATTATCATCACAACGCTGCTGGTGCAGAAGATGACGCCCCAGGCCGGCATGGATCCCACCCAGCAGAAAATGATGACCATGATGATGCCGCTCTTCCTGGGCTTCATCAGCTGGAACCTTGCCGCCGGGCTGTGCCTCTATTGGACGGTTGGCAATCTAATTGCCATCATTCAGCAGGGAGTCATGAACCGTACCTCCCTGGGCCAGGAAATGCGCTCCGAAATGGAAAAGCGCGCCCGCAAGAAGTCCAAAGATTAGCGGTTACCCCGACGTAATGTGTGCAACCCCGCGCTTCGCTGTACATTGATGTCAGGCAAATCATGGCTCTTGACGACAAGGTCGCCACAGCGAAAAAGATCGACGCCTTCCTGCGCTCGGTGATTGCTAACGGAGGCCTCCGCCTCAAATATCGCATCACCGTCGATCCCTCGGTAGCCGAGGATCGCGACTGGGACAAGCCTGACATCCTGGTGGATCTCTCCGGCCCGGATGGCGACTTACTTCTTGAACGTGGTGCCGAGCTCCTGCGCTCCATTGAGCATCTCGCCCTGGAGATGCTGCGCGTCCAAAGCCAGGAGCACGACCGCATCATCTTCGACTGCATGAACTACCGCGCCATGCGCCTTGAAGAACTCAAGCTGGCTGCGGGTGTCGCCGCCGAGCGCGTTCGAAAGACGGGCGCGCCCTACGAGTTTGCCCCCATGACCTCCCGTGAGCGCCGCATCGTTCACCTGGCCCTGCGCGATCACGACGACCTGCGCACCGAGAGTCAGGGCGAAGGTGGCCGCCGCTGGGTGGTGGTTTATCCCAAGAACTACCAGGCCAAGAAGAGCGGCAGCAGCCGCAGATAATCTTCTTTACAAAACACCCATATTTGAGGCTTTCCTCGGTACTCGATACTTGCCCTACCTTCTAAAATGAATCAGTGAACCTGGACGACACCATCGTCGCGATCTCCACGCCACCGGGGCGCGGTGGCATTGGCGTGGTGCGTCTGGCAGGTCCGGAAGCGCGCGCCATTGCTTCGCCGATGTTGCGGCTGAAACATGACCTTGAGGCGGGACGTGCCATCTTTGGGGAATTGATCGAGCCAGAGACGCACTCTCGCATCGATGAAGTCGTCATTACGTACTTCCAGAAGCCGCACTCGTACACGACCGATGACATCGTGGAGATCTCCGCGCACGGTTCTCCGGCCGTACTGCGTCACATTGTCAAACTGGCGCTCGCCCGCGGCGCGCGGCTGGCCGAACCCGGCGAGTTCACCATGCGCGCTTTTCTCAACGGCCGCCTCGATCTGACACAAGCCGAAGCCGTCCGCGACCTGATTGAATCGCAAACGCTCTATCAGGCGAAAGTCGCGGCCCAGCAGCTTGAGGGCGCACTCTCCCGGCGCCTCCAGCCCATCAAACAGAAGTTGATCGAGCTGATCGCGCTGCTCGAAGCCGGCATTGATTTTGCCGACGACGACGTTTCCGTCCTACCCTCGGACCGCATTCTGAATGGGATCTCCGGCATCCGCGTTCCCCTCGAGCAACTCGCGGGCTCGTTTGAGTACGGCAAGATTGTTCACGAAGGGCTCACGCTGGCGATCGTTGGACGGCCGAACGTCGGCAAATCCAGTCTCTTCAATCGCCTGGTGGAGCGCGAGCGCGCCATCGTGACTGCGACCCCGGGCACCACGCGCGATCTGGTCAGCGAGACCGTTTCGCTGGGCGGTATCCCGGTCCAGCTCGTGGATACGGCCGGAATCCGTAAGGCTCTCGATGAGGCGGAGAGCATTGGCATTCGGAAATCCCTGGAAGCGCTCGCCGATGCAGACCTGGTGTTGCTCGTGCTTGATGCCTCGGAATCGCAGCAGGCCGAAGAAGAGCAACTTCTGCAGCTCGTTGACCAGCGCCACGCTGTTCTCGTCGTCAACAAGGTGGATCTGGTCTCGAGCGGCATTCGGCAGCATGGGAACGGGAATATTCCCCGAGTGCAAACCTCGGCGCTTACGGGTTCCGGCATCCCTGAGCTCCGGGCTGAGATTCTCAAGCATGTAGCTGGCGATAGCGGGGCACAGCGTGAAACTGGATTTCTGACCAGCGTTCGCCACCAGAGACTGGTTCAGGATTCGCTGCTCGCGCTCTCCGCAGCCAAAGATGCTGTCTCTGCGCACGTGCCCCACGAAATGCTGCTGCTCGATTTGTATAATGCCCTGCGGCCGCTCGATGAAATCACTGGTGCTACAACCACCGACGATATCCTGAACCTCATCTTCAGCACCTTCTGTATCGGAAAATAGCGTCGAGATGGTAAATTCTGCTAGCACCGGCCGCGGTGCATCGTTATGTCCTGGGTCGTAAAGCTCGAAGACACACTTGGTGAACGCAGCGAGTGGGTGGTGCTGGTCGGCGTCATCCCCGGTAAGGATGAAGAAGCCTTTCCCCTGCTTCGCGGTATCGATCCCTTCGGCAATACCGTCTTCAATCATCTCCAGGCGGGCGAGTTCCTGGAGGAATGGGAGCGCGTGAAGGACCGCGCCCGCGACGATTCCCAGCAGCAGGTCTGGCAGAAAGTAAAAGAAATGGCCGAATACTGCCGCGACGACCGCGACCTCTTTCTCCGCTTCGTCGGAAATTAAGTACCCGCCGAATAACCAACCTCAGAGCACTGACTGGACACGGAACCGTTTTCTCTGGACCGATGTCAAAAATCGCTTGTGGTCGGCGGCGGTACCCCCTCCCCCATCTCAATCTTGAAAGCAAAGACTTTCGAGCACAAAGTTCCGCAACTGATAAGTAGTACAAGGCTTGCACGTAAGATCTTGATTTAAAAGGGTCATTACCAATGCATTGTTCTCTTACCGCTTCACCTGAGTTTCAGACCGAATAGTATCTTATAGATATAACTATGTCAGTGACTAATATCACTGTGGAAGGACTGACAACTGAGAACTTTCGGGGGAGGAGGCGCTAGTCGGTGCCGGTTTTCTTTTCGGCGGCGGCGTCCACCAAATTAAGAAAGCGCACTTTCTTTTCCGGCGGTAAGAAGGATGCCTCAAAGGAATTGCGCGCTACTTCGTGGAGTTGATCATCGCTGAAGCCGAACGCGTTCTGGGCCAGCAGATACTCGTGAACCAGCGAGGTGCGGAACATGGCGGGATCGTCGGTATTCAGGGTAACCATGAGTCCGTGATCGAAATACGAACGCAAGGGGTGCTCCTCGATGGAAGTGCAGCAGCCCGTGCGCAAATTGCTGGTCAGGCAGATTTCGATGGGAATTTGCCGCTGCGCCAGTTCAGCCATCAGTTCGGGGTCCTGACCGGCGCTCAGTCCGTGGCCGATGCGCTCCGCACGGAGGTTCAGAGCGCCCCAAATAGATTCCGGACCGGCATTCTCACCGGCGTGTGCCGTAAGCCGAAGACCGTTTGCCCCGGCATAGGAGAACACGTCGCGAAAAAGGTCGGCTGGGCCGCGGCGCTCATCGCCCCCAATGCCATAACCGACCACACTGCGGTCGCGATACCGCACGGCCAACTCGGCCACTTCGCGGCCGCGCTCTGAGCCAAAATGACGGACGGCGTCGAAGATCCAGAGCAGCGAAATTCCGAAGTCACGTTCCCCGCGTTCGCGGCCACGCTCCAGCCCCTCGAAGATGGCGGGGAAGTCCAGATTCCGCCACAGGCACACGCCGACGGAAACGTACACCTCGGCGTGCAGCACATTCTGAGTCTTCAGCCGCTCCATCATGCGATACGTGACCAGCTCGTAGTCCTCGGGCGTGCGCAGGTGCTCGGTAACGTCCTTGAACGCCATCAGGAATCCGGCAAAGTCCTGATACCGATACAGGCGCTCGACCGCGGCGACGTCTTCGGCACCGGGCATGCCATGCCGCTGCTTCAGTTCCAGCAGAGTGGCCGGTTCTATCGAGCCCTCCAGGTGCAAGTGCAGCTCGGCCTTGGGCAGGGTGAGAAGGAAGACGCTTGGGCTGGTTTCCTGGGTGGCGTGCGAAACGGTTTGGCCCCGCGACGACATCAGCGTGATCTCGCGAACTCGCTATGGTGGCGGCTGTAGAGGAAGTAGATCACCAGCCCGATGGCCAGCCACACCACGAAGCGGATCCAGGTGATGACAGTGAGCCCGGTCATGAGTACGAGGCAAAGGCCGATGGAGATCATAGGGAACCAGGGCACCAGGGGTACGCGGAAGCCGCGCGTGCGATCCGGCTGGGTGCGGCGCAGGATGATGACACCGAGGGATACCAGCGCGAAGGCGAACAGGGTACCGATGTTGGAGAGGTCGGCGGCATCGCTGATGGCGAAAATTCCCGCCGGGATACCGACGGCGAATCCTGCAATCCACGTGGACCAGTGCGGGGTCTTGAACTTCTTGTGCACGGCTGAAAAGATTTTTGGAAACAGGCCATCGCGCGACATGGCGTACCAGATACGCGCCTGACCATACTGGAAGACCAGCAGCGACGAGATCATGCCCATGAGAGCGCCGATCACAATGACGGATCGCGAGAGTCTGCTGGCGCCGAGGTGCTGCAGGGCGTAGGCGACGGGTGCTTCGGCTGCATCACCGGAGATAAACGTGGTGTACTTCATCATGCCGAGCAGGACGATGGAGACACCGACGTAGAAAATCGTGCAGACGATAAGCGATCCGATGATGCCGATGGGCAAGTCACGTTGCGGGTTCTTCGATTCCTCGGCCGCCGTGGATACCGAATCGAAGCCGATGTAGGTGAAAAAGACAATGGCGCCGCCGGTCACGACACCGGCGAATCCAGAAGGAGCGAAGGGCTTCCAGTTGTCGGGATTGACCAGCATGCCGCCGACAAACAGGAACAGGACAATGGCGCCCAGTTTAATGGCAACCATCACGTTGTTGGCCTCGGCAGATTCACGTACCCCCCGCACCAGCAGAACCGTGAGAATGAAAATAATCACGAAGGCGGGAAGGTTGAAGTAAGCGCCGGTCCAGTGTCCCGACTCCCATACAGGAGACGACCATTTATCGGGCAGGTTGAGGCCAAACGACGATAGTTGTGCCTTGGCGTACGCGCCGAAGCCAATGGCCACCACGACATTGCTGACCACGTACTCGAGGATCAGGTCCCACCCGATGATCCAGGCAAAGATTTCGCCCAGGGTCGCGTACGAATAGGTATACGCGCTTCCTGCGATGGGGATCATCGAGGCCAACTCTGCATAGCAAAGCCCGGCAAAGCTGCAGGCGATCGCCACCAGAGCAAACGATATTGCGATCGCGGGACCTGCCGGAGGACGGCCATGCATCAGTGCCCCTGAGGCCGAGCCGTGGCGCAGCAGGCTGATGAATATATCCAGCACCTGGGCGTGCAGGATGGAAGGAGCGGCGAAATATTCGCCGGCGGCCGCGGTGCCCGTGAGTACAAATATGCCCGAGCCAATGATCGCGCCGATGCCCAGCGCCGTCAGGCTCCAGGGGCCGAGCGTCTTCTTCAGCCGATGCGAGGGCTGGTCCGCGTCGGAGATCAGCTTGTCGATGGACTTGCAGCAGAGAAGCTGATTGCTACGGCGAGTGGATGGCGGTCGGGTCTCGGTTGCGGTTCCGTCGGGCATGCGCCTCGTTTCGGGGCCTGGTTCAGGGCATAAAGCTGAACCCCACCACCCCGAGAGCGGTGGGGTCCGGTTTAACGCTTCGACTGGCCGCGCACCATCTTCTTGACCTTGCGCTTGCGCGAGCCGCGGGCGTAGTCGCGTTTCTTCTTAGGATTTTCCGTGGCGCGCTTTTTCCGCGACGCCCGTCGTGATTTCTTCCGTTCTTCCTTGCTCAACGTTTTTGTATTAGCCATGTATGTCTGCGTTCCTCGTGTGCTTAGCTGCTCTTCTCCAGCTGGGCGTACTTCTCCACCAGTGTTTTCAGGCCGAAGCGTGGAAATTGTACAGTAATCTTGGCGTCTTCGCCTTCTCCTTCGCGGCGAAACACCGTTCCCTCGCCGAATTTGGGGTGGCGAACTTTCTGACCGGGCCGGAATCCGCGCTTCCCGGTCGGCTCAGGAACGGGCACTCTGGGCCGGGAAAACTTCTTGCCGCGCGAGGCGAAGAACTCGGCGATGTTGTCGATCGAGTTGTAGGTAGGGCCGGAGTAGGCTGTGCGTTTGGTCTTCCGAGTGGCCCAGTTGGCGCTCTGGTCTTCATCCTCGTAGGCGTAGTGCGAAGAATCGGACTCGTAGGTGCGATCGCGGGCGGGGGCGCCCGCGCCACGGGCCGAGCCACGAGGAGAGCCGAGATCGTCCAGCAGCTTGGGCGGCACCTCTTCCAGAAATCGCGAGGCAACACTCGCTTCGGGCATGTCGGTGCCGTAACGCCGCCGATAGCGAGCCCGCGTCAGAACAAGGCTATCCATGGCGCGCGTCATGCCTACGTAGCAGAGACGCCGTTCTTCTTCGATGTCATCAGGCGCCAGCAGAGTACGGGAGTGCGGGAACAGGCCCTCTTCCAGGCCAGCGAGAAAGACAAGAGGAAACTCCAGGCCCTTGGCGGCATGCAGGGTCATCAGCGTGATCTGCGCGTCGGGATCGTAATCATCGGCGTCGCTGACCAGGGCGGCATGGTCGAGAAATTCGTCGAGCGTCTCGCCGCGATCGCGAGAATCGAGGGCCGCATTCACCAATTCTTTCAAATTCTCGATGCGCGACATCGATTCCGGCGTGTCCTCTTCTTCGAGCGACTTGATGTAGCCGGTGCGGTCGATGAGGAACTTGAGAATATCAGCGGGAGTCGCCGCGCCCCCGGCGATGCGGAAGGCATCGTTCGTCGGTGGCTGTTGGTCGTTTGCAGATATGGCGTCGGTCGTTGGGTGCAGGTCGTCGGGAGCGGCGTCGTTACTCGTTGGTTGCTGGTCCTTGGCTGACGCCTCATCGGAGCTCGATTGCTCTTCCTCTGAGCTGAAAGCGAATAGCGCGGGATCGAAGGCGATTTGCTCGTCGAGCGCGGAGTCAGGGGCACCGGATGAGAGTGTGTCTGATTCTTCGGGGAATTCTTCTTCCGCCGCGAGAGCGACAGACGGAACACGCTGCGCAGTTTCGGCGAGGCGATCGGCGTAGGTGCCGGCCAGCATGGCGCGCGAGTCCTCGATCATGTCGCGGAAATTCCGCAGTGCGGCTAATGCCCGGGCGGGCAAGAGCTGGCGCTCGATGGCTTCTCCGATTGCACCCCAGATGGAAAGCCCGGTCTCCAGCGCGAGGTGCTCCATGGTCTCGACGGTAGTCTTGCCGATCCCACGTGCCGGGCGGTTCAGAACACGTAACAGCGAGATGGTGTCGTCGGGGTTATGCACCAGCTTGAGGTACGAGACCATGTCCTTGATTTCGGCGCGCTCATAAAAGGAAAATCCGCCCACCACGTGATATTTGAGCTGATACCGCCGCATCGCCTCTTCGAAAAGACGCGATTGCGAATTGGTTCGGTAGAGGATCGCCGCCCGCGACTCGTCGTGACGCCCGTTCTGATGCGATTCGCGCAGGTACTTTGAGATGTAATCGGCGATGAACAGCGCTTCGTTCTCGCCATCGGGGGCCTCGTAATAACCGATCTTGCTGCCGCCCTGGCGTGAGGTCCACAGGTTCTTGCCCTTGCGCTTGAGATTGTTGGCAACCACCGCGGAAGCGGCTTGCAGGATATTTTCCGTCGAGCGGTAATTCTGCTCCAGACGAATGACCTTGGCCTCGGGAAAGTCGCGCTCGAACTCGAGAATGTTGCGGATGTCGGCTCCGCGCCAGGAGTAGATGGACTGGTCCTCATCGCCCACCGCGCACACGTTATGGCGGTCGCCGGCCAGAAGGCGCATCAATTCGTACTGCGGGCGGTTGGTGTCCTGGTACTCGTCCACCAGGATGTACTGGAAGCGCCGGTTGTAGCGCTCACGCACCTCGCCCGCACCTTTCAGAACGTGGACCGCTTCGAGAAGCAGATCGTCGAAGTCGAGAGCGTTGGCCTTGCGGAGTTCCTGGCGATAAATCTCAAAGAGATGGGCCACACGTTCCGTTTTCGGATCGGCAGAGCCTAAATAAATTTCCTGCGGATCGAGCATGTGGTTCTTGGCCCAGGAAATTTTTGCGAGAACGCCGCGCGGCGTGAGTTGCTTGTCGTCAGCGACACCGAGGCGCTTCATCGCGGATTTAATGATGGATTCCTGGTCGGACTCGTCATAGATCACGAAGTCCTTGCGATAACCAATGGGCGGACCGCCCGTGGTCGAAGGAATCCGCAATGACTCGATGTCGCGCCGCAGAAGGCGCACGCAGAACGAGTGAAACGTGGAGATCACCGGCTTGGCCAGCATGCGTCCGCCGAGAAGTTTGTCCACGCGTTCGCCCATCTCGGCGGCGGCTTTGTTGGTAAAGGTGACGGCGAGGATGGAGTCGGGCTGCGCGCCCAGGTTTTCGATGAGGTGCGCGATGCGGTAGGTGATGACGCGAGTCTTGCCGCTACCGGCGCCTGCCAGGATCAGTAAGGGCCCATCGGCCGTCTCGACAGCCTGGCGCTGCTGTGGGTTCAGATCGTCCAGGAACCGCAAGGCTAGACTCTCGCTTCCGGTTTAGGAGGGGTGGGGCCCGATCCGGTGTGCTGGGCGCGGCATTCCGGGCAGGGGCACACGTCGCGCAGGAATTCCCAGGAGTATAAGCCGAGGTTATGGCCGTCGTTCCATTCGAAGCGGATGGCGTATTTTCCTACGCCTTCGGCGCTGGTGGGCTTGGCTGTGGGCTTGAACATGGGCAGCGTGCCGGGAGCGAGTTTGGGAGGATCTCCCGGTCTAAGCCCTGCCTTGCCCCGCTCTTCGTCGCAAAGAGCGCAGGGGCAGGCATCGCGCAAGTAGGTGAAGGTGTAACTGCTGAGATGCCCGTCCTTCCAGTCAATCTCCACACCCGTGCCCGTGGTCAGGTTGACCTTCACGGATTTGGGGTCAGATTTGAGATTGGAGGGGGGCATAACATCAGTATCGCACAGGGCGGCGCGTGGCGATCAGAGTTGGCCAAACTGGGTCTGATCCGGTAAAATCAATGTCTTACGCATTCAGTTCTGATCTTCTCTGGAGCAGTCATGGCACAGGTATGTGATATTTGCGGCAAGGGGCCGCTATTCGGCAACAACATCAGCCACGCCCATAACGTGACCAAGCGGCGGTGGAATGTGAACCTGCGCCCGGTGCGGGCGAAGGTGAAGGGCGCCACCAAGAAGCTGCGCGTCTGCACGTCCTGCCTGCGCAGCGGCAAAGTCGTCAAAGCGTAGAAACCCCGTTTTCACCCCAGAGGACACAGAGGAATTCTTGAGAATTCTGCCGGGCGGCTGTGTGTGTGTGTGTGTCTGGTTCACTCGGACGCCGATGCTCGGTAGGCGAACCCAACCTTGTTCCTCAGTGCCTCTGTGATCTCTGTGGTGAAAATCAGGCTAAAGCGATGACGTCGATTTCCACCAGCACGTCCTTGGGAAGGCGGGCCACCTCGACGGTGGAACGCGCGGGCGGGGCGGATTTCCAGAATCGACCGTAAACCTCATTCATCGCGGCGAATTCCGACATATTCTTCAAGAAGACCGTGGTCTTGACCACATGATCGAGCGAACTGCCCGCCGCATTCAGCACGGCCGACAGGTTCTTCAGCACGCGCTCGGTTTGTGCCGCGACGTCCCCCTGAATCACATTGCCAGTCGCAGGATCAAGGGCGATCTGCCCCGAGAGGAAAACCAATCCCCCGGCCTTGATCGCCTGTGAGTAGGGGCCGATGGCCTGGGGAGCATCTTTCGTGGAAACGACATCGCGCATGATTCCTCCAGAGAGCAGTTAGCATTTAGCACTTAGCCAGCCGTGTGACTGGGGCAAATCTGAACCGGTTACGATCGCAGGTGATTCGATGTAAGACCCGCTCTGGAATGTGCAGAAATCTTGAACGGCTAAATGCTACGTGTTCATTGCTAGGTGCCCTTCAGATTTTCTGCACGCGCTGGACGTCGTGCACGCCGGGAAGTTTCCGCAAACCGTTGATGATCTGCTCAAGATGCTTAAGGTCGGCGACGTCGAGCACCACGTCAATACTCGCCTGGGCGTTCGCGGTGCGGGCTTCGATGTTGCGAATGTTTGTGCCACTGTCGCTGATCACGGCGGTGATTTCCTTCAGCATGCCGGCACGGTCGTCGGTATAGAGGGTGAGCTTGACCGGATATCCAGACTTGCCGCCCTCTTCCTTGTCGCGCGCCCACTCCACGGCGATGCGGCGCTCGGACTCGTACATCAAGTTGGTGACGTTTGGGCAATTGCGGGAGTGGACAGCAACGCCCTTACCGCGCGTAACGTAGCCTACAATATCCTCGCCGCGAATGGGATTACAACATCGCGCGCGATAAACCAGCAGGTCGTCGTGGCCGCGCACCGAAATGGCGGCGTGGTCGCCACCAAAGACGCGGCGCACTACGCTGGTGAACCCGCCCTTGGTTTCTTCGTCAGCTTCGCCGGGCTGCTCCGTACTGGCAGGCACGAGACGAGCCAGCACCTGCCGCGCCGAATATTTTCCGTAACCGATTCCCGCAAGCAGGTCTTCCGGCCGTCCTAAGCCGTAGTCGGAAGCGACGCGCCGGAATTCCGCATCCTTGATCTCCTTCACGCTGATGCGGTACTTGCGTCCTTCCTTTTCGATCAGCTTGCGGCCGATCTCGACCGCCCGCTCACGCTGGTGAATGTTGAGCCAGTGCTTGATTTTGTTGCGGGCGCGCGAGGACTTGACGATCGAAAGCCAGTCGCGGCTGGGCTTGTGATTGGGCTGGGTGAGGATTTCGACGATGTCGCCGCTGTGCAGGCGATGACGGAGCGGCACCATCCGACCGTTCACTTTCGCCCCAACGCAGGTGTGGCCGACTTCAGTGTGGATGCTGTATGCGAAATCAACCGGCGTGGCGTCGCGCGGAAGAATCACCACCTTGCCCTTTGGCGTAAAGGTGTAAACCTCCTCGGGATAAAGATCGATTTTGAAGGTGGAGAGGAATTCGCTGGGATCAGCAACATCGCGCTGCCACTCCACCACCTGTCGCAGCCAGGCGAGGCGCTGTTCATCGCGGGCGGAGACGGGACCGTCTTTGTATTTCCAGTGAGCAGCGATGCCTTCCTCCGCCATCTTGTGCATCTCCTCGGTGCGGATCTGCACTTCGAAAGGCGTCCCGTTTTCAGCGATGACGGAGGTATGCAGCGACTGGTAGAGGTTCGGGCGCGGCATGGCGATGAAATCCTTGATCCGGCCCGGCACCGGACGCCAAAGATTGTGAATGATTCCCAGCACACCGTAACAGTCCTGCACCGAATTGGTGACGATGCGGATGGCGAGAAGATCGTAGAGCTGGTCCACAGTGATGCGCTGCCGGAGCAGCTTTTGCTGGATGCTGTAGATGCGCTTGATGCGACTTTCGACGGTGGCCTCGATGCCGGCCTCTTTCAACTTTGCGCGGAGAATTCCTTCAATGCGCGCGAGGAATTGCTCACCCACTTTGCGCCGCGATTCAACCGCGTTCTTCACCTGCCCATAAGCGATGGGATCAACGTGACGGAAGCCGAGATCTTCGAGTTCGCCGCGGATCTTGCCCATGCCCAGGCGGTGGGCGAGAGGTGCATAGATCTCGAGGGTCTCGCGCGCGATTTTTTCCTGCCGCTCCGGAGGAAGCGCATCAAGCGTGCGCATGTTGTGCAGACGGTCGGCGAGCTTGATCAGCACCACGCGGATATCGTCCACCATGGCTAAAACCATCTTGCGGACGTTCTCCGCCTGCTGTTCCTCGCGAGAAGCAAAGTCAATGCGGCTGATTTTGGTGACGCCTTCGACGATATGCGCCACCTGCTCGCCGAATTCCTTGCGAATGTCTACGATGGTGACCGAGGTGTCTTCGACGGAATCGTGCAGCAGGCCGGCGGCGATGGCCACGGGATCGAGCTTCATTTCCGCCAGCACGCACGCGACTTCCAGGGGGTGCACCAGATAGGGCTCGCCAGTCGCTCTCAACTGGCCTTCATGATGGTGAAGGGAATAATCGTAAGCTTTGCGGATGAGTTCCAGATCGTCGTTGGGACGATAGCCCTTAACCTGCTTCAACAGGTCACGGAAACGCGTGACCGTGAGCATGTTGGTAGCGATCTGGTTCCGCAAGGTCGCCATAGTTGATTATACCCTCGGATTACGTGGGCTCAGGCCAATCGGACGATCGTTGCAGGGTGACGAAGCGGCGAAACCTCTTGAAAATAGGGATAGTTGGGCTGCTGTTTCAGTGAGTTCACCGGCATCCGCAGTATCGAAATCTTCGCAAATTGGTAATGTTAGGCCGGAGCGGGAGACAATATTTGTATGCGCATCCTGGTGAGTGGCAGCTCGGGGCTGATTGGGTCGGAACTGGTCCCTTCCCTGGGTGTGGCGCAGCATGAGGTGAGCCGGTTGGCCCGCGAAAAGGCCGGCAAGACTGACGTGCCGTGGAGTCCGGAGCGCCAACTCTCCCCAAAGCTGGTCGAGGGTTTCGACGCGGTCGTTCACCTCGCGGGAGAAACCATTGCTGGACGATGGACGCGCGAAAAGAAATTAGCCATTCGAAACAGCCGGATCCAGGGAACGCGCACGCTGGTGGAAGCGCTGGCGAACACATCAAGGAAACCTCGCGTTCTCATCACAGCGTCGGCCATCGGATACTACGGCGATCGGGGCGACGAACTGCTGCGCGAGGGTAGTCTGCCGGGCCGCGGTTTTCTTCCGGAAGTCTGCAAGGAATGGGAAGCAGCAACGCAACCGGCGGCGCAAGCGGGAATCCGCTGTGTGCAGATGCGCTTCGGCGTGGTGCTGAGTGGTCGCGGTGGTGCGCTGCGCAAGATGCTGCCTCCGTTCCGTCTCTGTCTGGGTGGCGTGATCGGCAGCGGACGCCAGTACTGGAGCTGGATTTCGCTCTCCGATGTGGTCAGCGCCATTCACCACGTCCTGCGCATGGAATCGGTACAGGGGCCGGTCAACCTGGTTGCGCCAGAGGCTGCCACCAATGCGGAGTTCACCCACGCGCTGTCCCGGGTGCTTGGCCGGCCGGCACTTCTTCCGATGCCCGCTTTCGTCGCCCGATCCTTATTCGGCGAAATGGCCGACGAACTTCTTCTTGCCAGTCAGCGCGTCGAGCCAGTCAAGCTACTGGCCAGCGGCTACCATTACCACCAAACAGACTTGCGTGGCGCGATCCACGAAGCCCTTGCCGTGCCTAGTCACTGAGCCCTTCGCCTTGGAAATGGATCACCCGCCCACGTGACACCCATCACAGCCTGCGCGGACGAGTGACGAGAAAATGGAATATCGATATGCGGCAGATAGTGACAACCTGCCTGGTAATAGCGCTGACGGTGCCGGCGATGAGCCAGAATTGGCTTGCTATTTGCCCCATGCAAACTGCGCCCCGAGTGCCCACGGCCGAGATGGCTAAGATAGTGCCGTCGCATTGCCGCACGATGACGACCACGGCTACGCAGAGCGCGTTGGTACAATGCATCGTGTTGCATGCCTGCTGCAAGGTGTCGCCCGACGAAACGCAATTTCCCATGCGGTATTCCCGTTTAGTGCTGACGCACTCGGACCTGGTGGTCACAGTTTCCCTCGTAGGCCCGCCTTCCCTCTTAGCTACTGACCTGCATCTCTCCATGCATAAGCTCCTGACGAGACCGCCCGTGGGGCAGTTGAAGACCGATCTGCGGATCTAGACCTCGAACGCGTAAGAAAATCAACGTCCAGGTTTAAACAAAACTTTTAGCATTCGAGGAGAATATGAACTTCAAAAAGATCGCTCTATTTGTGCTTGTTTCCACATTCATGTGGGCCCAGACTGCGACGACGACGCTCCCGGACGAGAAAAGCCCTGCACCGCAGGCGCAGACCCAGGAGGGCGAACAAGCAAAGACGCCCGTGGCATGTCCGTGCTGCGTGAAAACCGCGCAAACCGATGCTCAACCGATGCAGTGCCCGATGATGGCGAAGACTGCCAAACCGGGACAGCGCTGCTGCGCCATGAATGCCAAGAAGCAAATGGAGTGCGGGAAGGCGGGAACGACCTGCTGTTCTGAGAAAGGTGGTTGCTGCAGCACCGGCAAGATGATGTGTGACCGTGCGCCCAAGAACGCGAAACGCGGTCAGGGCTGCTGCGGCATGAGTTGCCCAATGATGCAGTCCGGCAACTAAACGAAAACCTGCCGATTAGCGCTTGAGCGGCTAATTGGGACGTCCCGACCCGGGGCCGTCGGATGAGGGCGGCTCCGGCGAGGGACTTATCTTGTCGCGCAACAAAGCCAATAATTCTTCGCGCCGGCCTCGTTCCAGTTCTTGCTGCAACTCCCGAAGCGCCAGGGCAACAACATCGTAGTGGTGCAGTCCGCGGTATTGCGGGTCGGAAGTGATTTCCAGCCAGATTTTGTGCAGCAACTCCAAGTCCTGCTGTCGCAACTTGGGAGTGTGCGGTCCGAGTGAGTAAGTGCGCACAGAGCCATCGGGGAAAACCACATCCATCTCGAGCGCAGGTCGAGGTTCCGGCAGCCGCTCCCAGGCATCACCCGTGAGCTTTGCCTGCTCGTCAGCGGTTAACTTGTTCGAGAGTCCACAGACGATCTTGCTTGATCCGAGGCGCTGCGCGGTTACGACGATGGCATCAAACACATCGGTTGCGGGGACCACCAACAGGTGCACCGGCTTGCCTTCTTTTTCCGCGGCGGCAACGACTGCCGTGAACAGTTCCTGTTCGTAGCGGTCGAACACGTCCGCCGCATCCATCACGGTGCTGCCACTGAAGGAGTGCTCGCGGTGATAGAGGCGAGCAGTGACGACCACGACATCCTGCTTGCTGGTGTTGGTGCGTGCCAGGGTCTGGCGCAAATAATAGAGGTTCCGCGGGTCGCGAACCGTAACCAGGGTATTGCCGGGGCGCACACCCAAAGCGCCGCTTCCCAATTCCTGATTGCCATAGACGCGAAACTGCTCCATGGTCTTCGCGCCCGCGCGTTTGCGGGTTTCACGCTGTTCCGAATAGTGAAAAATCCCGAAAAACACGGCGGTGAAAATCAGTCCCGCGATGGTGGCCTGCTCCTTGGTGAGGAGATTGACCAGCGCGGTACAAAAGAGGATGGCGGAGATCAATCCCAGGCCGATGGGGATTTCCTTCCCCGCAATATGGAAGTTTCCGGGTACCTTCCACTCCCGCGGTTCCGGTTCCTTGTAGCGCAGAACCAGCACGGCGAGCGACATGAGAGAGAAGCTCCAGATCACGCCGAACGCGTAAAGCGCAGCCAGGAGGTACACGTTGCCACGGCTGACCAGAATCGTAAATAACTGCAGACCGACAATGAGGTTGATGATGCGATAGCTGGTGCCATAGCGGCGCTGCGGCCGCTGAAACCATTCGGTGAGCACGCCATCTTCGGCAACCCGGTTCAGCACTCCGTTGGCGCCCACAATGGAGGTGTTCTGTGCGCCGGAGAGGATCAGCACGCCAACGATCACGACAAAAGCATGAAACAGCAGCTTCAGCGTATACGGACCCCAGAGATACATCGCGACGCCGCTGATCAGGTTCCCGAAAAAGGTGGGGCGCACGCTGTCGGGGATGATCATCACCCCAAAAAACGACACGAGCGAAGTGAACATCAGGCTGTAGATAAAAATCACCAGCCCGGCCTTTTCCAGGTTCTTGAGCTTGGGGTGCTCGATCTCGCGATTGACCTGCGCCAGTGTCTCTTCGCCTGACATGGCCAGTACCGAGTGGCCGAAGCCGAGGAGAAGAATAAAGATGGTTAGGGAAGAGATCGGAGTCCCGTAAAGCCAGCCCAAAGACTCATGCGTGAGGTGAAAAACGCCGGCCTTCAACGGGCTGGGCGGCAGGGGGCTCGGATTCTTGACCAAAGTGATCAGGCACCAGACGATCAATATGACCACCATGACCGTGGTGGTTTTCATGATCTTCATGGCCTTATCGCTGCTCTCGTGAATGCCCTGGATGTTTTTCCACCAGAAATAAAGCGAGACGATGCAGGCAAACGCCGCGGCGAAGTGGTTGGTGGCGGCCTCGGAAAAATTAAGGGGATGGCCAAGATAGCGGCTGATGTCGTCTACAAAGCCGGCCATGTACTGGCCGGCGGAAACCGAACTGATCGGTCCCGTGAGGACGTAATCGAAGAGCAAGGCTGAGACGGAGATCTTGGCGAGTGTGCCTCCCAAGGCCTGCTTGACTACGCGGTACACGCCGCCACGCACGAACATGGCGCTGGACTCGATGTAGAGGGCCCGCACGGCATAGCTGAAGAGCATGACGGCGAGGATGAACCAGGGAGCGCTCTTGCCGATGACCTTCTCGGCATCGCCGCCGACGTAGTAGGCCGAAGAGGCAAGGTCGGAGAGGACGATGGCGGCGGCTCGCCAGAACGAGATGAAGGTCAACATCACCGTGGTGGCAACGAAGACCTTGACCGCTGGGCGGCGAATGCTTTCAGTGGTGGACATCGCGAGCGAGCCTGAGGCAGCGGACCCTCAAGCGGAAAACGTACAAGATATCATAGGGTGCGTGCTGCTTCCTGCGCCAGCAGGCTTCACAGAAGCTGATCAGGTACGCGGATTACCGGAGAACAGCCGTGAGATCAGGGCTCCGGTAGCGGCGAAGAGGCCGCCCCTTGCTCCGCGAATCGGGTAGGTGCGGGTGATCCGGTCATGCCAGCAGAGCGTGTCCTCGTCGAACAGACACCACAAAAAGCCCAAACCGAAGGAAACTGCGGAAAGGATCATGGCCAGGGCGCGACCACGACGGCGGCGCTTGCCGGGCGATTCGCCATCGAAGCAGCTCAGCCGCATTTGCAGCATTTCCATGCCGGGAGTACTTCCTGAATAGGTGATGAGGACGTATTCGTAAATACTCCACAGAATGGCGGAGACTCCGATTGCGATTGCTATGATCGTACGTGCCGACATCCCGCTCGTCGTTTTAAAGACGATGGTCGAGAATAGCGCCGCAGCCATCAGGATGAAGCAGCCATCGATAGCAACGGCGACGAATCGCGAAGCAACGGTCGCGACTTGTAACGGCAGTTCCAGCGCCGCTGCTGTTTCGACCGGTGGGTCCAGAGTGATGCCCGCCAGTGGCGCGAATTGCGGCAAGGCTTCGGGAGCGTCGAGAATGCGCGGGCCGTCTAGCATGGGTTCCGCCAATTCATCGAGGACAGGTACATCCAGAATTGGCAAGGGTGGCGGCACTGGTTTGGGAAATTCTATGATCTTGGGTTCGAGGTTCGGCGGCCGGACCGCGGGAGCGGGATTCGAATAAGGCCGCACAGCCACCTTCGCCACCTCCGGAGCAGTCACATCAAGGGAAATATTCGGCAATGCGGCATCGGCAGTGGTGACCGAGGCACATCTGGGTTCAGGCGCGTCAAATTTCAAGCTGAGTGACGGATAACGCGGAGCGCGCCGCCGGCGAACTCGGTATTTGTGGACACGTTCGGCAATTTCCTCGCGCCAGCCCTGATCATCCTCTTGCGAAATCCACGAGGGCGGCCGCAGCGTAGTCAGCGCGTCAGTCGGCGCATTCCGATCCGGCTGAAGATCCTCCTCAATCCTGTGTACGTCACGGATCACGAGAGAAGGCGCGACGTCATCACGACTGACTTGCCGCTCGCCGGAAGCCGCAGCCAATTCCCGTTCGTCCTCTTCCCGCTGCAATGAGGCGGTGGGCTTCTCTGCCGCGGCGTTCAGCACGAAACGTGGCTTGGGCGCGGAAGCTGAGGAACCTTCCAGGCTGGCGGCAAACTGGAGCTCGGTGAGGTCGGATGATTCCGCCTCTGGCAGAGAACCTAGCGCGGAATCGGATGCGTCATTCGCAAACCGGCGCGCAGGCTGGTCGGGCTGAAATCGCGGCCGGCGCACATGGCGCGGCTGGAATTCACGCGTGGAGCAGCGACACTCCTGGTTCGCGCCGCAGAACGGACAAGACATGGGTCGTTATGGAGAGCCAGAGCGGCGGAATTTGATCGAAAGCCGTGCCTGCCGCGCATCGTTCCGTTTTTGCGCGACTCGGCTCGCCCATGATAAGGTCACGAAGTTCCCCAGCATGGCGACATAACCGGCCGATGGGGTGCTCACGCGCGCCCGATGATCTTCCGCTTTCGATTGCTTATCACGACGGCAATGCTTTGTCATCTGCTTCTCGCACCTCGCATAGTAACCAGCCAGTTGCTTTCATCCCAGGACGCCACTCAGGAAACGGTCACTCCCGAGCAGACGGAGATTACGCCGCCGCTTCCGGCAGCGAAGCCGGCGACGAATGCTGAAGACATTACGATTCGCGCGCAGCAGCAGGAGAAGGACAAGCAGATTTTCAAGTTGCGCGGCGATGTCGAGATTGATTTCCGTTCCTTTATCCTGCGCGCGGACCGGGGCACCTACGATTCGGAAACGGGCGTCGTGACTGCCAACGGACACGTGACCCTGGATGGCGGCCCTTACGACGAACACATCGAAGCCGATCACGGCACCTACAACGTGAAAACAGATACGGGCGTCTTCTATGACGCGCGGGGGACGATTGGATTCAGGCCTCTCCGAACGAAGCTGATGTTGACGACGTCGAACCCTTTTTCTTTCACGGGAAAAGTAGTGCGCAAGACAGCGCCCGACCACTACGTCGTCAGCCATGGAGTGGTGACGTCTTGCCAGTTGCCCAATCCGAAGTGGACCCTTCGGTCCAACCGCATTGACGTGAGCGTTGGGGAAAGGGCAGTGCTGAAGAAATCGAGCTTCTGGGTGGGTGGAATGCCGGTGTTGTTTCTTCCTTATTCCAGCCACCCGGTGCAGCGGCAGCCGCGGCAGTCAGGATTTCTAATGCCGGAGTTCGGGACATCTTCGGTGAAAGGATTCATCCTGGGCGATGCTTTTTATTGGGCTATCAACCGCAGCATGGATATGACGGCGGGGGCCGAGATGTATTCCAGTCGCGGGTGGGGAGAGCATTTACAGTTCCGTGCACGGCCGAGCGCTACCTCGTACATTTTTGGGCGGCTTTATGCGGTGCAGGACCGGGGAGCGGAAAAAACGAAACAGGACCAGGGCGGGCAAGATGCGCAAATCAATGCCGCCGCAAATTTCGCACACGATTTTCGTGGCGTTCTGCAATTCCAGTATCTGAGTTCATACCTGTTTCGCGTGGCGTGGAACGAACTGTACACCGCGGCGATTTCATCAGAGGTAAAGACGTCTGGTTTTTTGTCACGCTCGCGCGATGGATACTCGATCAATGTCATGGGAGCGAGATATCAGAACTTCCTGAGCTTGGCTCAGGGGGATGAAATCACGATCACGCACCTGCCTAGCTTCGAGGCGTCAAGCGTGGACCGAAAGATCGGAGAGACCCCGTTTTACTGGTCCTTCGACGCGGCTCTCGAAGGTTTGGCGCGCCACGAACCAACGTTTCAGACTGGGTCGGCCGTGGGCCGCTTCGACTTGCAGCCACGGGCTTCCTTGCCTGAGTACTGGCACGGGTGGAGCTTCCGGCCCGAGGTGGCGGTGCGCGACACCGCTTACACACAACGGCTGGTAGCGAATGGGGCAGGTATGCGCATCACTTCCGATGACCCCATCAACCGCAAAGCTTTTGAGGGCACCTTCGAGTTGCGGGCGCCAACCCTTGAAAAGGTGTTCAAACGCGAAATTTTCGGCCAAACCGTGAAGCACGTTCTGGAACCGCGCGTCACCTACCGCTACGTCACCGGAGTGGATAATTTCGGCAGCTTCGTTCGCTTTGACGAGCGTGACGTCCTCAGTGACACCAACGAGCTGGAGTACGGTATCGTGAACCGGCTGTACGCCAAGAGTAAATCGGCAAAGCTGAACTCTTGCCGGCTCACACCGCGGGTCTCGCCTTTTCCGGCTGTAACCGATGAAAACATCGATTTTCGCAGTCCCCGCCAGGAAGACGAGGACGCGAATACGATCCTGGGCTGCCCGGCAGTGCCACAGGCCCGAGAAATTATCACTTGGGAGCTGGCGCAGAAATATTTCTTCGATCCAAACTTTGGGGGTGCGTTCATCTCCGGACAGCGCAATGTCTTCGCGACAACGGTGGAGTTTGCTGGCGTCTCTTTTTTGACGGAGCCCCGGTACACATCTCCCTTGGTCTCGCGTGTTCGTGCGCAAAACATTGGGGCCGGCACGGACATCGAGTGGGACCTGGAGTACGACCCAAAGCGCGGCCAAATCGATTCCAGTAACGTTTTTCTCAGCTACCGGTTGGGAAAAGTTGCTTTTGGGGCCAGCGATTTTTACCTTGAAACCCCAGGCGAGCCGCTGACCTCCATCGTGACCACGGCGCCACCCACCCCGGTACGCTTCCACCAGTTCAGGATTCTCAGCAGCTACGGCGATGTGAATCGGAGGGGAATTAACGTCGCAGGAACCATCGGCTTCGATGCCCTCACGGGATTTCTCCAGTACGGCGCCGTGCAGGCGAATTACAATTTTGATTGTTGCGGTATCGTATTTGAGTTCCGGCGGTTTGCTCTGGGGCCGGTGCGCAACGACAACCAATTCCGTTTCGCCTTCAACTTAGCTAATGTTGGCGCGTTCGGAAATGTGCGCCGGCAGGAACGGGTTTTCTAACTCTGCAGAACAGTAAAGGCTTTTTATGGCAGCGCAACCATCCATCCCGTCGCAATCGCTCCCGAGCCTGGCAGAGAAACGGGGAACGCTCGATAGGCTGCTGGGCTCGATGGGCCCTCTGCTGATCGCGTACTCCGGTGGCGTGGATTCTGCGTTTCTCGCCTACGCTGCGCACCAGGTTCTGGGCGAAAAAATGCTTGCGGTGCTGGCAGATTCGCCCAGCCTTGCTCGGACTCAGCTGCAGGACGCGATTTCTTTCGCGCGTGAGCAGGAAATCCCGCTTGAGGTTATCGTCACCGCCGAATTGGATCGCAAAGAGTACGCGCGCAACCTTCCCGATCGCTGTTTCCACTGTAAAGACGAGCTGTTCGAAGTCATGGAGAAACTGCGGGTAGAGCGAGGATTCGACAGGATTGCGTATGGCGTGAACACGAATGACCTGGGTGATTTCCGACCTGGGCAAAAGGCTGCGAAACTTCATCGTATAGAAGCGCCGCTCGTTGACGCCGGATTGTGCAAGGACGAAATACGTGAGCTTGCCCGTACCGCTGGGCTTCGTATCTGGGATAAGCCTGCGTCAGCATGTCTCTCTTCCCGGATCGAGTATGGTCGTCCTGTCACCCGTGAAGCGCTTTCGGCCGTGGAGTGCGGCGAGGATGCGCTCCGCCAGCTCGGGTTCCAACAGATCAGGGTACGGCATCATGGGCAGATCGTACGTATCGAACTGGGATGCAACGAACTGCCCCGAATCGTCGCACCGGGAATGGCGGAACGGTTGGTCGCAACGTTTAAAGAGCTGGGGTTTACCTACGTCACTCTCGACCTGGAGGGTTTTCGCTCCGGGTCCATGAACGCCTTGCTGCCAGTGGAATTGTTGTCCGGAAATCAGATGGAGGTGGGCCCTTCGGAGCGTAAATCTGACCCGCTGCCCGCAAAAAAAGACCGCCACATGAGATAATCTCAATCAGTATTCCTCCATGAGAAGGCGGCTTTCAGTGCTGATTTTTCGACGCTCTATCCTTGCCCTGCTCTTGTTGTGCCTGGGCTGTTCCGCGCAATCCGCATCCCCCGACGTGGCTAAGCGGGTGGAGCGCCAGTTGCGCGCTTTTTATAATGTTCCACCGACGGTAAAGATTTCGATTGCCGCCGCCAAGAGCAGTGATTTCAGCGGCTACCAGACCCTTCCTGTGACTTTTGCCCAAGGCGAGAAGACCGAGACTCACGATTTTTTGCTCTCGAAAGACGGAAAAACCCTGGTTCGGTTCACCAAGATTGATCTGAGCGAGGATCCTTATGCCGCGACGATGAAGAAAATTGACGTCGCCGGCAGGCCGGTTCGCGGCAATAAGGACGCTAAAGTGACCATCGTCAACTATGACGATTTCGAGTGTCCGTATTGCTCGCGCATGCACCAGACGCTTTTTCCCGGGCTGCTGAATGAGTACGGCGACCGGGTGAAGATCATTTACAAGGATTATCCTCTGCTGGAAATTCATCCCTGGGCAGTGCACGCGGCCGTCGATGC
>Ga0070741_10006083_pt1 | contig 26188 bp, 28 predicted proteins | sample Coa_R1_4_FD_66440 | JGI IMG/M metagenome (GOLD analysis project Ga0070741, IMG submission 66440) | Surface soil microbial communities from Centralia Pennsylvania, which are recovering from an underground coalmine fire - Coalmine... | ecosystem: Environmental > Terrestrial > Soil > Unclassified ... | reverse complement strand
TGCTCGACGTCACGCCGCTGTCGCTCGGCATCGAGACGCTGGGTGGCGTGTTCACCCGCATCATCGACCGCAACACCACGATCCCGACCAAGAAGAGCCAAGTGTTCTCGACGGCCGAGGATAATCAGAACGCTGTCACCATCCGCGTCTTCCAGGGCGAGCGTGAAATGGCGGCCGACAACAAGATGCTCGGCCAGTTCGACCTGATGGGCATTCCGCCGGCGCCGCGCGGCATGCCGCAGATCGAGGTCACCTTCGACATCGACGCCAACGGCATCGTCAACGTGTCCGCCAAGGACAAGGCGACCGGCAAGGAGCAGCAGATCCGGATTCAGGCCTCCGGCGGCCTGTCCGAATCCGACATCGACAAGATGGTCAAGGACGCCGAGGCCAATGCGGCCGAGGACAAGAAGCGCCGCGAGGCGGTCGATGCCAAGAACCACGCTGACGCGCTGGTGCATTCCACCGAGAAGGCGCTTTCCGAGCATGGTTCGAAGATCGCGGACACCGAGCGCCGCGCCATCGAGGATGCCGTCAGCGATCTGAAGGAAGCGCTGAAGGGCGACGATGCCGAAGCCATCAAGGCCAAGACCAATACGCTGGCGCAGGCCTCGATGAAGCTCGGTGAGGCCATGTACAAGCAGCAGGCCGAGGCCGATGCGGCCAAGGATGCTGCGAAGGACGATGTCGTCGACGCGGAATTCACCGAAGTCGACGACGACAAGAACAACAAGAAATCTGCTTGAGAGCGGAGATCATGACCCCCACTTCTTGCGAGTGCGCGACTGGCGTCTCGAAAGAGTGGGGGTTATTTTTCGTTAAGCCGAAGGCGGCATTCTAGGCGGCACTCCTTCGGGATGAGGAAAGACTTCGGGCGGGTTTGACGGATGTCCACCAAGCGCTGTTATTACGAGACCCTGGAAGTCGAGCGGAACGCGGACGAAAACAAGCTCAAGTCGGCCTTTCGCAAGCTCGCGATGAAATGGCATCCCGACCGCAATCCCGGCGACGCCCAGAGCGAAATCAAGTTCAAGGAAATCAACGAAGCCTACGAGGTCCTGAAGGACGGCGACAAGCGCGCCGCCTATGACCGGTTCGGCCACGCCGCGTTCGAGCAGGGCGGTGGGGGCCACGGTTTCGGCACCGGCTTCGCGTCCTCCTTCTCCGATATTTTCGAAGACCTGTTCGGCATGGCGAGTCAGCGCTCCCGCGGCGGCCGCGAGCGTGGCGCCGACCTGCGCTACAACATGGAAATCTCCCTGGAAGAAGCCTTTCAGGGCAAGACCGCGCAGATCGAGATTCCCGTCTCGGTCACCTGCGAAGCCTGTTCGGGTATCGGCGCCAAAGCCGGCACCAAGCCGAAGGCCTGCGGCATGTGCGGTGGCATGGGGCGGGTTCGGCAGGCGCAGGGCTTTTTCACGCTGGAGCGGACCTGTCCGACCTGCCAGGGCCGCGGCCAGACGATCGAGGATGCGTGTCCCTCCTGCACCGGCACGGGCCGGGTGACGCGCGAGCGAACGCTGTCCGTCAACATTCCGCAAGGCGTCGAGGACGGCACGCGCATTCGCCTCGCCGGCGAAGGCGAGGCGGGCCTGCGCGGCGGGCCTCCCGGCGATCTCTATATTTTCCTGTCGCTGGCGAGCCACGAATTCTTCCAGCGCGACGGCGCCGACCTGCATTGCCGGGTGCCGATCTCGATGGTGAATGCCGCTCTTGGCGGCGAGATCGAGGTGCCGACCATCGACAAGGGCAAGACCAAGGTGAAAATACCCTCGGGAACCCAGACCGGCCGGCGCTTCCGCATTGCGTCAAAGGGAATGCCGGTGCTGCGTTCGCGCCAGACCGGCGACATGTACGTTCAGGTGATGGTCGAGACGCCGCAGAACCTGACCAAGAAGCAGCAGGAATTGCTGACCGAGTTCGAAAAATTGTCCTCCGGTGCAACCCAACCCGAGGCTGCGGGTTTCTTTGCCAAGGTTAAGGACTTCTTCGGCACCCGCGCCAGCACGTGAGACGTGCTGCTCTTTGGATGTGCTTTTCGGTTTGCACAAAACGCCAATCTGCGCAGCGCCTTACTCAAGGCTGATATGTCGGGACACCGCGCCGCAAGGCGCGTTTTGCTTGACCGGATCGTTGCCTAGCTATACGTCTTTATGACTATTTTCTGACAGTGCCGCGAAAGCGGTCCCGCCTGGGCACTAGTAGCGACATGCCATTGCAATCGTCCGCGCGTGCGTTGAAAAAACCCCTTCGTCTCGATGACGAAGTTCGCTTTCTCCGCTCGTGGATTGAAAAGCCGCTTCACATGGGAGCGGTGATGCCTTCGGGCAAGCTGCTCGCACGCACCATGGCTCACTACGTCGATGTCGATTCGGAAGGCCCCGTTGTCGAACTGGGCCCGGGAACCGGCGCGATCACCAACGCGCTGATCGAGCGCGGCGTCGACCAGAAGCGTCTGGTGCTGGTCGAGTACAATCCGGGCTTCTGCGCGCTGCTGCGCGATCGCTATCCGCAGGCCAAGGTGATCCAGGGCGATGCCTACCGCCTGCGCGACTCCCTTCATAAGGAGCTCGCCGCGCCGGCCTCGGCCGTCGTTTCCGGCCTGCCGCTGGTGACCAAGCCGATGCAGATCCGCCTGCGGTTGATCCGCGATGCTTTCGTGGCGCTCGCGCCCGGCGCTCCCTTTGTGCAGTTCACCTATTCGGTCGCGCCGCCGATACCGAAATCGCTGCCCGGTGTTTCCACCGAAGCCTCCGAGCGCGTCTGGATGAACCTTCCGCCCGCCCGCGTCTGGGTGTATCGCAAGGGTTAGGCAAAATCTGTCTCCACGACGGACGTGCGCTTCCTCTCCCGCTTGCGGGGGAGGGTTGGGTGGGGGCGCAACACGGCACCATAATCATGGCTGCGCTAAAGATCCTGGTGATCCCCGGCTCGCTGCGAACCGGCTCGCTGAACGCGAAGCTCGCCGCCGTTGCCGCCCATCAATTCGCACAAGCCGGCGCGGAAGTGACAAAACTCTCGCTCGCCGACTTCCCGCTGCCGATCTATGACGGCGATCTGCAGACGAAATCCGGCGTGCCGAAGAACGCGGTCGATCTCAAGCGCATGATCGGCGCCCATCACGGCGTGCTGTTCGTCACGCCGGAATACAACTCGTCGGTGCCGCCGCTGCTCAAGAACGCGATCGACTGGGTCAGCCGCGTGCAGGATGCCCATGAGACGAGGGGACAGGTGTTTCGCGGCCGCGCCTTTGCGGTTGCGTCCGCCTCGCAAAGCCGGCTCGGTGGCGCGCGCGCGGCTGCCGCGCTGCGCCTGATTTTGACGGCCTGCCATGCGCTGGTGATTCCGAGCCAGCTTTCGCTGGCCTTTGCCAATGATGCCTATGACGATATGGATCGCCTGAAGAACATGCCCGACATCGAGGCGTTGACCGCGTTGGTGCGGCAATTGATCGATGTCTCTCAACGCCTGATGTGAGGAACCATGCCATTGCCTATCGCGCCAAAAGACCGGCTGATCGTCTCGCTCGACCTGCCGGGTCTTGAGCCGGCGGAGGCGATGATCAAGCGTCTCGGCGATGCCGTGACGTTCTACAAGATCGGCTATCAGCTGGTGTATCGCGGCGGCCTGCCGCTGGCGCAAAAGCTGCGCGACGCCGGCAAGAAGGTGTTCATCGACGTCAAGCTGCACGACATCGGCAACACCGTCAAAAGCGGTGTCGAAAGCCTGTCCTCGCTCGGAGCGACCTTTGTCACCGTGCATGCCTATCCTCAGACCATGCAGTCGGCGGTCGAGGGACGAGGCAATTCCGGCCTTGGGATTCTCGCGGTCACGGTGCTGACATCCTATAGTCAGGTGGACATGGAAGCGGCCGGCTACAGGCACGGTATCGCCGACCTCGTCGCCATTCGCGCCCGCCAGGCCAAGGACATCGGCGTCGACGGAATTGTATGCTCGCCGGAAGAGGTCGCGGCCGTGCGCAACATCGTCGGCGCCCAGATGGCTCTCGTGACGCCGGGTATCCGCCCCGCGGGGAGTGCCGTCGGCGATCAGAAGCGCATCATGACACCATCACGTGCAATCAAGGCCGGCAGCGATTATCTCGTGGTCGGCCGGCCCATCATGGAGGCGGCCGATCCGAGAGCCGCGGCGGACGCCATCCAGGCCGAAATCGCGCAAGCGCTAGAATAAGAAGGAGACCAGCATGGCGAAAGGTTACTGGATCGCGCGCATCGATGTGCACAACCCTGAAGGCTACAAGGATTACGTCGCGCAGAACGGGCCGGTCTTTGCGAAATATGGCGGCAAGTTTCTCGTGCGCGCCGGCCGGCATGTCTCCAAGGAGGGCTCCGCGCGCACCCGCAACGTGGTGATCGAGTTCAAGGACTACGACACCGCGATCGCCTGCTACAATTCGCCGGAATATGTGCGCCTGGTGGCGCTTCGTGCGCCGCATTCCGAAGGCGATCTCGTGATCATCGAAGGGTACGACGGCCCGCAGCCTGGCCAATAAGCGGGCCTGATCGGTTGCCGGAACTTCCCGTGGCCGCTAATACGGCGGGGAGAGGTATTGCCATGTCCGATATGCGTTTGATTGTTGCAGGCGCCGGCGGCCGGATGGGCCGGGCGCTCACGCGTGTGATTTCCGAGACGCCAGGAGCCGTGTTGGCCGGGGCGCTGGAGGCGCCGGGCTCGGACCTGCTCGGCAAGGATGCCGGCGTGCTTGCAGGGCTTCCTGCCAAGGGCATCGAGCTGTCGGCCGACCTGTGGTCGATGTCGGCCAATGCCGACGGCATTCTCGATTTTACCGTGCCGGGCGCGACCATCGCCAATGTCGCGATCGCCGCGCAACGCGGGCTCGTCCATGTCATCGGCACCACCGGGCTGTCGGCGTCGGACGATGCGGTGATCCAGAGCGTGACCTCGCGTGCCACGGTGGTGAAGTCTGGCAATATGAGCCTCGGCATCAATCTTCTCGCCGCGCTGGTCAAGCGCGTTGCGCAATCGCTTGATGCGAGCTTCGACATCGAAATTCTCGAAATGCATCACCGCGCCAAGATCGATGCGCCCTCGGGCACCGCGCTGATGCTGGGCGAGGCGGCCGCCGCGGGGCGCGGGATTGCGCTCGGCACCAATTCGGCGCGCGGGCGCGATGGCGAGACCGGCGCGCGCCGGTCGGGCGATATCGGCTTTGCCTCCTTGCGCGGCGGCTCCGTCACCGGCGATCACAGCGTGATCTTTGCCGGCGCCATGGAGCGCATCGAGCTCACCCATCGCGCCGAGGATCGCACGATGTTTGCGCAAGGCGCGGTGAAGGCGGCGCTGTGGGCGCGCGACAAGAAGCCGGGGCTCTACACCATGGCCGACGTGCTCGGCCTCACCAATTTCTGATCACGTCAAAAACGAAAGTTTGGACATGGGCGAACGTCTTGTCGTGCTGGTGCGTCACGGCCAGAGCGAATGGAATCTGAAGAATCTCTTCACCGGCTGGAAGGACCCTGATCTCACCGAGCAGGGCATCGCCGAGGCCAATGCGGCCGGCCGTAAACTCAAAGAGCAAGGCCTCGTGTTCGACGTCGCCTTTACCTCGGTGCTCACGCGCGCCCAGCACACGCTCGACCTGATGCTGAGCCAGCTTGGCCAGACGAATCTTCCCGTTCACAAGCACCTTGCGCTCAACGAGCGCGACTATGGCGATCTCTCCGGCCTCAACAAGGACGACGCGCGCAAGAAATGGGGCGAGGATCAGGTGCTGATCTGGCGCCGTTCCTTCGACGTGCCGCCGCCCGGCGGCGAGAGCCTGAAGGATACGCTCGCGCGCACGCTGCCTTATTACGTTCAGGAAATTCTCCCATGCGTGCTGCGCGGCGAGCGTACCCTGGTCGCAGCCCACGGCAATTCGCTGCGCGCACTGATCATGGTGCTGGAAAAGCTGTCGCCGGAAGGCATTTTGAAGCGCGAACTCGCAACCGGCGCGCCCATCATCTATCGCCTGAACGCCGACTCCACCGTCGCGTCCAAGCTCGATCTCGCGTGAGCGAAGAGATCGAGATCGTTGCTCTAGCCGCGCCGATCGGCGCTCGCGCGCTCGACGAATTGGCGGAAGTTTTGGTCGATTGCGTCGCCGGCGGCGCCAGCGTCAATTTCATGGCGGGATTTTCGCAAAGCGACGCACGCAAGTTTTTCGACAAGGTTGAAGGCGGCATTGCTGGTGGCGATCTGGTTCTCTTGGCGGCGCGCGTTGGCGGCAAGATCGTCGGCGCCGTGCAGCTCGGGCTCGATACGCCACCGAACCAGCCGCATCGCGCCGACGTCAAGAAAATGCTGGTTCATCGTTCGGTGCGCGGCCGCGGCATCGGCATGGCGCTGATGAAGGCGATCGAGGATGAGGCGCTCAAGCGCGGCCGCTGGCTGCTGGTGCTTGACACCGTGCCCGGCGAAAGCGGTCACCGGCTTTATCTGCGGGCCGGCTGGCAGCAGAGCGGCACGGTGCCGGATTACGCGCTGTTTCCCGACGGCCGTCTCTGCGCCACCGCGATCATGTGGAAGCGGCTGAGATAATTTCCCGCTGTCGTCCCGGCCAAGCGAAGCGCGAGCCGGGATCCATAACCACAGATTTTGGCTGTTCTAGAACGCTGTGGCCACGGCTTTGCGCGACCGCGGACTTCGGTGGTTATGGGTCCCGGCGTTCGCCGGGACGACGGCGAACGCCTACTGCATCCCCACCTGTCCCGCCTCCCAGCCGATCATCGCCTGCTTGCGGGTGATGCCCCAGTGATAACCGGTCAGTGCGCCGCTCTTGCCGAGCGCGCGATGGCAGGGCACCACGAACGAGATCGGGTTCTTGCCGACTGCAGCGCCGACGGCGCGCGAGGCCTTCGGACTCTCGATCTTTTTCGCGATATCCGAATAGCAGACGGCGTGACCCATCGGGATCTTCAGCAGCGTTTCCCAGACCCGGACCTCGAAGTCGGTGCCGATCAAGGTCACGCGCAACGGCTCATCCGCGCGCCACAATTTCTTGTCAAAGATGCGCTGCGCCAGCGGCGCGGTGGCGAGATAATCCTCGATGTAGATGGCGCTAGGCCAGCGGCCGGTCATGTCGGCGAGCGCCGCTTTCTCCCCGCCGGCATCAGCAAAGGCGAGACCGGCAAGACCTCGATCGGTCGCCATGACAAGCGCGGTGCCGAATGGCGAGGGATGAAAGCCGTAGCGGAGCGTCATGCCGGCGCCGCCGGCCTTCCATTCGCCCGGCGACATCGCTTCATGGGTGACGAATAGGTCATGCAGCCGGCCGGGACCGGACAGGCCTGAATCGAGTGCGGCGTCGAGCACGCTCGCGGAATCGCGGAGCAGATTCTTGGCATGATCGAGCGTCAGCGCCTGCATGAAGCCCTTTGGTGTCAGCCCGGCCCAGCGGCGAAACAGATGGTGCAGCTCATCCGGCGTCAGGCTTGCCGCTTCCGCCATCGCTTCGATGGTCGGCTGCGTCCGCCAGCGCTCCGAGATGAAGGCGATGGCGCGGCGTACGGAATCGTAATCGCGTAGCGCGGCGTTCTGGGCGCCCGGCTTGGCCAGGCGGAGGTCGTTCATGGCTGATGTCATGGCGTCATTCATGGCACGATTGATCATGCTACCGATGTAGGCCCGACGTATCGTCCAAACCACCCGATTTCCGACGACCTCTAGCGGATCGGATTATAGGTCGGCCCGCGCCGGGCGGTCTGGAGCGCAGCCATCAAGGCATTGGAAAAACTTGCTTTTTCATCGGCGCCCAAAAAACTGCCGATGGCGATCCGCCGTCCCTTGGAGACGAGATAAAGCCGCTCGATGCCGAATTCCGCATGTGTCTCGCGATCGAGCTGCACCCACAGCGGATTGAAGCTGAATTCAACCACATGGCCGCGGTGGCTGATCCGCCGCACCTGGACTTCGGACGGCGTGACGCGAATTTCCTCGCGCGCCTTGGCGCGGCGGAAGTAGATGCGAAAGGCCCAATAGATCGCCAGTGCATCGAGCCCGAAGAAGCCGAACACGGGCCACGCCCCCATCAGCAGAAATGCGACACCGGCGGCAAAGCTCACCACGCTGACAAAGGCCATCAGCACCAGGAAGCCGGTGCGGCCCAGCGAGCGGTGCGGTCGCAGCCGCGCCGAAAACAGCTCCATCTCGTTCGGATCAAAATCGTTGCCTGGGGTCATGACCTGCTACTATATCCCAGTGTGGTGGATTTGACATTCGCGTCAGTGGCGCCGCGGGTTTCCAATGCGAATGTCAAATCCAAAACCACACTGGAGAATTATAGTTTGCTAGTGTCCCTTTGGTTCTGACATTCGTAAACGAACGTGCCGCGATGGCGTACGAATGTCAGAACCGGGACACTGGTGAACATGCCGAAAATCACCCGCCGCGCCGCAGCCAAATCGAAGTCCAAGACCAGGACCAAAAAGACCAGGCCCGCGGCGAAATCCGGCAAGGCCAAGGTGGTCAAGCCGCAACCCAAAGCGGTTGCGAAAAAACCAAAACCCTGGACCGAAGCCGAAGTGCGCGAGGCGTTCGAACGCTTTCGCAAAGCCAATCCGGAGCCGAGGGGTGAACTGGAACATCTCAATCCCTTCACGTTGCTGGTTGCGGTTGTGCTGTCGGCGCAGGCGACGGACGCGGGGGTCAACCGCGCCACGCGCGCTCTGTTCCCAGTTGCCGATACGCCGCAAAAGATGATCGCGCTCGGCGAGGAGAAGTTGCGCGATTACATCAAGACCGTCGGCCTCTACCGCACCAAGGCGAAGAACGTCATTGCGCTGTCGGAAAAACTGATCCGCGAATTCGGCGGTGAAGTGCCGCGCACGCGGGCGGAGATCGAGTCGCTGCCGGGCGCCGGGCGCAAGACCGCCAATGTCGTTCTCAACATGGCCTTCGGCGAGCGCACCATGGCGGTGGATACGCATGTGTTTCGCGTCGGCAACCGAACTGGTTTGGCGCCCGGCAAGACGCCGCTGGAAGTGGAGCTGGGGCTCGAGCGCGTCATTCCCGCTGAATTCATGCTGCACGCGCATCACTGGCTGATCCTGCACGGCCGCTACACCTGTCTGGCGCGTCAGCCGCGCTGCGCGGTGTGTCTGATCAACGATCTCTGCCGCTGGCCCGAAAAGACTTTGTGAATAAGGTGAGCCACCTGCTCGACCTCATCCTGAGGAGCCGCGCATGCGCGGCGTCTCGAAGGATAGCCGCATCGGGGCCACATGGTTCGGGACGCGCGAAGATGCGCTCCTCACAATGAGGGGATAGACGCCGCGACGATTGGGACCTTGTCCCGGAGGACCGCGCAGCCTAGGCTCACGCCAAAAGCGCCAAAGCTCGTCAAACAAGGCCCGTCAAAAAGGGCCGCGCGACAAGGGGAGAGAAGCCATGCGGTTGCGGCTTGCGCTGGTAACAGCGCTGATGGTCACGGGGCTTGCTGCGCTGCCGGCGCGCGCGCAAATTTCCGACGATGTCGTCAGAATAGGCGTGCTCAACGATCAAACCGGCCTTTACGCCGATCTGGGCGGTCCGGGCTCGGTGGTCGCGGCCAAAATGGCGGTGGAGGATTTCGGCGGCAAGGTGCTCGGCAAGCCGATCGAGATCGTATCCGGCGATCACCAGAACAAATCCGACGTCGGTGCTGCGATTGCGCGCGAATGGTTCGATGTCGGCAAGGTCGACATGGCGATCGGCTTCGACCATTCGGCCGTGGCGCTCGCCGTCTCGCAGCTCGCGGCGGAGAAAAATCGCATCGCGATTGCCGGCGCCGTCGGCTCGACCGCCTTTACCGGGAAATCCTGCACGCCGCTGGAGGCGTCGTGGATCTACGATTCTTACGCGCTGACCACCAGTCTTGCGAAAGCCGTCGTGGCGGAAGGGCACGACAGCTGGTTCTTCCTTACGGTCGACTACACCTTTGGCCATTCGCTGGAAGCCGATGCGAGCGCGGCGGTGAAAGCGGCCGGCGGCAAGGTGCTCGGCAGCGTGCGCCATCCGCTCAACACCGCGGATTTCAGCTCCTACCTGCTGCAGGCCCAGGCTTCCGGCGCGAAGGTGGTCGCGTTTGCCAATGGCGGCGGCGACATGGTGAACGCCACCAAGCAGGCGAACGAGTTTGGTCTCACCAAAAACCAGAACATCGTCTCGCTTTTGGTTTTCATTTCCGACGTGCACAGCATGCAGCTTCAGGCCGCGCAGGGATTGAAATTCGTCACCGCGTTTTACTGGGACCGCAACGAGGAAACCCGCTCCTGGTCGAAGCGCTTCTTTGAAAAGTTCGGGCGGATGCCGACCATGCCGCAGGCCGCGGTCTATTCGGCGATCACGCATTATCTCGGTGCGATTGCTGCCGCCGGCACCGACGAGGCGAAAGCTGTGATGGCAAAAATGCGCGAGCGCCCGGTCAACGATTTCTATGTCAAAAATGGGCACCTGCGCGCGGACGGCCGTCTGGTGCACGACATGTATCTGGCCCAGGTCAAGACGCCGGCCGAATCCCGGGGGCCGTGGGACTACTACAAGATCCTGTCCACCATCCCCGGCGATCAGGCGTTCCGCTCGTTGGCCGATGGCGGCTGCCCGCTCGTGCGGTGAATTTGAAGTCCCTATCAATGTCGCTGAGGTTTCGTCATAGGGACTTCAAATTCAAAGCCGCATGAGAAGCCAATATTGCCAGAGCTTCCTTTGATTCCGAAGTTCGTATCAGAGGCTGCCGCGAGGGCGGACGAACTTCGGAATCGGAGCTCTGGTGTCGCGCACTGAATTTCTCTCGGAAAAGGCCTTAACTTCCTTTTCCGCATAGAAAAAGGCGGCCTCTGCCCCTGAACCGATAGCCAGCTCACGGCGACTACCATGTCGGCAAACATAGGTAGTAGGGGCGCCCGTCCGTCGTGATTAAGAGAAAACCAAATACTTGGTACGTTTCGATCCACCTGCCAGAGAATCAAAAAACTGGACACTATTCCCGTCGTTCGGAAGGCTTCGCCAGCGAAGCCGAGGCCAAGAAATATGCTGCGGGCCAGATTTCGGTCGGCACGAGGGTCAGCGCTGGAACGCTTAACCCCGTGACGCCCAAGAGAGTGATCGAGCCCTCCCAGATCGACGAATGGCTTTCGGAGACGACCAAACCGGGCGGGCGTTAGTTGCGCGGGACAGGCACAGCTTCCCGGCGTCATGCGATGTGTCGGCCGCGATCGGTGTCTGCTAATCTTGGCCGATGAACATTGCAGAGCACGCTGAGCCGACCACAAAGCGCGTCACGCTGACGTTTGACAATGGACCTGTGCCTGGCGTCACCGAACGCGTGCTGGAGATTCTCGAGCAGGCGCGGATACGCTCGACCTTCTTCGTCATCGGACGGAATCTCGACAATCCCGCTGCCGCCAGGTTGATGAGACGAGCGCATGCGGCCGGCCACTGGATCGGCAATCACACGCTCTCGCATACGGTTGCGCTCGGAGATCGCACCGGGCGGGACTACGCGCTGAGCGAGATCGAAGGTGCGCAAGCGCGCATCGGATCTTGCGCACATGCCGAGAAACTGTTTCGGCCTTACGGCAACTCCGGGCATCTCGGACCGCACCTCCTCAGCCGGGCGGCGCTCGACCACCTCCTCGCGCAAAATTACCGAACGATCACCTGGAACAACGTGCCCGGCGACTGGAAGGACCCCGATGGTTGGGTCGATCGCTGTATCGCGCAGGTCTCAACGGAGCCCTGGAGCGTCGTCGTGCTGCACGACATCGAAGGCGGGTGTTTGGCGCGCCTTGGCGAATTGCTTCGCCGATTGGCAGATCGCGGCGTGACGTTCGAGCAGGACTTTCCGGGCGCGGTCACGCTCACAAGGGGCGGCCAGATCGTCAGCCTTCCGCAAGGCTACGTCGCCGACTAGTGCCGCCTATTTGACGTTCCTGCAGCACAAGCGGCGAACTCGATCCAGGAACGTCAAATAGAAAAGCGGCACTAGAATCATAAGTTTGCTAGTGCCCAAGACTTTCCGAAGTTCGTGAAAGGTGCCTGCTGAGACGTAACACGAACTTCGGAAAGTGGGCACTAGGCACCACGCCATCACGCCACTGGCAGTCTCGTCTTTCGGGCCGGCTCGATCAGCTCTGGTCTTGGCCCGCTCAGGCGCTTGTGCACGTGGACCATGAAGGCCATGGCGAAGACCGGCGTCGCCAGGTTGACGACAGGAATCGAAACGAAGGCTGCGATGAAGAGCCCTGCGGTGAACACCGTAGCGGAATTGTCCTTGCGCATCGCTTTGGCTTCTCGCGGCGAGCGGAATCGCATCGCTGCCAGTTCGAAATATTCGCGTCCCAGAAGCCAGGCCGTTGCGATGAAAAAGATGATGAAGCCGGCGCCGGCGAACAACACGAAAGGCAGCGCGATCAGATAGACGATGATGGTGAGCAGCGCCGTCTTGATCCCTTGAGGGATGGCAATGCTCAGCGGCAGCGCGGTGCCGGGCCGCTCGGCCGGATAATGCTCGCGCTCGACATGGTCGGCCACCTCGTCGACGAAGAAGCTCGCAACCAGCGACGTAATGGCCGGCATCAGAAACACCGCGCCGACCACGATGCCGAGGCCAGCGGCAATCGAAATGATCCAAGCGAGGATATCGAGTGACGTCTGGAATTTGGGGCCGAGCGCCGCCTCGGCCCAGACTTCGCCCGACGTCGCAAGCCAGCTGAGCAGCCGCTGCAATCCGATCGCCACCACCACGATCAGCGCCAGCGCCATGCCAATCGATCGCCACAGGATCGAGCGCATTGGCGGCGACAGCATTTGCGACAGCGCCTTGATGGCCGCGTCAATCATCCACTTTTCCTTCCCACGAAGCGTCAGCGAGAGGTAGCCACGGTGGATGCGTTCGGCAAGGCCTTGGCCTGATGCTACTTCTTGCAGTCTCGGCTCAAGGGGATCGACAAAGTGGCGATGTTGTGAAGGGAGCGGCGTTTCGCGCGCGCTATTTACGCAGTTGGAAGCGGCGCTTCTTCGTCAACCGCTTCAGGAACAAGCGACGGCGCTTCGAGCGCTTCTGGAAACACACCGAACTGGCCCGCTACCTCCTGGAGCGGCTTTTGTTTATCGGCCCAGTGCAGTGCGGTGTAGTCGAACCCGGTAATGATGGTCGGCTTGACGATTTCGAAATAGGGCGAGATGTCGAAATCGCGCGGCATGTACAGCGAGGAGTCGCGGATGTGCAGGATTTCGCGGCGCGCTGCCCGCGAACCGGCCAGCGTGACCCTGGGCAGGATCGGATAGCGCACGGCATCGAAGGCTTGCGCGATCAGGGCGGAGCAAATGATCTTGGTGGGATCGCCGGAGCCGAACGCGATCATCCGACGCCGAAAGCGCTGCGGGATCGGCAGCGGAATCAGGAAGCGCATCAGGTCCAGAATATTCTTGGTGTCGTAGCCGAAGCCGATGCGGTTGATCGCATAGCGGCACACCGTGTAGCGGTCCTCGAAGGACAGGCCGACCGGCCGGCACAGCCGCGTGTGATAGCTGAAATATTTCGACAGCGGCGCCGAGGTGACGCCTTCGCCGATATTGGCCTCGATCAGCACATGCTGCTCACCGTCGGCTTCCACGGCGCCGTCGACCGGCCCGACATAGAGCGCGGCGTGCGACCAGGTCGACTGGGTCAGGTATTTGATGATGCCGGAAACACGGTTGTTGCCTTCGACCAGCAGCACGTCGCCGGGCTGGACGATGCCGCGGAGATGGTCGGGGTCGCTCGGCGTGAACGGCTCGTAGCCATGCACTTCCTGCTGAAGATAGGAAGCGATCCACTTGCCGAAGGTGTCGAGCATTACGCCCATTGTTCCCCCCAAGCAGCTTTTCGGCTGCTTTTTTCAATCAATATCATGGTCGAAAGCCGTTGCAATTTGGTTCATGCCAAAAGTGCTTCAATCATGATTGATTTACCATGATGCTTGCCGCTCATGCTTGGATGCGGCTAGTCTGAAAAAGTGCCCGCGGGGTTATTTGCGGGTCTACTAGTTGTTCACTTTGTTCTCAAGATTTTCCGGAAACCTGGTATGGCCATCACGCGGCGCGATTTCCTGGCGGCCTCCGCCGTCGCGGCCTTGCCTGGCCTCGGCCGCCGTGCGTTCGCGGCGGCGTTGCCGCGAGAGGCCGACATCGTCGTGATCGGTGCGGGCGCGGCCGGCATTGCGGCAGCGCGGCGTGTCCAGGCGGCGGGTCGCAAGGTGATCGTGGTCGAGGCCGATACGCGCCTCGGCGGCCGTTGCTGGACCGACGGCGCCACCTTCGACGTGCCGCTCGACCGCGGCGCGCGCTGGCTGCACAATCCCGAAACCAATCCGATGATCAGGCTGGCGCGCAGCGCCGGGCTCGATATTTCGGCAGCGCCTCTGGGTCAGAAAATCCGCATCGGCCTGCGCAATGCCCGCGCCGGCGAAATCGAGCAGTTTCTTGCTGCGCTGGTTCGCGCCAACCGCGCCATCGACGATGCTTCGCGCGGTGGCAAGGCCGACGTTCCTTGCGAATCCGTGCTGCCGAAAGATCTCGGCGATTGGGCCGGCGCCGTGGACTTCGCGCTCGGCGCCAGTGGAGTCGGGAAGGACCTTCGCGACGTTTCGGTCATGGACAAGGCGCGCGCGCAGGATCGCATGGCGGCGATCGGCTGCCGTCAGGGCTTGGGCACGCTGATTGCCAAGTTGGCAGAGCCGGTGCCGATCGCGCTATCGACCCCGGCCAATCAAGTCATCTGGAACAACCACGACGTTGTGGTGGAAACGCCATCGGGCAAGATCGCCGCGCGAGCCGCGATCGTCACCGTTTCGAGCAATGTGCTCGCCGCGGGCAACATCAAGTTCACGCCGGAACCGAAGCGTCAGTTGGACGCCGCGTCAAAACTGTCGCTCGGCAGCTACGATCGCATCGCCTTGCTGCTGCCGGGCAACCCGCTCGCGCTCGCCAATGACGAAGCGGTCATCGAGCAGAGCAATTCCACCGCCACGGCGCTGCTGTCGGCCAATCTCGCCGGCTCGGCGGTCTGTCTGCTCGACGTCGGAGGCTCCTTTGGCCGCGAGTTGTCCAGCCAGGGCGAGAAAGCGATGATTTCCTTTGCCACCGAATGGCTGAAAAAGTTGTTCGGCAACGATCTCGCATCCGCTGTGAAGAAATCGAGCGTGACGCGCTGGAACGCCTCGCCCTACATCCTCGGCGCCATGTCGGTGGCCGCGCCCGGCGCGCAAGGCTCGCGAAAAATTCTCACAGAACCCACAGGCAATCTGTTCCTGGCGGGCGAGGCCACGCACGAGACATTGTGGGGCACGGTCGACGGCGCCTGGGAAAGCGGCGAGCGCTCCGCCGAAGCGGCGCTGCGCAAGATCGGCGCGCTCGTCGATCCCAACGCCGCGCCGGCGCGCACGCCGGCTCGCCGCCGCAGGTGAGGCGCGGCATACAATTGATGCTTACCGCTCCACGACCCTCGTAGTGAGGAGGCGCGTTAGCGCCGTCTCGAACCATGAGGCCACTAGTACGGCCTCATCCTTCGAGACGCGTGCAAGCGCGCTTCTCAGGATGAGGGGTTAGCGCTGCTTGCCTAGCGCAGAACGCCGCCGGTTTTCTTGTTGACCTCCGCCACGATCTTGGCGGCGACCGCCTCGATCTCCTGGTCGGTCATGGTCTTTTCGCGCGGCTGGATCGTCACGGCGATCGCGACCGATTTCTTGGCCTCGTCGATGCCCTTGCCTTCGTAGACGTCGAACACCGTCACGCCGGTGATCAGCTTCTTGTCGACGCCTTGCGCGGCGCGCAGGATGTCGCCCGCCTTCACCGCGCGGTCGACGATGAAGGCAAAATCGCGCGACACCGGCTGGAACGCCGATAGCTCGATCGCGGGCTTGGCCCGAGTTGCCCGCTGCTTGGCCTCGGGGATTCGATCGAGAATGATCTCGAAGGCGATCAGCGGGCCGTCGGCGCCGAGCTTTTCCGCAACGCGCGGGTGCAACTCGCCGAAAGTGCCGAGCACGTTTTGCGGGCCGATCTGGATGGTGCCGGAGCGCCCCGGATGCAGCCAGCTCGCGCCGCCCGGCACGACTTGCAGCGCCTGCATCGGCGCGCCGGCGGCCGCGAGCACGGCAAAGGCGTCGGCCTTGGCGTCGAAGGCGTTCGCCGCCGCCGAGCCGGTCCAGTTGCGCCCGAGACCCGCCTGCGAGGCAAAGCCATGACGAACGCCGGCGGCAGCGGTGAGCTGATCTTCAGGCTTGTCGCCCCGAAACACCTGGCCGACCTCGAACAATGAAACATCGGCAAAGCCGCGGTCGGAATTGGCCTGCGCTGCGGCGACGAGACCCGGCAGCAGGCTCGGCCGCATGTCGGACAGGTCCGCCGCGATCGGATTGGCAAGCGAAAGTTCGGCCTTGCCGCCGCCGAACAGTTCAGCATGCGGTTTCGAGATGAACGACCACGTCACGGCCTCGACCATGCCGCGCGCGGCGAGCGCGCGCTTGGCGCGGCGGGTGCGCAGCTGCGTCGGCTTGAGCACAGGCTTGCGCGGCGCATCACCGCGCTCGAACGGCGTCATCGGCACCTGATCGACGCCGACGATGCGCACGATCTCCTCGACGATGTCGGCCTTGCTGTGCACGTCCGAGCGCCAGGAGGGGATCGCGACCTTCACCACCGCGCCGCTGCCCGCCACCATGAAGCCAAGATGGCCGAGGATGCGCTTCATCTCGGGGAATGCGACGTCGATGCCGGCGAGGCGTTTCACCTCGGTAATCGGGAATTCGATGATGCGGTCGTCGCCGAACGCATTGCCCACCACGATGTTGTCCGATGGCGCGCCGCCGCAGATCTCCATCACGAGCCTGGTCGCCATTTCCAGCCCCGGCACCATGAAGGCCGGGTCGACGCCGCGCTCGAAACGATAGCGCGCGTCGGAATTGATGCCGAGCTTGCGGCCGGTCTGCGCGATGTTGATCTCGTTCCACAGCGCCGATTCGATCAGCACGTCGGTGGTGGTCTCCGAACAGCCTGACGCTTCGCCGCCCATGATGCCCGCGAGCGACTCGACGCCGTGATCGTCCGCGATCACACAGATCGACGAATCGAGCGTGTAGGTGCGGCCATCGAGCGCGAGCAGCGTCTCGCCATCGCGTCCGCGACGGACCACGAGATTGCCCTTTACCTTCGCCGCATCGAACACGTGCAGCGGCCGGGCGCGATCGTAGGTCATGAAGTTGGTGATATCGACCAGTGCGTTGATTGGCCGCAAGCCGATCGAGGTCAGGCGCTTTTGCAACCAGTCGGGAGAGGGGCCGTTCTTGACGCCGCGCACGAGGCGCAACGCGAAGCCGGGGCAGAGGCTCGCATCTTCCACCGTCACCTTCACGGGGCAGGGGAATTCGCCTTTGATCGGTTTGATGCCGGGGTCTTTGAACTTGCCCATGTCGGCGGCGGCGAGATCGCGTGCGATACCGTGGACGCCGGTGCAATCCTGCCGGTTCGGCGTCAGGTTGATTTCGAAGACGGGATCGCCGAGCCCGGCCCATGCGGCGTAGGGCTTGCCGAGCGGCGCATCGGCCGGCAATTCCATGATGCCGTCGTGGTCGTCGGAGATTTGCAGTTCAGCCGCCGAGCACAGCATGCCGCGGCTCTCGACGCCTCGGATGGTGCCGATGCCGAGCGTAATGTCTTTGCCCGGAATATAGGTGCCGGGGGGCGAGAACACGCTGATGAGCCCTGCGCGCGCGTTCGGCGCGCCGCAGACCACCTGCACCGGCGCGGCACCGTCTCCGGTGTCGACCATGCACACACGCAAGCGATCCGCATTCGGGTGCTGCTCGGCCGAGATCACGCGCGCGATGGTGAACGGCGCCAGCGCCTTCGCCTTGTCTTCGAGGCTCTCGACCTCCAGCCCGATCATGGTGAGCTTGTCGGCGAGCTTTTCAACGGACTCGTCGGTGTCGAGATGGTCCTTCAGCCAGGAGAGGGTGAATTTCACGTGCTCAACCCTCCCGCCAGCGTCGGGATGTCGAGCGGCTTGAAGCCGTAATGCGAAAGCCAGCGCACGTCGCTCTCGAACAGCTGCCGCAAATCGCTCATGCCGTATTTCAGCATCGCGATGCGGTCGATGCCCATGCCCCAGGCAAAGCCCTGATAGACGTCAGGATCGATGCCGCACGCGCGCAGCACGTTCGGATGCACCATGCCGCAGCCGAGAATTTCCAGCCAGTCCTCGCCTTCGCCAAAACGAATCTCGCCGTTGCCGCGCCGGCACTGAATGTCGACCTCGAGCGAGGGTTCAGTGAACGGAAAGAACGACGGCCGGAAGCGCATGTTGATGTGGTCGACCTCGAAGAAGGCCTTGCAGAACTCGTGCAGGATCCATTTGAGGTGACCGAGGTGCGAATGCTTGTCGATGACGAGCCCTTCGACCTGGTGGAATTGCGGCGTATGGGTCGCATCGGAATCGATGCGATAGGTCCGCCCCGGACAGATCACGCGGATCGGCGGGCTCGAGCTCAACATCGTGCGCACCTGCACCGGCGAGGTGTGGGTCCGCAGCAGCATGCGCGAGCCGTCTTCCTTCGGGTTGAAGAAGAACGTGTCGTGCATTTCCCGCGCCGGGTGGCCTTCCGGGAAATTCAGCTTGGTGAAGTTGTAGTCGTCGGTCTCGATGTCCGGCCCTTCGGCGACCGAAAATCCCATGTCGGCGAAGATCGCCGTGAGTTCATCCCAAACCTGGCTGAGCGGATGGATGCGGCCGGCTTCCGCGGGCGCATCGCGCAAGGGCAGCGTGACGTCGACGGTCTCGGACGCCAGCCGCGCATCGAGCGCGGCCGACTTCAGCACCTCGCGCCGCGCGCTCAGCGCTTCGCTCACCTTGTCCTTGGCGAGGTTGATCGCCGCGCCTTGCGTCTTGCGCTCGTCGGGCGACATCTTGCCCAGCGTTGCCAGAAGCGCCGAGATCGAGCCTTTCTTGCCGAGCGCCGCGACGCGCACGGCTTCGAGCGCGGCTTCGTCAGACGAAGCTGCGATCTGCTTCAGGATTTCTTGTTCGAGCGTTGCGAGGTCGGACATGGCGATCCTTTTTAGCCAGGATGCTAAGCCGGTGCTCCTAGCCGTCATGCCCGAGCTTGTCTCGGGCATCTGCGTCTTAGGTGTTTGCGAGAAGGAAGACGTGGATGGCCGGGTCAAGCCCGGCCATGACGATCTTTGTCGGGCGAGCTTACGCCTTACGCCGCGAGCGCAGCCTTGGCCTTCTCGGCGATCGCCTGGAACGCGGCCGGCTCGTTGATCGCGAGATCCGAGAGCACCTTGCGGTCGACCACGATGCCCGACTTGGACAGGCCGTTGATAAACACGCTGTAGGTCATGCCGAACGGACGGACGGCCGCATTGAGTCGCTGGATCCAGAGCGCGCGGAAGGTCCGCTTCTTGCGCTTGCGGTCGCGGAAGGCGTATTGGCCAGCCTTTTCGACGGCAGGCTTGGCGGCGCGGATCGTGTTCTTGCGGCGGCCGTAATAGCCCTTGGCGGCCTTGTAGACTTTCTTGTGCTTGGCGTGGGCGGTCACACCGCGTTTGACGCGAGACATGACGAAGCTCCTTCGAAATCGGAAAAATGAGTGACGGATCGCCGCGCGGACGCGGCGCGGCGGACGAAGCTTTAGGCGTTCGGCAGGAAGTACTTCTTGACGTTGTCGCCGTCGGTCTTGAACAGCACGCGCGTGCCGCGCAGCTGCCGGATCTGCTTCTTGGTCCGCTTGATCATGCCGTGGCGTTTGCCGCGCTGGGCGTGCAGCACCTTGCCTGTGGCAGTCACTTTGAAGCGCTTTTTGGCGCCCGACTTGGTCTTCAGCTTGGGCATTTGGCTCTCCTATGGCCGCAGAAAAAGCCCGCCCGAGGCGGTGCTTTGGCGGCTAAAATGCTCGTTAGAGCGTTGAAAGTGCTCAGGTTTTTATGTCGTTCGACAAAACCCGCACGGCCATCGCCACGGCAGCCCTAAATGAGCCGGGCGATGAAGGTCGGGCTTATGGCAGAACAAGTTCATTTTGGCAACGATGAACCGTCAAATCAGCTTCGCCGACTGATGTCAGGATGCCGGCATTTGGCGTCACCAACGTCTTCATCAGGCCAGGTCAAAATGCGCATTTCAGCCCAATCGATTAAGTCATCTTCGAATTTCCCACTCCGCGCAACGCTGGGGCTGCTCGCCCTGGCGGCGGTTGCTTTTGCGAGCGGAATTTCTACGCCCGCCAATGCGGGTCCGAGGCCCGGCGTCTATGACGGCACCTGGAACGTGACCTTCACCACCCGCGCCGGCAATTGCAGCGCGACCAACAGCGCGCCCTTCAACGTTGCGGGCACTCAGGTCTCGTCGGCTGGCGGCGGCAAAGTGACCGGCGGCATCAGCCGCGGCGGCGCGGTAGCCGTCAACATTTCGGTCGGCCTGTCGCACGCGAGCGGAAGGGGCCGCCTGGTCGGTAATTCCGGCACCGGCCGCTGGACCGGCATCATCTCCGGCGACAAGTGCAGCGGTACCTGGGCGGCGAGCCGGACGTGAGGCCGATCTTCGCGGCAACCCTGACGGCACAGTCTCCGCGCGAGCGGGAGACTGTGAACGATCGGGCTATTTTCAGCGAAGGAATCAGCGCGGCGCCAGAACCATCACGACCTGGCGGCCCTCGAAGCGGGCGTCCTGCTCGACCTTGGCAAACTCCGCGACGTCCGTCTTGATCTTGTCGAGCAGCTTGGTGCCGATTTCCTGGTGCGCCATTTCACGGCCGCGGTAGCGCAAGGTGATCTTGACCTTGTCGCCTTCCTCGAAGAAACGCTGCATCGCGCGCATCTTCACGTCATAGTCGTGATCGTCGATCATCGGCCGAAGCTTGATCTCCTTGATCTCGACGGTCTTCTGCTTCTTGCGGGCTTCTGCCGCTTTCTTCTGCGCCGAATATTTGTACTTCCCGTAGTCCATGATCTTGCAGACGGGAGGAGAGGCGTTCGGCGAAATCTCCACGAGATCCATGCCGGCTTCGATCGCCTGTCTGATGGCGACGATCGTCTCGACGGTGCCCTGGTTGGTGCCGTTCTGATCGATTAGCTGAACCGTTGCGTTGCGGATCTCATCATTGGTGCGCGGCCCATCCTTGGCGACGACGGGCGGGGCTCTATTGGGACGGCGAATGGGTATTTCTCCAAAGTTGTGAACGAAGGTTGTAGTTTGAAGGATTAAGGCTTCGCGGGCAAGCCGACTTGCTCTTGACGGGCCAAAAAGCATCAAATGAGAGGCATTTTGGCCACGGGAATGCTGGGTCAGCGGCGACATAGGACGCGAGGGCGCTTTCCGCAAGCTCGATAACGCACCAACCCCCATTTGGTTGACGGACTCTTTCGGCTCGCGCACAGAGGTTTTCGGAGTGATGTCATGACCAGTTCCGAAACCGATCAGCAAACCCCCGTCTTCATCGAGGTCGGCGAGGCCGGTGCGCCGCGCCGCATCGCGGTCCGCGCCCGCAAGGGCGCCATGCCCGGGCTATTTTGGCTCGGCGGCTTCAAGTCGGACATGCGGGGGACCAAGGCGCTCGCGCTCGACGCCTGGGCCGCCGAGCGCGGCCGCGCCTGTACCCGGTTCGACTATTCGGGCCACGGGGAATCCGGTGGCGATTTTGCCGACGGGACCATCGGGCGCTGGCTCGAAGAGAGCGTCGCGGTGTTTGACAGGTTCTGTGAAGGGCCGCAGGTCGTGATCGGGTCCTCGATGGGCGGCTGGATGGCGCTGCTTTTGGCGCGCGAACTGGTGCGGCGCCCAGCTTCCCGCGCCTCACTCAAAGCGCTCGTGCTGATCGCGCCGGCGCCCGATTTCACCGAAGAACTGATGTGGAAGGGATTTTCCCCCGAAACGCGGCGCCAGATCGAGACGACAGGCGTCTGGCTGCGCCCGTCCGAATATGGCGATCCCTATCCGATCACCAGGAGCCTGATCGAAGAGGGCCGCAATCACCTGCTGCTCGGGGCTGCGATCGAGGTCGGCTGTCCCGTGCATATCCTGCAGGGCGCAAAGGATCCCGATGTGCCGTGGAAACATGCCTTTGCATTGGTGCATCGGCTGCCGGCAGACGATGTGGTGCTGACCCTGATCCAGGACGGCGATCACCGCCTGTCGCGGCCGCAGGACATTGCGCGGATTCTCGCAGCCGTCGCTGAATTCGGCTAAAGCGTTTTCAAGCGAAGTGGGAACCGGTTCGCGTGAAGAAAACGCGTCAAAAACAAAATTTGGTCTCGTCTCGCGAGGAGAGAGTGCCATGACCACCGAAGAACTTCTGCGCGCCTTTTGCGACGCCGCCGAAGCGCGCAACGGCAAGGCCTTTGCCGATTTGTTTACTGATGACGGCGTCTATCACGACGTGTTCTACGGCGCCTTCGAGGGCCGCGCCAAAATCGCCGAGATGATCGACGAGGTGTTTGGCCGGACCGCGACCGACTTCCGCTGGGACATGCATGATCCGCTCAGCGACGGCGAGACGCTCTATGCGCGTTACACGTTCAGCTACCGCTCATTGCTGGCGGAGGCGAACGGCGCGCGGGTGATGTTCGAGGGCGTGGCGATCATGAAGCTGCGCAATGGCAAGATTGCCAGTTACCACGAGGTCGCCAACACCGCGCCGGCCTTCGTCGACATGAACTTTGCGCCGGAACGAATCGCCAGGATATTCGCCAAACAGGGCGCGGCGCTGAAAGCGCGGCCGGAGATGAAGCGTCATCTCGCCTAGAAATCGAGATCGACGTAGGTGCGTGACGCCGGCACGCCGGCGAGCCATTCCGAGAGCAGCGGGCGGAACGAAGGCCGCGACTTGACCCGCGCATACCAGGCCTTTGCCGCATCGTCCTCGCTCCACGGCACGTCGCCGAGATAATCGATCGCCGACAGATGCGCGGCCGCGGCAAGGTCCGCAAAGGTGAGGCGGTCGCCGGCCAGATAATTTCGCGTCCCGGCCAGCCAGCCGATATAGGCGAGGTGATAGCGCACGTTGGTTTTCGCGGCGCGCATCACGTCGGCGGACGGCGGACCACCGCCGTCGTTCTCGCTCATGAAGCGCTTGTAGATGCGCTCGGTGACCAGCGGACCGGACGCTTCCTCGAAAAACTTTTCGTTGAACCACGCCATCAGCCGCCGCACTTCGATGCGTTCCGCAATGGCCTGCGGCAACAGCCGCCGCTCGGCCATCTCGGCGCCAAAGGTCTCGTCGATATATTCGGCAATGACGCCGGCGCCGGGAACAGCGCCTTCGCGCTCTGCAATCAGCACCGGCGTGGTGGCTGCGGGGTTGAGCGCCAGGAAAGCCTCGCGCCGTTCCCAGGTTCGTTCTTCCACCAGATTGAGATCGGCGCCGAGTTCGCCGAGCACGAGGCGAATGAAGCGCGAATGCGGACAGAACGGGTGATGGAACAGCGTGAACATGAAGCTCTTCTACCGAAGCTTTTGACGGTGGCAACCCTACCAGCGGTCCGATTCTAACATTCGCACCCCTTCTCAGCCGGCACCTTTGCGAATGCTAGAATCAAAGGACCACTGGCAAATATAGAGTTTCTAGTGGAGTTTAGGATTTGACATTCGCTTTCAGAGCTTGTGGCTAGGCGGGTAGCGAATGTCAAATCCACTCCACTAGTTTCCGAGTTTTTACCGTTGCGGCATGCATTCGAATAAGCGAGAAGAATCCGGCCATTTTCAGCCGCTATCGCCTGCGCACGGTCCCAGGCGGATCGCGATCGTGCAATCACCAACCCGATAACCTGACAAAGAGGATGCCCAATCATGCTGACTGATTCGTTGCGGGCGGTAATTCTCGGCATCGTCGAGGGCATCACCGAGTTTCTGCCTGTTTCCTCCACCGGCCACATGCTGCTCGTGCAGCGCTTCTTCGGTTTGGGGGAGGGCGCCTTCTGGAACAGTTTCATCGTGTTGATTCAGCTCGGCGCGATTCTCGCGATCGTCGTGCTCTATTTCGCCAAGCTGTGGAAAATCGCGCTCGGCATGTTTTCGAATCGCGACGACCGCCGCTTCGTCATCGGCGTCCTGATCGCGTTTCTGCCGGCGGTGATCATCGGCCTGATCGCCGGCAAATACATCAAGGAGGTCCTATTCAATCCGTGGGTGGTTTGCTTCTCGCTGATCGTCGGCGGCGCGATCCTGCTTTGGGTTGACCAGCTCGATCACAAGCCCACCGAGCACGACGCGACGAAATTTCCGCTGCTGACGTACCTCTGGATCGGCATCGCGCAGTGCCTCGCCATGATTCCCGGCGTGTCGCGTTCCGGCGCCAGCATTGTCGCGGCGATGCTGCTCGGCGCCGACAAGCGCGCAGCGGCGGAATTCTCGTTCTTCCTGGCGATCCCGACCATGATCGGCGCGTTCGCCTACGATTTCTACAAGAACCGCGCCGAGATGACGGCGGACCATCTCGGCACCGTCGCAATCGGCTTCGTGCTGTCGTTCGTCGTCGCCATCATCGTTGTGAAGGCGTTTCTCGGCTATGTGTCACGCCGCGGCTTTGCGCTGTTTGCGTGGTGGCGCGTGGTCGTCGGCACGCTCGGTCTGATCGCGCTCGCGCTGGGGCACTGATGGTTCCTCATGGTGAGGAGGCGCGCGTGCCCGAGCAGGCCGGGCAGCAGCGAGGCCGTTAGCGAACGGCACAAAATATAACGCGCCGTCGCTGGACGATGCTTCGCATCGCCAGGAGAACCATGAGGCCATGATGCGCCCATCCTTCGAGACGCGGCGAAGTCGCCGCTCCTCAGGATGGGCCTGTTCTGGCTGAGAGGAAGTTTACGCGTTCTTCTGCGCGAACTGGCCCGCTTTGCGGAAACGCCAGAGATATTGCGGCGCGACGCCTTCGATCGAATCCGGTGCGATGCCGAGCCCTTCCAGTGTGAGGCCGGCGCTCCTTGCGGCGTCCGACACCACATTGTCGCTGCGCAGGAGCTCGACCTGATCTCCGGTCAGCTTGAACGGGCCGGGTGCGAACTGCAAAAACAGCGCCTGAAGTTTTGCGAGGCCAAACGGCAGCGACACCAGCATGCGCTCGCGCCCGGTGATCGAAAGGATCATTTCCATGATCTCGCGCATGGAAAGCACTTCCGGTCCGCCGAGCTCGTAAACGCCGCCTGCTTTGGCCTTGCCGTCGACGGCGTCCGCAATCGCGGTCGCGACGTCGCCGACATAGACCGGTTGCAACTTGGTCGTCCCGCCGCCGATCAGCGGAAGCGCCGGCGAGATCCGCGCGAGGCCCGCAAAGCGGTTGGTGAAATCATCTTCGGGGCCGAACACGACGGAGGGGCGGAAGATGGTGGCCGATGGGACGGCCGCAAGCACCGCCTGTTCGCCGGCCGCCTTGGAGCGGGCATAGCGCGAGGTGGAATTCTCATCGGCGCCGATCGCCGAAACATGGACCATCCGCGCGCCGGCTGCGGCCACAGCCTTCGCCACCGTGCCCGCCCCCTCGCCCTGCACGGCGTCAAAGGTCTGTGCGCCTGATTGGGCGAGGATGCCGACGAGGTTGACCGCGATCTCGGCACCGCGCATCGCGGCCGCGACGGAGGCTGGATAACGCAAATTGGCCTGCACGGCGTGGATTTGGCCGACCTTGCCGAGCGGCTGCAGGTGCCCCGCCAGCTCCGGCCGCCGCACCGCGACCCTGATCCGGTAGTCGCGCTTGCACAGCGCCCGGACCACCGCCCGGCCCAGAAAGCCCGACCCGCCATAGACCGTGACCAGGGTTTCCAGATTCGATGCCATGTTCTTGAGCCTTTGGGTCTGATGGGGCTAGTGCCGCCTATTTGAAGTTCCTGCACCACAAGCGGCGAATTCGATCCAGGAACTTCAAATAGAAAGCGGCACTAGAATCAATAGGTTTGCTAGTGCCCATGACTTTCCGAAGTTCGTGGAAAGTGGCTGCTGCAATGGAGCACGAACTTCGGAAAGTGGGCACTAGTATTCGGCGATTTGCCGATACGCCATCGCCCGATTTCTGTACAGTTTTTTCGGTTCACGCGCGCCAATTTGACAAGCGCGCGACCGAACCTTAACTAGCGGCCCCATGCCCAGGTGGCGGAATTGGTAGACGCGCTGGCTTCAGGTGCCAGTGACCTAACAGTCGTGAAGGTTCGAGTCCTTTCCTGGGCACCA
>Ga0070741_10006082_pt1 | contig 26194 bp, 25 predicted proteins | sample Coa_R1_4_FD_66440 | JGI IMG/M metagenome (GOLD analysis project Ga0070741, IMG submission 66440) | Surface soil microbial communities from Centralia Pennsylvania, which are recovering from an underground coalmine fire - Coalmine... | ecosystem: Environmental > Terrestrial > Soil > Unclassified ... | reverse complement strand
AGAACGCCATCGACTGGGTGTCGCGGCTGCAAAACCAGCCGTTTGCCGGCAAGCCGGTGGCGCTGCAATCGGTCTCGCCGGGCCCCGTGGGCGGCGCGCGCGTGCAGTACGACATGCGGCGCTCCATGGTGTTCCTCGACGCGCTGACCTTGAACAAGCCGGAAATTTTTATCGGCAATTGCGCGCAGCGCCTCGACGACAAGGCCGGCAAGATCACCGACGAGCCGACCATCGGCTTCATCAAGCAGCAGCTCGCCGCCTTCGCCAAGTTCATCGCCGCCCACGGCGCGAAGGGCTAAAATTTCAGGACAAACAACAGAGGGAATGGACGTGTCCGATAATCAGGTCAATGTGCTCGTGGTCTGCGGCAGCCTGCGGCAGAACTCCTATAACGCGGCGCTGGCGCGCGCGCTGCCTGGCCTGGCGCCGCCCGGCATGGCGCTCACGGCCGGGCCGCCCTATCACACCATGCCGATCTACAATCACGACATTCAGGACGCGACCGGCTTTCCGGCCGATGCTGTCGCGTGGGCCGACGCGATCCGCGCCGCCGACGGCGTCATCATCGTGTCGCCGGAATACAACTGGAGTATTCCGGGCGGGCTGAAGAACGCGATCGACTGGGTGTCGCGCATGAAGGACGTGCCGTTCAAGGAAAAGCCGATCCTGCTGCAATCCTGCGCCACCGGCGCGCTCGGCGGCGCGCGTATGCAGTATCATATGCGACAGTGCCTGACGGGGGTTGATTCAATCTTTTTCGGCAAGCCCGAGGTGCTGGTGACCTTCGCGGCGAAAAAATTCGACGAGAAGACGCTGGCGCTGACCGATCAGCCCACCATCGACATCGTCAAGCAGCAGCTCGCCGGCTTCGAAAAATTCGTGCGGCGGCTCAACGGGAAGAAATAAGATGGCGCGGCTCGACAAGCGCGTGGCGCTCCTGACCGGCGGCGCCAAAGGGATCGGCCGCCATTATGCGCAGGCGCTGGCCCGCGAGGGCGCGCGGCTGATGATCGCCGACGTCGCCGACGGGAGCGAGCTCGCCGAAACCATTGCGCGCGAGCACGGCGCCAATTCGGTGGCGAGCGCGGTGACCGACGTGAGCAACGAGGGCGCCGTCAAGGCGCTGGTGGCGCAGACCATCGAGCGTTTCGGCAAGATCGACATTTTAGTCAATAACGCCGCCTTGTTCGCGCCGCTCGCCGAGCAGAAGGTCACCGAGATCGACACGGACCTTTGGGACCGCGTCATGGCGATCAACATCCGCGGCGTGTTCCTGATGACCAAGCACGTCGCCCCGCACATGATCGCGCAGAAGTACGGCAAGATCATCAATATCAGCTCTGGCACGGTGGCCCGCGGCATTCCCAACTTCGCCCATTACGTGACCTCGAAGGGTGCGGTAACGGCGTTCACCCGTTCGGTGTCGCGCGAATTGGGCGAGCACAACATCTGCGTCAACAACCTGGCGCCGGGCTTTACGCTCTCCGACAGCGTCATCAACGAAAATCCCGGCCACCTCGATCACTCGCGGGCGCCGTCGCTTGTTCGCCGCGCCATCAAGCGCGACGAATACCCGGAGGACCTTCTGGGCGCGCTGATCTTTCTCGCGTCGCCCGACAGCGATTTCATCACCGGCCAGACCATCGCGGTCGACGGCGGGGCCAATAACACCTGAACCGAGCGGCGCATGCGCGTGGCGCTGAAAATTCATCCGGACTCGCGCTGTCCTGCAGTGCACCAGGTTGAAGTCGAGGCGGCGCGCCCGCAGGTTGGCGCCTTGGTGCTGCGCTATGTCGTGGATGGCGACATGCGCGGCCTGGTGTTGCCGCCTGTCGCCGAGCCGGCGCGGACCGACGCGTTATGGCAACACACCTGCTTCGAGGCATTCATTCGGCCGGGATCCGAGGCAGCCTATTATGAGTTCAACTTTGCGCCGTCGACGCGGTGGGCGGCGTACCGGTTCGATGGTTATCGGGAAGGGATGCGGGCCGCCGACCAGATCGGCGCGCTGCGCATCGAGGTGGATTGCACGCCCGAGCGCTACACGCTGCAGGTCGCATTGCAGTGCGATGAATCGTTCGAGCTGGCTCGCGCGACTTGGCATGTCGGCTTCTCGGCCGTGCTCGAAGCCGTATGCGGCGACAAATCGTATTGGGCGCTCGCGCATCCACCCGGAAAACCGGATTTTCATCACGCCGATTGTTTTGTGGCGGAATTGAAGTAAGCGCCGGGCGTATCGGATAAGCTGTCCCGCATGACATTCGGCATCGATCGCCTCATCGCGGACCCGGTCTTGCGCAAGCCGCTGGCCGGCCGCCGCGTGGCGTTGCTGGCGCACCCGGCGTCGGTCACGGCTGACTTGACGCATTCGCTCGATGCGCTCGCCGCCTGCGGCGACGTCAAGCTCGCCGCCGCGTTCGGGCCGCAGCACGGGCTGCGCGGCGACAAGCAGGACAACATGATCGAATCGCCGGATTTTTACGATCCGGTGCATCGCATTCCCGTGTTCAGCCTGTACGGCGAGGTGCGGCGGCCGACCGACGCGATGCTGGATGCGTGCGACGTCGTGCTCGTTGATCTGCAGGATCTGGGCTGCCGCATCTATACCTTTGTCACCACGCTGCGCTACCTGCTGGAAGCGTCGGTGCGGCGCCAAAAAGAAGTCTGGGTGCTGGAGCGGCCCAACCCGGTCGGCCGGCCGGTCGAAGGTTTTTTGTTGCGCGCGGGCTGGGAGAGCTTTGTCGGCGCCGGCCCGCTGCCGATGCGGCACGGGCTCACGCTCGGCGAGATCGGCGCATGGTTCGTCAAGACGCTCAAGCTCGACATCGCCTATCGGGTCATCGCCATGGCGGGCTGGCAGCCCGACGCGGCGCCCGGCTTCGGCTGGCCGCTCGGCGCGCGCGCCTGGGTCAATCCCAGCCCGAACGCGCCGAACCTGTGGATGGCGCGCGCCTATGCGGGCACGGTGATGGTCGAGGGCACGACGCTGTCCGAAGGCCGCGGCACCACCCGGCCGCTCGAACTGTTCGGCGCGCCCGACATCGATGCGCACGCGGTGGTCAAGGAGATGCACGCGCTGGCGCCGCACTGGCTCGCCGGCTGCAGCTTGCGCGCCTGCTGGTTCGAGCCGACCTTCCACAAGCACGCCGGCAAACTGTGCGGCGGCGTGCAGATTCATACCGAAGGCCCGGCTTACGACCATGCGGCGTTCAAGCCGTGGCGGCTTTTGGCGCTTGCCTTCAAGGCGATCCGCCGCCTGCAGCCCGACTATCCGCTGTGGCGCGACTTTGCCTACGAGTACGAGCACGGCAAGCTCGCCATCGACGTTATCAACGGCAGTCCGCTGCTGCGCGAGTGGGTCGACGATGCCGGTGCCGCGCCGGGTGATCTGGAGGCGCCGGCGAGCGCCGACGAGCGGGAGTGGCTGAAGGAGCGCGAGAGCTACCTCCGCTATTGATCGCCGGCGATTCGGCTGTGGCGATTGCGCCCGTGCGGCGATAAGATCGGGCCGTCGAGACAGCGGGGGTGACTGACATGCTCAACCGTCGCGACTTGATTGTGCTCTCGGCCGCCCAGGCGGTCACGGCCGGCGTTTTCATCGATACCGGCCGGGCGCAGACGCCGCAGAGCGGATACCCAAGCAAAGCCGTGCGCATCATCGTGCCGGTCGCGGCCGGCGGGCCGACCGACATTGTCGCGCGCACGCTGGCCGACAAGCTGTCGGCCATGTGGCATCAGCAGGTCTTCATCGAGAACAAGCCGGGCGCCGGCAACAATCTGGGCTGCGAGTACGTGGCGCGCTCCGATCCCGACGGCTACACGATTTTGTTCGATCCCGGCGCCATGGCGTCGAACACCAGCCTGTACGGCAAGCTGACCTATAACGCGGTGACCGATTTTGCGCCGGTGTCGCTGGTAGCGCTGGTCGATTATTTCATGTTCGTGCCGAACTCTTCGCCGGCCCATACGCTCCCGGAGTTCATCGCCCATGTCAAAGCGCATCCCGGCAAGCTGACCATGGCGTCGCCGGGGACCGGCAGCGCGCCGTATCTGGCCGAGATGATGTTCCTGCAGATGGCCGGGCTGTCGATGACGCACGTGCCGTATCGCGGCGCCGCGCCCGCCTTCACCGATCTCATTCCGGGCCGGGTCGATTGCTATTTCGGCAGCGGCACGCTGTTGTCGTACTCGCGGTCCGGGCAGGTGCAGGTGCTGGCGGTCACCGGGGCCAAGCGCAATCCGGCGGCCCCGGATGTGCCGACCATCGCCGAGGCCGGCGTGCGGGGCTACGAGGTGACCGGAACGCAGGCGCTGTTCGTGCCGGCCAAGACCGCGCCCGAGATCGTGCGCAAGGTCAGCGCCGATACCAATGCGGCGCTGGCCGATCCGGCGATCAAGACCAAGCTCCTGGAGACCGGCTATATCGCCGGCGGTTCGACGCCCGATGCGCTTGGCGAGCGGCTCAAATCGGACATCGTGCGCTGGAGCGGCGTCATCAAGTCGCTCGGCATCAAGCTCGACTAGGCGTGCGCTGCGGTCGCAATTGAACGGCAGACCGTCTATCCTGTGCCGATGTCGCGCACGGTCTCCGCATCAACCGCAATTCTGCTGGCGCTGCTGCCGGCCGTTGCGTTCGCCGCGCCCGCTCACAAGCGGCACGTCTACCATTGGCACGGCTACGGCTTCCTGCCCGGCTACCATCAGCCGCCCAACAACAATGTTCCGGTTTACGGCCCCAAGGGCGCAACCGGCGGCGCGGCGCCAAGGTATGCGCCGAGCTACTACTGGTACGACGGCAGCCATTACTACTTCGGCAATCCCGGGTTCTTCGATCGTCGCTACAACGGCGGCAGTTTCGGTCCGTGCTGGACGTGGACGCCCATCGGGCCGATCTGGAATTGCGGTTAGACGGTCGCAGAACGCCTGCTCGCGCCATCTTGCGCAACGAGGGAGCGGGACATGATGAAGCCTACCCGTCGCAAATTTCTGCAGCTCGCAGCCGCTGGGCCTGCGTTGGTGGCCGCACCGGGCGTAGCGAGGGCGCAAGCCTATCCATCGCGGCCGATCACGATGGTCGTGCCCTTTCCACCCGGCGGATTGACCGATGTGCTTGGGCGCGTGCTTGCCGCCGGGATGCAGGCGGTGCTCGGGCAAACCGTTGTCGTCGAGAATGTCGGCGGCGCCAGCGGCAGCATCGGCACCGGCCGGGTCGCGCGTGCGGCGCCCGACGGCTACACCATCGTCCTGGGCATATGGAACACGCACGTCGCCAATGGCGTCACCTATAAGCTCGACTACGACGTGGTGAAGGATTTTGCGCCGCTCGCGCTGTGCGCGGACGCGCCATTGGTGCTGCTGGCGAAAAAGTCCGCACCGGCCAACGATCTGCGCGGCTATATCGATTGGCTGAAGGCCAATCCCGACAAGGCCTCGATGGCGACCGTCGGCATCGGCAGCCCCGGGCAGCTGCTCGGATTTTTGATGCAAAAGAACACCGGCGCGCGATTCACCCTGGTGCCGTATCGCGGTGCCGGCCCGTCGGTGCAGGACGTCGTCGCCGGGCAGATCGACATGACGTTCGCCAACACGGCAACGGCGCTGCCGTTCGTGCGGGCCGGCAGCCTGAAAGCGTTTGGCGTGACGTCGTTGCGCCGCATCACGGCGGCACCGGACATTCCGACCATGGATGAAGAGGGGCTGCGCGGGTTCTCGTTTTCATTATGGGGCGCGCTGTTCGCGCCGCGCGACACGCCGCGCGACATCATCGACAAGCTCAATGCTGCCGCCGTGAAGACGCTGCACGATCCAGACGTTGCGCGGAAACTGGAAGCCCAGGGGTTCGCCATTCCCTCCGCCGACCGGCAGACGCCGCAAGCGCTTGCCGCCTACCAGAAGGCGGAAATCGACAAGTGGTGGCCGATCATCCGGGACGCCGGCATCAAGGCGCAGTGAATCGCGACCTTACGACAAGGCGGCTTCGACGCCGCGCGCGGCCAACAGCTCGGCAACGCGCTTGCGCGCATGGAATGCGCGGGTTTTCACCGTTCCCGGCGGCACGCCGATGATCCGGGCGACGTCTTCGATCGACTGCTCGTGATAATAGATGAGATCGAGGACTTCCCGGTGCGCGGCCGACAATTGCTTGAGACACTCTTGCAGCAGCGTGCTGTCCTGCTTCTTCTGCAACGCGATCTCGGGATCGTCGGCCAGGTCTTCGAGCGATTCGCAGGTGTCCTGATCGAGCTCATCGAACGACCGCCGGCGCAGCGACGAAAGCGCCTTATAGCGCGCGATGCCGAGGATCCAGGTCGACACCTGCGAGCGGGCGTCGAAGCGGCCGGCGCTGCGCCAGACCTCCAGGAACACTTCGCTCAGCAAATCCTCCGCCGTCGCGTCGTTGCCCACCATCCGCTTGAGAAAGCGAAAAACGCGCACGTTGTGCCGGGCGAACAGAAGCCGCATGGCGTCGCGATCGCCGGAGCTGATCAGCCCGATCAACGCTTCGTCCGAGGTTTTCTTGACGGATGATGACCCGCTCGATGCAACACCGGCGAGCGCTACGCTGTAACTGTGCATGGCTTGCACCCCCCTTATCCTTGAGGGCAAGCTAGAAGCGGGCATGCCATGCCGCCATGCTACGTTTGGGAAACAAGCCCCAACGAAACGACAGGATATCCTATACGGGGGTATAATACGTCCGCAGCGGCGGGATTTATCGGTCTGCGCGCCCGTGGCTCAACGCCCTGTCGAGGCACGCGACGAAGCTTTGGTCATCAAACGGTTTGCGCAGGAAGCCGAATGCGCCGGCCTCCATGGCCTGGGCCTCGACCTGCTCTTCGAAATATGCGGTGACGAAGATGACCGGCACGCAGCGGCCATCGGCGATCAACCGATCCTGCAGGTCTATGCCGCTCATCCCCGGCATATGCAGATCGGTGATCAGGCAGGACGAATGCCAGCCGTTCTCCGATTCCAGATATTCTTCGGCTGAGGAAAAGACCTGGGTCTTATAGCCCAGCGATCGGACCAGCCTTTGTGTGGCTTCGCGTGCCGATGGATCGTCGTCGATTATCGCGATCACGTGAGCTTTTGCCAATTCCACGGTTCCTACGATACGCGATCTAATGCACAGCGAACGGTGGTGCTACTCTACATAGGCAAGCTTCACGTATCGGTTTGGGGCAGCGAAACTATACTTGTGTATAGGTTGTCAATCGGTGCGGCGGATGCCGAGCACATCGGCCATGCGAACGAGTTCGGCGAGCGTTTTCGCCCCCATTTTCCGCATCACGTTGCCGCGGTGAACCTTGACCGTGATCTCGCTGACGCCGAGTTCGCCGGCAATCTGCTTGTTCATCAAGCCTGCGGTGACCATCCCCATGACGGTCTCTTCGCGCGCGGTCAGCGAATTGAAGCTCGCCTTCAGCCTGGCGGCAGTCCCGGCTTTTTCGCGCCTGCCGCGGTCACGCTCGATGCCGATCTGCACCGCATCCAGCATGTCCTGATCGCGAAACGGCTTTGGCAGGAACTCCACCGCGCCGGCCTTCATCGCCCGCACCGTCATGGGGATGTCGCCGTGCCCGGTCATGAACACGATCGGGATGTCGATATTGGCTTTCGCCAATTCGGATTGGAAATCGAGCCCGCTCAGCCCCGGCAAGCGGACGTCGAGGACCAGACAAGTCGGGCAATCCGGCAGCTTGGCTTGCAGAAACTCGGGCGCCGAGGCGAACGCTTTGACCCGCAAGCCGACCGATGCGAACAGCCTCGACAACGCCTCGCGCAACGACGCGTCGTCGTCGATGACAAACACCATGGACTTTGTGTCGGCGGGCGGGCTCATCGGTCGAGGTCCGTCAATTCACGCCGGCGACGGGCAAGACAACCCGAAAAATCGTGCCGCGCGGATGCGCCGGCGCGGTGGAGAGCTGCCCCGCATGCCGCTCGATGATCATGCGGCACAGCGCCAGTCCCAATCCCATGCCGTGGGCCTTCGTGGTGACGAACGGGTCGAAGATATTCGCCGCCTGCTTCGGGTCGATTCCCGGCCCTGAGTCCTCCACCGCCAAAACGATCTTCTTGGCACCCTGCCGCACGGTGCTCAGCTTCAGCGTCCTGTTGTCGTCGGTTATCGCCTCCATGGCTTCGATCGCATTGCGCGCCAGATTGACCAGAACCTCCTGCAACTGACCGCGATGGCCGTTGATCAGCGGCAGCTCCGGCAACAGCTCAATGCCGGCGGAAATTCCCCGCTCGTTGAACTCGCCGTGCAGATCGTCCAGCACGCCGCGAATCAGTTCGTTCAAATCGATCGGCTCGCGGTCGCGGTCACCCTTGCCGAACAAGGCGCGAATGTTGTCAAAAATCCCGCCGGCGCGATGACTGTCACTCACCATCCTGTTCAGCGCTGCGCTCACCTCCTCGAGATTGGGCGGTGCATGCGCGAGAAATCGCAGCGCCGCTCCGCCGTTCGATGCGATGCTCGCCAAGGGCTGCCTCACCTCGTGCGAAATCGAGGCAGTCATGGCTTCCAGACTCATCAGCTTGTTGGCGCGCTCGCGCCGCAGTTCCGCGAGCGAGCGACTGAGCGCGTCGGTGCGCTGCCGCAATTCGGTCAACAGCCGCATGTTCTCGAGCGCGATGGAGACCTGGTCGGCAAAGCTCGTCATCAGCGCGATCTGCTTGTCGTTGAAGGGGCGGACCTCCTGGCGAAACACCGTGATGGCGCCGATCAGCTCGCCTTCCTTCAGCATCGGAATGCCCAGATAGGTGCGCACGCCGCCAAGCTCGATCGCAGCCACCAGGGAGGGGTCGCGCCGATGGATGTAATCGGGGTTGTCCCTGGCGTCGACGACGTGGGTCACCGCGCTGGTTTTCACCATCCGTCCGATCAGGCTGGTCGCGCTCGGGCGGAACGGTCCGCTCCTGCGATATTCGGCGAAGGACGACGGCGTGTTGTGCCAGGCGACGAGATGCAGCGCTTCCCCGTCCCAGCGGTAGATGTTGCCGAACTCGGCGTCGCAGAGCCGGGTGGCATTTTCCAACACGGTTGCGAACACGGGCTCGAGGTCGCCGGGCGAGCTGGCAATGACCTGCAAGACTTTCGACGTCGCGGTCTGCTGCTGCAGCGTTTCGCGCAATTCATGGAGCAGGCGCGCGTTTTCGACGGCAACAACGGCCTGGGCGGCGAAGTGCTGAACGATTTCGATCTGCTTGTCGGTAAACGGCCGGACCTCGGTGCGGCCCATGGAGAACGAGCCGATCAGTTCGTTCTCCTTCAACATCGGCACCGCCAGCATGGTCCGCACGCCGCCGAGCTCGACGGCGGCGACGGTCGGCGGGTTACCCTCCAGATAGGCCCGGTCTCCGGCCAGGTCGGCGATGTGAACGGGTTTTCCGGTCGCCAGCATGCGGCCGCTGGCGGAGTGCTGGCGCCTGTTATACGGCGACTGCTTGCGCAGCTCGACAAATGCCGGCGGCATATTGAGCGCCGCAATCAGCTGCAAGGCGCGCCCGTCCCAGCGGTTGATCACGCCGTTATGGGCGCCGCACAGCCGGACGGCACTCGCCAGGATGTTGCTGAAGACCGGCTGCAGATCGCCGGTCGAGCGGCTGATCAGGCGGAGCACCTCCGAGGTTGCCTGCTGGTGCTCCGCGAGCTCGCTCAACTCGCGCTCAAGCCGCGCCACCTCGGTTTGCGGGTGAGGCGCCGCGGAAGGCCTGCGATCGGCCGCTTTCAGAGCAACGCGCTGCTTTGGCGCCGCCTCGCGGCGGCGTGCTTTGACGGGGCCGTCCCCCGGTATCTCTCGCCGCATCGCGATATCCCCCCGAGGCGCGGCAAAGGAATACTAACACGGGAGGGTCGCGAACCGAAAGTCCGCCTACCGCGGCGTGCAACCGCAGCAAACAACGCTTTCAGCTGCACGCCGAACGGTCCGTCAGTTCGGGCGTGACCGCACTCGGGGGATCCAAATACCAGGGTCGTGCGCGCGCCTTCCGGTGCGCTACTCCGCCGCCACCGCGACGTCGGGAATGAACTGCGACAGCCAGACTTTGCGGCGCTTCAGGTTGGCGCGGTACAGCGCCTCGAACTCGCCCTCCGGGAAGGAATGGGTGGAGGGACGCTTGATGAGCGTCTGCGCCCACGCCTTGAGCCGTGGGAATTTGTCGATGACGCCGAGCGGCTTGATGCGGTCGAGGAAGAAGTAGCGCTGCAGGAACGGCGCGTAGGCGGCATCGACCAACGAATACTTTGCGCCGTTGAACAGCGGACCGGCCGGGCTCTGTTTCTCCAGCGCGCGCTCGAGCTGGCCGAACGCGGCCGGAATTTTTTCGGCCACCGCACTGTAGGTTGCCTCGTCCGCCGCATAGCCGGTCGCCGTGACCGAAGAGGCGAAGGTCGGCACGTAATCGGTCCAGGCCCGGTTGACGGCGCGCTGCACCGGATCCTCGGGATGCAGATGCGGCGCGATCGTCTCGTCCAGATATTCGGCGATCGCGCTCGATTCGAACAATGACACGGTGTCGTCGATGCGCAGCACCGGCACCTTCTTGTGCGGCGAGATGGCGAGAAACCAGTCCGGCCGGTTGTCCGGATCGATGTGCCGGAATTCGAACGCCGCGTTCTTCTCGCGCAGCACGATCGCGGCGCGCTGCACCCACGGGCACGTCTTGAAGCTGACCAACAGATACTTTGCCATTGCTGTCGTTCCTTATTTCGCCGCGGCCGGGAACGCCGGCAGCTTGCCGATGTCGCGGGCGTCGTGCTGGATGATCAAGGTCGCCTTGAAGTTCGCGACGATCTTCTTGAGCCGATCGATCGACGCCAGCGTCTGGGCGCGATCGTAGTTGAACCACGGCACGCCGCTGGTCTCGTAGTTTTCGCGGAAATGCACGGCGTCGCCGCTGATCACGACATTGCCCGTCTGCGGCAGCTTGACCAGCAGGCTATGATGGCCGGGCGTATGGCCCGGCGTATTGAGCATGATGACGCTGCCGTCGCCGAACACGTCCTTGTCGTTCGGTAGCGCCTCGACCTTGCCGTCGCCCTTGGCCCAGTTGGCAAACGGCGCGAAGTTCACGCCCGGTCCGGGTTTTGGACTCGTGATAGCGTCCCAGTCGCCTTTGCCGATCAAGAGCGTCGCCTTGGGAAACGAACCGACCTGGCCGGTATGATCGGCGTGGTAGTGGCTGATGCCCACATAGGTGATCTGCTCGGGCTTGACGTCGATCTTGGCCAGCTGGTCGACGATGCTGACTTTCGGCGCCACTTTCGGCGCGGTCATGGCGTGACCGGTGTCCCACAACAGGTACTGGTCGCCGTGCTTGATGAGATAACAGCTGTAGACGAATTGAATCCGTAAGTCGCCGTAAGCAAAGGTGTCGGAGAAGCGTTCGTTAACAGCAACCGGGTCCTGCGGGGTACCGCAATCAGCGAGACGGGCAAGCGACATGTCGGTTGCGGCGTCCGCCGGCGTTCCAAGACCAACGAGCGCACAGGCGCAAGCGCCGGCGAGCAGCAGGCTCAAAATCTTTTGCATGGTTTCCGCCCCTATTTTAAGCATTCAACGTGATCGAGAGGATCGATGTTGCCGGTTGTGGCGCGAGCGGTCAACGCAGGGAAGTTCAGCCCGCAGACCAGCCCCGCTGTTCCTTGGGTTCGGGCGCTATTCCCGCGTCGCTCCGCTTTGACTATATTGCGGTGAAAACCAGACGGATTCTGCGCCTTAAGGAGGATGCCATGGCGGTCGCCACCGCAAAGAAGAGCAACGGCAAGCCCGGTCCCGGCCCCAAGCACAATATCGAAGCGGCGCGCGAGGACTATTACCAGCGCATCGACAAGCACGACATGGCGCCGCTGTGGAAGGTGATGAACTCGGTGGTCACCGAGGAGCCGGTAACGCGCTGCGCGCCGGTGGTCTGGCATTTCGACGACGTCAAATCGCTGGTCATGGAATCCGGCGGGCTGATCACCACCGAAGAGGCCAAGCGCCGGGTGCTGATCCTGGAAAATCCGGCGATGCGAGGCGAATCCAAGGCCACCAACACGCTGTTCGCCGGCATCCAGATGATCCTGCCCGGCGAGGTCGCCCCGGCGCACCGCCATGTCTCCGCCGCCATCCGTTTCGTGCTCGACGGCGAGGGCGCCTACACGGCGGTCGACGGCGAGAAGGCGTTCATGTCGCCCGGCGATTTCGTGATCACCGCGAACTGGGCGCCGCACGATCACGGCAACACCTCGAAGAAGCCGATGCTGTGGCTCGACGTGCTCGATTTCCCGGCGGTCAACTTCTTCGAAGCGTCGTTCGCGGAAAGTTTCGATGCGCCGACGCAGCGGACCACGCGGCAGGACGGCGAATCGCTGAGCCGCTACGGCTCGGGCGTGCTGCCCGACGGCAAGTGGGACAAGAGCTACACCCCGGTCATCAACTACACCTACAAGCGCACGCGGCCGATCGTCGAGCGCATGCTGGCCGCGGGCGACGTCGACAAGAGCCACGGTGCGCGGGTGCGCTACGCCAATCCGGTGACCGGCGGCCCGGTGCTGCCGACCATGACGGCCTGGCTCGCCATGCTGCCGAAGGGCTTTAAGGGTGAGCCGTACCGCGCGACCGACGGCACCGTCCTCGTCTGCGTCGAAGGCGAAGGCCACACCGAGGTCGACGGCGAGGTGCTCGAGTGGGGTCCGAACGACGTGTTCGTCGTGCCGCCGTGGAAGCGCTACCACCACGTCGCGGCGAAGGAGTCGGTGCTGTTCTCGATCTCCGACCGCCCGGCCCAGGAAGCGCTCGGGATTTGGCGCGAGGGGAAATGACGAAGTCATTCCGGGGCGCGCCAAGCGCGAACCCGGAACGACGGCCATGATCTCCTTCATCCACGACGTTTCATCCCAGCGCGTCATATTCACTTCGGGCGCTCTGGCTCGCGCGGCTGAAGAAGCCGAGCGGCTGAATTTTTCCCACGCGCTGGTGGTGGCCACGCCGGGTAGCGGTGCGCGGCTAGGCCACAAAGTCGTCGATCTGCTCGGCGCGCGGGCGGCCGGCCTGCACGCGCAGGCCAGCCTGCATGTGCCGAAGGCCGTCGCGGAGGCGGGGTTGGGCGCAGCGCGTGCAGCCAAAGCCGATGGACTTGTCGCGGTCGGCGGCGGCGCGGCGATCGGGCTCGCCAAGGCCATTGCGCGCGATACGGGGCTCGCGATCCTCGCGGTGCCGACCACCTATTCGGGCTCGGAAGCGACGCCGATCTTCGGGCTGACCGATGGCGAGCGCAAAATCACCGGCCGCGACGACAGGGTGTTGCCGCGCACCATCATCTACGATCCGGATTTGACGCTCGGGCTGCCGGCGGCAGTGAGCGCGGCGAGCGGGCTGAACGCCATCGCCCATTGCGTCGAGGCGTTTTGGGCCGACGGCCGCACGCCGGTGACCGTGGGGCTGGCGAGCGAAGCGATGCGGCGGTTCGGCAGAAACCTGCCGGCTGTGGTCGCCAACGGCGCCGATGCGGCGGCGCGCGCCGAGTGCCTCGTCGGCGCCTGGCTCGCCGGCACCGTGCTTGCTGCCGGCACCGGGCTGCACCACAAGCTCGCCCACGTGCTCGGCGGGCTCGGCCTGCCGCACGCCGAGACGCACGCGATCATCCTGCCGCATGTGATGCGCTTCAATCTTGCCGCGGCGCCAGAAGCGAAGGCGCGGCTTGGCGACGCGCTCGCCAGCGCCGATCCGGCCGAGGCGGTCGCCGCCATGCTGCAGCAATTTCCGATTCCGCAGCGGTTGCGCGAGGTCGGCTTCGACCGCGGCAAGATCGAATTCGCCGCCGGCGAAATCGCCGCCGCAGCGATCAAGTCGCCGCGGCCGGCGAGCGCCGACGACGTGCGCGCGCTGCTGGCGGCGGCGTATTGAAAGCTGGGATTGCCGGCCGTTTAATTCAAAATCTTGTCCGCGATCCCGGTATCGATCAGCGCCTTCCAGCGCGTGCTGTCGCTGCGGATCAAGCTTTCGAGCTGCTCGGGCGTGCTGCTCTCGGCGGAGAGGCCGGCGTTACTGAGGTGGGCCTCGAGCGCCGGATCGGCAAAGATAGCGGCGACCTCGCGGGCCACCTTGTCGATCACGGGCTTGGGCGTCGCGCGCGGCGCCACCAGCGCGATCCAGGTCGAGCTTTCGCCGATGCCGGAGAGGCCGGGCACGCTCGACAGGCTCGGCACGTCCGGCAGGATGGGCAGCGGCCGGTCGCTGTATTTGGCCAGTGCGCGGAATTTGCCGTCGCGGATCAGCGGCAAGGCGTTGGAGACGCTGTCGAGTGCGAAATCGACCGCGCCGGTGAGCAGGCCCTGGGTGATGTCGGCGCTGCCCTTGAACGGCACCAGCGCGACGTCGATGCCGGCGGCCTTGGCGAAGGCGAGCGCGCCGAGCCGCGACGTGATGGTGCCGGCGCCCATGTTGAGCGTGTTCGGATGTGCCTTGGCCTTGGCGATCAACTCGGCGATGGATTTTGGCCCGTCGCTGCGCGTGGTGATGAGCGAGATACTCTTGTTGAGCATGGTCACCGGTGCGAGATCGCGCAGCGGCTGGTAGGGCAGGTTCTTCATCACCAACGGGTTCATCACCATGGTGACGTCCATGGCGACAAGGAGCGTGTAGCCGTCGGCCGGCGACTTCGCCACGAGCTCGGCGCCGATCGCGGTGTTGCCGCCGGCACGGTTCTCGATCACTACCGCCTGGCGCCAGTGCGCGAACATCCTCTGCGCGACGATGCGGGCGATGGTATCGGCCGGACCGCCGGCCGGGAACGGCACGATCATGCGGATGGGGTGGCTCGGATAGGTTTTGGCGTCCGCGGCCTCCTGTGCGGTGGCGGCAGACGCCATGGCGCCGAGCGCCAGCGCCAGCAGGATCGCAGCTTTGGCCGATCGCATCGCTGCCTCCGGCGTCAATCGAGTTTCAATCCGACGGCCTCGATCACCTTGCGGCGGACTTCGGCCTGCGCATGGATGAAGTCGGCAAATTCCTGCGGCGATTTGCTGGTCGCGGGCTCGACGCCGGCGGTGATGAGCCGCTGCCGCACGGTCTCGCGGCTCAGCGCCGCGACGATCTCGTCGTGCAGCTTGTTGATGATGGCGGGCGGCGTCTTGGCCGGCGCCACGATGCTTTGCCAGATGCCGAGATCGAAGCCGGGCAGCGTCTCGCCCACGGTGGGGATTTCCGGCGCCAGCGAGATGCGCTTGCCGCCGGTCAGCGCCAGGATTTTCAATTTGCCGGCGCGGGCGAACGGCAGCGCGACGTTGACGCTTTCGAGGCCGAGCTGGATTTCGCCGCCGAGGAGGCCGGTCACCTGCGTGGTGCCGCCGCGATAGGGCACCAAGGTCAGCTTGATGCCGGCCTGCATGTTGAGGAGCTCGGCGGTGACCTGCGAGGTCGGCGTGCTGTAGCCCATGTTGAGCTTGCCGGGCTTCGCCTTCTCCAGGTCGATCAGCTCGCGCATGTTGCTCGCCGGCACGGAATTGTTGGCCTCGATCACCGAAGGCACGTCGGCGACGAGCGTGATGGGCGCAAAATCCTTGAACGGGTCGTACGACAGCTTCCGGTACAGGAACGGGTTCATCACCAAGGTTCCGTCGATCGCCATCAATAGCGTGTAGCCGTCGGGCTCCGCCTTGGCGACGACCTCGGCGCCGATGATGGTGTTGGCGCCGGGCCGGTTATCGACAAACACCTGTTGGCCGAGATCGTTGCTCATCTCCTGGGCGATGACGCGGGCGAGCAGGTCGGCGGGACCGCCGGCGGCGAACGGCACGATCAGGCGGATCTGCCGCGATGGATAGTTTTGCGCCAGCGCTGCGGGCGCGAGCGTGAGGCAGGCGAGCAGGGTGGCGACGAGGCGGAGGAGGGCGGTCCTCATGGCGCTGTGCTTCCCGGCCGCGGTCAGGCGTCGATCGTTCGCATCAGCCGGCCGAGTTCCGGCATCTCCGGGGTGCCCCCGAGCTTGGCTTTGAGTCGCTTGAGGCAGCCCCACAGCACCGCCTGATTGCTGTTGACCACCGGCTTGCCCAGCTCCTGCTCGATCGCAGCCACCGCCTCGATCTGCGTGGTGTTGGTGCAGCTCAGAAAGACGCCGTCGGCCTCGGGCGTGTCGTTCTCCTTGGCGAGCTCCGCCCAGCGCTGCGGCGTGATCGCTTCGAAATCGGCGGCGCTCTTGCATTGCAGCGCGACGTCGCGGACCACGCTGACGCCGGCGGCCCCCAGATAGGCGATGATCGGCGCATTCGACATGTAGGGGCTGAGCACCACGACCTTTTTGAGCCCGAGCGCGTGCAAGGCATCGTTGACCAGGCTCGAGGTCGACAACGCCTCGATGCCGGTGGTGCGGCGAATGAGGTCGAGAATGCGCTGCTCGCCGTCGGTGCCTTCTTTCATGGAGGTATGGGTGCAGTGAAACACGATGAGGTCGGGGCCGGCGTCGGCCAGCGTGCCGGCGGCGTGCGCGATCTCGTCGGTCAATTCCGCCACCGTGCGCGCCGGCTGGCCGGCGACGCGGCCGCGCGCGACATGGATGCCGAGACCCTCGGGCGCATAATGATTGAACTGCGGTTCGGTCATGCGGTTGACCGAGGGGATAATCAGGCCGATGCGGGCGCGCGGCTCGGTGAGCGCGGGGCTGAGGGGGTCGTGTTCAAGCACTGCATCCATCTGGCGTCTCCGATGCGGCGAGGTTTTTGTGGCTGCGGTCAGTCTAGCGCGGCGGCGGGCTCGGCGCGAGGCGCAACGGCGCGCATGAGGCGTTCGCAGGTTGTGGCCTTGTCGAGTGCCATCACGGCCTCGACGATGCGCTCGCGTGCCGCGGGGGCAACGAGATCGGCGGTGACGCGGGCGAATTTTTCCAGCACGGTTTTGGCGTCCGGTCCGTCCGGCGAAAATCCGGGCGGCGCTAAAACTTCGACGGCGTGGTGGCGGCCGTCGCGACCGGTTGCGTGCAGCGCGCACGGGTAGGCACCGGAGGCGCGGCCGGCGAGGTCGGCGTCGGTCGCCATGTCGAGGCGCGCCATCAGCGCCCGCACCTTGGGATCGTTCCAGCGTTCGCCGGCGAATTGATTGAGCCCGAACCTGCCGTCGATCATCGACACGGCAATGAGAAAATGCAGGCTGTGGTCGGCGGCTTCGCGCGACGCCGGCGCGATGCGGCCCGGATCGGCGAGCTGGCGGCGCACGATCGGCAGGTCGGCGAACGTTGCGCGGATGCTGGCGAGACCGTCGACATCGCCGCCAATCTCCCGGTGCAGCGCCAGCGCGGCGGCGACCGCGCTCTGTCCGCCGGCGAAGCATGGATAGGCCTTGATGGCGACGCGGCTGATGAAGGTTTCGGCTGGCAGGGGCGCGCCGAGAATGGCGGCGGCGGATTCGGGCGCGTGCGCGAACACGGATTTGAGCCCGCGCTCCGCTTCGAACAGGTCGAGCGGCCCGGTCACTCCGGCCGCGGCGAGCAGTGCCGCCTGCATGCCGCTTTGCGCGATCAGCGCATTGGCGATCGATTTTGCCGCCGAGATGGCGCCTTCGCGCACCGCGACCGGGGTCGGCGCGCGCGCCGCACCGAGCGCAATGGCGTGCGCAAGTTTCGTTTCATCGAGGCCGAGCAGCCGTCCCGCCATGGCAGGTGCTGCCAGCCCCGAAATGCCGATGCCGTCCCACGGCGAGTCGGCACGCATCAACGCTTTGCCGCGGCCGTAAATTTCGTAGCCGATGAGGATCGCCGCCAACAGCGCGCGGCCGCTCGATCCGGCGAGTTCGGCGGCAGCGAGCGCCACCGGAATGTTGTCGCTCGGGTGCCCGCCGCGCGCGCCGCTCACCGGATGCGCGCCGATGACATAATCGTTGAGATCGAGCACGCGAATGAGCGTGCCGTTGGCGAGCACGGCGTTCGGCGCGCTCATCTTCCCGGCTTGGCCGAGCACCGTGCATTGCGGCTTGCCGCCGAGCCGCCGAGCGTCGCCAGGACGGCGCAGGCGCTCTCGTCGTCGCGCGCAGCAAGCCCGCAGCCGATGGTGTCGAGCAGAACGAGCTTGGCCTGCTCGATCGCGCGCGCCGGAAAATCGTCGACGCGCAGGCTCGCGACCCAGGCGGCGAGGCGCGCGATGGCGCCTTCACCCGAAGCAGACGAGTGTGCCACCCGCGGCTCGCGCGAAGGTGTCAACGCGCCGCCGCGGGCTGATCGGGATGGAGCAACAGCTTCTGCACGCGCCAATTCAATATCTCGGCGACGTAGAGCGTGTTCTCGCTCGGGCAGGCGATGGCGTGGACCCAGCCGAACTGCTTGAGCTGCTTGCCGGAGCGGCCGAACATCCCCAACACCTTGCCGTCGAGCGTGAGCTTGTAGATGCGGCCCGGAAACGCCTCGGAGACGTAGAGCACCTGATTGGGCGGCGGCGTGATGCACAGCGCCCATGGCGCGCCGGGCGTCATGGTGCCGCCCTTTTCCAGATAGTTGGTCAGGTCGGGCTTGTTGCCGATCGCCGGCTGGGCATCGGCGTCGGGCGGAATGTCGATGCGGATGGTGCGTTGATAGGCGCCGTCGCCGTCGAACACCTGGATGCGGCGGTTGTTGCGGTCGGCGACGTAGATCATGCCGCGGGCGTCGGCGGCGATGTTGTGCACGGTGTTGAACTGGCCGTCGCCCTTGCCGGGCTGGCCCCACGATTTGAGCCAGTCGCCGTCCTTGCTGAGCTTGGCGACGCGCGAATTGATGTAGCCGTCGCTGATGAAAATGTTGCCGGCCGGATCCCAGGCCACGTCGGTCGGCTGGCGGAAGCGGCCGGGCTCGGGTGGCAGCGGCGGATTGACGTGCTCGTGCGGCTTGGTGCCGGCGTCGGAGGCTTCCTGCTTGCGGCCGATCACCATCGCCACCCGGCCTTCCGGGGTGAACTTGATGATCATGTCCGATCCTTTGTCGATCGCCCAGATGTTGTCCTGGGAATCGACACGCACCGCATGGGCAAACGACCAGGCATAGAGGTTCTTGCCGATCTCACGGATGAACTCGCCGTTCGGCCCGAACTCCCACAGCTGCGCCGCGGTATTGGCGAAGGCCGGACCGTGGCTGCTGCCGCCGCGATGGAAGACGAAAACGTGGCCCTTGGAATTGGTCGCGACGCCGGCCGCCTCGCCCATATTGAGATCGGGGGGCAGCTTGAGCGCATCCGGCACGGAATCGTAGGGGATGAGCGGCGCCGATTGCTGCGCCAGCGCCGGGGAGCCGAGCAATGCCAACAGGGCCGCGACGACGACACGCTTCATGAGTTCCCTCCCTTGACCGGTTGGCGACAGTATATATTGCAGGCGGCACCGGCGGAAATTTTGCAAGCGGCGTAACAGTAATGGACGTACCGGCGAAAAAATCGAAGCTGCTCAAGGGCGCGACCGGCGACTGGGAGGTCGTCATCGGCATGGAGGTGCATGCCCAGGTCGCCTCGCGGGCCAAACTGTTCTCCGGCGCCGCGACCGCGTTCGGCGGCGGGCCGAACAGCCATGTGTCGCTGGTCGATGCCGCCATGCCCGGCATGCTGCCGGTGATCAACCAGGAATGCGTGCGCCAGGCGGTGCGCACCGGGCTCGGCCTCAAGGCCAAGATCAATTTGAAGTCGGTGTTCGACCGCAAGAATTACTTCTATCCGGACCTGCCGCAGGGCTACCAGATCAGTCAGTACAAATCGCCGATCGTCGGCGAGGGCGAGGTTTTGGTCGACATGCCCGACGGCGACACCGTGCGGGTCGGCATCGAGCGGCTGCATCTCGAGCAGGACGCCGGCAAATCGCTGCACGAGGAGCACCCGCAGCTCTCGCTGGTCGATCTCAACCGCTCCGGCGTGGCGCTGATGGAGATCGTCACCAAGCCGGACCTGCGCTCGGCCGACGATGCCAAGGCGTTCTTGAGCAAGCTGCGCACCATCCTGCGCTACCTCGGCACCTGCGACGGCGACATGGAGAAGGGGCATTTGCGCGCCGACGTGAACGTCTCGGTGCGGCGGCCGGGCGCCGCGCTCGCCACGCGCTGCGAGATCAAGAACTTGAATTCGATCCGCTTCATCGGCCAGGCCATCGAGTGCGAGGCGTGGCGGCAGATTGGCGTTGTCGAGGACGGCGGCACGGTCGAGCAGGAAACCCGGCTGTTCGATCCCGACAAGGGCGAGACGCGCTCGATGCGCTCCAAGGAGGAGGCGCACGACTACCGTTATTTCCCCGATCCCGATCTGTTGCCGCTCGAACTCTCGCCCGCGCTGGTCGCCGAGCTGGAACAGGGCCTGCCCGAACTGCCGGACGGGAAGAAGACGCGCTTCATGCGCGACTTCGGGCTCAGCGAATACGATGCCGACGTGCTGATCGCCGAGCGCGACATGGCGGCCTATTTCGAGAGCGTCGTCGGCGCTGGCGGCCAAAAACGCGACGGCAAACTCGCCGCCAATTGGGTGATCAACGAACTGCTCGGCCGGCTGAACAAGGAAGGCAAGGACATCAGCGTGGCGCCGGTCTCGGCGGTGCAGCTCGGTTCGATACTCGACCTGATCGCGCAGGGCACGATTTCGGGCAAGATCGCCAAGGACGTGTTCGAGATCGTCTGGAACGAGGGCGGCGATCCGGCGGCGATCGTCGAGGCCCGCGGGCTCAAGCAGGTCACCGACGTTGCGGCGATCGAAGCCATCGTCGACGACATCATCGCCAAGAACGCCGGCACGGTCGCCGACGCCAAGTCGAATGCGAAGGCGATCGGTTGGTTCGTCGGTCAGGTGATGAAGGCGTCGGGCAGCAAGGCGAACCCGCAAGCGGTCAACGAACTCCTGAAGAAGAAGCTCGGGCTCTGAGCCTTCGCGCCGCCGCGCGACGCGTGCGCCGCGCGTCTCATTCCATCCGCAACGCGCGCTTCGAATTCGCTTCGCGACGGCGCCGAAGGTGCCGTTGTCGAGCGGCAAACGCGCCGCTCGATGCGGCGCCAGGCCGAATCACTTGCACTGATTCGCGCGTTTTGCGCGCCGACGAGGTCGCCGCAACGCCTGCAAGAGGCTCTGCGACGAAAAATTTTTTGCCTCGGTGGAAACGTCGATGCGCGCGCCGCAAGGTGCTTGGTGACGGCCTTTCCGCGCGATCCGCGGCGTCATCGGTTTCTGGCCGAGATGAGTCAAATGACATTCCGGAAATACCGAGTCTTACGGCACTTTTCGCGATTCTGTTGTTTGGTTATCTAAAACGGCCATGCCGACGCGTTTTTTCGTCTCGGCTTGCGTGCGGCAGTGGTATTCCGTGAGTGGGCGCTGCGGCGCAAACGCGACGCTATACACAAAATTAAGTGGAACGGCTGTTAATTTCTTTCCGCTTGTGTATTTCGGATGTCAGTGCAGCTCGATTCGCGACTGCACTGCAGCGATACCGCCATCCACTCAAGCTAGGAGAGCAGCAATGGCGAAGAAGAGAAAAGCAGCGGCGAAGAAGACGGCGAAAAAGACGAAGCGTCGGAAGAAGAAGTAACGCAACGCCGCTGACGGTCTTCGATCTCACTTCATAGTCGAAGATCGCGTCACACGGGCCGGCTGACGTCGCGGTTGATCGGCGCTCTGCCAGATCATCGCCGGGACGCGCCGGCTCAGGTGAACGACGGAGGGCGTCGGCGGGGACGGAGGTTTGGGCTTCACCGGTTCGACACGCGCAACCGCGCGGTGGATCCGGTGAAGACGGCGGACCGGAAAACTCCGGCGCCGCCGCGGCCGACAAGGCGGCGGACCTGAAACTCCGACATCTCGCCGACGCCCTCGGTGTCGACGGTGTCATCGGAAGACTTGCATCGGCGTCCGGATCAAATCCGCGACGCCGTTTTTCTTTTGGCCTGATTTGCTTACAGCAACATGACGCGACCAACGCGCAGGGCAGGGCAAAGACCCGTGCCGCAGAAGCGCGGTGCGGCGCGGCGGCATCCGCCAAAAGCCGTACAGCCGATCGAGCTGTTCTACTGGCCGACGCCGAACGGCTGGAAGATCTCGATCATGCTGGAGGAGTGCGGGCTGCCTTACGTCGTGCGGCCGGTCGATATTTCCAAGGGCGAGCAGTTCAGCAAAGCGTTCTTGACCGTCTCGCCGAACAATCGCATCCCCGCGATCGTCGATCCCGACGGCCCGGGCGGGCGGCCGATTGCGGTGTTCGAGTCCGGCGCCATCCTGCAGTATCTCGGCCGCAAGACGGGAAAGTTCTATCCGCGCGAGGAGCGCGCCCGCGTTGCGGTCGAGGAGTGGCTGTTCTGGCAAATGGCGGGGCTCGGACCGATGGCAGGCCAAGCGATCCACTTCCGCCGCTATGCGCCCGCGCCGATCGATTACGCCATCGCGCGCTACGGCGACGAGGTCAACCGGCTGTTCGGCGTCATGAACACGCGGCTTGCCGGGCGTGCGTTTCTCGCCGGCCGTTCTTATTCGATCGCCGACATCGCCTGTGTCGGCTGGGTGCGCCTAGCCGAGCGCGCCGGTCAGAACCTGGCGGATTTTCCGCACCTCACACGCTGGTTCGAAACCATCCGCGCGCGCCCTGCCGTCAAGCGCGCATTCGCCATTCGCATTCCGGCGGCGTCTGCGGTCAATCCGCACGATCCAAAAGTACGTGCCGTGCTGTTCGGCCAGCGCGCGCGGTGATCGGGGCATCGGGCCATCCACTCTTCCATCGCGCTCGAATGCTCAAGACGTGCATGGCTGCGTCAGACTACTTCGCCCGCGTCCAGGTCTGCGACTTGCAGATAAAACCCATGGCGCAGCCCTTCAGTTCGGCGGTGTCGGTCCCGGTCAGGGTGAAATAGCCGGTATAGGTGTTGCCGTCCTTGGCGTTGTAGACCTGCCCCTTCCATTGGTCGGGCGTGCCGCTCGGCTTCATGCTGAGCACGATCTGGACCCCGACCAGCGGCCGCTTCGCCAGCTTTTTGTCGGCGTTCTCCTTGTCGGTCTTGGGTTTGCCGGTCGCCGGATCGTTCGGCTCCTTGAGCCACGTGAGCGAGCCGCAGAGCGCGCCACCGCAATTGACGATGCGGACCTGGCTCTCCTTGCCCTCGGTGTACCAGGTGCCGAGCGGCTCGGCGGCGTATGCGAGCGTCGATGCGAATGTCGCGCCGGTGAGCGCCGCGACGCCGAATGCCGCTGCGGCAATGCGATGGTGTGGCATGGCGGCTTGTTCCTCCCCCCGTGTTGGCGAAGTCGAAAGGATAAACGAGTCGATCCCGGCGGCAAAATGACATGTCGGTGGCGCGAAGCCGGCCCAAAAGCGCAGGATTTATGCGGTCGGGAGGCCGGTTCGCTTAACGCGAAGTTGCCGCCATGGCGCCTAATCGCGGCGCGCGGTTCATCTTCGATTCATCGCATTGCTTAAACCACCATTCAAATCTTCTTCGCATTATCCGCGTGCCGGCCGGGGAAAAAGAAGGCCGGTCCGCGACAGCGGACAGGGGTGTCAGGACAGGGGACGTGACGATGACTTGCTTGGAGATTCTCGATTCCGTCGATGCGGCGCCGTTCGGCGAGCGCGCCGGCGTTGCCGACATGCTGTTCGAGCTCGGCATGATGTATTCGGTCGGCCGCGATGTGGAGGTCGATCTCGTCAGCGCGCACAAGTGGTTCAATCTGGCCGCCTCCAAAGGCAATGCCGAGGCGGTGCGGCTGCGGCGCGAGATCGCCAATCAGATGTCGGACGGCGAGATCGCCACGGCGCAGCGCGCCGCGCGCGACTGGCTGCGGCTTCATGCGGCTGCGGCCGTTGCCGCTGCACCGGCGCCTGTGCCGGCCATGGCGGCGTAGCGCGACTAGCCGCGCTTGCGTAGCGAAAACTGATACATCGCTGCGAACGTTTCCGGCACTTCGGCCTCGAACGCGTGCCAGCAGTCGAGGTCGAGCACGGCTTGCGGATTCGCAAAACGCGCCGCAAAGCGCGCCCGGGTCGCTGCGTCGACGAAGAATCCGCCGAACGTCAGCTCGTGCGCCGCCAGGAACGATTTGATCTGCGGCAACGTCGTGCGGTGCTCCTGCACGTGAAACAGGAGATCGCGGCATTCGCTGGTGGTGAAGAAATCGTCGCGCTGTGCCACTGAAGCGACCTGCGCGTCCTTGGCGTCGATAATGTCCTGACGGCAGCGCCGGATATCGTCGGCAATCGGCCGATAGCCGCGCGCAGCGATGAAGGCGCGGGCGGCAACGACGTTGCGGCGCCCCAACTCGCTGTACAGGCCGACTTGCATGACGCCGCCCGGCCGCAACAGCGACGCAAGGATGCGCCAGCCCTGCCACGGATCGGCCAAATGGTGCAGCACGCCCGAAGCATCGATGAAGTCGAATTGCCGTGGCAGCGTGCCGAGCTGCAGGATATCGGCTTGGCCGAATTCCACGTTGCTGAGCCCGAGCCGCTCGGCCATGCGCTTGGCGTAACGCAGGCTGGCGAGGCTGAGATCGATGGCGAGAATGCGCGTTGCCGGCGCCTGGCCGGCGAATTCGATGGTGGATAGCCCGGTGCCGCAGCCGGCAATGAGGGCATCGCGCAGCTGGTGCGGCGGAGCCGACGGGCTTGCGGCCGACGGGTTGGCGCCAAGCGTCCAGCGCGGGTAAGGATTTTGCTCGTATTGCTCCCGCACCGCGCGCGAGACCGCATCGTCGATCGCGGTGAGGGCAGGGATGCTCGCGGCGACGCGCTGCTCCTGCGCCGGCTCCCTGATCTGTTGCGCGATGAGCGCGTCCGCCGGTGGCGGCCAAGATCGCGCCGGCAGGGGCGCCGGATCGGCGAGCGCATGAAGCGGCACATAGGCGCCGACGATCGCCAGCCAATGTGCCGGCGGCGCCTTGCCGTCGGCGAGAATGTTTTCCAACGACCCGCGCAATGCCGCGACTGCGGCCGTTTCCGCGTCGGTCGTCGCAAACACGTATTCGTTGATGAAGCACTGGCGCGCCAGGCTGCAACAGAAGCCGAGCATGCCCTCGTCGAACACATCGTCGGCTGCGCGGTGCGCGAGCGCGCCGCGCACATTGGTCAATAAGCGCTCGAGACCGAGGTCGCTGATGGGATCGGTTTCCAGCAAGCGGCACAACAGGTCGTCCTGCGCGAGGGCCGCAATCGTGCCGGACTGCCACAGCTCATCCGGCGGCAGACGATGCGGCCACGCCGCATCGGTACGAGAGATCGTGTCGGCGATGGAGGCGCCGCGTTTGATGACGGCGATGCTGGCGCGCGTGAGTTCGCGGGGCAGTGTCCAGCCTTCAACGAGCGCGCGCGCCAGCCAGCGCCGATAGCGCGACGCATTGCCGCCGAATTGCCCGACCGCGACGCATTGCGCGAACATCGTTCGGGCCCGCGGCGTCTCGTTGAGCTCGAGCGCGCGGCATGCGGCATTGGTGGCGCGGTCGGCCTGCCCGGTGACGAGATAGGCTTGCGCGAGATTGCCGTAGGCCTCGAACATATCGGGCTTGAGCGCAAGCGCGCGCTCGATCTCCCCGATCGCGTCGGCCGGCTTGCCCTGACGCATCAGCACCGCGCCGAGCCGGCTGTGCGCCTCGGCATGGCCGGGCGATACGGCGAGCAACTGCCGGTAACAGCGCTCGGCATCGGTCAGCGCGCCGGCCTGATGATGCTTCACGGCGGTATCGAACAGATTGGCGGCAAGTTGCGCCGCGCCGGCGTCGGCTCGCGCCGATGAACTGCCCGTGCTTCGTGCGGCGCGCCGTTGTTTGCGGTTCATCACGCTGACAGCAGGTTTTCGACCGGCCCCCTTAGGCTCGGCCGTAGCCGGGATTGCGGGCCCGCGCAATCGCTGACCGGCACGGAGACATATCTGTCGCACGCAGGCTCAGGCGATCCGCGCCGCTCCGCACGACTCGCATTGCGCAGCGCGCGTGCATAAAATATCCACTGCTGCGCCGGAGAGGTGGCCGAGTGGCTGAAGGCGGCGGTTTGCTAAACCGTTATACGGTCTAAAGCCGTATCAAGGGTTCGAATCCCTTCCTCTCCGCCAAATACCATTGAAATCATTAGATAAATTACGGTTTCTGGGAAGCAACCCTCGACCGGCCCCCTGACCCGGCAGGCGATTTAGGGTCTGTACTCAATAAGGATTCCAGTGCGAACAGAGTTGTGATTCAAGGCTTCCGAATCGGGGGAGGCCTTGATGAGGAAGCAACTGTATTGGCTGAGCAATGAGGAGTGGC
>Ga0070741_10006081_pt1 | contig 26205 bp, 24 predicted proteins | sample Coa_R1_4_FD_66440 | JGI IMG/M metagenome (GOLD analysis project Ga0070741, IMG submission 66440) | Surface soil microbial communities from Centralia Pennsylvania, which are recovering from an underground coalmine fire - Coalmine... | ecosystem: Environmental > Terrestrial > Soil > Unclassified ... | reverse complement strand
AGCCGCTCTCTACCTGGAAGGAGGTGAGGAACTGGAACGGATCGGCAAAATACGTCTGGCCCTCGGCCCCAACGGCCTCCAGCGTATCGCCGCCAACGGCAAAGACGGTGAAGTGGTCGAAGCTGGCGGTCAGCGTGTGCGCGGCCGGATCGACGGCGGCCGGAACGAGCACCCAGGCCCCGGCGTCGTTCTGGTAGTAGAGGCGCAGCGCCGCCGGTGTGAGGCCAGCAGCAGCCAGCTCGGCATCGGTATAGGTGAGCATGAGCTGCAGCGGCTGCTGGAAGCGCCGCACCGGCGCGCCGGAGGCGTCGGTGGCGGTCAGCTCGAAGGCGCGCAGGACGCTGAAGGTGGCGCCCGGCGATGAAGGGAGCGCGGCCAGCGGGCGGTGCTGCAGCGTGAGCGCCCGGCCGGCGGCGCCCGGTGGCACCTGCAGCCGGAGCGCACCATCGGCGCTGCGTAGCTCGGCCGGCGTGCCGGGCCGGAAGCGGGCCGTCTGGACGCCGGCCGGTGTGGCGGTGGATGTGGCTGTCGGCGTCCGCGTCACGGTTGCCGTGCGGGTGGCCGTCACCGTCGCGGTGGGCGCGGGCGTGCGCGTGGACCGGCGCCGGCTCTCCGCCTCGTCTGTGGCCTGGGACGATGGCTGGGGAGTCGCGCTCCCAGGAGCGGCCAGCGCGAGCCGGCCGGCCACCGCCGCCGGCGCCGAAGCCTGCGCCAGCGGCACAGCGAGGGCAACCAGGAGAACGAAGAGGCGTGCCGGCCAGGCACCAAGCCTGGGCAGGCGACGAAACGGCAGACCAGCTGGCATGAGATCACTCACCGAGGGCGGATTCGCTCCTGGCCGTGGAGCAGACGACAGTCCGGAAGCCAATCAACAGCCATAAGGTAGCCACACGGTAGACAAACCGGGGCTGTAAGGATCATGGCGCACCTGGCTCGACCAAGGAGATGCGGTAGCCAATTCGGGCTACGTCGGCTGGTCCTTCCCAGCCGGCGCTCGCCGGAGAGGCAGGGGCATTCTCTCCTTGAGCGGCTCTTCCGCCCCACACCCGTCCGGCGCCATGTCCGGAGGCAGCCGCCTCCGCCAGGCGGCCGATCACTCCTGGCCTATGGCGGCTAGCGACGAGCCGTCGTGCGCGTATGGTTGCAGCGGCAGGATACCGATGAGCAATTCGGCTGAAGCGAGGTCGGCTGCATTCTGGCGCGGCAAGACGGTGCTGGTGACCGGGGGGACCGGCTCGTTCGGCAAGACGTTTGCGCGCCTACTGCTCGATCACTATGCGGTGCGGGCGCTGCGCATCTACAGTCGAGACGAGCTCAAGCAATATGAGATGAGCAGCGCATTCCGCGACGAGCGGCTCCGTTTCCTGCTGGGCGATGTGCGCGACAAGGACCGCCTCTTTCGCGCCTTCGAAGGCGTCGACGTGGTGGTGCACGCCGCGGCGCTCAAGCAGGTGCCGGCCTGTGAATACAACCCGATCGAGGCGGTGAAGACGAACGTGCTCGGCGCGGCCAACGTCATCGACGCAGCGATTGATGCCGGCGTGCGCCGCGTGCTGGCGATCAGTACGGATAAGGCGGTAAATCCGATCAACATCTATGGCGCGACCAAGCTGTGCGCCGAAAAGCTCTTTATCCACGGGAACGCGTATCGAGGCGAGCGAGAGACGCTCTTCTCCTGCACGCGCTACGGCAACGTGCTCGGCAGCCGCGGGAGCGTGCTGCCCCTCTTTCTCCAGCAGCGCGCCTCCGGCCGCCTGACGATTACCGACCGGCGCATGACGCGCTTCTGGATTACCCTGCCAGAGGCGGTGCGCTTCGTCATGGGGCGCATCGAGGCCATGGCCGGAGGCGAGATCTTCGTGCCGAAGATGGCGGCGGCGCGCATGACCGACCTGGCCCAGGCCATCGCCCCGGGGTGCGCCATCGACGAGGTGGGCATCCGCCCGGGCGAGAAGCTGCACGAGGTGCTCATCACGGAGGACGAGGCACGCCACGCGTACGATTGTGGCGATCACTTCGTGATCGCGCCGGAGTTCGATTGGTTTACCCGCGCGGGCGCCGGCCGGCGCACCTGGCGCCCGCTGCCAGAAGGGTTCCGGTATAGCTCCGATGCGGCGGGGTTTGCCTCGCCGGCAGAGCTGCAGGCACTGGTGGGCCGCGTGCTGGCCGGGGAGGCCGAGCCCTTGCCAGCCGCCGGATCACCAAACGGCCATCCGGCGCACGCCGCGCACGTCGCAAGCACCGCCTGAGACAGCCAGCACCGGCCAGAACGGCGATGGCACGGACCGCACTGCTCCCCTACGGACGCCACTGGATCGACGACGCCGATATCGCCGCCGTCGCGGCGGCGCTGCGCTCCGCCTGGGTGGCAGGCAATGGACCGATTGGCGCGCAGCTCGAGTCGGCCATCGCGGCGCGCGTGGGAGCACGGGAGGCCATCGCCGTCAGCTCTGGAACGGCCGGCCTGCATCTGGCTGCGCTGGCGGCCGGGCTAGGCCCCGGCGATGAGGCAATCACCACGCCGCTGACCTTCGCCGCCAGCGCCAACTGCGTGCTCTATGGCGGCGCCACGCCGGTCTTCGCCGATGTGCGGCCAGATACGCTGACCCTCGATCCGGAGCAGGTGCGCCAGAAGCTGACGCCGCGCACGGCGGCAGTGATCGCCGTCGACTACGCCGGCCTACCGGCCGATCTGGATGAATTGCGCGCCATCTGCGAGGAGGCAAGCGCGCGCCGTACCGACGGGCGGCGCGTGCTGCTGATCGAGGATGCAGCGCATAGTCTGGGGGCAACGTACCGCGGCCGGCCGGTGGGCAGCCTGGCCGACATGACCGTCTTCAGCCTGCACCCGGTCAAGCACATCACCACCGGGGAAGGGGGCGTGGTGGCCACCGACGATGGGGCGCTGGCCGGCCGGCTGCGCCGGCTGCGCAACCATGGCATCAGCAGCGAGGCCCGCGAGCGCGCGGCCGCCGGGCAGTGGTTCTATGAGATGGTGGAGCTAGGCTTCAACTACCGGCTGAGCGATCTGCAGGCCGCGCTCGGCCTGAGCCAGCTGGCCAAGCTCGACCGATTCCTGGCGCGGCGCGAGGCGCTCGCGCAGCAGTACGAGCAGCGCCTGGAGCGGTTGCGCACCGCCGGATGGGTGCGGCTCCCGGCGCGCCTGCCCGACCGCCGCCACGCCTGGCACCTCTACCCCATCCGCGTGGTCGCGGCCGACGGCGACCACGCGGCCTTGCGCGCGCGCGTGTACGCCGCCATGCACGCACAGCGCATCGGCGTGCAGGTGCACTACATTCCGGTGTACTTCCATCCCTTCTACCGCCGGCATCTGGGCGATCTACGCGGCAGCTGCCCAGTGGCAGAAGCGGCGTACGAAGGGCTGCTTTCGCTCCCCATCTTCCCTGCCATGAGCGACGGCGATGTGGACGACGTGGTGGAGGCCCTGGAGCAGGCGCTCTAGCGCTTCATCCGCACTGCTCTGCCCTACGACTAATCCGCTCAGCTAGCTCGCCCAACCGGGCATCTCCCTGAGCAAGCATGCGCGCTTGCTCGAGCAGCGCGCGGGCTTCTTCATGCCGGCCGGCGGCCGCTAGCACCTCGGCAAGATTGCCCAGCGCGTCGGCATTAGCGGGCTCGAGCGCCAGCGCGCGGCGCAGCAGCGCCTCGGCCTCTGCTCCCCGGCCAAGCTCATAGTGCACCGCAGCCAGCGCATTGAGGAACGTGGCATTGCGCGGCTCCTCCGCCACCGCCTGCTCGAACGCTGCCAGCGCCTCAGCTAACTGCCGGCGCTCGAACGCAATGCAGCCCTGCAGATACCGTGCGCCGGCCATGTGCCGGAGGTAAGGAAGCGCCCGCTGCGCAAGGTACTCGGCGGAATCGAGCCGGCCGGCAGCCAGCTCGGCCTGCGCCTTCTGGAGGTGCTGCCGGCCCACGCTCTCCCGCTGCGCCGCGCTCATCGTGGCCAGCAACGGCGCCGGCGCACCCTGCTCGAGCCGGCGGGCTCCTTCCTCTGGATCGAGCAGCGTCACGACGAGCTGGAGCAGACGATCGAAGGCAAGGCCATCATTCAGATAAGTAAAGCGATAGAGCGAGTGCATGCGCCGGCGCGCCAGGTCGGCCTGCGTTGCCGGGTCGAAGAGCGCCGCCTCGATCGCCTCCCGAATGGCCGCCGGCGTTTCGGCCACCAGCACCCCATCCTCGGGAGTGAAGTAGCGGAAAGGCGCCAGGTCGCCCAGCCGCACGCTGACTACCGGCCGGTCGAGGAGCATCGCCTCGAGACTGATATTCGAGAAATCGATGCAGACCACCAGGTCGCTGGCCACCAGGTGGCGAGCATCGGCCCAGCCGGTGAGGATCACCGGGACAAAGCCGGCCGCCTTCGCCCACTGCCGGTAGAGCGGCACGCTGCGTGGATCTCGGTCGCCCGGATGCACCTTGATAACCAGCTGCACCGGCCGGCGGCGATGCACCTCGCCCAGCGCCGCCACCATGGCCTGGACGTGCTGCCAGGGCCAATCGGGATAGAGGAGGTCGGTGGCGGCGAGATTGCCGCCGAGCGTGGTGGCCACCATGACCACCGGGCGATCTGGATCGAGGCCCAGGCTGACACGTACTGCCCGCGGATCGGTCAGCGCCGCGGCCTCGCGGTAGCCGTCCCACACTGGATTGCCGATGATGGCCACCTTGGAGGCGGGATTGCCAAAGCGGGTGTACCACTCGCGCGTCGATTCGCCATAGACGGCAACGGTGTCGGCGTGGATCTGCGTGGCCACAATAAAGGCCCCCGGCACGCCGTGCATCAGGTGGAGCGAGGGAATCCCGCGGCGGCGAGCCGCCAGGATCAGCGACTTGGCCGGATGTGAGCCTTCATCGCGCAAGATGAGGAGGCGCAGGTCCTCACGCTCGGCGAGAAGCTCGAACGCCTCGACGGCCAGCGCGGCCTGCGGTAGCAGCCGCGCGACGTATCCTGGGAGCAGCTGGAGCAGGCGCGAGGTCACGCGCTCATCACCGATCCTCAGGGAGCGCAGGAACTCCGGCTCGGCCAGCGCCTCCTCGACCAGCGGAAGCATCGCGGCTGCCACCTGCTCGGCGTGGTAGGCGGCGCGCGGCTCGGCTCCCTCCTGGAAGTCGAGGGCTTCGATCGGGACGCCCCGCGCAGCCACCCCCGCCGCATGGGTCGATGGAAAGCCCAGCAGCCGGTAGCCACATGACACGATCTGCTCGTACAGGCGGACGTCGCGCAGATCAGCCTGCACCAGCACTGCCGGGCGCCGCTCGGCCGGCATGGGCTAGCTCCCAGCCTCCGGCGGCGCGCCAGACGGCGGACGCAGCGCATCGGCACAAGCCTGGAGAAAGGGCACGATCAGGTGATACTCCATTGCCTCCAGCAGCGAGACGCCCCGATGCCGGCTGGCCTGATCGAGCTTCGGATACCGGTACCACTCGCGGCTCAGGCGGGCCACCAGCCGGTCGATCTCCGCCACGACCTCCCAGGAGGGATTGGCCGGGTCATAGCCCGGCAGGCCCGGCAAGATCGGCCGCGGCGCCTCCTCTCCGCCCGGCGCGCGCGCCGAGGCAGTCTGCGCCGCCAAATCGGCAGGAGCACCAGGCTCAGGAGCGGCGCTCGATGCACTGGATGCCATGGCCATGGCTGCGATTCCCGCCGGAAATCCTAGCATGCCCATCGCCGGCCATCATCCCTGCCATACTCTTGGCATGCAAATCAGCCTGTGCGTGATCGCGCGCGATGATGCCGAGCACCTGGCTACCTTGCTCGAGGAGATGCGCGACCAGGTCGACGAGATCGTGGTGGTGGATACCGGCTCGCAGGACGAGCGCACGCTGGAGGTGGCTAAGCAATTTGGCGCACGCACCGGACGCCACGAGTGGCAAGATAGCTTCGCCGCCGCGCGAAACGCCACCCTGGAGCTGGCCACCGGCGACTGGATCCTGACGCTCGATCCGGACGAGCGGTTCAGCGAGGCGGTTCCCGGCACGATGCGCCGGCTAGTAGAGGCAGCTCCACCACCGGCCGAAGACGGCAGCCATCTGCTCTGCATCTGCCCGCTCTACCGGCACGCCGAAGACCTGGCAGCCGGGCGAAGCTATGTTGGGTTCCAGCCGCGCCTCTTTCCCCGCCACCGGCTGCTACGCTGGGTCTTTCCGCTCTATGAAACGCCAGTACTCGAGGCACCGGGCGCCGAGCTCTCCTTCGACTCGGTCGCCAACCTGGCGATCGTGCACCTGGGCCACCCGCACGACGAGGCGCGGCGGGTGGCCAAGCGCGAGCGCAATGCACGAATCGTGGCCGCCGCCTTGCGCGAGACGCCCAACCAGCCATTCGTGCACTATATGGCCGGGCGAGAGGCGTTCGACCGCGGCGACCACGCCGCGGCCGCCGCGCACTTCAGCCGAGCCGCTGAGCTGGTTGGCCCGCGCCCGCCGCCCTACATGGCGCGCGCGTTCCTGGAGCTGGTGACCGCCCTGCGCCGCTGCGGCGAGTACGATCGCGCGATCGAGCGAGGGCTCGAGGCGCTGCAATATTTCCCGCAGGCCGATCTCGACTGCGCTGTCGGGCTGGCGTACTTCCTGCGCGGCCGGCCGGGCGACGATGAAGCGGCGCTGCGCCACTACCGGCGCGCGCGCCTGCTGCATACGCTGGGCATGCCGGTATGGGGCGACCAGGAAGCGCTCACGTGGAAGCCGCTGTGGGGCATGGCGCACGTGTACCAGCGGCTGGGGCAGCCGGCCGAGGCACTGGCCTGCTGCGAGGAGGCGCTGCGCTACGCGCCGCAGCAGGTAGCCATCCGGCAGCAGGCGGCGGCGCTCCTGCGGCAGCTGGGCCGGCCGGCCGAGGCCGCCGCGCACCTGCGGGCCGCTGCCGCCACGCTCGACTCCGCTGTACCGGGCAGCACGGAGCTGCAGGAGCTCAATCTGGCAATCGCCAGCTGCCTGATCGAGGCCGGGCAGCTTCAGGAGGCGTATGATCACCTCGCGCCGCTGGCCGCCTCGCCGACAGCACCGGAGCCCTACCGTCTCAAGCTGGCCGATCTCCTGATCTCGGCCGGCCACTACGCCGCGGCGGTGGAGACGCTGGCCGGCGCACTCGACGGTGACACCCCGGCCAGCGGGGCGGTGTACCAGCGCCTGGGGGAAGCCCTGATGCACCTGCAGCGCTACGAGGATGCCCGCAATGCCTTCCAGCTCGCGCTGAGCGTCGATCCCGGCAACCAGGCCGCACGGCTGGGCTATGACGCGCTGAGCTTGCAGAAAGGGCAGCCCGATGCCATCTCATAGCGGGCCGATACTTGCTACGCATCCAGATGGATTTCGCGTCATCGACTGCGACGTCTGCGGCTTCGCGCACCTTGATCCCATCCCTGCCGATGACCAGCTCCGCGAGCTCTATCACACCGCCTATTACGAGGAGATCTACTCCGGCTGGTACGAGAAGGAGCTGGGCGAGCAGGCTTACTGGCAGCTAGAGTACGCTGATCGGCTGGCGGCGTTCGACCGCCTGCGGGCAACGGATCGGCGGCGCCTCCTCGATATCGGCTGCTCCTTTGGCTTTTTCCTGGCCTATGCCCAGGAGCGAGGCTGGGAAGTGCTGGGGATCGAGCCTTCTGCCTTTGCGGCGGCGCGTGCGGAGGCCCTGGGGGTACCGGTGCTCTGCGGCCTGCTACAAGACGTGATGGCGCACGATTCCCGCCTCGCACCAGCCGGCTTCGACGCAGTGCACCTCAAGCTGGTGCTCGAGCACGTCACCGATCCCCTGAAGGTCTGCCGCGACGTCGAGCGGCTGCTCCGGCCGGGCGGCGTCGTCTGCGCCGAGGTGCCAAACGACTTCAATCCCCTGCAAGCCGCCGTGCAGCAGCTCACCCAGAAGCCGGCTTATTGGGTCGCGCCGCCGTTCCACATCAATTACTTCACGTTCCAGACTCTGGAGCGCCTGCTGCATCGTGCCGGCCTCACTCCGGTGCAGCGTGACGCGACCTTCCCGATGGAGCTCTTCATCCTGATGGGCGACGATTACGTTGGCAACGACCAGCTGGGCCGCGCGATGCATGCGCGCCGCATGCGGCTGGAGTCGGCACTCGAAGCAGCCGGCCACGGCGACCTGCGACGGAAGCTTTACGCCTTCCTGGCCAGCGAGGGAATCGGCCGCGAAGCGATCGTCTATGCCCGCAAGGACTCCGCCGGCACCGATCGCCCGCCGCTCCCTGGTGGGTAAGGCATCCGCCTTCTGGCCGATGACGGTCAGGCGCACGCGCCCAGGCGCCGGCCGGCCACGGGCGTACGCTTTGCCCGGGTGGCCAGGAGACGTGACCTACCCTTCTACCCCTTCCAGCAATGCCTCGTGACCGCTTCCTCGAGCAAGAACGCCGGCTCATCGTGCCGGCACCGGAGCCGGTGGTGGAGATCGCCGGCCGGCCGGTTGGCCTCGGCCAACCATGCTACGTGATTGCCGAGGTGGGATCAAACCACAACCGCGATCTCCGGCAGGCGAAGCGCCTGATCGCCGAGTCGGCGGCGGCCGGAGCCGACGCGGTGAAGTTCCAGGCCTTTCGCGCAGAGCGCATCGCCGCCCCGGTCCTGGTCAGCGAGCAGTTTGGCCGCCTCGACGACTTCTACCGACCCGGCGAGCTGCCGCGAGAGTGGCTGGCGGAGCTGGCGGCGTGCTGCCGGGAGCATGGAGTGACCTTCCTGTGCACGCCGTTCGATGAAGAGGCGGCGCAGCAGCTGGACGACCTGGGGATCGCGGCCTTCAAGATCGCGTCGTATGAGCTGACGCACCTGCCGCTCCTCCGCTTCAGCGCCGCCTTTGGCAAGCCGATGATTCTCTCGACGGGCATGGCACTGCTAGGAGAGGTGGAAGCCGCCGTGCAGGCGGTGCTCGAGACCGGAAATCGCCAGATCGTGCTGCTCCATTGCGTCTCGAACTACCCGCCCCAGCCGGAGGACCTGAACCTACGAGCGATCGAGACGCTGCATCGGGCATTTGGTGCACCGGTCGGCTACTCCGACCACTCAGCGCCAGACGAGCCGGAGGTGCCGGTTGCGGCCGTGGCGCTGGGCGCCTGCATGCTCGAAAAGCACATCACGCTCGACCGGCGCCTCGAAGGCGCGGATCACCCCAATGCCATGGAGCTGGATGAGTTCGCGGCGCTGGTGGCGGCAATCCGGCGCGTCGAGCGCGCGCTTGGGCATGGGCTGAAGCGGCCGGCGCCGGCCGAGCTTGCGGAGCGATGGGCACGGCGCTCGCTCTACGCCAGCCGAGATGTGCCGGCCGGCACCGTGCTCCGGGAGGAGGATGTGCGCATCCTGCGTCCCTGCGAAGGGCTGCCGCCCGGCGAGCTACCGGCCGTGGTCGGGCGTCGCACGAAGCGGGCCTTGCGCGCCTTCGAGCCGCTGACGCACGACGCGCTGGAGTGAGATGGCCGATATGGCTTCAGGACCAATGGACCGCACCAGCCACACGGCCGGCCGCACCGTGGCTATTGTGCAGGCACGGATGGGCTCGACGCGCCTGCCGGGCAAGGTGCTCAAGCCGCTGTACGGCGAGCCGATGCTCTGGCGAATCGTCGAGCGCCTGCGCCCGGTATCGCTGATCGACGAGATCGTGATCGCCACCACCACCGAGCCGCAGGACGAGCCGATCATCCGGTTCGCCCGTGAGCGTGGAGTCGCCTGCTTTGCCGGACACCCCACCGATGTGCTGGACCGCTACTACCACGCCGCCGGCCACTTTGGGGCCAGAACCATCCTGCGGATCACCGCCGATTGTCCATTCATCGAGCCGCGCCTGATTACCAGGGCCATCCAGACCTTCCGGACCTTTTGGGCACCACCGGCGGCGGATGGCCGTGGCGTCTGGCCAGAGTACGTGTACGTGAACTCGGTCTCATCGTTTCCCGATGGCCTGGATACGGAGGTCTTCAGCTTCGATGCGCTGAGCGAAGCCTGGCAGCTTGCCACCGATCCGGTGGAGCGAGAGCATGCCACGACCTACATTACGCGCCGTCCGGAACGCTTTGTGATCGTGGGCCTTGATTACGAGCGCGATGTGTCGCACCTGCGGCTGACCGTCGACACCGCCGCCGACCTGGCGCTGGCCGAGGCGATCTATGAGCGCCTGTACACCGCCGACAAGCCTTTCACGCTGGAGGACGTGCTGGCCCTGCTGGAACGCGAGCCATCGCTCATCGCTCGCCACGAGCGCCTCATCCTCGATACAGCCTATGCGTCACGCCTGGCCGCTCGGCGCCGGCAGGTCGAGCGCGAACGGCTGCACATCGCCGGATAAGCAGCGTGATTGCCGCAAACACAGTACGTGATCGTCGCGAACGGCAGCAATTGGAGATGCAAACCATGACCTCTTCTGGTGGTACCTTGCTCCTGGTAGGAGCCGGCTTACTCCAGGTTCCGGCGGTGGAGACTGCCCACCGGCTGGGGTTGCGTGTAGTTGCTACCGACCAGAACCCGAAGGCACCGGCCCTGAAGCTGGCCGACGAGGCCGTCGTGCTGAGCACCAAGGATGTGGACGGCCATATCGAGCTGGCGCGCGCCCTTGCCCGCCGCTGCTGGCTGCGCGGCGTCTACACCGAGGGTGCAGAGTGTGCCTACACCGTGGCCCGAGTGGCCGAAGCACTCGGACTGCCCGGGACGAACCCGCTTGCCGCCTGGCGATGCGATAACAAGGCCGAGATGCGGCGGCTGTTTGCCGCCGCGGGCATGCCGGGGCCGCGCTTCCGCGAGGTCTGCAGCATCGGAGAAGCGTATGCCGCTTTCGAGGAGATCGGCCCACCGGTGATCATCAAGCCACTCGACAGCAACGGCTCGAAGGGAACGAAACGGATCGACCGTGCCGAGGACCTTCCCCAGGCATTCGCGGTAGCGCAGTCGTTCTCCACCACCAGAACAGCGCTGATCGAGGAATATCTTGAGGGCCCGGAGCTCAGCGTCGATACGATCGTCTACCGCGGCCGGCATTACCGCGGCGGGATCTGCGACCGCCATTTCAGCTATCTTCCCTACCTCATTGAAACCGGCCATACCAACCCCACGCGCGTGCCGGCGGCAGTGCAGGAGGAGATCTACCGGCGCACGGCATGGGCGGCCGAGATCGTGGGGATCGACTTCGGCGTGGCCAAGTGCGACTTCAAGCTCACCGAGCAATACGGTCCGACGATCCTGGAGATGACGAACCGCCTCTCCGGCGGCTTCGACTGCCAGTACACGAAGCCACTGGCCACCGGCCTCGATCTGATCAAGGCAACGATCGATCTGGCGATTGGAGAAGAGCTCGACGAGGCCGATCTCATCCCGAAGTGGCAGCGCGTGGCAGCGAGCACCTCGCCCTTTCCACCGCCGGGGAAGATCGCGGAGATTAGCGGTGTGCCGGAGGCCCGGCGGCTACCGGGCGTCGAGCACATCTTTATGCTGGTGCAGCCGGGTGATGTGGTGGAGCCATACGTGCATTGCGTCACCCGCGTGGGCTTTGTCATCGCCGCCGGCGACACCTATGAACAGGTGCATGAGACCCTGGATCGGGCACTACGAACGATTCGCATTACGACAGTGGCGGTGAACTGAGCCCCGATCGCGCCACCGGCTCACGCCCAAAGCGACGGCAAGTGGCAGCAAGGGTGAGCCGAGCATCGATCGCGCCACCGGCTCACACTCGAGAGCAAGAGTTAAGGAGGCTTCTGCCGTGCGGCTGTATGGTCAAGTAGCACTAGTGACGGGCGCTGGCCGCGGCATCGGCCGCGGCATCGCCCTTGGCTTCGCGCGCGAGGGCGCCCACGTGGCGCTGCTGAGCCGAACACGAGCCGAGCTCGTTGCCGTGGCAGCCGAGATAGAAGGGCTCGGCCGACATACGCTGCCGCTCGTCGCCGACGTGCGCGACGAGGTGGCCCTGCGCGCCGCCGTCGACCAGGTGGTGGCTACCTTCGGCCGGCTGGACATTCTGGTCAACAGCGCTGGCATCTCGATGGTGGCGCCATCACTCAACCTGCCGCTGGCCGAATGGCAGCGGTGCATCGATACGAACCTGACAGGGACCTTCCTGGCCTGCCAGGCCGCTGCGCGCCACATGCGGCTGCAGCGCCGGGGCAAGATCATCAACATCTCGTCGATCCACTGCGAGGCAACCTATCCGCAGCGCGCTGCCTACGCTGCAAGCAAGGGCGCCATCCGCATGCTCACCAGGGCGCTGGGAATCGAATGGGCGCGCTACGGCATCAACGTGAACGCGATCGCGCCAGGACAGACGCGCACGCCTCTCCAGGAGAAGCTGATTGCCCAGGGAGTGCTCAATCTGGATGCGGTCATTGCGCGGACGCCCATAGGGCGGATCGCTGAAGTCGCCGATGTCGTCGGCCCAGCGATCTTTCTGGCCTCTGCTGAATCCGATTTCCTGGTTGGCCAGACGATCGTGGTCGATGGCGGCTATCTCTCCAGCGCCTGGCCCGGGGCGTGGGAGCCCGCCGATGAAGTGCCGGTGGCCATGCCGCCAGCACTGGCGGTGCTGCGCCGAGATGGTGATTCATCCACCGCACCGGCAACGCTTCCTCTAGTGTCTGAGCCGGCACTTGCCGGCGAGTAACGGCCTCAATTCCACGCCGTCCGGCGCCTCTTTCCAAGGAGATACGTGGATGCAGGACCAAGCCTGCCTCTGCAGAAGCCCTCAGCCCCTCCCTGCCTTCTGAGACTGGCCAGGACGTTACGCCAGCGATGGTGCGGCCGCGAGGCACAGCACATGTGCTATCCTTGCCGACCCCCGACCATCCACAAGGCGGCGCCCAGCAGTGGCCATGCGCTCTCGGCGCGCCTGATCCTTCAGCAGCCTGCCGACGGCGGCGGCGAGCGCCGCGGGGGACACACGCTGGTGGACCCCGAGACTTTCGGCGATTCCGGCGGCCACAAAGGCGGTGGCCGACTCGGCGTGATCTTCGGTCAGGCAGAGGTAGATGGCCGGGACGCCCATCGCCGCAAGCTCGTAGGCGGTAACGCCGAACGAGGCAATTGCCAGATCGGCCTGCGCCATCAGCGCCGGCATGTCTGCCACGGAGCGGCGAAGGTGGTAGTGCCGGCGTGCCCCGGCAAGCACCTCGCCAAGCTCGCGATCGTGGCAAAAGCCGGGGCCCAGGACAAGAATGGCCTCGAAATCGCCATCCAGGCCGTCGAGTGCCTGCACCGCGCGTAGCGTCATGCCGGCCGGGTCGCTGCCGCCCATCGTCACCAGGAGCAGGGGGCGCGCGTGCGCGACACGGGCGGGAGGGCAGGCGAACTCCGGCCGCAGGATCACCCATTCCCAGCCGTGATAGCACCGGCCACCGAATCCCGCCCAGCTCAATCGCTCGACCTGAGGCACCGGCGGATAGAACACCAGGTCGGCAGCTAGGCGACGCTCGCTCAGGTCGTCTACCACCGCGATCACCAGGCCCGGCCGACGAAGCGCTTCCACCGCCTGGCGCGAGAGATCGTCCCGCACGTCCAGTACCAGGATCCGGGCACCGGTTTGGTCGAGCACCCGGCTCAGCCACGCTCCCTGGGCGGCGCCGGCAAGATCCGACGGCGCCACAGCCACCAGATAGCCACGATCGCGGACCAGCGAAAGCCCCAGCGGCTCCTCACGCATCGCGAAGGTGACAGTGCAGCCGCCGGCACGGCGTAGCTCGTCAGCGAGCGCCAGGCAGCGCACCACGTGCCCCAGGCCAAGCGACGGGGAGGCATCGCAGCGAATTACGGCAGTCGGGGATGGGAGCATGGCTGATGGCTGGTAGCTGATCGCCAGCACGACCTACGGCACGGGCCAGAAGGTGGGATTGACCAGTCGCTCATCCGAAAGGCCGAGGTCCTGTGCCAGGGATACCTCCGCCGCGCTCAGCGGCCCGGCCGCAGCGGCAGCCAGCGCCTGGTCCAGCTCTTCGATGGTACGCGCTCCCACCAGCACGGCCGAAAGCTGTGGCGCGGCAAGGCAGAAGCGCAGGGCCAACCGCGGCAGCTGCGCCCACGAAATGTCGTAGGCCCGGCAGACCTGCCGCGCCGCCTCGCGCAGCGGCGTAAGCTCCGGCGGCAGCCATTGCGCCCGGGGCGTGAGCGCTCCCTTGAGCAGCGCCGAACGGCCCAGTACCCCCACACCGGCAGCCGCCGCCTGCGGCAGCACGCGCGCGGCCATGCGCTGATCGAGCAGACTATACGCTACCTGGATGACGTCGACGTAGCCGGCGCTGAGCGCGGCCAGGGCGGCTCGCTCGCCATAGACGGTCACTCCCAGAAAACGAACCTCCCCGCGCCGCCGCGCCTCGAGCAGCACCTCGGCCACCGCGCCCCGGGTGATAGCCGCCTCGGTGGCATTATGGAGCTGCACCAGATCGAGGACGTCGCGCTGCAGGGCGCGCCGGCTGGCCTGCAGTGAAGCCTCGATCGCCCGGCGGAGCACGCCCGGCGCCGCCTCGGCAGCGAAAGCGGGCGGGAGGGAAATCTTGGTGGCAAAGAGGCAGTCCCGGCGCTTCCCCAGCGCCCGGCCGAGCAGGCGCTCGCTCTCCCCATAGGTGGGAGCGGTATCGAACAGAGTGATGCCCGCATCGGCCGCGTGGTGGAGTAGACGGCTGGCCTCCTCCTCGCTCGGCGGGCTGGTGGTGCCCTGCGCGCCCACTCCATAGGCCAGGCCAAGCTCCACGGTGCCGAGCGCGATTGCCGACACCTCTAGCCCGGTCCTCCCCAGTGGCCGGTACCTCATCGCTCCCGCTGCACCTTGCCGGCGCCGGCCTGCGTGGACGGTAGCAGGCACCCACTTCTCCTCTGGGACCAGTACCTCACCGCTGCCGGCCTGCCGTCGAAGGAGATGGACTCACCTGCGGAGCGGGAAGGATGCATCCGCTGGCCCGGCACATTGCTGCTGGCTCGCCGGCGAAACATACTCATTCGGTCAGCCGCGCGAAGCCACGCTGGGCCGGCGGGCCGCCGAGCAGCTCGGCAGCCCGGCCGCTCCGGGCCACCACGGCCAGCCGGCTAAAGACCTCGCGCACCGCCTCGAGATAAGGCTCGACGTGCTCGCGCTGATGCGCAAACGAGGGTTTGAACTGGTTGAAGGCCAGATAGCCCCGCTGCAGCATCTCCTGCGTGAAGAGCGTCGTCAGAGCAAGCTCGTCCTCATGGAGAATGGTGAAGTGCGCCAGGCTCGGCAGCCCATCGACGTGAATGGCCAGCCCGGCCTCACGCGCCGCCCTGCGCCAGCCCTCCATGACGAGCGTGCCCATCTCGATGAGGTGCTCGGCTACCCGGCACCGGCGGAGCTTGCGAATAGTGGCGAGCGCGGCCGCCGGGCCAATACGCTCCGTCCAGTTGGTGCTGCTGATGAAGGTCGATTGCGCGGCCTGCATCACGTCGGCCGATCCGAGCACGGCCGCCATGGCGTAGCCGTTGGCCATGGCCTTGGCAAAGACCGCTATGTCCGGCGCCACGCCGTGGAGCAGGTGGATGCCGCCGGCCGCCATGCGGAAGCCGGTGGTGATCTCGTCGAAGATGAGGACGGCACCGGCGCGCGTGGCGATGGCGCGCACGCCTTCCAGGAACCCAGGCGCGGGGGCCTGCCCGCGCTGCGGCTCCATCACGATCGCTGCCAGGCTGCCTCGATGCGCCTCAGCAAGGGTCTGCAGCTCGTCGAGCCGGTTGTAGTGGAAGGGCAGCGCCGTTCCGCGCAGGCCACGAGGAACGCCGGCCGGATCGAGGCCGGGGAGGAGATGGCCATCGAGCGCATCCGTTTCGCCCAGATTGGCCGCCAGGTACCAGTCCGTCCAGCCATGATAGCCGCAGAAGGCGACGACATCGCGGCGGGTACGAGCGCGCGCGATGCGCACCGCGACCGACATCGCCTCGCCGCCGCTGCGAGCGTAGCGCACCATCTCTGCCCAGGGATGGAGCTCACAGAGCAGATCGGCCAGCTCCACCTCTTCCGGCGCGTTCAGCGTGCACATCACGCCGCGCTCAATGGCCTGCCTGGCAGCGGCATCGACGTCTGGATCGGCGTAGCCGAGCACGCACGCCCCAATGCCCATGAGGCTCATATCGATGAGCCGGGTGCCATCCAGGTCGATGACTTCGACGCCGCGCGCGCTCGCGTAGTATGCGGGCCACCGGCCGGGCAGAAACAGCTCTGGGCGTTTGGAAAGTAGCTGGGTTCCCCCTGGGATGCGGCGCCGCGCGCGCCGGTACAGCGCCTGCCCCCGGCCACCGACCGCGAGATTGCTCTCAGGGCCATCGGCCTTCTCGATGTGCGTCAATCCTGCCGCCACGTTGGCCTCTCTGTGTTGCCTTGGGAAGATTGTAATTGGGCTGAGCGCTCTGGCAGGCGAGCTGGCCCGAACGGGGCATACGCCGCTGCGAAGGCCACCGCTACCCGACCGGGCGGGAGCTGGTGAGTGCTGATCTGGCCGGTCACGCCGGCCAGGCCGGCGGAGGGGACGACCGCTACCCGACCGAGCGGGAGCCGGTGCGGCAGTGGTCCTAGCGGCAGGCGGTGGCGACGCGCATCCGGCATGATTGTGGCGAGCAGGCAAGAGCCTCCTCACGCTACACGCGACGCTCTGCCGGCCCGATGGCAGGAGCTTCCTTACGCGATACTCTGCCGGCCCGCCGCGAGAGGGCCGGCAGCAACGGAAAGGCGCTTGATGATGCAACGGATAGAGCGGGTGTGTGTCGTGCGCAGCGCCGGCGATATCGCGCCCCTCATTATAGATGGCTTTGCGCGCGCCTTTCGGGCCCTTGGGCTGCAGGTCTTCGTGCTTGACTTTGATCTCTTCTCGACCGATCCCGCCCGGTTTCAGCAGCACCTGGTCAATCTGCTGCTCTGGGAGCCGGAGCTGGCCGTGGCCTATGGGTTCAACGGCCTCTTGCCGACCAGCCGCGGCCCGGTGTTCCGCACCCAGGGCATTCCCCTGGCCCTGCTGCACTACGACTGCCCGTTCTTTGGGCTCGCATTCGACGACTCCTGGCTGCCGGAGTTCCGCGCCCACCCCGATTGGTACTACCACTTCGTGTGGGATAGGACGTTCCAGCAGCAGCTCCAGGCGCTGGGGCTGGCACACGTCGATCATCTCATGCTGGCGGCCGATACCAGCCGGCTCACACCACCGGCGGCCACGCCGGAGCGGGATGTGGCCTTTGTGGGGCGAGTGCACGATCCGGCTCCTGTGCAGAGCGAGCGTCTGCGCCTCTTGGCGCCGGAGGCGAACCGGCTGATCGAGCAGCTGATCGAGCAGAAGCTTGCCCACCTGGCACGGCCAGTGCTGGACTGCTGGGCCGATCTCTGGCGCAGCGGCGCCACCGGCATCGCTCCCGACCTGCTGAACCCGGAGGCTCGCAGCGTCTACGCTGCCGTCCATGCGGAAGGCTCGGCGCGTGTGCGACGCGCCGTGCTGGAGGGAATTACGGCTGCCACGCCAGACGTCTTCGGCGCGGGCTGGGCCGGGACGGCCGTCCGCCAGCACCCGGCCGTCGACTATGAGCACGCCCTGCCGCTGCTCTATGCCGGCACGCGGATCAATCTGAACGTCACGTCGCTCCAGCTCGAGCAGGCCGTGAACAACCGCATCTTCGATGTGGGCGCCGCCGGCGGCTTCCTTCTGACCGATTACCGCGACGACCTGCGCTTGATCTTTCCCCATTACCGCGAGATCTCCTTCGGCTCGATTCCGGAGCTGAATGAGAAGATCGATTACTTCTTGCATCACGAGTCGGAGCGGTCTGAGCTCGCGCATGCGCTGCAGGACGCGATCCAGGCGCGCCACACCTACGTGCATCGCGCCTGCTCCATTCTCGAGCGCGTGGGCGGCCAAAGGGGCACAGATACGTCTACGACCACTACCAGCGCCGTCTGAGCCTCACGACGACGACCATCGCCGGGAACGGTGAGCTGCAGCCGGGCAGGCTTGGGCAGCCGGAGCCAGAGGGTCTCGCCACGATGACCACCGCCGGTACAATCTCCCCGGGCGGCAGTGAGGAGGAGCACAGAGCAGAGCTCAGGAGCAAGCGGCCATGAGTGCCCAGGCACCGGCAGCCGCGGCTATGCCGGCGGCGGCAGGCCCCATCATCTACCCAGAAAGTGACGGCCGGCCAATTGCCGAAAACACCAAGCAGTTCCGCTGGATCGTGACCATCGAAGGCGGACTCGAAGCACTCTTCCGCGATGCCCCCGACGTCTTCGTTGCGGGTGATCTGCTGTGGTATCCGGTGGAAGGTCGGCCCGACATCTGCACCGCTCCCAATGCGATGGTCGTCTTCGGCCGGCCCAAAGGCGATCGCCGCGCCTACCTGCAGTGGCTGGAGGGCGGCATCGCGCCACAGGTTGTCTTCGAGGTGCTCTCACCCAGCAACACCGTCGCCGAGCTGGTGCGCAAATTCCAGTTCTACGACCGCTACGGCGTCGAAGAGTATTACCTCTACGATCCCCCGACCAGGGCCGGCTGGAAGGCTGGCAGCGCCCCAATGGCACGCTGCAGGAGATTGAGCGGATGCAGGGATGGGTGAGCCCGCGGCTCGGCGTGCGGTTCGCCCTCAACGCGGACGGTGAGCTCGAGCTCTACCGCCCGGATGGCGAGCGCTTCGCCTCGTATGTGGAGCTGGCTGCTCAGCGAGAGCAGGAGCGCCAGCGGGCAGAGCAGGAGCGCCAGCGCGCGGAACGGCTGGCGGCGCAGCTACGCGCCCTGGGCGTCGAGCCGGCTCCATAACAGCACTCAACGGCACTTCTACGGCAGGCGTGTCACGGCGCTACGCTCGCTTTCACGCTCTCTGTGCTCCATAACAGCACTCAACGGCACTTCTACGGCAGGAGCAGGACTACGGTCGCCGGCTGCCGGCGCGGCCGGCGCGGCCGGCGGCGTGGTGAGCGTGGTGAGCACTGCATCGATCGGCAGCGGTGCGGCCGCGGCCGCGGCCGCCAGGCGGTTCTCTTCCTGCACGCCGACAAGCAGCTCATGGCGCAGCACGCGGATGTGGCGCGGCGCCTGGATGCCCAGCTTGACATGGTCGCCCTCGATCCCCAGCACGACGACTTCGATGTCATCGCCAATGCGAATCCGCTGGTCGACCCGGCGGCTGAGCACGAGCATGTGCCTACCTCGCCATTCCCCTGTGGCTACGTCCGGCCGGGAATCCCGGAGGGCAGCGCGACACCGGCCGCCGGGCACCAGCCGGGCACCAGCCGGTCATGGTCACTGTGCCGCTCCGCTGGCTGCGGCCAGGGGATGGCGCAGCGCGTACCCGCTCTCGTTGAGAATGACCTGCTTGCCCAGGCGGCGGCGCCGGTTGATCACCAGCGGCGCCAGCAGGTTGACCGTCGAGGCCGCTGGATCGGGTCGCACGGTCACGATGGCCAGCAGGTCGGCATCGTCCACATCCTCCAGCTCGAGCTGGAGCGCCTCGTCGCCTGAGATACTGGCCAGATAGTCGGCCATGATCAGGTGCGGATCGACGACGACAAAGGCCAGGTCGAGATCGTCGAGCGATTGCAGCCAGCGGCATGGCGCCAGGCGCGCGTCATCGAGGACGGCGAAGCGACGGAGCGCCTCCATTCCCACCAGCCCTTGCGGGAAGGTCACCACCTCCTCAGCACCAACCTCGATCGTCTCGCGGTGGCCAAAGCGCAGCACCTCGAGCCGGATGGAAGAAGGGCTGGAGGTAGGGCCTGCCTGCTGTGCTGTGGGGACCGCTCGTGCCATAGAGGTGTGATCAGTGCAGGAAATCGAGAATGCTCATCGGTACCGTGCGCGCTCCCGCCTGGAGCGAGGCCTGATAGACGGCCTGCTGCGTCGTCAGCCGCGTGAGCGCCTCGGCAAAGTCGACATCCTCGTTGGTGGATTGCAGGCGCTGCACCTCGAGCTGCAGCGCACTCATGCGCGATTGCGTAAAGTCGAGCCGGTTGACCTTGGCGCCAACGTCGGCTCGGTTCTTGAGCACCACGTCGATCGCGTTGTCGATATTGCCGAGCGCCTGCTCGATGGCCGACTGGCTGGGAGCGCCGCTGGTCAGATTGCTGACCAGCGATTGCAGATCGGCCAGCAGCGGGAGAAAGCTGCTGCCCATCACATTCACCGGCAGGTTGGTGCCTGGGCCCACCTCGCGGTTGATGCTTGTGGCGCTGGTGGTGAAGGCATTGGTGGTGCTGGTGGAGGTCCCGGTGATCGGCGTGGCGCCGAGCGAGCTGTTCACCGTCATGGTGAGACCGAGCGTGCTGAACTCCACGACGCCGATCACGCCGGCGGCCGGAACGGTGACGGCCTGCGTCTGGCTGCGCACCAACGCGCCGGTGGAGTCGTACTGATCGATCTGGACATTCGCCACCCCACCGGAGGCGGCAGAGACCGTCACCCGATACGTTGCCGGCACAGCCGAATCGGTCGCCGAGAGCGTGATCCCTTCGATGCCTTTGGCCGGCACCAGATCGGTAGCGCCAGTGAGATCGACACCGGTGGCCCCATTGTAGACCGCGTTGCCGTTGGCGTCGAGCGTGAAGACGCCGGCGGTCGTGGTCCTGGTGCCGGCGAAGAGATGCTGGTCGGCCACCACCGCATCGTTGAGCGTGGCGATGATATGCTGCCGGAGCTGAGCGATCTCCTGGGCCATGGCCGCGCGGTCGGAGGCGGTATACGTGCCGTTGGCCGCCTGCACCGTCAGCTCACGAATGCGGGAGAGCGCATCGCCAATGTCGCCCAGCGCCTGGTCGCTGGCCGTAAGCCAGCTCCGCGCCTGCTCGACATTGCGCAGGAACTGGTCGCCGGTGGCTTTCTCGTGGCGCAGGCGCACTCCGAGCGAGGCCGCCTCCGGATCGTCGGAGGGACGCGTCACGCGCTTACCCGAGCTCACCTGGTTCTGAGTCTGGTTGAGTGCATCGAGATTGCGCTGCAGATTGTTCACTACCGTCTCGACGAGCATGCGGTTGGTGACACGCATCGCGCTCTTCTCCTCAATAGCCTGTTTCTCGTCTTCTGAGCGACCAGCCCCAGATCAGCCGTCTCACCAGATCAACGATCAAGCTAGAGACCGGCGCGCCCCATGTGATTGATCACCGTTTCCAGCAGGTCATCGAGCGTGGTAATCCCGCGCGCCGCCGCCTGATAGGCACGCTGGTAGCGAATGAGCTGCGTCGCCTCCTCATCGAGCGACACGCCGGAGATCGACTCCCGGCGCTGCTGCAGGTGCTGGGTGAGCAGCTGCTGGTTCTGCGCCATCTGGTCGGCCTCGCGCGACTGGACGCCCAGCTGGGCAATGGTCGAGGCATAGAAGTCGTCGAAGGTGGCGTTGCCGAGCACGGAGAGCGAAGTGCGGGCCAGGGCAGCGATCGCTAGCGCATTTCGGTTATCTCCTGGCCCGGCCGAGGCGGCCAGCCCGGCGCTGCTCCCGGCCGCCGCCGCGATTGCATCCAGCCCATCGGGGTTCTTGATCACCTGGTCAAGCTGCAGGCTGGCGGCGCGAACGAGCGCCACCGGCCCCAGCCCGGTGATCGTCCGCCCGCCGCCGCTCGGCGCGTTCACCGCACCCAGCAGCCCGGTCACCTGCAGGAAGTTGCTCGTATCGCCATTCGCGCCCAGCGTCACCTGTGTGGGGCTCGATTGGGTGATGACGATGTGTCCGGTCGCCGCGTCAATCGTCCAGCTTGCCGTGCCGCCCGTCTGCGTGGCAATCGCGTTGGCGATTGCGTCCATCACGTCCTTGAAGGTCTGAGTCGTGGGGCTGATAGTGAGCGTCTGGCTGCCCACGGTGATGGTGCCGCTCACCAGCTGGTCGCCGATCCCGGTCATGTTGAGCGTCTGCGTCGCCGTCATGGGATCGAAGAAGTTGGTGACCTGGCTGGCATAGGCACCAATGCCAAAGCCCTGACGATGCTGCGCATTGACCGCGTTGACAATGGTGGAGGCCAGCAGGTCGAGCTGGCCAAGCTGCTCCGGCAGCACCTGGTCACGGAGCGCGAGCTGCCCGGCGAGCGTTCCATCGCCCACGGTGACGTTCTGGGCATCATTCTGCCACTTGAGGAGATGGAGCTGGGTGCCAGAGGCAAGCTGCCTGGTTTCCGTGGTAATGGCATTGACCCGGTCGCCGATGACAAAGCCATGGCCGCCAATCAGCACCGTCACCGTGCCATTCGCTTCTTCGTGGTAGGTGGCACCTACCTCCTTGGCGATCTGGTCGAGGAGCAGGTCACGCTTGTCGCGCAGGTCGTTTGGCACGTCGCCGGTGCTCACGGCCCTGGCGATCTGGCCATTGAGCGCAGCCAGCTGAGCGCCGAGCTGGTTGAGCTCGGGCACCGCCGCCGCGATCGCCCCATCGACGTCGCGCCGGATCTGCTCCAGGCGATTCGCCAGATCGCTGAACCCGGCGGCCAGCGCATCGCCACTCGAGCGCACCGTCGCCCGCGCCGCGCTGCTCTGCGGGTTGTTCGAGAGCTCGCTCCAGGCATTGAAGAAGTTGGTCAGAAGCGTCTGGAGCCCTTGATCGCTCGGCTCGGTGAACACGCCTTCGACCTGCTGCAACCCCGCCCTGAGCGCCTCCCACCGCGCCTGGATCTGCGACTGCTGCCGGAGCTCGAGGTCGACAAACGCGTCGCGCTGGCGCTGGATGCGCTCCACGACCACACCAGTGCCCACCTGGAGCGGCGACGCGGGCGGATGGTTCATTGCCGGCACGGTGTAGGGAAGCGTGGCGGCCATGCTGGCTACCTGGCGCGAATAGCCATCGGTGTTGGCGTTGGCAATGTTGTGGTTGGTGGTATCCAGCGCCTCCTGCTGCGCCATCAGGGCGCGCAGGAGCGTGTTCAGGCCGAAGAAGGATGAGCGCATGGCAGAGACTCCCTAGCCGGCTGGTGACAGAGCTTAGGCACGGTAATCGGTGAGCCGGACGACGGCTTCGGGCCCGGCCTGCTTGCCTTCGGAGGAGTAGCGCGGGTCCAGCTGGACCACCTGCAGGAGATGATAGATGGAGGCGTTGACCGAATCGAGGCAGGCCTGCAGCAGATCGGCATTCTGCCGGTTCGCCGCCTGCAGCGCTTCGGCCGTGGCACGCAGGCGGTGGCGTACGGCCGCCAGCCGCGCAGCTATCTCCGGCACCACCGGCTCGACCAGGCTCAGGATCTGGGCCATCGTGAGCCGCTCGGCAGGCACGCCATACGGCGCGGCCCAGCGGCCGACTGCCTGCAGACGGGCCACCTCGAGCTTGCTCAGCCGCGCCAGAAGTGGCTGCTCGCGACCAATCAGCGCGCTCAGCGCATCGACGTCGGCCCGGGCGAGTGCCGCCTGGCGCTCGGCGGCAAGCGCCTGCAGCTGCTGGCAGACGGCCTCCTGCGCCTCCAGAATGGCCAGCAGCGCCTGTGCCGCCCTGGCCACGTCGGCCACGTCGGCCACATCGGCCACATCGGCCACGTCGGCCACGTCGGCCACGTCGGACGTCGCTTCCCCGGCTGCTCCCGCTAGGACAGAGGCTATGGCAGCGGGATTGGACTGGCGCGCACTCATTGCAGATCCCCGGCTCATTGGGCCTCGCCACCTGCCGGGCCGGCCCCGCCGCTGCTCCCGCCGGAACGCTTGAGCACGGCAAGCAGCCGCTGCGCCAGCGCTTGCGCGTCGACGGTGTACGTTCCACTCTGCACCTGGCGGCGCAGCTCCGCGACCAGCTCGGGGCGCACCTCCTCCGCGGCCCCAGCCGCGCGCCTGGCGCGCAGCAGCTCCTGCGCCGCCGGCGAGAGCGATGCCGAATCGGTATCGACGCGCGGCTCGGCCTTCTTCCGGCGCGCACTCCCCGCATCGGCAGGGCTCTGCAGGCCGTAGGCTTGAGCGATTTGCGCTGCCCGAAGGTCGCTGATCTTCATACTCGTCGCTTTGGATTATCGGCACCGGCTACGGCAGACTTTAGACGACTGGCGCCTATTGTCAAGAGGGATTACCACCCGGCGGCGCTATTGCGCCCGAATGTTGTTGGCCAGGCCCAGCATCTCATCGATGGTCTGCAGCGCTTTGACGGAGAGCCCGTAGGCGCGCTGGGCCATTAGCAGATTGGTCATCTCATCGACGATATTGACGTTCGACACCTCCTGTGCACGTTGCACGATCTGGCCAACGCCCGGACTGTTGGGCAGGCCGGCCTCGGCCGCCCCCGAGCTAGCGCTCTCCTGGAACAGCGTCTGCCCGATGGCCGTCAGTCCTTCTGGATTGTTGAAACGGTAGAGCTGAATCTGGCCCAGCTCCACCGAGCGCTCGACCGACGTCAGCGGGTCGATCTGGTTGATGCGCACGATCCCTTCGGGATCCACGGTGAGCGAGTCCTCCGTCCCAGGGGGGACGATAATGTCCTGCGCCAGCGGCAGGCCATCGCTCGTCACCAGGCGGCCATCCTGGTCCAGGCGGAAGCTGCCGTTGCGCGTGTAGGCCAGCGTGCCGTCGGGAAGGCGCACGCCAAAGAACCCATCACCATAGATCGCCAGGTCGGTCAGCCGGTCGGTCTGCTGCAAGGCCCCTTGCGTAAACGCCGGCTCGATGCTGGCCGGGACGACGCCAGCCCCCAGACGTAGATCACGGTTGGTCGTCGCCGTGCGGCTGGCCTCATAGACGGCATCCTGGAAGGTGAGCCGGCTGGCTTTGTAGCCGGTGGTGTTGACGTTGGCGAGGTTGTTGGCAATGACGTCGAGCTGCAGCCGCTGGCCAAGCATGCCCGAGACGGCTGCCCGGACGATCTGCGAGATGGGCATGTTCCTTCTCCCTCTTCCTATTCCTTGTCTAGAGGCGGCCAATCTCGCCCACCGCTTTGGCCGTCATGCCATCCTGGAGCGAGATCATCCGCGCGCTGGCCTCATAGCTCCGCTGAGCGATGAGGAGATCGGCCATCGCGCGCGTTGGATCGACGTTCGAGCCTTCCAGAAATCCCTGGTGCACCGTCGACGCTGTGGCCGGTGCCGGCTGGGCAAACCCCGAGGGGTCCGCAAACAGGTTATTGCCGTCCTTGCGGAGCTGGGCCGGCTCGGCAAACTCGGTGATGCCCAGCTGGCCAATGGGCGCATCCTGCCCGGTGACGTCATCGGTCCGCCGGATCTGCCCGTCGGGCAGGATCGTGATCAGGCCGGGCGGCACCACGATTGGGGCCCCATCGGCCCCCAGCACCAGATCGCCCTGCGCCGTCACCAGCTGATTGTTGCCGTCGCGCCGGAAGCTGCCGTCGCGCGTGTAGCGCACACCCTGAGCCGTCTGGATGGTAAAAAATCCCGGTCCCTGGATCGCCACGTCCAGCGGGTTATCCGTCGCCCGCAGGCTCGCCTGCAAGAAGCTGGTGACCACGCTCTCATTCACTACCCCCATGCTCGTGGCCCCGATGGGGCGTGCGCCGCCGGCAGCGCCGAGGCGAGCCATGAGCTGCTGGGGAAAGGTCGAAAGCCGCAGCGTATCCTCACGGTAGCCGGGCGTGCTGACGTTCGCCAGGTTGTTCGAGATCAGCTGCGCCCGCGTGAGCATGGCCAGCATGCCCGCCGCGGCAGCGTACACGCCACGGATCATCGCCCTAGCTCCTCCTGATTCAGCATCGAGATCGTGCGTTCCATGTTTTCGTTTTCCTGCCGTAGTCTTCCTGCCGCTTCAGCAGCGGTGCTCGGCATTGCTGCTCCTGGCTCAGCGAAGGCTCTCGCCAGCCCCGGCCGATTCCATCCGCTGCCCCGCGCTGCGCTCGGCAAGCTGGAGCAAGAGGCGGATCTCCTCGCGCCCACGGTGGGTCAGGCGCGCAATCTCGGCCGGCCCGAGCCCGGCGGCCGCCAGGCGCAAGATGTCGTCGCGCGAGACCCCACCTGCCTCAGGAGAGAGCGGCACGGCCGCATGAAAGCCGGCCAGAGGGGCGCCCCCATCGGGAGAGGAGGCCCCGGCCGGAAGCCCGGCTCCAACCGGATCGCGGCCAACCCGGCCAGCCAGCTCCTGGCCGGGAGCGGCTCCCCTCCCCACCGGCCGGCGCTCACCGGCCAGATGCACCAGCTGCTCCTCGAGCGCCTTGAGCGCGGTGAGCTCGGCCACGCGCTGATCCGCCGTGCGGAGCAGCGTTTCCAGCTTGCCGGCGCGCGTGGCCAGCGCACCACCCAGCCCATCGGCGGTCTGCTGCAGCTGGCGGATCACGTGAGCCAGGTTCGCCTGCAGCTCTCGTTGCTCCGCCCGCTCGCGCGCCAGGTCGTCGAGGTCA
>Ga0070741_10006080_pt1 | contig 26206 bp, 37 predicted proteins | sample Coa_R1_4_FD_66440 | JGI IMG/M metagenome (GOLD analysis project Ga0070741, IMG submission 66440) | Surface soil microbial communities from Centralia Pennsylvania, which are recovering from an underground coalmine fire - Coalmine... | ecosystem: Environmental > Terrestrial > Soil > Unclassified ... | reverse complement strand
CGCTCCCGGATGTGCCGCTCCGTGTCCTCGTAGGGGACCGCGGGCGTCGCGCCGATCGCGTCGAGGCCGAGCTCGGCCCCGAGACGTTCGAGTTCCCCGGCCGTCACGCCGATAGTGTGCCGCCCGTGCGCGCGGTTCGGATCCACGAGGACGGCGGGCCCGAGGTCCTCGTGCTCGAGGATGTCCCGGACCCTGAGCCGGGCGCGGGCGAGGTGCTCGTTCGCCTGCACGCGTCGGCGCTCAACCATCTCGACGTCTGGATTCGCAAGGGGCTGCCGTCGGTGCCGAAGCCGCGGATCCTCGGGGCCGACGGCGCGGGCGTCGTCGAGGCGCTCGGCGCGGGCGTCGACCGCTTCCGTCCCGGCGACCGCGTCGTCATCAATCCGGGCGTCGAGGCGGACGACGGCTCGATCCACGTGATCGGCGAGCACGGCGACGGCACGAACGCCGAGCTGATCGCCGTTCCGGCGACGAACGTGCACCCGATCCCCGACGGGCTCTCGTTCGAGCAGGCGGCCGCGTTCCCGCTCGTCTTCGAGACGGCGTACCGCATGCTCGTGACACGGGCGCAGCTGCAGCCGCAGGAGTGGGTCTTCGTCTGGGGAATCGGCGGCGGCGTCTCCACCGCCGCGCTCGCGATCGCGCACGCGCTGGGCGCGCGGACGATCGTCACGTCGTCGAGCGACGCGAAGCTCGAGCGCGCGCGCGAGCTCGGCGCGGACGTGACGGTGAATCACGCGTCCGGCGACGTGAAGGCCGTGGTTCGCGAAGCGACGCAGGGCCGCGGCGCAGACATCGTCGTCGAGCACGTCGGCGAGGCGACCTGGCGGACGTCGCTCGACGTCGCGGGCCGCGGCGGGCGCGTCGTCGTCTGCGGCGCGACCACGGGCCCGAACCCGCCGGCCGCGCTCCACCGGATCTGGTGGAAGCAGCTCTCGATCCTCGGCTCGACGATGGGCACGGGCGAGGACTTCGCCGGCGCATACGGCCTCGTCGCAGCGGGCCGCGCGCTGCCGGTCGTCGACGAGGTCTTCCCGCTCGAGCAGATCCGCACGGCGCACGCGCGGCTCGAAGCCGGCGAGCAGCTCGGCAAGGTCGTGCTGCGAATCTGACCGCCGGGCCCGGCGGGTTCCTCACGAGACGTGGTACGTGACGACCCGGTGGGCCGACTGCGTGCCCAGCTTGATCGTCACGTACACCACGAGCGTCTTGCCCTTCGCGCTCTTCGGGATCGTGAACGCGAGGTGCGCTCGACCGGCCGCGAAGGACTCGCGATGCCCGATGATCCTGCCGCCGACCGAGGGTTCGCAGACCATCGTGCCGCCCGTCAACAGCCCGCCGGTGTCGCTGCGCGTCACGAGGAACGTCACCGTGAAGGGCCTTCCCGCCTTCGCCTTCGCCGGTGCCGTCGTCGGTGGAGCGATCAGCGGCCTGACGATCGGCGCCCCGGGTGTCGACAGCTCGTAGATCCAGGCGCCGGCGTCCGGCGCGCGGTCGGTCGCGGTGATGTCGCCTTCGCTGTCGTTTGCCGTTGCGAGGACGCTGAACGCGAACGACGCAGGAGCGCCGAGCTCCCTCTTCGGGAACGAGAACGTGTACGTGTCGCCCGACACGCTCAACGAGAGCGACGGTGCAGACACCACCTTGAGCTGCTGGCCGTTCCAGTGCACGAGCACGTAGGTGCCGCCCGCTGCGTCGTGAAACGCCATCAGCGCGTACTCGAATCCGCCGGTGGCACCGGTCGCCGGGTTCCGGTCGGTGTCGAAGAACACACCGAACCCGGTCGGCGTGTCGGCGACGAGCCCGTCGACGCTCACGCTCAGCCGCATCAAGCCGGTCGGGCTGTCGCTGATCGCGACGCCCGTGACGTCCGGAGCCCCCGCCGCGTCGCCGGCCGGATCCGTGAAGGTCCCCGAGCCGGCCGCCGCCCCGGCCGCCGTCGCACACGCGGCGACGAGTGCCGCGCCGACGGCGAGGAGTCTCGACCATGACGCCCGCGCGAGCATGAAGCCCACCCCCTTCGTCGGCCTCCCGTTGGCCGGTGCGGAAGCGCCCTGCATCGGGGGAATCCCCGATGCTTCCGCAGCCGCGGCGGGTGATGACCGAGTCGGGAGGTGAGGTGAGTGAAGGTTCGTGATCTGATGTCACGGCCTGCGCTCGCGGTGCGGCCGGAGCTGCCGATTCGGGACGTCGCGGCATTCCTCTGGCGCCACCGGATCTCGGGCGCGCCCGTGATCGACGGCGAGGGCCGGCTCCTGGGCGTCATCTCGGAATCGGACGTCGTCGACCGCGCCTGCCGGCCGAACGAGACCGCGCGCTTCCGCCGTGGACGCAGTGGACTGCGCGGAACGACGGCGGGAGAGCTGATGACGACCCCCGCGATCACGGCGGCGCCCACGACGTCGGACTACAACGCAGCCTGGCTCATGTCGCACAACGACGTCGACCGTCTGCCGGTCGTCGAGCGCGGCGCGCTCGTGGGCGTCGTCTCGCGCGCCGATCTCACGCGCGAGTTCGCGCGCAGCGACGCTCGCATCGCGGCCGACATCCGCAGCTCGGTGATCGACGCCCTGGCCGTGCCCGGCGTCCAGGTCGCGATCCGGGACGGGAACGTCCTCCTGACCGGGACCGTCGACAGTGAGTGCGACAGGGCATGCCTGCGGCGCGCCGTCCTCCGAGTTCCCGGTGTCGTGACGGTCCGATCTCTCGTGTCCGTCCGTTCGCCGAAGTCCGCCGCAGCCTGATGCGGCGGACGGTCCTGCTCTCGGCGCTCGTCGCCGTCGCCGTTCTCGCGACGCCTGCCGCAGGCGCACCCGCGACGACGCCGGCCGTCGGCGTGTACCTCGTCCGGCACGGATGCGTTGCCCCCGTTCGCCGGGTTGCAGCGGACGGAGCGACGCTACGCGGCGCGCTCGATGCGCTCCTGCGCGGTCCGACCGCCGTCGAGCGACGTGCCGGCTACGGGACCGCCGTCCCGGCCGGGACGCAGCTGCTCGGCGTGACGCTCCTGAACGGCGTCGCGACGGTCGACCTGAGCCCGCGGTTCGGGACGGGAGGCGACCGGGCCTCGACGCCGATGCGTGTGGCCCAGGTCGTCGACACCGTCACGCAGTTCCCGGAGGCGCGCCGCGTCGCCTTCCGCATCCAGGGGCGCATCGCGCGTACGGTCGGCGCGGGCGTCGTCACCTGGCCGCCGTTGCGGCGCCGCGACGTCGAGGCGCAGGATCCGCCGATCCTCGTCGAGCAGCCGCTGCCCGGCGACCTCGTGACGCGGCGAATCTCCGTCGCGGGAACCGCCGACGTCTTCGAAGCACGACTCGTCGTCGAGCTCCGGACGACCGGCGGCGCCGTCCTCGCGCGGCGGCTCGTCTCCGCAACGAGCGGGTCCGGTGTGCGCGGCAGCTTCTCCGTGCGCGTCGCCGTGCCGGTGACCGCGGAGCTGGCGGGCGCGGTCGTCGCCGCATACGCGCGCTCGCCGAAGGACGGACGCCCGATCGACGTCGTGCGCGTGCCGGTGCGGATCGCTCCGGGCTAGCCGAAGCCGAGGATGAACTTCGCATCGTCGGACATCCGGTCCGGCGTCCACGGCGGATCGAACGTGAGCTCGAGGTCGACGTCCTCGACGCCCGGCACCTCGCGCGCGACGCGGTCCATGTCCTGGGCGATCAGCGGACCGGCCGGGCAGCCCATCGAGGTCAGGCTGTAGAGCACCTTGGCCGTCGAGCCCTCGACCTCGACCTCGTAGACGAGCCCGAGGTCGACGACGTCCATCCCGAGCTCGGGATCCTCGACCTGGCGCAGCGCCTCGAGCACCTCTTCCTTGCCCGGCATGAGGGCCAGTGTAGGGGCTACTGCGCGGTCTGCAGCGCGAGCTCGGAGGCGCGCTCGAGCACGTCGAGCGCCTCGCCCTCGCGGCCGCCGCTGCGGAGCGCGGCGCCCCAGGCGCGGCAGGCCTGGCTGGCTTCGCGCAGTCGCTGCGACTCGACGAGGAGCGCGACGCCGCGCTCGTACGCGGCCGAGGCGCCGTCGAGGTCGCCCTGGAGCGCGCGGCCCGCCCCGAGCGCGCAGCGCGCCCCGCCCTCGATCGCGTCGTAGCGGCCCTCGGAGAGCTCGATCGCTCGGCGCGCATGGCCCTCCGCTTCGGGACCTTCGCCGAGGAGCGCAGCCGACCGGGCGAGCTCGACCGCGAGCATCGCTGCGTCGTCGCCGCCTGCGGTGCGACCGAAGAGCGCGCGCGCCTTCTCGAGCTCGGCCCGCGCATCGGCCCCGTCGCCCGCCGAGTTCATGATCCACGCCGCGAGGACGTGCGCCCGCGCCTGATGGTGGTCGTCCTCGGTCGCCTCGAGCAGCGCGATCGCCCGTCTGGCATGGCGGAGGGCGGCCGACGAGCGACCCTCCATCTCGGCGAGCCGCGCGAGCGACCAGTACAGCCGGATGCGCATGTGCGGATCGGTGTCCTCGGGGTCGTCGGCGAGCGCCTCGCGGAGCACGGCGCTCGCGTGCAGCAGGTCGCCTGCGTCGCTCAGCGCGTAGCTGAGATAGATCCGGTACCGAGTGCGCAGCGCGACGTTGTCCGGCGCGAGCCGGGTCACCTCCTCGATACACGACTCGTAGAGCTCGATCGCATCCTGCGTGCGGCCGAGCGCGCTGTAGGCCCGGCCGAGCGTCGCGAAGACGTCGTGCCGCTCGAGCGGCGACGGGCGGTCGAGCGCGAACGCGTCGCCGAACGCGGCGATCGCGGCCGCGTGCTCGCCGCGCTCGTCGGCGATGAGGCCGAGCGAGATGCACGCGCGCGCGGCATTGGCGCCGTCGCCGGCACCACGCGCCTCCGCGTAGAGCGTCCGGAGCGACGCCTCTGCGGCGCCGGCATCGCCGAGCCGAAGCGCCAGCTCGGCCTCCGCGATCCGCAGCTCCCGGCGCTCCTGCTCGTCGAGCTCGCTGCCGAGCTCGAGGTACTCGGGCGTCACACCGAGCTTATGCGCGAGCTTGCGCAGCGCCTTCACCGACGGTTGGCGGGCGCCGCCCTCGATCCGCGAGATATACGCATACGAGACGCCCGGGACCGCGAGCTCCCGCTGCGTGAGACCCCGCTCGAGCCGCAGCCGTTTCAGGCGATCCCCAATCGACTCCTCGGAGCGCATCCAACCGGGATCCTAAGCCGATCAACGGCTGTTGACAATCGATCGGGCGTCATTTGACCTTCCCCTATCCCTCCAACCCGAGCCCAGGAAAGGAGGTGTGCCATGCGGAACGCGCGGTTCATCCTGCTCGTGCTCTTCGCGATCTCGATCGCGATCCTCGTCGCCGAGGGCCCTGTCGGCCCGTTCGGATAGGCAGACGCTCCAGGGCGGGCGGGGTGTCCCCCGCCCGCCCTGGACGAGCCTCGAAAGCCGGGCTAGGATGCCGCCGCCGTGCGGCGCCGGGGACGCGCCGGAAGGAGCCGAAGAGGGGGTCTTGCAGTGAGGATCGTGCTCGCGGCGGTCGCCGCCGCAGCCGTCTCGGCCGTCGTCGCACCGCTTGCGGCGGCGCAGCCGGTCGGAGCGGCGAAGCCCGTACCGTCGCTGACGCCGAAGGCGACGCAGCGTCTGTGGGAGCACGAGGTCAAGCAGGCGCTCACGCGCCGCTCGGTCGCGACGGCAGGCTGCCGCCCCGTGCGGCTCGTCTTCTACGCGGAGTCGGACTGGCTCCGTCTCGCGACCAAGCTCGCCGCGAATCCCTCGCCGTGCGCGCAGTACTACATCTCGATCCCTCCGCTCGCCGCCGACAAGACGAAGTTCCGGTACGACCAGCCGTGGCGGATCCGGGCGCTCGGCCCGCAGTTCCACGTGCTCGCCGAGATCAACTACAACGGCTGGACGAACTGGGTCACCGCCAACAACTCGACCTACTACGACGCCGGCGTCGAGGCGCGGAAGCGGATGGACGCGAACGGCTTCGACGTCGCGAGCGGCGACTCCTGGGTCGTGAACGAGTTCTCGTCGGCAGTCCGCAACGGCACGAACGTCGCGCGCCAGAAGGTGCGCGACCTCGTGCGCGGCCTCTACACCGGCGACGGCACGCAGCCGCAGCTCAAGGGAGCGGTGTTCGACATAGGCATCGGGCAGAGCACGGCCGATCTCTCGTCGTACCAGCTCGCGCTGCAGAGCTGGTACGGCGACAGCGCCTTCTGGGGAGACATGAGCGCGTACGTGAGCGACTGGTCGCAGGAGCTGTACGGCGACGTCCGCGACTACGCCGTGCCAGGCTCGACGGTCGCGGATCGCGTCGCGCACCTGAACGACTTCCTGCAGCATCAGCTGCTGCTCGCCGACGCAGCCCCGAGCGCGGATGCCGGGGCACGGTCGTTCCTCGACGCGGCGTACAGCCCGCTCGCAAACGCGGCGTGGGTCTGGGACTCCGGCTTCGGCTACACCGACGTCTCGCTCGACCAGATGGAGGACTACGTCTCGGCGCAGGTCGACGCGCTGCGCACGTTCGATCTGTCGCGCGGGGCCCAGGATCGCTTCGGCTTCGCCTGGGCGCCCGAGATGCCCGGGAACGCCGCGTGGACGCCGGACTTCACGACGCAGACGGGGCAGCTGCTCGACCGGCTCGCCGCGGCGATCCACGACTCGGCCGTCTCACCCGATGCGGCGTGCGCGGGGACGTGCACGACGTCGCTGACGGGAGCGCAATTCGTCGAGGGCTGGAAGCAGCTCGCGTCGTGGCCGTATCCGGCCCTCGGAATCACGACCGGCGCGCAGACGCTCGTCGCCGGTGCGGCGTCGCAGCCGCTGACGGTGCAGCTCCAGCAGGCGGGCGTCGCGCAGACGGCGACGACGCCCGTGAGCGTCGGCTTCAGCTCGTCGTCGGCCGGCGGCGCGTTCGCGACGAGCGCGGACGGGCCCTGGACGAGCACGCTGTCGGTCGCCGTGCCGGTCGGCGCGTCGTCGGCCTCGGTCTACTACCGCGACACGGCCGCGGGCTCGCCGACCGTCACCGCGTCGGCCGTCGGCTGGGGCCCGGCGACGCAGGTCGAGACGGTCCAGGCGGGCGCGCCGGCCTCGCTCGCGGTAAGCCCTGCGAGCGCGACGGTGGCGCTCGGCTCGACGGCGACGTTCACCGCCACGGGCGCGGATGCGTACGGCAACGCGGTCCCCCCGTCCGGCGTCACGTGGACGGCCACCGGCGGCACGCTCTCGACCGCGGCCGGTCCGTCCACCGTCTTCACGCCGGCCGCCGCCGGCACGGCGACGATCACCGCCTCGTCGTCGGGCCTCACCGCGACCGGCGCGGTGACGGTGACGGGGAAGCAGGCGCACGTCTCGTCGATCTCGTTCTCTCGCAGCGGCTCGACGCTCACGGTCGCGATCGCGTCGAACGTCGCGCGCGCGACGGTCGGCATCCGCGTCCTCCGGGGCTCGTCGACCGTCACGACCGCGGGCGTCGCCACCGGCTTCTCCGGGACGGCGACGCTCAAGCTCCGGAACGCGGCGCGCGGCTGCTACAGCGCGACGATCACGAGCGTGGCGGCGAGCGGCTACGCCTGGGACGGGACGACCCCGACCAACGGGAGCTGCTTCTGAGCCGGAGCTCGCGAGCTGCCGGGCGTTCGTCGCGACGTCTGTCGCAGCACCGCGCACCCGGCCCTGACGACGAAAGCGGCTAGAAGCCGAGGAACCGCACCTCTTCGCGCCGCTCCCGCGCGAAGAAGTGGATGCCGTCGACGAAGCGCACCCAGTTGAGAAGCGACCGCATGGTTGCGCGGGATTCCGCATGGTTGAGCAAAAGAGTCATGCAGGGAGATGCCACGAGGTGCCTCGTCGCGCATGGTCTACGTGACACGCCAGTGACACGCCCTCCCCGGCGATAGAGGTCGCTCCGAGGGACGAGCAGTGCGACGTCCGCTCTCCCCATACCTTGACCGCAGGATGAACAACACAGCTCTAAGCGAGCAGGACTACCGCGTCCTGTGGGAGCAGTTCGCCGAGGCTCACGCAAAGTCGGAGGAGTCGTACGACAGCTCGGTCCGCACCCTCGCCGGAGGGGGCGTCGGCGTCACGGTCTCTATCGCGACGGCGCTGCACGCTCTCCCCACCGTGGGAATCGGGGCGGTTGCAGCGTTCCTGCTCAGTCTCACCCTTACCGTCGCATCACACCTGACTGCGCAGGCTGACATGAAGTGTCGACTCGCAGCGCTGGAGGCGGGCCGGCACGACGAGCTACGCGGCAACAAGTGGACACGAGCGACTCTCTGGCTCAACGGCGCAGCCGGAGGCGCACTTCTAGTCGGGGGAGCGCTGATCGCCGCGTTCGTCGCGGCCCACTTCAACTGAGCGAGGGGGTGAGAGCATGAGCGACAAGCAGAACAAGACAACGGGCCGAGACGAGAACCGTGGACTCACGGTCGTGCCGAAGGTTCCGACCCCGAACGACGGCAAGCCCGTGAACGCCGGCCGCACCGTCATCCCAACGGTGCCGACGCCCACGAACAAGAAGTAGACGCGGATGATCGCGTCGGCTAAAGAGCTTCGCTCCGCACGGATGAAGTTGCAGCGAGCCAAAGAACATCTCGGCGAACTGATTCTGGACCACGCGCGCTTCACCGATCCTACGACCCGGAACCCGTACCGCATGGTTGCGGAGTCCGACGCAACGCCGGGATACACTCTGTGGCGCGCGAAGATCGTGGAGGCGCCCCCGCTGGAGAAGTGGGGGTCGCTCGTCGGCGAATGCGTTCACGCCCTGCGGAGCGCGCTCGACCACACCGCACACATGCTCGTGCAGATCAACCGACCGGGCAGCGACTACTCGGAGTTTCCGATCTGCAAGACGCGTGACCGGTGGCGTACCGACAGAAAGAAGAAGCTTCCGGACGTGCCGGGAGGGGCGCTCGTCGAGGTGCAGAGACTACAGCCGTACAAGCGCGGTGCAGAGGCCCGGTTTCACCCGCTCTGGCTGATCCACAACATCGACATCAGCGACAAGCACCGCCGACTGAACCTGGTCAGCCCGCTCGTTCGCAACGTCGAACTCGTCACAGAGGACTGCAAGGTGGTGGATCACGAAATTTTTGCGGGACCATTCGTAGACGGCACGCCGATCAGCCGACAGAGAACCGAGGCGACGGGGCCGAACCCCCGCGTCCGAGCGGAGTTCGCGTTCGACATCACCTTCGGCGAGGGCGAGCCGCTAGAGGGAGAACCAGTGATCGAGCGCTTACACGACCTGCGGCTGCGCGCCGGCCGAGCGGTATCCCTATTCGAGAAGTTCTTTCTCTAGGATCACCATGCCGCCCGGCCCCAGCTGGAGGGCTTGTGACGAGTCAGGGCAGCGCGCACGGCAGGTTCGCGAGGGCGCTCAGGTCGAGGAACCTGTTCCAGGCGGAGCTGGCGCTGCGGGAGATGGGGACGCCGAGTCTCGCGGTCGCGCTCGACTACCTCGTGCTGCTCGTGCAGCTGGAGAAGCGGGAGAAGGCGCGGCTCGCGGCGGTGAAGTGGCTCGGCCGGCTCCAGCTCGAAGCCAGGACGATGACACTCGACGAGTCCCGGTTCGCGCTCGCCGCGTTGGAGATGCTCGTCGCCGGGGAGAGCGAAGTCGTGCCGGTACTTCAACGCCTGCTGGGGAGGGTGCAGCCGACGGTCGCAGCGAGGGGCGTCTACTAGTGGTCTTGGCGAAATGGGCGGGGCGACGTGCTAGCCGTCGCCCCGCCCGCGCAGCTAGTCCGCCGTCTCTTCCAGGTAGGCGACGGCCATCGGGTTCACCCAGACGGCTTTGCCTCCCCTGGTGTTGACGTAGAGGAAGGTCCCTGCGTGACCCGCGTTGATCTCGCCCGCCATCTGGCGCGCGATATCTGTGGGATGCACGTTCGGAACGACGACCTCTGTTGCAGCGTCGAAGACGACCCTGGCTCCCATGGTCGTCCTAGCCGCTGATGCGACGGCAGTGGTCGCACTTCGGGCGCTGGCCCGTGCCTGCCACACGGTTGCTCGGCTCGATGTTGTCGCCCTCGGTGCAGCGCGACTCGTCGTGATAGACGGGCCGATCCGACGGCAACCGCGAATGCCACGGCGCCTTTTTCATGGCGCTCCTTCCCGGGTTCTCCGCCGCCTGCGGACACAGGCTGGTTCAGCGGTAGAACCTCAGTCCGGGAGTAAATCGGCAGCGTCGGACGGCATCTTCCGGACGCTTTATCTTCCTCGCAGGTTCGCGCGTTCCTTCCCGCGAACAGGCGGGCCGGGCGGACACCCGGCCCGCCGCTTACTACGCGGCGACGGCGCTCTATTGAGTGTGAGCGCGAGCGGTCCCAGGATGGTGAGGTCGTGATGGTGGACACGCCGTTACGGGGCGGTTGCAGCTCTTCCCCTGCTGGGCCTCGCGCGACGAGGATCGTGACGTCGCGGGTGGCTGACCCTCCAGCCCGCGGCCCAGGACGCGGATGGAGACCCGGCAGCGCGACGGGGGAGACGGCGCTGCCGGGTCGCTCCCGCGACCAGCTTCTGACTCCACGTCGAGGCCGCGAGGATGTGGCGGGCATCGTCAGCCGGATGGGCGTCTAAGGTCGACCTCGACATGGTCTTGTTCCACCGCAGCCCGGCTAGTCGGGGTGCGAATGCGCAGGTCAACGTGGAGCTACCGAGGCGGTGGGTTACGCCTCGCGGGGTGGCGGGCTTCCTCGACACGCACCGCGACACCGTGATCGGCGTCGCAGCGATCACCGCCGCATTCGGAGCAGTCCTCGGCGCTGTCGCAGGCGGGATCGCCGGCAGTCACCCCCACTATCACGTCCTGACAGGCGGGTTCATGCTGGTCGCCTATGCGCTATTCGGCGTTGCAGGCGTCATTCTCTTGACCCTCCTCGCGGGCAGCATCGCCGTCACACGTGCGCGCAGTACGACACGAGCGCGACTCGCGGATGCGATCGAAGCCGGCTACGTCCTTTACCGCGAAGCGCTCCAAGCCTCGGACGAGGTTCGACCTTGGAAAGCGCGCGTCACCGAATGGGAATTGGACGTTGGAGACGAGATCTCCGCCCTCCTCGGCAAGGCGTCCGTCATGGTCTTCGAGAACGACGTTGACCTACAGGACCCGGGGACGGTGATGGACGACGACCGGTCGGTCGACAACACGCATCGCACGCAGCGGCTACGACTCGCTCGGCGGATTCAGAACCTGCACCGCTTGATGGCGGCGACGTGACTATGGCTCCCGCACCTCGCTGCGTCGAGTGCGGACGCGAAGCTGCGGACGCGAAGGGCTGGAAGGCCGACATCGCGGACAACTCCCGCGACGACGAGCCGGCCGAGGTCGTCGTGTTCTGCCCCCGAGTGCTGGAACCGGGAGTTCGGTGACGATCTGGCGCCCTAGCGGAGTAGAACAGCGGTAAACGGCCCTCGCCGTCCTTAAGTTCTCATGCGGCGAGTCTCGCGATTGCCTAACAGGCGAAAGCCGGCGGGAGGCAAACGAGTTCGCCACGGGCGCCGGCCCGCGACGCCCTCAGCTCGGTGAAGGCTTTGCCGCGCTTCGTGGAGACGGGTGTGCCGAGGCGGACTCGGACAGGGACTTCGTATCCGAACCTGCCCGCGTAGCAGTACGGGTCCCTGCTTCCCCCGAAGCACCGAACCAACATCAAGCAGCCATCCGTTGCCGCGCAGGTTCGCTAATGAAGCTCGGGGGTGGCGGGAAGTCGAGGCAAGCCGGACTTCGTCCCCTTGCCGCGGCCATCGTCGAACAGCCAGTCGCAGACCATCTCGCGTAGCTCGCGACGCACATGTTTCTCGACGAGCGAAGGCTCAACGCCTTCCGCTTCGAGGACCGCGGCTACGAATTCGTCGGGATCTTCGGGTACGTCGCTGAGGATCGCTTCGGCCTTGACGGGGTCGAGGCAGTACCCGTAGGTCAGGCAGAGATCGTGGAGCGCCGCCTCCGCGCAGGAGCTGGGCAGAGTCACCTGGGACGTCCGGCGACGATCGACTTGAGCGTCTCCATGGCCTGCTCAGGAGCCGGCTTGCTGCCGTCGAGCAGGAGCGGCAGCAAGCTCGCCTGGGCGGGAGTCGGCGCTTGCATCACGGCGATGATCCTAGGAGGGTTGCTGCGTAGCCGCGGCGCGAGTGAAAGCGTGCGGTAACGACCGCTCCTGCGGAGGGTGCAATCGGGTTTCCTCGGGTCGATGAAAGAGGGCTATCCTCGACGCATGGCACTTCGCGATCCCTGGCGCGGTCAAGACCCGCAGATCAAGAGCATCGTCCGGATCGACGAGCGCTGCCTCGGGATGCGCCTCAAGCTCGCCTCCGGCGAAGACATGACGATGCCGCTCGGGCCGACGTCGTTCCACATGTCCGAGAGACGCTTCTCGCAGCCTCGCAAGCTCAAGAAGTAGCTATGGCCCGGCCAATGAACTGCTTTGGCTCGTTGAGCGAGCAGCGCGACCCGGAGTAGATTCGGGCGATGAGGTTCGCGGTCGCGCTGCTCGTGATCGCCATGACGGCGTCGGCAGCCCTCTACGTCCACCAGCGCGATGTCATGACGGTCGTGAACGGCGGGACTAACACGACGACGACCGGCAGCCCGTACGCCGTCAACCGCAGCCCGTACGCGAAGAGCGGCCACGGCAGCGCGTACGACCAGGGCAGCCAATACGGCAGGGGCTTCTTCGTCGAGATGGTGACCTCGCGGTCGCACCCCTCCTGGGAAGACCCCGTTGCGGTGCTGCTCGGGGTCGGCGGTGTTGCATTGGCAGTCGGGATCGTCGCCGTTCGGCGGCGGCGCACGCCGCTGGCATGACGAAGTCGATCCGCTGCGCCGAGTCCGGCCAGCAAGCCCCTGCCACGCATCGGGCTGGAAGGCCGACATCGCCGATGACCCGCGCGACGATGAGCCAGCCGAGGTCGCCGTCTTCTGCCTGGAGTGCTGGCAGCGGGAGTCAGCGACGACGGCTAGTGCGTCGGCGAAGATGTGGGAGTGGAGTACGTGGGCGAAGGCAGTGTCAGGTACCGCCTCTTGTTCCAGGATGCGCCGTGGCTCGACAGCAGCGACTTCGTGAGCGACCGCGTCTACGAGGTGGGTGATTCGCTGGACATCGATGAAGGGAAGGGGTCGACCGCGACCTGGAACGTCGCCGGGGTCATCGCCGAAGAAGAAGGCGTCCCCGACACGCTGGTGATGGTGCGGCCCGGCGTGACCTGAACCGCGCGCTTCCGCCCCGCCAGCCGAATCCGGCAGAAAGCCCCGGCGCGCAGCCGCCGCTTCGCTGCGCGCCGGGCCTCTCGGAACCTCACCTCCAACCGAGGCAGATCCCCAGCTCCGAAGCAGACAGACGCGTAGACCGTTGCACTCGGCTTGGCGACGTACCCTTCGCCGTGCATGGTCGGCGGGTTGATGGGCGTCACACGTCCTAGCGGGTGCCGTCCGCCCCTCCGGGGCTAGCCCCGCACCGGCCACCTTCCCCCGTCGAGTGACAAGGGCGCTCGCCCAGGCAGCAGTCCTACGCCTCGCCCCGCTGTGACCGTCGCCTCCGTTCCCTTTGTCGACGACCGACCGCGAGGCTCGAAAGGATCGCCAGGACACCGACACAGGCGGTGTAGAGGCCGCTACGCACCGCACCCGCGAACACCGCCTCCGAGATGCCAACGATCGCTCCCACGACTCCGACCAGCATGCCTATCTTGCCGAGCGTCGCAGCCCGCGCAGCATCCGTGCGGAGAATGGAGAAAAGATCAGCGCCCGGATGCTTCCCTGCCGTCTTCAAAGTGAACACGAGCAGATAGCCCGACCAGCCGATGCCACCGGCAAGCATGCACACCCCGCCGAAGAGAACTCCGCCGTTGGAGGCATCCACGACCACCCAAGCACCAAGAGCGACCATCAGCGCCCCGGCCCCGAATCCCCATCTCAGCCCAATCACTTCTTCGGCGAGTCTCAGTGACCACCAGCTACCCGTCAAGGGTCATTCCCCAACGCTGGCGCAGGCGAGGTTCTACGCTCCCGGCCAGTGAATGACGGACTCCCCGAGGTGTCGTTCCACGACGCGGAGGTGCTATCCCTCCGGCTCGACAGAAGCGGGCCGACCCTTGAACTCGACGTGGAGGTCTTCGCGCAACAGCCTGACGCCCGGCTCGTGCGCCTCCGGTTTCGCAACGTGACCGACTTGGAGATCGGCGAATTCAACGACCAGAACGTCCTCTTCGATCTCCGTGCCGAGCGCGGCGACGACGATCTCTACGACGTGACCCTGCTGTCGAGCTACGGCCTCGGCGGCTACTTCCGCTGCGCCACGATCGAGGCAGTGCCAACACAGGCAGACGCCTAGATCGTCGCGTCTAAGGGAACGAGGCAGGCGTGGCTCGTGCCGCTGCGCTCGTCCTGGTCGGAGTGATCCTCGGCGCCGCCGGAGCGACCGGCTGGTTCCTCACCCACCGCCCCGCGAGCTGGCAGGAGCAGGCGGCACGCGACCGGGCCGAAAGCTTCGCCTGCGCCCTCAGGGTCGGACTGCAAATCGCGTGTGGGCCGATCGCGTTCCTGCACCGCGAAGACGGCGAAACGTGGATCGTCGGCTACGGCACCATCACCAACCCCCACTGCTACTTGATCAGGCTGTGGGAGCCGACCGTGAAGCACCCGTGCGTATAGCGCTCGCTGTTCTACTCGTTGCGATCGTGGCTGCCACCGCCAGTACGTCCGGCCGTGCCGATTCGAGTCGTCTGCGATGCCCAACCGACGTAACCGCTCGTAGCGTTCGACCGGCGACCGTGGACGGCGTGATCGCGGCAGCGCGCCGAGTCGTTGTCGATCACCAGACCGAACAGAACCAGGGACGCATCACTCGCAGGACTCCCGTGAACTACCCGGTCCTTGAGGTCGTGCAGTTGACCGAATCCCCACCGGTCGCCGGATCTGCGGCGTTGAGGCGACTTGCGATCCGTCGCTGCGGGGAGACGGACGCGTACTGGGCGTGGGCCGTCGTCTTTACCGATACACAGACGGTCATGTGCTGCATCCGAGCGACCGTCTTCGTCGTTCGCGTCCAGCACGGCTGGCGCGTGTTCTAGCCCCACGCGGCGACCGGCAGGGTCGCCCACCGCTCTGCCGGCGCACGACCGACGCCTCGGCGATCACTATGTCGGAACAGATGACGGACGAGGAAATCGACCGGATGATCCATCTGCTCAAGCGGTTCGCTGCCGAGGAGCTGGATCAGTGGGTGATGTGGCGCACCGAGACGGATCACGGCCCCGTCTTCATCTCGATCTCGCGTAAGCCGGAGCAGGGCGCGTCGGAACACGCATACGACCCGATCTAGCTTCCACGCGCGCGTCTACTGGCCCGCCCGCTCCCCCCGCGCCTGCCCGTAGCAGCACTACCAGGTTCGCCTCGCGCGAGGTCAGAGCCGCGTCTCTTGGAGCCGGCGTCCGACTTCCGGCTCCCTGGGGTGGCGAGGGTGACGAGGCGCACCTCGGCCTTCCGTCAAACCTCCAACTCGGCACGGCGGCGGTCGCTCCGGGGCGTCCGCGTAGGCACTTCTCGCGGCCCGTCGTCCTTCTCCTGCTGTCGGACTCGACCTGGACGACTACGACGTCCCCCGAGCAATGCGAGCCGAGCCGGGGGACGGATGGCCGGGCCGCGAAGAGTGTGTTGAGTGTACCGGGGCGTTTGAGATCAGATTCGGGATGACACATGTGATGACACGCCCCCGTTTCGGGCCTCTCCCCGCGCCAGCCCTGACAACGGAAACGCCCTAGAAGCCGAGGAACCGCACCTCTTCGCGCCGTTCCCGCGCGAAGAAGTGGATGCCGTCGACGAAGCGCACCCAGTTGCAGCGCGTGCACATGAGCAGCGAGTGCGTGCGCGCGCTGTCGGCGAGGAAGCGCACACCGCGGAGCAGGTCGCCGTTCGAGACCCCGGTTGCCGCGACGATCATCTCGCCCGGCGCGAGATCCTCGGTGCTGTACACGCGCGTGTAGTCGTCCAGGCCGATCTCGCGCAGCTCGTCGATCTCGCGCCGCGAGGTCGGCCAGAACTGCGCCTGCAGCTCGCCGCCGAGACAGCGCAGCGCGGCCGCCGAGAGCACCGCCTGCCGCGTGCCGCCGATGCCGATGGCGAGGTGGTCGTTCGTGCCGCGGATCGCCGCGGAGATCGACGCGGTGACGTCGCCGTCCTGGATCAGCTTGATCCGCGCGCCGGCGTTCCGGATCTCCTCGATCAGGTCGTGGTGCCGCGGCCGGTCGAGCACGATCGTCGTCACGTCGTTCACACGGCGGCCGAACGCCTCGGCGATCGCCTCGACGTTCTCGGCGACGGGCTTCAGCAGGTCGATCGAGCCGCGCGCCCGCGGCCCGACCGCGAGCTTGCGCATGTACATGTCGGGCAGCGTCATCAGGCTGCCGGGGTCGCCGACGGCGATCATCGACATCGCGCCGTTGCCGCCGCGCGCCACGACGCCGCGGCCCTCGAGCGGATCGAGCGCGAGGTCGACCTCGTGCTCGCCGCAGCCGACGAGCGTGCCCGGTGTGAGCTGCGACTCGTCGTCGAACGAGCCGAAGACGACGCGGCCCTTGATGCGCAGCACGTCGAGCGACCAGCGCATGCCGGCCGCGGCCGCCTGCTCCGCCGCCTCGCGGTCTGCCCGGCCGAGCCAGCGCGCGGCGCGGAGCGCCGCGTGCTCGGTGGCGCGCAGGTACGACTGGCAGTTGCACGTCTCCTGCGCGTCGGGCGTCTGCTCGCCGGCCGGCTCCGCCTCGGTCTCCGTCATGCGAGCTCCCGCGTGCGTTCGGCGGCCGAGAGGACGAGCTCGGCGACCGCCCCGGTGGCGCGGTCGGCGCTCTCGTTCTCGATCACCGGGACGCCCTCCCGCTCCGCGCGGGACACGATGTAGTCCTGCAGCCGACGGATCTCGGCGAAGCGGTCGAGATACTTCGTCATCGGCCGGTCGGCGCCCGCCTCGCGCGTGAAGAAATGCTGCGCGTGCGCCGTCTCGTCGGTGATCCGGAGCACGCACGAGCTGACGAGCGCCTCGTCGACGATCGAGGGCACGAGACCCGGCACGAGGTGCACCCCCTCGAGCACCATCGACCAGCCCTCCTGCAGCGCCCGCTCGATCGACGCCCGCACGCCGACGAGCACCTGCCGCGACTGCTCGAGGAACCCGGCGACGAGCGAATCGTCGGCGTCCGGCACCGCGAGCTCGGCCTCGAAGCTCGAGTAGTGGATCGACGGCATGAACTCGTGCGAGAAGAACGCTCGCATCGTCTGACGGACGAAGTCCGTCGACGTGACGCGCGTGATGCCGAGTCGATACGCGATCTCGGTCGCGACCGTCGACTTGCCCGTGCCCGTGGCGCCGCCGACGAGGATGACGATCGGGAGGTCGAGCTCGCGCAGCTCCTGGTAGCGCCGCAGCTGCCGGAGCGCCTCGCGCCCCTCGACCTCGCCGAGCGACTCGACGGCGAGCGCTTCGAGCCGGTCGAGCTCGACGACGTCGCTTCCGCGTGCAGCGAGGTCGCCGCCGACGCGACGCGCGAGCGCATAGGCGCGATCCGGTGCGACGCCGACCGCCATGAGCGCCCGCGCCATCAGGCCGCGCGAGTACGGCAACCCGTGCTCGCCGCCGAGCGGCAGCGGCATGATCCGCCGCGGCTGCGTCATGCGACGGCCCGCTCCCGGACGAGCTCGAGGACGCGCTCGTCGAGCCCCGGCGCGACCACGTCGTTCGAGGCGAGCACGACGCGCGCGCCGCGCGCGAGCGCGTGCTCGGCGACGACGTCGATCGCGGCCGCCTTCAGCTCGACGAGATACGTGTCCGCCTCGAGCCGCGCGAGCTCCTCGTGCAGCAGGTCGCGGCGTGCGAGGTTGCGCGAGACGTGCACGACGTCGCCGTCGAGCCCGTCGACGGGGGCGTCGCCCGTCGTGAAGACCGCGACGCGACCCGTGAGCGGCTCGGTCGGTCGCAGCCGCAGCTCGAAGTCTTCGCCGGCACGCAGAACGAGGTCGCTGATGCGCGCACGGTACGCGTTCAGCCCCGAGAGGTCGTGCGCGACGAGGATGCGGGCGGTGGTCGCGATCGGCGGAATCGCTGCGCCGCTGCCGTCGAACACGACGACGTCCGGCGCGAGCGAGGCGGCGAGCCGTGCTCCCTCGAGCACGTTCGAGGCGAAGGGCGCGCCGGCCATGCCGCCGCCGGCGCGCCGGCAGCCGACGGTCGGCACGCCTGCGAGCGCTGCGGTCTCGAGATGGTCGGACGCCGCGTGCCTGCCGGCACGCGAGCGCGCGACGAGCTCCGCGACGGTCGGCGGCGTCGAGGCGAGCTCGGGCTCCGGCGGGCCGCCACGGCCCATCGCAACGACCACGACGTCGCCGTGGCGCGCGAGGACGCGCGCCACATGCCCCGTGACCGCCGTCTTGCCGACGCGCTTGCCGGTGCCGATCACGGCGATCGAGGGCAGCTCGAACGGGTGAAACGTCGGCGGGTCGAAGCGGAAGTCGGCGCCGACGTACGGCAGGCCGAGCGCGAGGAACCGCGCTGCGAGCTCGAGCCGAAGCTGCTCCGTCAGCACCGGCTCGTCGGAGAGATCGACGACGATCTCGGCCTCGCCGGGCTCGCCGACGATCGGGACGCCGTAGTCCGGCACGCCGCCCCGCAGCTTCTCCGTGCCGCCGATCAGGACGACGCCGACGAACTCGTACGGGAGCTCCGCGAGCGCAGCCCGGACGACGTCGGGATAGTGCTCGCCGTCGACGATCGCAAGCGCCTTCACCGGCTCGAGGTCACCTCCCCCTCGATCCGGGCGGTGTACTTCTCGTACGTCTTCGTCTCGGTCGAGAACTGGATGATCCGCTCCTGCCCGTGGAACGGGTATTTGCGCCACACGTCGACGTGCGTGCCCGACACCTCGACGACGTTGTAACAGGGCCTTCCGTTACCCCGAAGCCGCGACGACGACACCGTGCCGGCGTTGACGATGAAGAGATCCTCGAGCTTCCACGCATACGGCACGTGCTTGTGGCCCGAGAGGACGAGGTCGACGCCCGCGCGCTGAAGGCACTCGAGCGCGTCGCCCGCGTCGTTCACGATGTTCCGCTCGCGGCCCGTGCCCGGGACCGGGAGCAGATGGTGGTGCACGACGAAGACGCGGAGCCGCGCCTCGCCCGCGAACTCGTCCTCGATCCAGCGATACCGCCCGCGGCCGATCTGCCCGTTGTCGAGGTCGGGCTCGGTCGAGTCGACCGCGACGATCGTGACGCCGTCGGTGCGCAGGACGGAGTTGCGCTCGCCGAAGAGCTCCTCGAAGTGCACGTAACCGACGTTGCGCGAGTCGTGGTTCCCCGGGATGACGATCATCGAGCCGCAGTCGATCTGCTGGATGAAGTCCTGCGCGACCGCGTACTCCTCCTTGAAGCCGTTCGAGGTGAGGTCGCCGGAGATGACGACGACATCCGGCTCGAGCTCGTTCGTCTCGGCGATCGCCCGCTCGAGCAGGGCGGGCAGGAAGAACTGCTGCCCGCAATGGAGGTCGGACAGCTGGACGATCGTGAAGGAGCGCTCGGAGCCCTCCATGCCGACGCACCTTAGAAGATGAAGCGCACCGGGTAGTAGAGCGCGGCGGCGACGAGGCCGGCCGCCGGGATCGTCAGGAGCCAGGCGATCACGATGTTGCCGGCCACGCCCCACTTCACCGCCGAGAAGCGGCGTGTGGCCCCCGCGCCCATCACCGAGCCCGTGACGACGTGCGTCGTCGAGATCGGGAAGCCGTAGTGCGTGCCGAGCCAGAGCGTCGACCCGGCGGCGACCTGGGCGGCGAAGCCGTGCTCGGGCTGCATCTTGTAGATGCGCTGGCCGAGCGTGCGGATGATCCGCCAGCCGCCCGCGTAGGTTCCCGCCGCGATCGTGAGGCCGGCGGCGATCTTCACCCAGGTCGGGACGTAGAACGTCGTGATGCTCCCGTGCGCGAAGAGCGCGAGCGCGATCACGCCCATCGTCTTCTGCGCGTCGTTCGCACCGTGCGTGAACGCGACCCACGTTCCAGACGCGAGCTGCCCGTACCGGAACGATCGGTGCGCGACACCCGGCGTCAGCGCGAAGAAGAGCCGGTAGATGATCACCATCAGGACGAACGCACCGGCGAAGCCGAGCGCGGGCGACGCGAGCCCCGGCAGCAAGACCTTCTCCCACAGCCCGTGCCACTGCACGCCGTTCGAGCCGGACTGCACGAGCGCCGCGCCGACGAGCCCGCCGATGAGCGCGTGCGTCGAGCTCGACGGCAGGCCGAAGAACCACGTGACGAGGTTCCAGACGATCGCGCCGATGAGCGCGGCGAGCACCGTCTTCTCCGTCGCGAGGCCGGTGTCGATGATCCCCTTGCCGACGGTCTTCGCAACCGCCGTCGTCACGAACGCGCCCGCGAGGTTCGCCGCCGCGGAGACGACCACGGCGGGCCGCGGCGACAGCGCGCGCGTTCCGACCCACGTCGCGATGTAGTTCGCCGTGTCGTGGAAGCCGTTCGTGAAGTCGAAGCCGAGCGCGACGGCCACGACCACCACCACGAGGACGGTGCTCAACGGTTCTTGACGAGGATCGCCTCGAGGACGTCGGCCGCGTTCTCGCACGCGTCGACGGCCTCCTCGAGCTGCTCGTGAATGTCCTTCCAGCGGATCAACGCCACCGGGTCGGTCCCGCCGCGGAAGAGATCGGAGATGGCCGCGCGCGCGATGCGGTCGCCCTCGTCCTCGAGCTCGCGCAGCTCGATCAGCTGGCGCTTCGAGTCGCGGAAGCCCTCCAGGCGCGCGATCGCCTCGCTGAGCTTGACCGCGCAGCGCTGGATCACCTCGGCCTGCGCCCGCGCCTGGTCGCGGATGTCCTGCACGCCGTAGCCGGTGATCTTCTCGGCCGAGTCGTCGATGTTGTCGCAGATGTCGTCGAGGACGCCCGCGAGGCGGTACATGTCGTCGCGGTCGAACGGCGTCACGAACGTGCGGTTGATCAGGTCGACGAGGTCGTGCGTGAGCCGGTCGCCGGCGTGCTCGAGCTCCTTGATGTCGCGCATCCGGCTCTCCGCGCCGTCGGGGAACTCGGCGAGCAGGTCGACGAGGCGCGCGGAGATCTCGACGGCGTTCGCCGCGGCGTCGTTGTAGAGGTCGAAGAACTCGCGCTTCTGCGGGACGAGCGTCAGACGGGCCACGGCGTGGGTGTTTACCACTCCGCCGCGCTTCAAGCCTCGACAAACGCCGTTTCACCGTCCGACCCCATCGGTACCGTGATCCTCAGATGGGGCTCGATACCCCTGTTTTCCAGGCATATCAGGGCACAGAGCCACCTCGCTTCGCGAGCCGCGCGGAGCTCGAGTGCGCGAAGGTGCTCGACTACTACGGGATCCCGTGGCTGTACGAGCCGCGCACCTTCGTGCTCGAGCGCGACGACGAGGGCCGCGTCACGGAGGCGTTCACGCCGGACTTCTACCTCCCCGACCAGGACCTCTACGTCGAGCTCACCGTGATGAAGCAGTCGCTCGTCACGCGGAAGAACCGAAAGCTCCGCAAGCTGCGCGCGACGTACCCGGACGTCCGGATCAAGCTCTTCTACCGACGGGACCTGGAACGGCTGGCTCAGCACTTCCGCCTCGATCTGGCCTCGTAGATCCGCGGGTCGGGGAGGTCTACCTCTCCGCCGGGGAGCTTGCCGCGCGCATCGCCGAGCTCGGCGCCGAGATCGCACGCGACTACGAGGGCCGCGAGCCGCTGCTCGTCGGCTCGCTCAAGGCGAGCCTCATCTTCCTGACCGACCTCTCGCGGGCGATCGAGCTCACGCACGGGCTCGACTTCGTCGAGCTCGCCGGCTACGGCAGCGCGCAGATGGGCGGCCACGAGCAGATCCGCGTGCTGAAGGACCTCGACGCCGACATCCGCGGCCGCGACGTGCTCGTCGTCGAGGACGTGATCGACACCGGCCTCACGCTCAACTACCTCGTGCGGACGTTCGAGCTGCGTCAGCCCGCCTCGGTGGCGGCCGTGACGCTCCTCGACCGGCCGTACCGCCGCCTCGTCGACGACCTGCCGGTGCGCTACGTCGGCTTCGTCGTTCCCGACGAGCTCTTCGTCGGCTTCGGCTTCGACCTCGACGAGCGCTGGCGGCACCTCCCCGACCTGCACGTGCTCAGACTGGAGGATTCAGGCTAGGCTAACTTTGTGAGGATCGACCGCTCGGACGCGATGGACGCCGGCGAGCGCGTGCTCCAGGGCGCGACGCGCATGCGGATCCTGCCCTTCCTCGGGCCGGCGTTCATCGCCGCCATCGCCTACATCGACCCGGGCAACTTCGCGACGAACATCGCCGGCGGCTCGAGGTACGGGTACACGCTGCTCTGGGTGATCGTCGCCTCGAACCTGATGGCGATGCTCGTCCAGACGCTGTCGGCGAAGCTCGGCATCGCCACCGGCCGGAACCTCGCCGAGGTGTGCCGCGACCGCTTCCCGCACCGCGTCGCGATCGCGCTGTGGCTGCAGGCGGAGGCGATCGCCGTCGCCACGGACCTCGCCGAGTTCCTCGGAGCGGCGCTCGGGCTCCACCTTCTCTTCGGCTTCGGCCTGCTCCCCGCGGCGTTCGTCACCGGCGTGTGCGCGTTCGCGATCCTCGGGCTGCAGCGGTTCGGGTTTCGCCCGCTCGAGGCCGTGATCGGCGTGATGGTCGGCGTGATCGGCGTCTGCTACGTCGTCGAGCTCTTCCGCTCCCGGCCCGACCTCGGCGCGGTCGGCCGGCACGCGGTCGTGCCGCACTTCGCGGGCGGCGGCTCCGTCCTGCTCGCGGTCGGGATCCTCGGCGCGACCGTGATGCCGCACGTGATCTGGCTCCACTCCGCGCTCGTGCAGGATCGGATCAAGGCGCGGAACGACGGCGAGCTGCGGGCGCTGATGCGCTACACGAAGGTCGACGTCGCGATCGCGATGTCGATCGCGGGGCTGATCAACATGGCGATGCTCGTGATGGCGGCGAGCACGTTCTTCAACACCGGGCACCACCACGTCGAGTCGCTCGAGCGGGCGCACAAGACGCTCGAGCCGCTGCTCGGCAGCGCCGCGAGCGCCCTGTTCGCGGTTGCGCTCCTCGCATCCGGCCTCGCGAGCTCGGCGGTCGGGACGCTCGCCGGACAGGTCGTGATGCAGGGGTTCGTCCGGCGGCAGATCCCCGTGTCCGTCCGCAGGCTCGTGACGATGGTGCCGGCCTTCGTCGTGATCGGCGCCGGCGCCGACCCGACCCACGCTCTCGTGCTGAGCCAGGTGGTGCTCTCCTTCGGCATCCCGTTCGCCCTCGTGCCGCTCGTCCTGCTGACGGCGCGGAAGGACGTGATGGGGGCGCTCGCCAACACGCGCCGGACGACGGCCGCCGCCGCGTTCGTCGCGGCCCTGATCGTCGCGCTGAACATCCTCCTGCTCGGCCAGACCCTCCTGCCGTAACCGCGGACGCCCCTCGATCGTTTATAGATTGAAAGTCAGAAACTCCCCTGCAAGCAGCGCTTTTCAAGGTCGTCTCCCGACGACGCCGGCCGCCTCCCCCCGGGGCGGCCGGTCGCTTAAGGGAGGTAGGCCAGGGGATCCACGGGCGTCCCGTTCACGCGCACCTCGAAGTGCACGTGCGGACCCGTGCAAAAGCCGGTGCAGCCGGAGTAGCCGATCACCTGGCCCGTCGTGACGTCCGTGTTGCAGGCGACGGCGACGCGCGACTGGTGGCCGTAGAGGGTCGCGAGGCCGTCGTGGTGGTCGATCATCACGAGGTTCCCGTAGCCGGACATCCAGCCGCACCAGACGACCGTGCCGGAGGCCGCCGCGTGGATCGGGGTGCCCGTCGGGACGCCGATGTCGATGCCCGGGTGCAGCGTCCCCCAGCGCATGCCGAACGGGCTCGTGATGGGGCCGCTGACGGGCCAGATGAAGGTCGCGTTGCCGGGCGGCGGCGCGGACTCCGAGGCCGAGCCGCCGAGCTTCGCGGCGAGCTCGGCGCTCGCGGCCTCGAGCGCCTTCGACTCGCCGATCTCGCCCTGCACCTGCTGCCGCGTCACGGCGAGCGCCTGCGACTTGCCCGCCCGCGCGCCGGCGAGCTTCGAGCGGCTCGACAGGAGCTCGCTGCGCAGAATCGCCTGCTGCTGCACCCGCGCGCCGATCAGACGGGTCTCCTGCCGCACGCCGCGGCGCAGCGTCGTCGTCCGCTTCCGCTGCACGCCGATCTGGTGCCTCGCGACAGCCACGGCCCGCGCGATGCTGTCGTCCTGCTTCGCGATGATCCCGAGGTAGGAGAGCTGGTTGAGCACGTCGCCGAAGCTCCTGGACTCGAGCACGACGGCGACCGCCGACGGCTGGTCGGTCTTGTAGATGTCGACGAGGCGCGCGTCGAGGCGCGCGACGCTGAGCCGGTACTCGCGCTGCAGGGTGTGGAACCGCACCGTCTGGAGGTGGTAGAGCTGGTCGAGCTTGTGCAGGCGCTTCTGGTGCAGCGCGAGATCCGTCTGGAGCGCCGAGAGCTGATCCGAGACGTCGCCCACGCGCTGCTCGAGGCCGTGGATCTGCGCGGTCAGGCCGGCGATCTGCGAGCTGAGGTGGGAGGCGGTCGCCTGCTGGCGCGCGATCTTCGCCTGGAGGTTCGCGAGCTTCGCGTCGACCGCCGCCTTCTGGTCGCCGTACCCTCCCCCTGCGAGCGCCGGCGCAGCGGCGATCGCGCCGGCGAGCACCAGCGTTGCGAGGACGCGCGTCGCCACGCCCTCAGGTTCGCGGCTCGGGCGGCTAGTCCTCGGAGGGGGACGGCGCGTCCGGGCTCGGCTCGGGGACGATCGCCGGCTGCGGCGGATTCCCCTCGTCGGGCGGCGGATACGGCTCCGGGACGACCGCCGGCTGCGGCGGCGTCGCCTCGCCCGGCGGGACGCTGGGCTCGTTCGGGGTGACCATCATCGTCTCCTCTACCGGGAGACGGGCCTTGCGAATCCTCTCCCCCGCCTCGGCCTGCGCCCCCTCGAGCCGGCGGCGGAGCGCCGCCTCGCGCTCGTCGAGCTCGTCGAGGCGCGCCCGGGCCGCCGCCTCGGCCGTCGAGTCGCCGGCATGCGCGGCCGAGCCGAGCCCCTGGAAGGCCGCCCGGCGCTCCGACTCGAGGAGGACGAGCGCGGACTGCACCCGCCGCGCCTCGGCCGCGGCGGCCTGGCGCGCGCGCAGCGTCTCCCACGACGAGCGTGCGCGCTCGCGCGCATCGGCGGACGCGCGCGTCACGGACGCGGCCGGGCGGCGGCGCGCGGCCTCGAGGAACGCCGCGAGCAGCAGCGCACCGATCCCGAGCAGGATGAGCGAGTAGGGCCAGTTGCCCGTCGCGAGGAGGACGATCGCGACGACGATCGCCGCGGCGCTCAGCGAGAGCAGCACGGCCGGAGGCGCGATGCCGAACCAGCGCGCCTCGGCGTGCCGGATCTCGACCGGCACGCGTCCGGTGTCCTCGGGCGGGACGGCGGCCTCCACCGTCGTGCCTGCGTCGACTGCGAGCCCGCACGACGGACAGAACCTCGCGGAGGCGGGCAGCGCCGCGCCGCAGCTCTCGCAGCTCTCAGCGGCCACTGGGGATGCGCTCATGCAGCGCTTCTGCCCTCGGCTCGAGCGCCCGTAACGCCGCGGCGGCGCGCCGCCGCAACGGCCCGACCTGCGCGCGGTAGTCCTCGTCGGAGACCTTGCCCGTCCGGTGGTCGAACTCGAGCTCCTTCAGCGCGGCGAGCGCGCGGTCGCGCTCCTCGACGAGCTCGATGCGGCGGCGCTCGAGCTCTCCCGGCTCGTCGAGCCGGTCGCTCGCGGGAGCCGGCTCGCGCAGGAACGGCCGTGCGACGAAGGCGACGACGGCGAGCGCGAGCAGCGCGCCGAGGACGAGCGCGAGCGTCATGCCGGCGCAGCGGCATAGCGCTCGGCGAGCCGGCGTTGCTCGACCGCGTCCGGCCACAGCGCGACGAGCGCGCCGAAGACGAAGAGGAAGCCCGCGGCCCAGATGAGGTTGACGAGCGGCTTCACGAGCACCTTCAGGTCGATCACGTCGCCCTTGTCGATCTGCGCGATCGTGAAGACGTCGCCCAGCGTGCGCGGGTCGTGGTAGACCGACGCCTCGTTCGCGGGTCCTTCGATCGCATAGTTGTTCTCGCCCGGATCGACGGTCGCGACGTGCGAGCCGCCGCGGGTCACGTCGAGCTGCGCGCGGAAGCCCTTGTAGTTCGCGCCCTGCACG